>Ga0209536_100007511_pt1 | contig 16519 bp, 19 predicted proteins | sample DeeMarSeWOR28_12_FD_187461 | JGI IMG/M metagenome (GOLD analysis project Ga0209536, IMG submission 187461) | Marine sediment microbial communities from White Oak River estuary, North Carolina - WOR-2-8_12 (SPAdes) (version 2) | ecosystem: Environmental > Aquatic > Marine > Intertidal zone >... | reverse complement strand
CCTTCTTCAAACAAAGTTTCTTCATCGGAATACTTAATTATTTTGGGATTAATCAAAACCATCGGTTTCGTATTCTCGTAGCCCTCAACTTCGGTGATATCAACTATAAAAATTGATTTGTTCACTCCAATCTGGTTTGCTGCAAGACCAATACCGTATGCATTTCGCATCGTGTCGAACATATTAGCAATGAGCTCGATAGTTTCATTATCTACTTCTTTAACTCTATCAACTTTTTTTCTTAGTATTTTATCACCATAAAGGGTGATTGGGAGTAAGGGCATAATTTTATTCTTTTATTGCTAAATCAACCTTCACCAATGTTTCGCTGGACAGGCTGTTTAATTGTTAATCTGTTCAGGACAAAAATAATTAATCAGTGAGTAATTATAAAGAGTGAAAATTGAATATAAAAATAACTTTGCATTCTTCGCGTCCTGACATGAGGTTTTTTTACGCAGAGCCCCAAAGTCGCCAAGCAAATCAATCAATTAATAGTTTTCCATTTTTCATCAGCATTTTATCATCCAGCCAAACATTTGGCTTTTTTATCACACCATCTACATGAATAGGAACATTGAAAGTTCCCCCCATTGTAATATTGTTCCCTAAAGCAAGATGAACAGTCCCCATTACCTTTTCATCTTCGAGCAAAATACCGCTTAATTTTGCGCTGTCGTTTGTTCCAATTCCGAACTCTGCAATATTTCGTGCACGTTTTCCGACTTCATCCAGCATTTTGTTTAATTTTTTGGCAGCCTTTCCACCGGTAATCTTTGTAGCGAATCCGTTCTTAACTTCAACTTTAATATTTACATCTCCAATTAAACCTAAACCCGCAAATGAACCATCGACAACAAAAACACCATTTGCCGTTCCTTCCACAGGTGCGTTGTATGTTTCACCTGTGGGAAGATTACCACTCTCTCCTTTTTTATGATACAAACCTTTGCTGGCAATTGCAGTCCTTCCTGTAATATTAAATTCTATATCTGTTCCTGCAGGTGCGGTTATTCTTACATGCTTTCCTTTTTCCAGAATCTTTTTCAGCTTAATTGATCTTTTACTTATAGCATTGTAATCTGCATTCATCCCGCGGATCATTATTTCTTCCGTTATACCCGGGAAAGTTGCAACACGTACTCCTTTTTTAGATGCTGCTCTTCGTGCATCTGTGTGTGTTACAGATTTTGCAGTTGGAATTAAAACCACATCGAACTTCTGCATAAGTTCCGCAACCTGCTTTGGTGGTTCAGCACCGTTTATTTTAGCGGATTTCATTTCAACCAATAATGAACTGTATCCTAATCGTTTAGCATTTTCAAAAAGTGAATAACCAATTTCTCTTTTAACTTCATCTGTTATGACAAGAATACTTTCATTCTTCTTTACGTTCATACAAACCTTTATTGCAGTAACTGCGGCAGTATCCAGCTTTGATAATTTTTTCATTTTGAATCCTAAGTTTTTATTAAAGTGGAAGAGTGTAACATTATAAAATCGGGAATCCGACATTTAATTGAACAACAGCAGTAAATCCTCCTGACTCGATAAACTTTTCATCTTGCTGCGATGGATTTAGAAATGGTGTTCCCTGATCATTAAACAGATCATCAATTGAAATTTGAGTGTAACCTGCCAAACCTTCGATACTAATGTAATCTTTAATTATTGCTACAATTAATCCTGTCCCAATTGAATAGCCAATATTGCTTCCATCACTTTCATATTTGCTGATTAATGATTCAGAATCTGTACTTGTAGTTTCTGTTAGTTTTACTTTGTTAAAATGAATTGCTCCATCAATTACTTTCCAACTTACCATGTTTGTAAATTGCCATCCAACATCTATACCCACTGCCCAATTCCGCATATCAATATCGAGCGAGTACTCACCATTTGTATTTATTCCACCTAAGGTTGCTTTGTTGGTTTTGTCCAGGGATTGATAATACCCTTTTGCAGTGAGGATAATATTATTTTCAAAGGTAGCTCTAAATAAATTTAATCCAACTCTGTAACCTGTTGCAAAAGAAAATTCATCCATTTGTGAATGAATCGATTCATTGCTGTTCCAGTCTTTAATAAACTCATTTAATCCTTTTGCATTGTATTGCTGATATGTAAATCCGCCGTAGCCGCCCACAAATCCCAGACAGCCAAAACCGAATGTCTGAGAATGAAGTTTTGGAACCGTAAATATTAGCAAGCTAATTAAAAGAAAAATAAAATTTTTAAGCATAGCATCACCAGTATTAAAGTGCTCAAATGTATCAATAATCTTAATTAAAAGTAATGCCAACTGTCAACACAGCATTGGCAAAAAGTCGAGATGGTTTTTTATTTAATCTCCATTTTTCTTACCAGAGAAGTCAAGAATAGAAATCCGGACAAAAAAATCTTACTTTTTTAAACAGAAGATTACTCAAAAATTAAACGCCCGTTTTTGTAGTTATTGTTTCAAGACCATGCCCATGAGGTCCTTTTTCAGTTTTCCAAAGTAAAAATGAAAACAGCAAACCAAGAGATGCAAGAAAAGTAAAGATCCACATTCCTGCGGTATATCCACCTGGATTATCCGGTCCAGCATTAAACGCATCATTAGTAAATCCAATTAACCAGGGTATGGCGGCCATTCCTACCTGCTGGCAGAGTGTCATTAACGAATATCCCGATCCTAAACGTTTTTGTTCAACAATGTACGCAACCGAAGGCCACATTACAGCAGGAATCATAGAGAATGCGACACCAAGCAGCAGCATAACAATTACAAGCGTTAAAGGCCAAGTATAACTTCCAAGGAATGGAATTGAAAGCGATATATCCGGACCCGGTGGCAGATATGTTACAACTAGAAAAAGTGGGAGCAGTAGTAAAGAGCCAAATGCCATAAACATCGAACGCTTACCAATTTTATCTACAAGTAATCCAAATAAGGGTGTTGCAATGCCAGCTGCAAGAGGAAGAATACTGTTCAACATTCCACCGGCATCACGTGATAAACCGTGCGCTTCAATAAAATATTTAATTGCAAACGCGCGGAAAGGGAAAACCGTAGCATAAAAGACAACGCACAATGCAACAATATACCAGTAGGAACGACTGAATTTATATAAATTTCTTAATTCAAACTTTTCAGTTTCTTCTGCTTGCCCAAGATTGTAATTTTTGTTAGCCTTGCTTTCCAGGATCCAGTATAAAATCGCACCGGCTACAGAAATGCCTGCTACAAATGATGCAAGCCACAAAGGATCTTGCCAGTTTGTGTAAAGAGATTTTGCAAATGAAGGAGACCAATCTGCGGAAACGGAACCGAGGCGAGCGATTAAAAGATTTAATCCAAAAGCAAAGCTTAGTTCCTTTCCTTTAAACCATTTCGCCAGAGCCGTTGTAACTGCAACAATTAAGGGTTCTGCTCCAATGCCGAGTAAAAATCTTCCGGTAAGCATAATATATATTTCGGAAGAAGCAGCAGTGACTATACCAGCAATCAGGCAGATTAATGCAAAAAATAAAATAGATTTTTTTGTGCCAAATCTATCTATAACCACACCGCCAATTAATAAAACAATAATCGCAGCAATGCTGTAAATTGAATAGAGCAATCCTAGCTGCTGATCAGTATAATTCAATTGAGAAGATAGAAGATCAAAAACAGGTGCAATGCTATCGTAAACATAGTAATTGCCGAACATAGCGATGCTTACAAATATTAATATTGCCCACCTAAAAATTGCAGGTGGCGGCGGCTTGGAATTTAATGTTTTTGAATTTTGACCATTCATTTTTTTATACTTTACATTTTGATTTTTTCAATTTAAAATGAAAGGGAACCAACAAAATGTCTTGTTCGATTCCCTTCTTTAATTTCAACTCAAATTATTATTATTGAGATTTCTGTTTGGAAAGAATTAATTCTCTATAAGGATACTTTATTAATACATATCCAATAATAATAAAAATAGCGACTCCAAGGAACCAAAAACCTTCAAAGTCTGTGGCTAATCCAAAAATTTCCTTTAAGTTTATATCAGCACCAACAAATGCAGCAAGTAAAATTCCGACCAAAGCTTCACCTGCAATCAATCCTGACGCAAGCAGCAGACCCGTGTTGTGAACAATATCTCTATCTGAATCCTTATCAACTTTCTTTTCACTTACTCTGTCAACAATAAATTTTATTAAACCTCCTATGAATATTGCAAAAGTAGTTGGGAAAGGCAGATACATTCCTACTGCAACAAGCATAGGTGAAGGTGATTTTATCATTATTAATGCTACGGCAAAAAACATTCCCGCAACTACAAGCGGCCAGGCCATTTCCCCACCGACTATTCCCTTGCTCACCATTGCCATCAAGCTGGCTTGCGGAGCAGGCAATTGTTCACTTCCAATTCCATTTGCCTGATGCAAAAGCATAATTGGAAAGATTAGAATGATTGCGGCAAATACTACTCCAATTAATTCACCTAACTGCATCTTCCATGGCGTGCCGCCGAGAAATTGTCCTACTTTTAGATCCTGCATCATATCACCGGCAACACCAGCTACGACACAAACTACGGATGCTACAGCCAATGCCGCAATAACTCCTGGATCTCCTTTCATTCCTACCAGTACCATCAATACAGCAGCAATTAACAGAGTCGATAGTGTTAACCCGGAAATCGGATTTGATGAACTTCCGATTATTCCAACCAAGTAACCTGCAACTGCTGCAAAAACAAAAGCAGCAAATCCCATTACAAGAGCAGCAAGAACAGCAGAACCAAAAGCTTGAGTAAAGTAGCTGTAAAGGACAATCATTAAGAGAATAAGTATTCCTATTGCAATTAAAACCATCCCAAATGGTAAATCTTTTTCTGTTCTTGAAACTTCATTTCCACCGACCTGGTTTTTTGCAGCTTTAATATCTTTAAAACCTTTTCCAATTCCCTGAAACAAACTTTTACGCATATTGAACAGCGTGTAAAATGCACCAACAAGCATTCCTCCAACTGCAATTGGTTTTACAGTAGAATCGTAAGCCGATTTAGCTACGTTTACCCACGTTTCGCCATTGGCTGTAACATCAACTAAATTACTATACATCAAGAAGAGTACAATAGGCATTAAAAATACCCAGCCAAAAACTCCACCCGAAAATGTAATTGCCGCAAGACGAAATCCAATTATGTATCCCACACCTAAAAAGGCTGGTGAAGCAGCGGGACTTTGAACAATCATTCCCCCTTTTTGATCTACAGATTTTATTACTTCAGCATCACTATTAAGCAAATTAATTTTTGAAGTTGCGAAATGAATGAAACCTTTAACAGAATCTTTTATTAAAGTAATTCCGTTTGAGTTTTTGAATATTTCAATAAATGCACCCAGACCAAGAGTGGCAAAAACATATTTTGCACCTGTTTTACCCCCCTGCCCTGCTTTAACAATTTCAGTGCAAGCCTGGCTTTCGGGAAACGGTAAACTTTTATCGTTTACCAGAGTTTTTCTTAAAATCGTTACAATTAGAACACCCAACACGCCACCAACCAGCATTAAAAGTGTACTTTCCCAGTAGTTAAAATCATCCCAAACACCGCTTATAACAAATGCGGGGATAGTAAAAATTGCACCGGCAGCTAGAGCTTCACCAACTGAAGCAGTGGTTCGGGCAATGTTTTCTTCTAGAATTGTTCCTTTAAATATTCTAAGCACTGCCATTGCAATTACAGCCGCAGGAAACGTCGCCGCAACAGTCATTCCGGCTTTCAAACCAAGATATGCATTCGCGGAACCAAGTATCATTGCAAGCAATACGCCTAAAAAGATTGACTTAAACGTTAGCTCTTTCATTGTTTTGTTTGCAGGAACGTAAGGAGTGACTTCGGGGGAAGAAGAATTGTTTTCTGCCATTACAGCATCTCCAAAAATTTAGAGTAATTTTGAATAATCAAAGATGAAAATCTTAAAATATATCCTGAAAAGCAAACAATTAAAATTTCGAATCTCGGATTTACTTTTTTGCTTTTGCAGTTTTACCAATAGAAATGAAAATTGACTTAAGTTCATTGACTTCTTTCGAGAGTGAATCCAATTTCTTTTTTGGTAGTGCACTGACCAATTTAATAACTCTTATCACAGATTACTTTGTACGTTTCTTTAGAACTTCTGTCCTCATTATTACTCCGATAAATCAGTAAAGTTCTAATTAAATTTCCGAAATCCGAGATCAGCATTCCGAAATAAAGCCGAATTCCAGATTGTTAAGTATAAATGCAAGAAATAGATAAAAATTGGTGGGTATATTTACTTTACTGATTAGTAAATGTTAGCGAAAAAATTATAATTGAATTTTAATCCTGAAGATATTGATATAGCTTTTTGGATTCCCCCGGTTGTGGCTTTCCTCATTTCATTTTTTGCTTCGATGGGTGGACTTTCCGGTGCTTTTTTATTGCTGCCGTTCAACGTTAGCATTTTGGGATTTACCACGCCTGCAGTTAGCGCAACAAATCATTTATATAACAGCGTAGCAATTCCTGGGGGAGTTTACAGGTATTTTAAAGAAGGAAGAATGGTATGGCCGTTAACTTTAGTTATCATTCTCGGAACTTTGCCCGGGGTTGTGCTTGGAACTTTAATACGAGTTAACTATTTACCCGATCCTAAAAACTTTAAATTGTTTGCAGCCGCTGTTTTGCTTTACATCGGTTTTAATCTTACTCGTGATTTGTTAAACAAGAAAAAGAAACAGGATAAAAGTCTAAAGAATAAAACAGTAAATGAAAATAAAGTTCAACCTAAAGTTGTTGTAAAACAGTTTAGTCTGTTAAAAATTGTATACGATTTTAACGAAGAAACTTTTAGCATAAACTCTCCAGCAATTTTCTTTTTATGTCTGGTTATTGGAATTGTTGGTGGAGTTTACGGTATAGGCGGCGGTGCAATTTTAGCTCCCATTTTAATAACTGTATTTGCGCTTCCTGTTTACACAATTGCAGGTCCTTCACTAATGGGTACTTTTGTAACCTCACTTGCAAGTGTTATTTTCTATCAAATTATTGCGCCCTATTATCCCGAATTGAACGTTGCACCAAACTGGATGCTTGGCTTTCTTTACGGTATTGGAGGCTTTATTGGAATTTACTTAGGTGCAAGAGCACAAAAATATATGGCGGCAAAGTTTATAAAATGGATTTTAGTCATTTGTATTTTTACACCGGCTGTTAAATATGTCTGGGATTTTCTTAGATAGAACTTGGTTAAATATTCTTAAATATTGAATTAAAAATATTAATGTGGATTTTAGCATTAAATAATTTGGTGGTTTTATAAATAGTATGATCCTCTAAACCTATTTTTTTATCGGGAAGAGAATAAATGAAAAAACTTCGCTTTTTAATCATAATTTGTTTTATTGGTGTATCATACTCACAAGATACAAGGAATCATCAAAACCTTTTTCTAACCTTCTCTGGTGGTACGGCTTTAAATAATCCACTGAATTATTATTTCTACCGAGAAACTGAAGACCAATTAATAAATCCGGGAATACATATCAGCCTAGGTGTAGGATACGGTTCTATTAATTTTTTAGAATTGTCTCAGTTATATTTCAATATATCCGTAGGATATAATAAAGTATCTACATCTGAGTTTCAGCTTGAAAATGTTCCGTCAAATGCTATTTTAATTATCGAAACATATCCTATACTTATTTGGAGCAGAATACAAACAAACGCTAAACTATCCCCATTTATCGAAATTGGATTTGGGATTTCAAAGCTAAATTTTATTGAAAGATATTCTAAATGGTTGAATGGTGCTTCTTTTAGTAGTTGGGCTTTTGGATATGGGTTCGGAGCTGGGCTAAATTATCATCTAACAGAAAATCTTGATCTTGCTTTAGTAGTGCAGTCATTGAGCCATGAAAAAGAAAAAATTGTTGAGAACGATAGAGACCATAAATCTGGGGTTGTTATTAGAAATATCGTTGTTCCCATTAGCATACGTTTTAATTGGAAATTTTGAAATTGATTTATGATTAATATTCATATTGTTTACAAATAATCTCAGGGAGAAAAAAATGAAAATATTATTAGTAACAACTTTTTTAATAGTATCAGCAGTGTGTTCAATGCAGGCACAACAGAATCAACTGTTTGATGATCGTCCTAAGATTACAGTTAATGGAGAAGCAGTTGTCAAAGTCCAGCCGGATAAGATAATTATTACATTCGGCATTGAAACGTGGAATAAAGACATTATGCTAGCTAAACAGGAAAACAATAAAATTATGAAAGATGCGATAGCAGTAATTAAAGAATCCGGAATACAGGATAAAGATATCCAAACAGATTATCTGTCAATAGAGCCAAGATATGATAATAATTACGAGAAAAAAAATTTTATAGGTTACTTTGTGCGGAACACGTTTGTAGCTACAGTTGCAGAGCCCGACAAAGTTGAAGTTTTGGTAACAGGAGTTTTGAAATCCGGTGTAAACTATATTCACAATATTAATTTTCAGACAACTGAGTTTAAAAAATACCGCGAACAGGCAAGAGAACTGGCACTGAATGCTGCAAAGGAAAAAGCCGAGAAAATGGCTGGCACATTGAATCAAACTATTGGTGATCCCGTCCAGATAAATGAAGGTTACGGAGGTTATAACTGGTGGTCAAGCTGGAGTGGTTGGGGCTATGGCAGGACTAATATGATGACACAGAATGTAATGCAGAATATTGATAGCGGTGCAGGTGAAATTTCTGAAACAATAGCTCTGGGTAAGATATCAATAAAAGCAAATGTAAACGTTACTTTTGAATTGAAATAAGTAAAACGAATTTCAATTACATTAAACACATTTTTCGAGAACAAATGAGTTACTATTTTGTTGCCTACATAAAAATCAATGATGAAGAAGAATACCAAAAATATGTTAACGAAGTAGATGAAGTGTCTGCAAAGTTTAATGGTAAATACTTGGCATTAGATGATAATCCCCGTATACTGGAAGGCAATTGGAAATATTCTCGAACGGTTATTATAGAATTTAATAATGAAGCTGATTTTGATGATTGGTATAACTCAGAAGATTATCAGAGGATTTTAAAATACAGATCGAAAGCAGCAGATTGTGATACGATTTTGATTAGAGGTAAAGAGAACTAAGCTTCAATTTTAATATTCTTTAAAGTTTGAAATAATGAGTGATAAGTTTGGGATAAGCTAATTAATTGCCATAATCTTCCTCACTAATTATTTTATTATTTATATATTCCCACCTTCAATCATCACATTATAGGATAATTATGGAAACAACTCTTGCGCTGCTTGTTATAGCCCTTGTATTAGGTTTTGGAGATTTTATTTCAATTAAAACCAAAGCCCTTCTCTCGATGATATTTATTGCAGGCTTAGTTTTTATGGTCAGCTTCTGGATTTTCCTGCCTAAAACTTTATTTCAGGATGCACACATAATTGATTTTGCTTATGCAATCATTCCGCTGCTGTTAGTCTATATGGGAACGTTAATGAAGCTGAAGGATTTGAAAGGTGAATGGAAAACTGTAATAATTGCTCTCTCAGCAATAATAGCTGCGGCATTGATATTATTTTTCATTGCATCACCAATAATTGGAAGCAGTTTTGCAGTAGGTGCTACAGGTCCGATTTCGGGCGGTGTAGTATCTACAATTATTATGCAGGAAGCTGCTGATGCAAAAGGACTAGAGACAATTACAGTCTTTGTAACAGTTTTACTGGTGCTTCAAAGTTTTGTAGGATTACCGATAGCTTCGTATTGTCTTTCGGGTGAGGCAAAAAGTTTAATAAAAAAATTCCGTGAAAATGGTGGAATAGCAAACAAAGAAAATTTACCCCCTGTTGAATCAACTGAAAGACGATGGTATCAGTTTCCGTTGATGCCGGAAAAGTTTCAAACTCCTTTTATTTTATTGATGAAAACTTTCCTTGTTGCCTGGCTTGCAATCTACGCGGCAGAATTGATGGGCGGGGTAATTAATAAATATGTTCTGGCTTTAGTCTTTGGAATTATTTTTTACGAGCTTGGTTTTCTCGAACAAAAAGTACTGGATAGAGCAAACTCAGCAGGTATTACACTTTTTGCATTGATGGTTCCAGTTTTTGCTAGCTTGCCTAAAGCTACTCCGGAAATGATCGGTTCATTTATTCTTCCGATTTTAGTGGTTTTTGCCCTTTCAGTTGTGGGTATAAGCATCATCTCATTTGTCCTTGGAAAAGTATTGGGTTATTCGTGGCGGCTTTCGCTTGCAGTTGGTGTAACCTGTCTTTTTGGATTTCCGGGCACTTTCATTGTTGCAGAAGAAATTTCCTACGCAGTCTCCGGCAATGCCGAAGAAAGAGATTATCTATCTCATATAATTCTTCCGAAAATGCTGGTTGGTGGATTTTCAACAGTAACTATCGGATCAGTCTTCGTGGCGTCTTTTATGGTAAACTTTTTATAAATAACTTCGCATAAAAATTTAGTTGGAGGTAAAATGAAATACACTACAGAAGTTGAAATTAATCAACCTGTTCAAAAAGTTGTTGAGTTGTTCGATAATCCGGATAACATGAAAGAATGGATGGAAGGGCTTCAAAGTTTTGAAACAATCAGCGGAACTCCGGGCGAAGAGGGTGCAAAAGCAAAATTAATATACAAAATGGGTAAACGTGAAATTGAGATGATTGAAACAATCACTAAAAGAAATTTACCCGATGAATTTTCCGGAACTTATGAAGCAAAAGGCGTTTTCAATATTGTTAAAAACAGATTTATTCCGATTGGTGATAATAAAACAAAATATGTAACTGAGCAGGAATTTCAATTCAGTGGTTTTATGAAGCTGATGGGAATGTTTATGCCGGGTGCATTTAAAAAACAATCGTGCAAGTATATGAATGCATTTAAAGAATTTGCAGAAAGACTAAGCTGAAAGGAAAACAAATGGCAAAAGCAGAAAATAAAACCAGGGAAACAAAAGCAAGCGTTGAAAAATTCTTAAATGGAATTAAAGATGAAAAAAAACGTGAAGACTCCTTTAAGATTCTCAAAATGATGAAGCAAATAACAAAATCAGAACCGAAAATGTGGGGAAGCACTATGGTCGGTTTTGGAAATTATCATTATAAATATGCAAGCGGTAGAGAGGGAGATTGGTTTCTTACGGGATTTTCTCCAAGAAAGCAAAGTCTTACTTTGTACACAATGACTTATTTAGAAAAGCATAAAGATATTTTGAAAAGATTAGGCAAGTTTAAAACTGGTAAAGGCTGCTTATATATTAATAAATTGGAAGATATCGATATGAAAGTTTTGAAGGAATTGATTACTTCATCAATAAAAAAAGTAAAGTCATAGCGGATATCGGAATTCGGATCGCGGATTTATTTTTTTGATTTTGCAGTTTTGCCAGTAGTAACAAAGATGGCAGTGAGTTCATCTGCTTCATTTAGTAAACCCTGAACTTTACTTTTGGGCATCAATCCCACTTCAATTATCATCTCAACCTATATGCAGATTCGTCAGCCTCTTCCTCAACAATATTGATTTTATAAATGAAATCAGCTTTAGATTTTGCTCTGCAAGCAGCTCTATAATTTGCTCCCACAGATGTTCCAGCTCTTAGCAGTTGGTTTCCAATAGTCAATCCAATTGAATTCTCTGGCAATGCATTCACTAATTTGATTATTCGAATAGCAAAATCTTTTGTTCTCTTTTTAAGATTTTCTGTGTTCATTATTTCCCTCTAATAATTGATTAAAATCTAATATTAAATTCCGAAATCCACGATCCGAAATTAAAATGTTAGTTTTCTCATCCCAATATGGCATAGTGCAAAATCATATTTAACCGGATCTTCAGCATCAAACTTTTTTAAGTTTTCAGTTATTTCTTCCGCCATTTTCCAGCTTACAATTTTAAGTTTAGTTAGTTTAAGTTCTTTGCAAATTCTCGCAATGTGAGTATCAACAGGTACTATAAGTTTTGAGGCTGGAATCTCACCCCAAATTCCAAAATCAAGTTCATCCTTTCTAACCATCCAGCGGAGAAACAAATTCATTCTTTTGCAGGCACTTCCCTTTTCAGGTAATGGAAACATAAATTTTATTCCTCTGCTTACTTTTCCAAATTCCTTTTTACACTTTTGTAGAAAATAATTTGAAAAATTTGTTATCGCATTTTTAAGATTTGGATCATTCTTAGAATATCCAGTTAAAAAAAGATTTTTTAGCGAACCGAATTCTTTGTATGCGATATGCAGAAGTAAAAATAATTTTTGAACATCAGCATCTGAATAGAATCTGTGGACAAAATATTTATCGTTGGATTTTTTAAAAGTTGTGATAAAATTGTATGGTTTATTTTCTGAAATTATTAAAAATTTATTTAACGAGTTTATAATTTGCTTTACATTTCCATAAGCAAAAACTGATGCTATGAGTGCCATTGATTCAATATCTTTTTCTGCTTTAAATAAATGAGGAAACTGCAGCGGATCAGGTTCAATTTTTGTACGATCGAATGCTTTATAGTGATATTCTAACTTTTGTTTTAGATTCATATATTTAATATAGAGTTTTAATAATCAATATTTCCTTATGAAAAAACTTTACATTAAAACAGGAAATGAGTGGCGAAAGTGGCTGCAAAAAAATCATAGCAATGTAAATGAATTGTGGCTTACTTTCTATAAAAAAGAAACCGACAAACCATCACTTAATTACGAAGATGCAGTGGAAGAAGCACTTTGCTTTGGATGGATCGACAGCCTGGTTAAAAAGATTGATGAAGAAAAATACATGCGTAAATTTACGCCGCGAAAAAATAACAGCCTATGGTCTGAATTGAATAAAAAACGAGTAAAAAAAATTATTAAAGAAGGTAGAATGACGCAATTCGGTATGGAAAAAATAAACGCCGCTAAAAAGAACGGCGCATGGAATAAAATTACAGAGCCGCCAAAAGTTTCTTATGATCCACCAAAAGAATTTATTGCTGCATTGAACAAAAACAAAAGAGCAAAAAGTAACTTTGATAAATTTTCCTCTTCCGATAAAAAACGATATTATATGTGGATAAACATTGCAAAGAAAAAAGAGACAAAGGAACGCAGAATTAAAGAGTCAGTTGAATTGCTTAGTAAAAACAAAGAACTTGGATTAAAATAATTTTAGGGGGATAATGTATAATGAAAGTTTTAAAACATCTTTTTGATAACAATCGCAAGTGGGCTGCTAGTCAAGTTAAAAATGATGAAGAGTTCTTTAAAAGATTATCACAGCAGCAAAAGCCGGAATATCTGTGGATTGGCTGTTCCGATAGCCGTGTACCGGCAAACCAAATTGTTGGATTGCCGCCAGGAGAAGTTTTTGTCCACAGAAATGTTGCAAACTTGGTAGTAGATAACGATTTAAATTGTTTATCTGTTATACAATTTGCCGTTGAAGCACTAAATGTAAAACATATTATTGTTTGCGGTCATTATGGCTGCGGTGGTGTTAAAACTGTTATGGAAAATAAAAAGTTAGGATTGATTGATGACTGGCTGGAGAATATTCTTAAAATAAAAGAAAAATATAACTCAGAACTTTTGAAGCTAAACGATCCTGTACTTCAGCTTAGCAAAATGTGCGAGTTAAATGTAATCGAACAGGTTAAAAATGTTTGCAATACACAATTCATTCAAGCAGCATGGAAGAAAAATCATGATTTATCTGTGCACGGATGGATTTATGATATTCGTGACGGTTTGCTAAAGGATCTAAATGTTTGTATAACATCACTAGCTGAAAGAAACATTGAAATTGAAAATGCATTAATTAAAATTTTTATAGGGACAAATTGATAATTCAGGTTTCAATCCATTTCATTTAAGCTAACAAATTTCAGAAAAAAATTATTATTTCGATTCAGTCTTCTCAAATTCAATTACACTAAGTTTTCCAAGCTCATTGTATATGACATTGCCGGCAAGCACCCATTCTCTCAAACCACCTTCGAGGTTAAAAACTTTTGCATATCCCATCTGCAATAATGTATATGCTGCAAGTGCACTTCTTCCACCGCCCTTACAATAAATAACAATTTCCGCTTCAGGATCGCTGGTTATTTTTTGTATTCTGAACTCCAGTAACCCTCTCGGAATCCAAATAGAATTAGCAATGTGTCCTGCCAAATATTCTTTTTCAGTTCTGACATCCAACAGGATGAATGTTTTTTCGGCTTCTATTTTTCCTGCAATCTCTTCAATTGTAATATTAACAATTTGAGAATCAACTTTCTCAAGAATTTGCTTTACTGATATTAATTGTGCCTGCGAAGTTGAAAGGGAAAAAATTAAAATTATTAATATAGATTTAAATATATGTTTCATAGCAAGTTTCCCTCCTTTGACTTTTATGTTTCTTAATTAAGAAATAGAATACAATTTAAAGTTACAACTTTTCATTATGTTGTAATTGATTTAAATTAATAAAATAAAGTTTTACATAACTATTAATAATTATGTTTAATCAATTTTTAAAACAACTCGAAACACTTAAAAAGGATGATAAAGCGCTTTGGGGAAAAATGACACCGCAGCACATGGTTGAGCATTTAATACTTGCAGTTAAGATGAGTAATGGAATACTTAATTTAGAATGTTTTAATCCTGCCGAAAAAATACCCGTTCTTAAAAGATTTTTAATGAGCGGCAGACCACTGCCGAAACTTTTTATTAATCCTGTCATTGGCGCAGAATTATCTCCCCTGGAATATTCATCACTCGGAGAAGCAAAAGAAAAACTAAAAGAAGAAATAGATAACTATTATTCCTTCTTTAAAAGCAATCCTGATGCAAAAACAGTTAATGTAACATTCGGTGAATTGAATAAAGAGGAGTGGGATATTTTTCACAAAAAGCATTTTGAACATCATCTTTCTCAATTTGGACTAGTGGAATCCAAATAGCTAAATCTCCATTTATCCGTTCCGTATTCAATTCGGTTAATATTGCTTTACTTCATCAAAAATAAAGTGTAAAATTGAATCGTTAAGAAATTATAAATGGGTTAGCAATGTCTGATCAAAATTCCTTTCCTCAAAAAGAACCGCGTTTTGGGAAAACAATAAAAAATGATTTCAAACAGTTAAAAATTAAGGAGGATCTCGGCGATGAATATAAAAGCTTAAAAGAATATTATTTAACTGATGAGAGAAAGAAAAAACTTGAAACTTTAGGAGGATGCAGAAGATTTTTTCTCATTCCGTGGTGGTTACTTAAGGCACTATTTTTTAAACTAACACCATTTAGAAGGATATTACTTTTAATTGCAATTTTCTCGATTTTAATTTCGGGTGATAATCAAATAAATGATAACAATGTAAATATTAATCTTGTAACCCCTGCACTAATCGGTGGACTGATTTTAATTTTCATACTTGCACTCGAATTAAAAGATAAACTGCTTGCACGAACTGAGCTTGAAGAAGGAAGAGCAATTCAGGTTGCACTTATGCCCGATAGAAATCCGGTTGTGCCCGGTTGGGATATCTGGCTTTACACACGCTCTGCAAATGATGTTGGAGGTGATCTTTTAGATTTTATTCGTTTGGATGAAAACAAGTATGCAATCGCAGTTGGAGATGTTGCCGGTAAAGGATTAAGCGCTGCACTTTTAATGGCTAAACTGCAGGCAACTATAAGAGCACTCGCTTTTGATTACGAATCTTTACAAAAGTTAGGCGAAAAGCTTAATAAAATTTTCTATCGCGACAGTCTTCCAAAAATATTTGCTTCTTTACTTTACATAGAAGTTGAAAGTAATTCTAACAGCGTTCAATTTTTAAATGCTGGTCATTTCCCGCCAATGGTACTTTCAGAAAATAATATTCAGCAACTACGAAAGGATGCACCTGCTCTTGGATTAATGCCTTCTGCAGAATTCCATGAGCAGTCAATTCAAATAAAAAAAGATGATGTGATTTTTATTTATTCGGATGGATTGACTGAAGCACAAAATGAAATGGGTGAATTTTTTGGTGAAGAAAAATTAATCGAAATATTACGTAATAATTCCTCTAAACAAAGTCAACAGATTGGAGAGGAATTAATTTTACTGGTAAATGATTTTGTGGGTAAAGCACCTGTATTTGATGACCTTACAATTTCTATACTGAAAAGAACGGGTTAAGTTTATTTGCTTCCCAAAAGAATTAAAATCATCAGCTGGAATATAATTGTTCCGCATGTGCTGTTATTTTCATAATAACTCATTATTAGAATTTCATCTCCGGATAATCAATTGCCTGGTTTGGATAGAAAATTTTTTTATACGTTGATGGTATTCACTTTTCAAAAGCAGGACATAAGGCAATTGCAAAATACAATACGGGAAGCAATAACTATTGAATTATAGTTTTAAAAAAGCCCGACAAGGGAGCCCCTGCCAGGCTTGCCTCTTATAGCCTGAGCGTTTGGGGGAGAACACTCAGAAGAAGCAAAAATAATGTAATAAAGAA
>Ga0209536_100007510_pt1 | contig 16520 bp, 18 predicted proteins | sample DeeMarSeWOR28_12_FD_187461 | JGI IMG/M metagenome (GOLD analysis project Ga0209536, IMG submission 187461) | Marine sediment microbial communities from White Oak River estuary, North Carolina - WOR-2-8_12 (SPAdes) (version 2) | ecosystem: Environmental > Aquatic > Marine > Intertidal zone >... | reverse complement strand
CCCGGGCTGGACATAGGGTGATTCTTCGATATCACTCAATTCAACATCGTTGGCATAAGCAACCACGCTGTTGAGATCATAGTTCCAGGTTGGTACACCGATATCGACATACTCGATGGTGGCTGCACCGGGATCATTGACAAATACGTAGTAATAATCGATCGAGTAAGTGCCATCCTCGTTGATATACAAGTCAATGAACTGCTGCGGCAAACTGTAACTATAGGTTTGTGCCATGGCAGTAATAGGGAAGACAATCGAGAGCAATGCCGCAGCAACCAGGAACAGGACCAATGATCGGTTTTTCATGTTCATGATAACCTCAATCTGCAAAACAGGAAATTACACAAACGCGTAAAAATTTCTACCACTTCGGATCTTCTTTAAGCTGATAAGTCGTACCACAATAAGGACAGGAAACTACCGGTGCACCGGCTACCATCTCTACATTCTCTGGGGAGAGCACACCACCGCATGATTCGCATTTGAAGGTATCCAGGTCCACATTGGCAGGCAAATCAATATTCAAGGTGACATTCTGCTCCGGTTCTGGTTTTAATCGACCGGCGAACCAGATCAATCCAAAACCTATTGCGACGCTAATTACCCCCGTGATCAACCAGCCAGAGTTGAATACCGCTCCGAACGCAGCCCAGATAAACAAGACGCCAAACAGGATGGCGATCCCCGCCCCGATGTAGGCGATTACCCTTCCAGCAGTCATAGCAGCCTCCTTTTTGAGCTTAAAGTGTACAAAGGTTAGTGGTTGGTCGCAAGTGACTTTTGACCATACTTTGAACTTTTAATGTAAGATTATTTTTTTAATTTTTACAAACCGGTAAGAAATTATGAAATTATGGGATTGTTCCAGTTGAATTATCTTCCAACCAGATAAAATTTGACTATTGGGGTTATTACCATGGCTCGTCGGCATACCATTCATCATCCGTCCGATCCATCTCAAGCATTTCACCTGTAACAACAAACACGATTCGCTCGCAAACATTGGTGACCCGATCAGCAACCCGTTCCAGGTTATGCGCCACCCATAACAAGTGATTTGCCTGGTCGACCGAACCTGGACTGCTGATCATTTGATCCATCAGCTCCCTGTAAACCGTGTTGAAGTAATCATCCACCTTGTCATCCTCGCCTGGGAGGATGCGGGCTGTTTCTGCGTCTCGTTCGACAAAAGCCTGGATAGCACGGTGCAGTAAATCTACACACACCTTTGCCATGGGCTGGATATGGCGAATCGGGGGAAGCAAGTCTTCAGATCCAATACGGACCACGATACGTGCAATGCCTTTACCATAGTCTCCCATGCGCTCTAATTCTGTGGTCACCTCAAGTATTGCAGCCAGTAAGCGCAGATCGCGAGCCATGGGTTGTTGTGTGGCGATCAGGGTGATGACATTTTCTTCTATCTCGAAATGCTTCTTGTTGATTTGCCGATCTGCGACGTAAATTAACTTGGCATGTTCAATGTTTTGTTCGTTCAATGCCTGGACAGCATCCGTGATGGCTTTTTCGACCATCGCAGATTGTTCAACTAATTGTGCCAGCAGCTCATCGATGGCTCGATCCAATGTCTCGCGGGGTGAAATTGTTGACATATCGCTTTCCTCACTCTTCAACTAATAAGATACTCTACGAATCAACCGAAGCGGCCTTCAATATAATCAGCCGTGCGTTGGTTCTTTGGCTTGGTGAACATCTCGTGACCCACGGCATACTCAACTAATTCACCCTGCAGGAAGAAGGCTGCGTAGTCCGCTGTACGGGCAGCCTGCTGGACAGAATGTGGAACCAGGATGATGGTGTAATCTTTCTTTAATTCCTGCAGCGAGGCCTCTACTTTACCGGTTGAGATTGGATCCAAACCAGAGGTGGGTTCATCCAGCAGTAAAACCTCCGGTTCGAGAGCCAGGCTGCGGGCGATACACAAACGCTGCTGCTGCCCACCGGATAAATCCACGGCTGGATCGTCCAGGCGGTCTTTAACCTCATCCCATAGTGCTGCTTGTGTCAAGCTGCGCTCAACAGCCTGGTTGAGGCGGCTCCTGTTGCGTTCCCCGGCCACCTGGAGACCATAGGTAAGGTTTTCCTTGATACTCATCGGTAGGACAACCGGCCGGGCAAATACCATGCCAACCCTGCGACGCAAGGCTGTTATGTCGATATCTGGGTGAAGGAGATTTAAAGGCTGCCCATCCTTAGTAAAGAGGATTGCCCGACCAGACATTTCGTTTACACTGGCTAAATCATTGAGGCGGTTTAGTACCCGCAGGTAGGTGGATTTTCCGCCTCCAGCAGGCCCAAAGAGGACGGATATTGCATGGCGCGGAATATTAAGCGTGATATTCTTCAGCGACTCGGTACCATCCGAGTACTGTAGCACCAGGTTTTCTGTGATGATTTTGTAGTCGTTTTCTGCCATAGCTAGAAATTATTGTTCACCACTGGCGGCGTGCCCTGGCGCGGGAGCGGATGACCGTGGCAAGCAAGTTGAGCCCGAGTACAAAGATCAGCAGTACTAGGGCGGTCCCGTACTGAATCTGGGGTTCCATGCCTGGGACCTGGGTGGAGATCACATACAGGTGGTATGGTAGCGCCATCGTGGGGTCCAAAATTGAGGAAGGCAGGCGCGGCAGGAAAAACACTGCGGCGGTGAACAAAATTGGTGCAGTTTCCCCTGCAGCACGCTCGAGACCCAGGATGACACCGGTCAGGATTCCAGGCAGGGCCTGGGGTAATACGATGCGGCGAATCGTCTGCCATTGCGTCGCACCCACCGAAGTGCTGACGACACGGAATGATTGCGGCACGGCGCGCAGGGCTTCTTCAGTGGTGGTGATGATTACCGGCAAGGTCATGATCGCCAGGGTGAGAGCACCAGCGAGGATGCTGATCCCGAAATTCAGGAAAATCACGAATAATCCAAGACCAAACAAGCCGTACACAACGGATGGGATTCCTGCCAGGTTGATGATTGCAATGCGGATGGATTGGGTCCAGCGATTGTCGGGCGCATATTCTGACAGGTAGATAGCAGCGCCGATACCCAGGGGAGTGACGACGATCGCGCACAACATGGTCAGGAAGAAAGTTCCCACGATAGCTGGCCAGATACCCCCGGAACGCATGCCGTCGCTGGGATAGCCTGTAATAAATTCCCATGACAGGGCAGACGCGCCCTGGTAAACGATGTAAGCCATGATGGCGATGATGGGCAGTACAGCGATGATCGCCACCATTCGTAGCATGAAAAAACCAATCTGCTGGGTGCGTTTCCGGCGTTGTGGAGATTTTCTGGTGCTCATGAGAGAATCCGCTCCGAGCGCTTCTTACGCCGAAATACAAAGGTGGAGGCAGTCACATTAACAACCAGGGCGATCAAGAAAAGGATTATGCCAATGAAGAAGAGTACGTGGTAATGGGTGCTGCCATTCGCAACTTCACCCATTTCCGCAGCAATCGTGGCGGTCATGGTGCGGGTTGGGTTGATGAAGGTGGCGAGTCCCTCCGGCATCATTGGAGCGTTTCCGGTTACCATCAGGACCACCATCGTCTCGCCAATCGCACGACCAATGCCGAGCATGATGGCAGTCAATACACCAGACCTGGCAGCAGGTAACGTTACCATCCAAATGGTCTCCCATTCTGTTGCTCCCAGGGCGAGGGATGCATCCCGGTAAGATTGGGGTACTGTATCCAGGGCATCTTCCGAGATGGATACGATCGCAGGAATGGCAATACCTGCCAAGATCAATGCGCCGGTCAGAGCAGATAAGCCAGTTGGAAGCGCTAATATCTCCCGTAAATACTGCGATAGGATCAGCAATCCCAGGAAACCTAGAACGACTGAGGGAAAACCGCCTAATAATTCAACCAGTGGTTTCAGAACTTCTTTTGTGGTTGGGGATGCGATCTCAGCGATGTAGATGGCGGTTAATAGCCCTATCGGTACAGCGATAATGAGTGCACCAACTGTAACGATGATGGACCCAACCAGGAGGGGTAATATACCGTAGTAATCTTCAATTGGATACCAGCGAACTTTCAAGAATTCGGAGAATGAGACTTCACGAATCGCAGGAAAGCCTTCACTGATCAGGAAGTAAAAGATTAATCCGACAAATATTATGGCGGAGTACCCGAGTATCTTTATTAGATAAGTGATCAGGATCTCAGAATTAAACCTGCGAGCTCGCATCGCGGTCCTCCCGCAATAGTGGATATCCTTTCATGCCGCTCATAGATTGCTATTGAACCTGGACAGGTACAAACCCGAGTTGGGTGACAATATCCTGTGCCTGTGGTGAAAAAATCCAATCCAAATAGGTCTTAACAAATCCAACGGGTTCACCTGCGGTGTACATATATAGATCTCGTGCGATGGGATATGTACCTTCGTTAACCGATTCCGGTGAAGGGAAAATATACTTAATATCTTGTTGGGATGCGTCCGCAACTGCGACAACTTTCATATCTAGGGTGACATATCCAAGGCCATCATAACCGATGGCATTCGGATTACTGCGGATTTCTGCTCCGATGACCTCAGAGGAAGGAAGCAAAAGAGTATCTGGAGAAAAGAGGGTTTTGTCGTCATTATCACCAAGGCGGAGCACCTCTTCAAGAAAATATACATGAGTCCCAGAATTTGTTTCTCGTGACAGGCGGACAATCGGGCGATCCTCGCCACCCAATTCCTCCCAGTTGTTGATTTTCCCTGAATAAATATCTGAAAGCTGTTGCAGGGAAAGTTCGTTGATGGGATTTTCCGGGTTGACTATGATAGCGATCGCATCCCTGGCAACAACAAATTCCACAGGTTCGATACCATTTTGCTGGGCATTATCGATCTCTTCGGATTTTATTTTTCGCGAGGCGTTGGCAACATCCGTCGTTTTATTGATCAGGGAAGCGATTCCAGTCCCGGAGCCACCGCCTGAAACGGAGATGCTGGCTTGTGGATTGTCGTCCTGGTATTGTTCTGCCCAGGCGAGCGCCAGGTTGACCATCGTGTCTGAGCCAACGTTGTTGAGATATTCACTTTCATCTGAAGGGGAGGATGCATCATCACCCGAGCGTGTAGAACAGGCTGTGATAACCAGCACAACTACGAACACCAGGTATGATAATTTGAATTGCATCCAGATGATTATAGCAAAAATTATGGTTCAATCAAAGCAATTGTTTTCGCTTACCAGTGGTTAATCGATTAAAATTATTTCCATGGCCAGTGGTCAATATTCTTTTCAAGTTAGGGACCTGGATTTCTTCTACGGCACTTTCAAGGCATTAATCGATATCAACATGTCGATCCGTTCAAAATCCGTTACCGCGTTAATCGGTCCATCTGGCTGCGGGAAGTCGACCTTCCTGCGCTGCCTGAACAGGATGAACGATACGATTCCTGGAACTCAAGTTGAAGGACAAATCCTGCTGGACGGGGAAGATATTTATGCTGAAGGAATGGATTTAGCTGATCTGCGCAAGCGCGTAGGCATGGTCTTTCAAAAACCCAACCCCTTTGCCAAGTCGATTTATGATAATGTTGCTTTTGGTCCCCGGGTACAGGGATTGGTCCAGGGAAAAAGGCAGCTGGACGAGCTGGTTGAACAAAGTCTCATCAATGCCGCCTTGTGGGAAGATGTGAAGAATCACCTGGATGATGATGCGCTTGGACTGTCATTAGGCCAGCAACAGCGCCTGTGCATTGCCAGGGTGCTGGCTGTTGAACCGGAAGTAATCCTGATGGATGAGCCAGCCTCAGCGCTGGACCCAATTGCTACTGGGAAGATCGAGGAATTAATTGCGGTGTTGAAAGATAACTATACAATTGTCATCGTGACCCACAATATGCAGCAAGCTGCGCGAGTTTCACACGAGACTGGATTATTCTGGTTGGGGGAATTGATTGAATTTTCCGATACCGAGGTCATGTTTACTAACCCGACCCACGAACTGACCGAGGATTATATTACCGGCCGAATGGGTTAACCCCCCCCCATAAATAAACCTCATCAAGAACTCTTAGCTGATCCAAACCTGGCTAATAGTTCAGGTATTTTTTTTGTAATCTCGTCACGCACCTGGCGAAACTTGGCAAGTTTTGATTCTTCATCCCCTTGATAAGCCGCGGGATCTTCGAATGACAGGTGAACCTGGGGGTTTGCCCGTAGCCAGACCGGGCAGTCTTCTTGCGCTGAGTCACAGACAGTGACTACCAGGTCAAAATCCTGGTCGGTGAACTCCGAGGCATTCTTCGAGCTTCCCTGGTGATCGATTCCAATCTCGGTAAGTACCTGCAAAGCCAGGGGGTGTATGAACCCGGTCGGACGTGTACCCGCGCTGAAGGCCTGCCATGAATCAGCCAATTCCCGGTTTACAATTGCTTCGGCGACCTGGGAGCGGCAAGAGTTTCCTGTACAAAGGAATAATACGGTTTTCTGCGAGACTGAGGGGTTGTGCGGGGGCATTATTCGATGGTTCAGTCTTTATATTTCTTTTCAAAGTGAATCAGCTCGTCATCCGTGCGATCCAGCTCACGCTGTTCACCTGTAGCAAGGTAGATCGTTCTTTCACAGATATTGGTGACGCGATCCGCGAGTCGCTCCAAGTTGTGAGCTGCCCAGAGCAGAAAATTCGCCCGGTCGATGGTGGATGTATCTGCGATCATATAGGTCACCAGCTCCCTGTAAACCTGGTTGTAGAGGGCGTCAATCTGGTCATCCTCTTTCGGAATCGCCCGGGCAGTCTCGGCATCCCCTGCTACAAAAGCTCCCAGGGAGCGGTGGAGCATGTCCAACCCCAGGTCTGCCATGCGTGGTATATCGATCAGCGGTTTGATCAGCGGCTCTGTGCCCAGCAGGATATTGATTTTTGCAATGCCTTTGGCATAATCCCCCATTCTTTCCAGCTCGGTGCTGATCTCGATCACCGCTGCAAGCAGGCGCAAATCTTTTGCCATGGGTTGCTGGGTTGCGATCAAGATGATGCAGCGATCCTCGATCTCGAAATGCTTCTTGTTGATTTTTTCATCGGCTTCGTAAATGCGTTCTGAAGCGGTTAAATCCCGTGCTTTTAATGCAGAAACAGCTGTGCGCACCGCCTCCTCGACCATGCTGCCTAATACCAGGATTTCATCCAGTAACTCTTGCAGTGCTCTATCCAACGTTTCTCTTGGATTGATCGTAGCCATACCATTCTCCATTGCTTTGAATGAATTATCCAAACCTGCCGGTTATGTAATCCTCGGTAACCTGCTGCTTGGGGTTGGTAAATAAATCGGTCGTATTACCATACTCCATGAGCACACCTGCCCGATCTTCTGTCAGGGTGAAAAAAGCCGTGAAATCAGAGACACGCGCGGCTTGCTGCATGTTGTGGGTAACAATAATAATGGTGTAGTCATCCGATAAATCCCGCATCAACTCCTCGATCTTGAGGGTTGAGATTGGATCTAAAGCTGAACAAGGTTCATCCATGAGGATTATATCCGGTCTTACAGCGATTGTGCGAGCGATGCACAGCCTCTGTTGCTGGCCGCCAGATAAGGACAATCCGCTGTCTTGAAGCTTGTCCTTTACCTCATCCCAAAGGGCTGCGCCAAGCAGGGTCTGCTCCACCAGGTCATCCATTTGAGATTTCTTGCCCTGGAAGCCATTAATGCGTGCTCCCCAAGCGATGTTATCGTAGATCGATTTTGGAAAGGGGTTTGGTTTTTGGAATACCATCCCTATCCTTTTTCTCACTTCTACCGGGTCGACTCCTTGGCTGTATATATTTTGTCCGTGGAAGAGAACCTCTCCTTCTGTTCTGGCAACCGGAATTAAATCGTTCATGCGGTTAAATGCCCGTAGCACGGTACTTTTCCCACATCCGGATGGACCGATCAAGGCAGTGATTTTTTGTTTTTGGATAGCGATGTCAACTTCACGCACTGCAAGGAAATCTGCGTAGTAAACATTCAATGATATTGCCTCAATGGCAGGTACGAGGTTGTCATCTTCAATTTCTTGGACCACTGCGTGGTTAACAGTGGTATCGAGATGAATGCTCAGATTCATCACCACCTCCTGCTGTAACGATTTCTTAGAAGAACCGCGGTTGCATTTAATACTAACAATAAAATAAGTAAGACGATTATTGCTGCAGCTGCAATATTCTGGAAGGCGTCCTGAGGACGTGCTGTCCACTGGTAGATCTGGATTGGAACAGAAGTGAATTTCGAGAATATGTTTTCCGGACTAAAAGTGATGAATGTAGCAGCTCCAACTACAACCAAAGGTGCCGTTTCACCAAAAGCGCGCGAAACAGCAAGTATTGTACCGGTTAGAATTCCTGGTAGGGCATTGGGCAAGACATGCGACCACACAGTTTGCCATTTTGAAGCACCCATCCCGTAGCTGGCCTGGCGCAGGGAATTAGGCACGGCGCGTATAGCCTCTTGCCCATTTATTATTACCACTGGAAGGATCAACAAAGAGAGCGTGAGACCAGCTGATAGGATTGTGCGACCGTTTGCAGTGGTAGGATCGCCGATCCCAAATAGCGTTCCGCTGGTGATCGGTTCCAGGAAGCGGACAAAAACAGCCAAGCCCAGCATACCATAAATTATCGAAGGTACACCCGCAAGGTTATTGATATTGGTTTGGATAATGCGGTTGAAACGATTTTGCGTGGCATATTCTTCTAAATATATTGACGCTGCGACACCAATGGGGAATGAGAACAAAATCACGATGACGATAATAAACAGTGAACCGAGTATCGCAGTCTTGATGCCAGCCCTCAATGGATCATCACTCTGCGGGGAAACGATGAAGGATTTATTTAGCCAAACTTTAAATTCAAGGTCGCCTTCTGGATATTTTTCGTCAACAATCGCCTGAATTTCCTCAAAATTAAAGATTGAAGCCAGAAGAGACCAAGTTTGCTTTGCTTTTGGTTCTGCTACTTCGTAGAGTACCAAGTTGTAACAATCTTGTTGTGAAAGACTTTCCCGTGGAGTATCCCGTTCGATAGTTCTCAGACGATTCGCGGAAACGTTTGCAGCTAATATTGGCCAGAGCTGGTCGCAGGTCATCAGGTCCAGGGAAGTCTCGCCTGCTGCCAGAGTAGAAGGAGGTTGTTTATACTCGATGGCAGCATAGCCCATGGTATCGTTGAAAATCTTTAATATCAGGGTGGCAAGGGCGATAATTCCGATAACCGTGGATATCTGAAAGACCACTTTCCAGATACTTCCTCTCCTGTGGCGGCTACCAAGATTATCTTTAAATAGATCTGGTGCCGCTTGATCCAGCCTTGGCGAGAAGTATTGGTTTCCCCGGTCTCTTTGATCTTTCATTCGTACTCCTCTCGGAAGCGACGAATGATCCTCTGACTGATGATGTTCAATATCAAAGTGAATATGAAGAGCATCAGGGCGATGGCGAACAGGCTGTTGTAATCCAACGAATCGTAGCTGATGTCGCCTCCGCTGATGCGCACGATATGCCCGGTCATCGTTTCTGCTGCTTCAAATGGATTTATAGTGAAATTTGGACCGGCACCGGCTGCAATGGCGACGATCATTGCTTCGCCGATAGCTCGCGATACACCAAGGATGATCGCAGCTGCGATTCCTGAGATTGCAGCCGGGACCACAACCTGTGTAGATACTTCGAGGCGGGTTGCGCCCAGGCCATATGCACCTTCACGCAAGGAACTTGGTACTGCATGCAAAGCATCTTCAGTCATGGAGCTGATCAGGGGTAAAATGAGAATTCCCATGACAATGCCAGCTGAAAAGACGTTATAGATTTGAACAGTATCATTGCCAAGGATGCTGCGGAGAAGGGGAGTCATAAAGGTCAGTGCAAAGAATCCCAAAACAACTGTGGGGATACCAGCCAGGATTTCTAAGGCTGGCTTGATGATTCCTCGAAACCGGGGTGATGCGTACTCGCTGAGATAGATTGCCACGCATAAGCCAAGTGGAATTGCGACGCACATGGCAATCAACGAAGACATTATTGTTGCTGACAAAAGGGGCAGGATGCCAAATCTATATATTTGGGGCTGCCAAACCGTGCCAGTAAAAAATTCGACCAGCGAAACCTGTGGATCAGTGAAGAAGCGTAATGCTTCTTGTCCCAGGAACAGAACGATCCCAATCGTGGTAAGGATTGAGAATACCCCACTGAAAATTAAAAAGCCCTTGATGATGGTTTCGTGAATGCGGGGACGGCTCTTTAAATCTAAATATTCATTTTCATCAGTGGTAGGGGAGAATTCTCGCGGATTGGTCTCTAGCATGGTACCAAAATCTCTAACGCTTAGAATCTTATCACAAAGTGATTTCCAAGGGATCTCATAAACTCATAATGAGGCGCGCCAGGTTGCGTTTCCGGATTGCAACCTGGCGCATTTCGTGGATCGGTTTGAATTATTGTCCCATGGCATCGAGCCAAGCCTGGCGGGCTTCGTCGATGGCTTCCACTGAAGCGGGGAAGTAGCCTACGTCGTAGATTTCATCGTTGACGTAAGTCAGGAAGAAGTTGATGTAATCAGCAACCTGTGGTTTAGCCTGCATGACGCTTGCATCGGAGTAGATGAAGAGTGGGCGGGCCATGGGGTAATCACCGCTTTCAGCAGTTTCGGGTGAGATGGCAACACCTTCGAGGGAGATTGGGCGAATGATATCTTCATTCTCCTGGGCGTAGGCATAGCCGAAGAAGCCGATGGCATAGGGGCTGCCTGCGACGCCCTGGACGAGGACGTTGTCATCTTCGCTGAAATTGATGTTGGTAGCGGTGAGTATGGCTTCCTTGCCTGCATCTTCGTCGTCGCCATAAGCGGGTCCCATGACTTCTTCGACGAAGTAGTCGAAGGTGCCTGAGTCGGTACCTGGGGCATAACGCAGGATGGTTTCATCGGGGAAGCCGGGGTCGATGTCGGACCAGGTCTGGGCGGTGGAGAACACCTGGGCGAGCTGCTCGAGGCTCAGGTCTTCAACGAAGTCATTCTCCAGGCTGACGACGAAAGCCATGGCATCTGTTCCGACGCGGAACTCGATCGGGTCACGGTCGATTTCCTGGCAGCTTTCAACCTCGGAGTCCTTGATGGCACGGCTGGCGTTGGAGACATCGGTCTCACCTGCGACGCAGAAGCGCTCAAAGCCGGCACCTGAACCGATGCTGTCGATGGTGATCTTGCCGGTGTAGCCTTCCTCTTCGAAGCGAACTGCGATTGCTTCAGCCAGGGGGAAGACGGTAGAGCTGCCGGCGGAGATGATATCTCCAACCACGGCCGCTGGGTCAACTACTGGCAGCATCACCTTATTCATGGTTTCACCCCCTGTTTCCTCGGGGGCAGGTTCTTCCGTAGGTTGTTCTTCGCTCTGTGGGGCTTCGGTTTCCACTGCTTCCTGTTCAGCGGGTGCCTGAGTAGCTGGGGGTGAACAGGCAGCAAGTAGCAATGCCAAGAGCATAAGTACAGAAAAGACCAAAATTGAGTAGCGTTTCATGCTATTTCTCCTAATTAATCAAAGTTCCTTTAGAGGATATCATTTACCGGTTAACAGACTTGAAATGGAATGTTAAGAGTTGGTTAAATAGGTATTAAGTTCATTGACGAGTAGTTGCGATTTATTTTCAGGAAGGATCAATTAATGAAAATGGCCCTGGGATCTAAACCAGAACCATTTTCTCAAGCTGTAATCTGAAGAGAAGGAGAAGAAAATGCACAATCTATATTATCGATATTTCCTTGCGATCCTTGTTCATGCTCAGATGGGTTTCAGTTTGTGTCTTCCTACATCGAAATTTCCCATTATCATCCGGATAATGTGTGATTACCCTGCGATCTGGAATGCGAATTTCTGAACTAATATGTGCCCCTTTGATCATCATCCAAAGAAATATTGAAGACATGAGGCTAAAAATGATGAAAACAGCAAAGAGAATTATCATTTGATCTCCTGGCCTGCAATATGTCCTAACAAACTTATCTCGTCTCTCTTACCAGGGTGTGTATTTTTCTGTTATTTGTTTTAAATTTCTATTTTTCTCAAGGACGAGAAGCGTAAACCACCCCAGTAAAACATACAAACCGATCTTAGGGAGAGTCATTGATTCCGGGTAAAGCGTTGAAGTACCGCGCTTGCGGTATTCTGCAGGCTCAGGTGAGAATTTTATTATTCGCTCCCCGACGTTGTTGCTAAAATACCATTCCTCAGGCATCTGCTTCACCTTTTCCCACTTCAAACGCCTTCCATCCTGAATCAGCAGATTTCCGCTTCCTATGCGGTTCACTTCAAACATGGCGACAAATTCATGATTTCGTGTCCAAATGCTGATGTGGGGATTGACTTGAGAAGTATTGCGGATCAACCAGCTGCCATCAGCAATCTGCGCCAAGGCAGCATTTTTCCCTTGCATGTAGAGAAGTTTTCCTACAAGCATGTTCTCTGCCATCAAGGAGTAAGATTTCTGAAGTGCCATTGACCTTCTGAGGGTCAGGATGGGGTTATCAAGGGAGTTCAATGAATTCATGATCTTCCATTCGTCCTCGTCTCAAGTTCGTGGATTGGGAAGTTGTAATCCTGCTGCCAGTTTTTTAATTTGTTAATCATCTCGTAGCTTGTTAAATCCAGCTGGAGCGGTGTCAGGGATACGAAACCCATATCGAGTGCACCAATATCTGTGCCCTCTTCCGGGATACCGGTAGGCGCATCCCCTCCGATCCAGTAATAAGGGTTGCCGCGTGGATCGTATCGTTCCTCCAGTTGATCCCGATAAACCCGCATCCCTTGGTGGGTGATCTGGATACCTTTAATTATCCCCATCGGGATGTTTACATTTAGTAGGACACCCCTGGGCAGACCGGAAGTGAGAACATTATTGGTGATAATCTCTGCCACAATTGCGGCTGATTGATAATCGATCACGTGATAGTTTTTTTCCGACGAATCTAAAGAGTAAGCTATTCCTGGAACCCCCCAGATGGCTGCTTCCATTGCGGCGGTCACAGTACCTGAATAGGTGACATCATGACCAAGATTTGGAGCGGGGTTGATACCTGACACAACAATACCGAAGTCATGCGAGAAATAACCAAGCAAGCCGAGGGCAACGCAGTCCGAGGGTGCTCCATTGCTCGCAAATGCTTTGAATCCGGATTCGAGCTTCGTTTCATATATTCTCAAAGGTTCGTTAAGCGTCTTGACATGTCCCCTGCCGGACCAGTCCTTGTCAGGGGCTAGAACGCAGACCTCGCCAATATTGCTCATTGCTTCGGCAAGCGCCATCAAACCTGGGGAACTAATTCCATCGTCATTGGTAACTAAGATATTCACTGTAAACCTCTAAAATAGATTTATTAATTTATGACCCTGTTTTAGCATGCCAACTTTATCGGATTGCGAATGGAATATTAAAATGTTGTAAAAAGCTAGTAAACAAAAAATTAAATCTCCCTGTAGGAGGTGGTCTTGAACATCAAACAACCATAAATTTGCAGTATATATTGTTAAGGAGCTCCACATTTGAATTGCTTAACTCAGCGGGTTAAAATCGAATCCTATCAATGCCATGGAGTGATTTTCTTGTTCCGGGCATTTATGGAAATGGACATCGAGGTGGGTGCATGATAGAATTAATATCTGAAGTGCCAATTGTTTATGCATGAAAATTTGTATTGGCATAGATCCTTGTGATAACAAAGTGCCAATGCACAAAGTAATGCCAGTAGTAACTGAGTACCCGATTTTCATGGGATACACCGTTAGGAATTACATCGCAATATAATTAGAGATCAGAGAATGAAATTTGAGCTACAAAATTATGGTTGATCCAAACGAATTAATCGATGAAACCACTATAAACGTTGCCAATCAAATCCGGTTATTACGTAATCGCCGAAATCTGACCCAGAGAGAACTGGCCGAGGCCAGCGGATTATCCCGCAATACTTTGAGCCTGCTTGAACGAGGGCAGACTTCCCCAACGATCAGTACGTTAAAGCGGTTAGCTATCGCATTGGATGTCGATATTAATGCATTTTTTAATACATCGGATGTGGAGAGCATTGTTTTTACGAAAAGGGGACAGCGGAAGAACCTGCAGCTATCACAAGTGCTGATGGCGGACCTGGGAGTCGGTCTGCATGACCAGCTGGTCACACCATTAATATTGAAGCTTAACCCAGGTGCACGCAGCGGGACTGCACTTTCTCACGAAGGACAGGATTTTGTTTATTGTGTAAAAGGGGAAATCCTGTATACAGTGAATGGCAGGGCTTTTATTCTGGAGGCCGGTGATAGCCTCCTGTTTGACGCTCATTTGCCACACCGCTTCCAGAATCCCTCGGGAATGGAGTCTGAAGTGCTGGTCGTGCTATCAACACCTCACGATGGCAACCAGTACATCAGCGGACATTTTCTCGTGGATAGCGAACCGGGCGAGTGAAGGACTCGCCCGGCTCTTAATTGTATTCGTATCTGGGAAAAACTGGTTTTTCCAGCGCTAAGCGTTAATTCCCAGTCCTGCAAACCCTACCCATCTTTGCCTATCCTTACGCTGGGTGGAAATTATCCAGATAAGTGTGCAATGGGTTGGCAGCTGTCATGCCAAGGCCGCAGAAACAAGTGGACTTGATCGTCTGACCAATTTCCTGGGCTTTTCTCAGATCCCCACGAGCGCTCGTACCCGTGTTGATCTCTTTAAGTATCTTGTGAATTTGCTTGGTGCCGAGGCGACAGGGGGCACATTGACCACAGCATTCAACGACAAAAAACCTGGCCAATACCTCCAGGACCTGCCAAAGATCGACCGAGTGGTTGAAAACCATGATTGCACCCGAGCCGATGGGAACGCCAACCTTGACAAGATCTTCATGGGTTAGCGGTGTATCAAGATTATCAGGATGCAGGAAGCCACCCGCAGCTCCCCCAATAAGGATTGCCTGGGGGTCCCCAATAAATCCTCCGCCAAATTGCTCAATCAATTCCCTGACCGTCAATCCATAGGGTGCTTCTACTACTCCTGGCTGGTTGATATGGCCGCTCAGGCAGAACAGCTTCAGGCCAGCCGAAATATCGGTCCCCCACTGCCTGAACCACTCGCCGCCATGGAGGACCAGGCTGGGGATGACGACGAAAGTTTCGACATTATTAATAGTGGTGGGTTTTCCAAAGAGCCCCGATTGTGTTGGGAAAGGTGGTTTCATGCGAGGGTAACCACGCTTGCCTTCAATCGCCTCGAAGAGTGCGGTTTCTTCGCCGCAGATGTACGCTCCTGCATTATGGCGAATCTCCACCTCGAACCCTACCCCCGTTCCCATGATATCCTCCCCCAACAGATCTTCTGCATATAATTCATCCAGGGCTTCTTCCAATATCTCGGTCGCCTGTGGGTATTCACCGCGAATGAAAATGTAGCCATCATGGGAGCCCGATGCATAAGCGCTCAGTGTCATTCCTTCAATAACCCGGAATGGATTTCCTTCCATGAGGACGCGGTCTTTGAATGTACCGGGCTCAGACTCATCAAAATTGCAGACGATATATTTCGGGTTGCCACTGGCTCTACGTGCGAAGTCCCATTTTGCACCCGTCGCAAAAGCTGCACCGCCACGGCCTGTCAGGCGAGACTCTCTCACTTCCTCGATTACCTGTTCCGGCGTCATTTCGTGCAGTGCTTTATCAAGCGCCTCGTAGGCACCTCGGGCCCTGTGGGCATATAAATCCGTGGGGGATAACACACCGATCGGTGCGGTTAATTCTCTTGGATCGCCACAGACGTTGATCTGGGCCGTTTTTCCATTGCCTGCCAAAGCATCCGTCACGTTGGCAATCGTGATGTTAACCTGAGATTTTTTGTTGACCAAGGCTGCTGGTGCCTGGTCGCATAGTCCAAGGCAGGAACTGTGGTGAACTTCATATTTTCCATCCAGGCTTGAATGAACCGATTCAGACGCACCCGTCTGGTCATAAATTTCAGCAAGGACTTCCTTGCCTCCTGCAATCGTGCACGAAGGTCCGGTACACACGATGCAATCTGTTTTCCCGGAGGGCTCCAACGTGAACCTGTCATAGAATGTTGCGACTCCATAGACCCGGCTTAATGGAAGATGCAGTTCCTTCGAAATGTACCTCAAGACCTCCTTGGGTAAGTATCCGTATTCTTCCTGAGCAGCGATTAAAATCTCGACAAGACTATCTTGCTGGTAATTAAATCGTTTAATCAATCGATCGATTGTGTCGAAATTATGATCGTCCTGAGATAAGCTTGCATGGGTAGTTTTCATGTTGGTTATCATGGCCTGGACCTTTCCAATACCTTATCCTGCCCATACTCTGAATGTGAATAGATTGTGATAATTGTATGCAGATGCACATAATAATGTGCATTAACAATTATATTGTACCAAGAAATAAAACAAGAATCAATAAGCAGTAACAGAAACAGGACAATCACAAAATTGATGAAATAATTGATGGTTTGCGAATATGACTACAGTTATCG
>Ga0209536_100007509_pt1 | contig 16522 bp, 9 predicted proteins | sample DeeMarSeWOR28_12_FD_187461 | JGI IMG/M metagenome (GOLD analysis project Ga0209536, IMG submission 187461) | Marine sediment microbial communities from White Oak River estuary, North Carolina - WOR-2-8_12 (SPAdes) (version 2) | ecosystem: Environmental > Aquatic > Marine > Intertidal zone >... | reverse complement strand
CTACTTCCAGATAGCCTTTGTCATTTAAAAACTCACGGATACTATTAGTTATTTTTGTGCGCTTGATAAAAGTATCCTTTACAGCAGGATTCACAGCGAGATCTACATAGCGCTGGCGATAGCGTTGCTCCGGATCATTAAACTCATCATAGACATTTCCTTCTGCATCTTTTTTGGGAAGAGGTAAAGGCCTGATTGCTTTACTTAGAATGGTAAAATCTTTGACCATTACGGTTTTCTCACCTACCTGGGTAGTAAAAAGTTCTCCTTCTATTCCTATGATATCCCCAATATCCAAGAGTTTTTTATAGACTTCATTGTATTTGGTTTTATCCTCACCCGGACAAATTTCATCGCGGTTGAAATAAACCTGTATACGCCCCTCACTATCCTGCAATTCCGCAAACGAAGCTTTACCCTGAATCCTTCTGGACATCAACCTGCCGGCAATGGTAACTTTTTTTCCCTCTTTATAGTTTGTAGAAATATTCACAGATGTCGTATCTGCGGGAAACAAGGCAGCAGGGTATGGGTTAATCCCCATTTCCCGGAGCTTATTCAGTTTTTCTCTTCGTACGATTTCTTGCTCAGACAGTTGCATAAATTGGTCGTTAAAGCTGCAAATATAGGTACAATGAGCTAATCTATCAATCCATTATTTTCAATCTGTTGGGAAATTGGGTTTCCTTGTATACTCTAATTTATAATCATGATAAAAATCATAGATTCCATATCTAATCTTTTCTTCCTTTGTCCCTGATTTCTATTGTTATGCTTTACAGGAGAAATCATCTTGAATTTTGGGATTCCTTAATGCTTTTAGAAAATAACAATTAGATAAAATCCAGTAAAAACAAAAGTCTTTAAAAAATGAAAAAAATCGTATTGAGTATTGTAGCATTGGTTGCTTTCTCCTGGCACATAGGTGGTCAGGAAATTTCGCCCTACATTGAAATTGGCAAATCCAATAAAAATATTGAACAGGTATCTGATGACATACTTTCGGTATTAAATGAAAATTCATTTACTATTCTGGGATCCTACAATCCTGCAAATAAGAAATCCTTAAAGGTGATAGTTTTTACGAGGCCTGATATAGAGAATGCAGTGGTAAAAGTTGCCGACAGAGGGGCTTTGGCTGCGGCATTCAAGGTTGGTTTGGTTCAGAAAAATGATATAGTAACTATTTCATATACAAATCCGGATTATTTTTTCAGGGCATATTTACGGGATAGCTATGGGCAATATAAATCTACATTTGATAATTTCACCAAGGACCTAAGAACTACTTTTGGAGTTGTTGGTATGGACTTCACCCCCTTTGGTGGTGGAGTAGAAGCGGACAGATTAAAAAAATATCACTACAAAATAATGATGCCGTATTTCACAGATCCTGTTACCCTGAATGAATTTTCCTCATTTCAGGAAGGACTCGAAGTAATTGAAAGCAACCTCAAAGCTAAAAAGGGTGAAACATTACTGGTATATAAAATTCTTTACAGTAACGAAAAAGTAGCAGTATTTGGGGTTGGTTTGGGAAACCAGGAAGAAGGAGAGGCCCATTTCTTACCAACTATTGGAGAAGACCATATTGCGGCTATGCCCTATGAGATTATCCTGCAGGACAAAACCGCAACTATGCTTCACGGTAAATACCGTTTGGCATTGCATTGGCCGGATTTGACAATGGGTACATTTATGAAAATCATGAGTACACCGGGTGATATAGAAGATGCTTTGAAAGGACTTTGTGAACTATCGGAGGCTGATAAAGAATCTTTGTAATCACTTAGTCCTTTAATTCAATTGTTAGTGATTCATTAGCTTTTCAGGCCCTGTTGACGCAGGGCCTGATTTATACCTTAGAATTTTCAAATTAATTATACCCGGATTGTAACAAATGGCGATAAATTTCGTCCAATAATTACACAGCTCACGCAATAGAGCGGGGGATTGTAAAACCTATACTATGAGCTTTTGGAGAGTTTTGCTGGCCATAATATTTCCGCCCTTATCCGTCATTGGTAAAGGTTGCGGATCTTTTCTTATTGTTCTGCTTTTAACTTTTTGCGGTTGGGTTCCCGGGGTAATAGCAGCCCTCGTGATCCTTAATAATCCGAGCTGAAGGTTGTATCTTTGCCTGTGATGAATAAGAAAGTTGCTATTCAGGATTTAGGCTTAAAGGATTACAAAGAAACCTGGGACTACCAGGAACTCTTATTCCAGGAAACGGTTGATCTTAAAATCAAGAACAGGCGGGAGGAAAGCATTTTGGAGACACCAAATCACTTCCTGTTTGTTGAGCACCCACATGTATATACCTTGGGGAAAAGCGGAGATATGTCGAACCTGTTGGTCAATGAAGAACAGCTTTCGGAGAGGGGTGCAAAATTCTATAGGATAAACAGGGGCGGGGATATAACCTATCACGGGCCCGGTCAGATTGTAGGCTATCCCATCCTGGACCTCGACAATTTCTTTACCGACATTCATAAATACCTTCGTTTACTGGAGGAAATGGTAATCCTTACCCTGCAGGAATACGGTTTGAATGCAGAGCGTTCAAATGGAGAGACTGGTGTATGGCTGGATGCTGGCACACCCTTCGCGAGAAAAATATGTGCCATGGGAGTAAGGGCAAGCCGATGGGTGACCATGCATGGCTTTGCCTTAAATGTAAATGCCGATTTGGGTTATTTTGATTTGATGATTCCATGTGGGATCAAGGGTAAGTCAGTGACTTCTTTGAATGTGGAATTGGGTCAAAAAGAAATTCCCCTGGGCGAGGTAAAACAAAAACTGCTAAAACATTTTGCAGCTTTATTTCATGCACAAATTACTAAAGATAACACCGGGGCTTAGACCCCGAGTTTAAATTTTAAAAAATTATTTGCTCAGGTTGGTAAGTTCCATACTGGACATTAATTTTCCGTTATTATTATAGGTTTCCTGCTTGACCATTCCTACATCTTCAGCCAGCCAAAGGCGCGATGGGAAATTTTGACTTGTCATCATCATTTTGGACTGGTTTTCACTATAAATAACGAAGCAATCAAAAGTGCCTGCAGGTGTCGTAATCGTTTCCTGTTTTTCTACTTTTCTGTTAATCATATCTACCTGAGAATTCATATTGATACCGCTCATGCTCATTTTCATGATAACATTGGCATCCGGTAATTCCATACCCACCTCCAGGTCATTAGGCAGTTCAATATCCGTCCCGGATACTTCCATTTCCATATCACTGAATTGCTCCAGCATTTGATTAGACATTAGAGATTCATAATCAATTGTAACTGTATTACCGGTGCAGGAATAGGTGAATTCTGAACTAAAGGCTTCCTTGCCCTTATCATCCATATATTTCATATCCATTGTAGCTGAAGACGTACTTCCTTCATTAACTACGTTGGAAACTGTATAACTGATCGTTCCCTGAGTTTTACCCTTTCCGTTATAGGAAGTGTACTCTAAAGTAGTGCCCTCCTGCATAGGGTAGTATTTGCTGCAATTTTGTCCTGTTACGGGCAATGCCAATAAAAGGAGCATTCCAATAAAAATAAGTTTTAGTTTCATTATTTAGATTTTTATAAATTCAACTCTTCTGTTTTGTGCTTTACCACAGGAAGATTTCCGTTTTTCCTTTCAGCCGCTTCCCATTTTTTTAATAATTGAGAACTTGCATCAGGAACTGCAAAGATTGCTAAAAGGAGAAAAGGTATATTACGAAATTGAGGCAGTGCTTTCACGATTTGAGTAATCTTTGACCTATCTTAAAAATACGATATTTAAGGCAAATTTGCAGTGGTTTAATCAATCTTTTTTTTATCAACAAAGAGGGTGAAAGACTTAATTATTAGCACTTTGTGAAGAAAATTACATAAAAATGAGTTAGTGCCCGAAACAATTGTACAAACTGATCAATTTATTGTGTAAATGGTTTTCGGAGAAGGCTTAGTTTATTTTGTAAAGAACAAGTGCATTTTCCTCATCCTTGCATATAAATTCAATCTTACGGTCATTGTCAATGTCATCCAGGTCTATCCTGGAATACCCAAATACGGGGAAGTTTTCAATAGGCTGGGCATTACTGTCAAACAGATACACCTTCTGACTTTGAATGTCCGTTACGCTAATGTATATTTTATCATGAACATAAAATATATCAGGGTGGGTATAAACGCCTAAATCCAGTGTTACATTCTTTCCTTTAATGCTAAGAATATTTTCATTGGTGGTTACGAGGGTTTTGATTGTTGCGTCCAGCCCGTGGTCTTCAGAATAATTGAGTTTTGTTTTTGAAATTTTGCCTTTGGTGTCAATGGAATAAAGAGTCCCCTTTTTATCCGTTACGATAAAGTTGTTATTGTATAAATATGGCTTGTTGGAGGAAAAATCTATTTTCTCATTTACCTGAACTCTGGACCTCCCAACACGATTCATTATTTTAAGGTCCCCATTCTCGAGCATAAAAACCAAATAATCTTTTTTGGCAATTTTAATATGTTTGGGGGCAAAAAGTACCGGACTGTCTGTTTCGGTATATTTAAACCCTCTTACGATTTTACCTTTTGAATTATACATAAAAACTTTCGATCCCTGGGTAACTACAAACCTGTAATTTTTTTTGCCTTCATAATCAAAAACGGCCAGTTCGTTTAAGTTCCCCCCGGGGAAATTCATAGTAAAAGGCGGCACTTCTTTACCATTTCTATCTAAAATCAGGAATTCATTTCCGGTAGTAAAAGCTAATTGTAATCGTCCATTCTTGTAAAGATCTACCTGATTTATATTGCCCTGTATTCTTCCGTTTAACTGCTTTTTCCATAATATTTTTCCCTGAGTGGATATTAAATACAAATAGTTATCCTTATCCTGTACGACAATTTCCTTTTTGTTAGTCCTGTGATTCTTTACAAATTGAGGATTAGTTGCTAAATCATTGTCTAATTCTACACGAAAAAGAGAAGAAATTGAATTCCTGACTTTTTCCTTGTACTTTTTTTGAATGATTATATTAGTGTGATAAAAGTTTGCATCAGCAACAATTTGTCCGGCAAAAATGTAATCAGAGGCCGGAGTTTTATTAAAATCAGTAAATAGCTCCTTGGTGCAATGCATTTTCAGAATTTCTTCCATTCCTTTTTTATTGGCCATGAAAACAATACTGGATTCATCTGCCAGAACGTTCCGTGAGGTTTCATACAACATGCTTTTGTCGAATGTAGTACCACTGCTATTGGCCTGAATTATTCCTTGTATGACCTCAGGCTCTTCGGAAAAAATAAAGGTGTTGTCGAGTATTGTATAATACCTGGCTTTAAAATCCTTAAGCATTGGATTAAAGTAATCGTAAAGAAAATTGTTGCTGCTAAGTTCAAAGGTTTCGCGACCCATGTAGATGGAATTGTTGCTGCTCTTATCCTCCAGAAACCGCGTAATATTCTCCGCTCCATAGGTGCCTAAAATAACCGCCTTTTTATTTTCAATGAACAGAACGCCAATTTCTTCGACTGTATTGAAAACGCTGTCTCGTTTAAATGCCGCCTCTAAATATTCTTTCTGATTCTGCGAAAAAACATCATAATTATCAAAAGAAAAAGAAATAAAAGCATCTGTATTTGCGGGCATTTTCATGCTTAAATCGCCTGGTGAAGGCCTTGTATTCTTAAACAGGCTTAGAAAGTTTTTGGTAAAATCATCAGCGATGGATATCCCATTCAATTGCAGGTAGTCCTGAGAAGGTTCTATGTCAAAGGTGACCCAATCTGCAAAACCTGAAAATTGGATGGTTGCATCTTTTTTAAGAATGTAACTATCCATCCAATTGCTCTGTTCGAGGTTTACATAAATCGAGGCAGCTTTATCCATATTCGAAGTTTGAAAAAGTGACTTGAGAATAGGGTCAATTTCCGTTTGGCTACTATTATTGATAGTAGAATCAATTAGGTTTAGAGATGACCCCAGAATAATATGCTCATCCAGCTCAATACTGAAAAAAGTACTTTGCTCTATTTCATATCTGTTATAGGTCCTGCCTTGAAAAGTGACAGCCTCCACAGTAGTGCTTTTTTCCTCGGTACTATTAATAAAATTAAGGGGTTTAAGAGATGTATAAATAAATTCTGATTTTAGAGAATCAATTTCTGTAAAAGCGAGTATACCACTTGTATCACTTTGAATATACTCTAATGATTTTAGCCTTCCCAGGAGATGGTCATAATTTGTAGTTGAAGCCAAAGGCTTTAAAAAGTCGTTGTTTTTTAGTTCGCTTTTTAGTTTTGTCAGATTATTTATTTTAATGATTACCGAAGCATTTTGGGGTAAAAATTGTAGAAGCGGCGTTGTGAAATCTTTCTGTTTTTGGCAGGAAAGGATGACAAAAAGAAGTAGTGTGAAAACTAATTTTAATCTCATGTAAAATGCTTTGAGGCAAATTTAAAACTTTATCTATTCTTATCTATGCCCTAAGCCGGGAAGTTAGCAATGTTATTAAACGAATTGGTATATTGGACATTTAAAGGATATGGAAAACCTGCCGGCCCTATATTATAGGTTTAACTTTAATTGATCGGGCTGTAATTTAAAGCTCCTTCTGTGATATTTGGTAATTCCGTATTTCATAATTGCCTCTCTGTGTTCCCTGGTACCATAGCCTTTGTTCTGTTTCCAGTTGTACATCGGAAATTCTTCGTGTATTTTTTCCATATAAGCATCTCTATGGGTTTTAGCCAATACGGATGCCGCGGCTATACTTTGAAATTTGGAATCTCCTTTTATAATGCACTCGTAAGGAATTTCATTAATTGGTTTAAACCTGTTGCCATCTACGATTATAAAGCTGGGTTTACTGGAGAGGGTATTAATAGCTTTGTGCATAGCAAGAATTGAAGCATTGAGAATATTAATGTTATCAATAACATCGGTTTGGATATGTGCTACACTAAAAGATAAAGCCCTGAGTTCAATTAAAGGACGGAGCCTGTTTCTGATTGTTGCGGATAATTTTTTGGAATCATTCAGTGATTTTTCGGTAAATGAGGAGGGCAATATAACTGCAGCGGCGGTAACCGGGCCTGCCAGACAACCCCTTCCGGCTTCATCCGTTCCTGCTTCAAATTCATTTTTCCTGTAATATTTTAACATTTACCGACCGTATTTAGGGTCAAAATTCAGGATAAATTTAGATATATTCCTTTTTTTAACTTTAAATATTAAACATAATGTAACTATTCATTTCTATTTATTAGAATATCATAATTATTAAGGATATTTTAACAAAAAAGAACCGCTACCCTACATATTACTTGTATAGTTAACAAATAATTAGGATTTTTGCTCTGACTAATTCAAAAATTCTATTTAAATGAGATCAAAGTTAACCTGGATGTTAACACCTCTTTTGGTGCTATTCATCACTTTCTCTTATGGACAGGAGAAAACGATTTCGGGTAATGTGACTGACCAAAACGGTTTACCGCTCCCGGGAGTATCTATTGTAGTTGTGACTACAACTACAGGAACACAAACAGATTTTGACGGTAATTATTCTATTCAGGCGAATGAAGGAGATGTTCTTCGCTATAGTTATATAGGACAAAAGACCGTGAACAGAACAGTTGGCGCAGCCACTACCATCAATATCCAAATGGAAGAAGATGCTCAGGCATTGGAAGAAGTGGTTGTTACTGCCCTTGGTATTCAAAAGAGTACCAGAACCCTGGGATATGGCACAGATGTCGTAAAAGGGGAAGAACTGGTAAAAGCTAGGGAAACAAACATTGTAAACTCTTTACAGGGAAAAGTTACGGGTGTACAGATCACCAATACCGGGGGTAACCTTGGTGGGTCATCTAAGATTATCATTCGTGGTGTATCTTCCCTGAGTGGGGCAAACAATCCGCTTTGGGTTGTTGATGGTGTTTTGATTAACAATTCGCAGACAGTTACAGGAAGCAGAATTACCGGTAACAGGGATTTTTCCAATGGCGCTGCAGTTATCAACCCGGATGATGTTGAAGATATCAACGTATTAAAAGGTGCAGCCGCTACCGCCCTTTATGGTTCTCGAGCTGCTGCAGGTGCAATCATCGTAACTACTAAAAAAGGTAGAGGCGATGGTGCCGGAGCAACCGTATCTTTCAATTCCTCTACAAGGTTTGACAATTTGTTCCGTATTCCGGACTATCAGCAGGAATATGCAATGGGTACCAATGGTCAATATGATTCTGGTAGCGTTGGATTTGACTGGGGACCCAGAATTGAAGGTCAGACAGTTCCTAATGCACCGGTTACAAATGAACCGGGACAGCTAAGAGCAGTTAAGGATAATGGAATCAATGACTTTTTTGATACCGGGATAACGCGGATTAATAACTTTGCCATAGGTGATGCCAATGAAAAAATGGATTACAGGCTAAGTGTTACTTCTTTAAACCAAAATGGGGTATTGCCAGGCTCTAGTTTAGACAGGATTACCGTTGGTTTGAATGCAGGTGTAAGACACAGTGAAAAATTAGAATCCAGATTTTCAGTTCAGTATACCACTACTAAGACCAGAGGTACTGGGGCTACAGGAGCAAATGATCCTAACATTATTGATTTGGGGAATTCTTTTAGCAGCACGCTCGATCAGAATCTGTTTACTCCATGGATAGATGAGTCTGGCAATCAAATTAACCAACTTGTTGACAACCAGGGAGTATTATCCAATAACCCACTATGGTTAAGAAACGAGAACCAAAATAGCAGAGACGAGGATCGGGTATTTGGTAATGCCCAAATTACCTGGAAACCATTAAGGAATTTTAGTATTATGGGAAGGGCAGGTATTGACCTTCAGGATGATAGGCGTTTACTTACAAACCGAAAAGGAACCATCCAACGTCTTTTTGGTGACTTTGATTCGGACGAACTGAGAAGAAACGAACTTACTACTGATTTAATTTTTACTTACGCCAACCAATTTTCAGACGATTGGGATTTAACAGTATTTGGTGGTTTTCAGTATAATGAAAGGACATTCCAAAGACAACGTATACAAGGTGTTGACCTTTTAATCCCAGAATTGTTTAGCCCTGCAAACGCAGCACAGGCAATTCCGGCGAGAGATTTCAACAAAAGGTCGCTGTTTGGTATCTATGGTTCTGCAGAACTCGGATATAAAAATTGGGCAACCTTAACCTTAACAGCAAGAAATGACTATTCTTCTACCTTGCCTAAGGATAACAACTCTTATTTTTACCCATCTGCCAGTTTAGCATTTGTATTTACGGATGCCTTTGGTATCTCAAACGATATCCTGAGCTTTGGTAAATTAAGAGCAAGTTGGGCCAAGGTAGGTAATGACACTACGCCATATCTGCTGAACTTTAACTTTAATCCTGTAACAACGGCAACCGGCCAGTATAGTCTGAATAACAATTTTCCATTTAACGGGGCATTGGCTTATTCTGCATCAAACACCATTCCTCCAAGTAACTTGGTTCCGGAGGAACAGACTTCTTATGAATTTGGATTGGATCTTAAATTCTTTAACGGAAGGTTAAATCTGGATGCGGCTTACTTTAATAATAAAAATGAGAACCAAATCTTGAATATTCCAATTCCGGAATCTACAGGTTTTGCTTTTAGAACAACAAATGTAGGTAGGGTAGATCAGACAGGATTTGAAATATCTCTTGATGCCCTTGCTATTCAAAGTAAAAATGGAGATTTTGCATGGAATACTGCAATCAACTACTCTAAGGTAGATTCGGAAGTTGTTTCGTTGACTGAAGGGCTTGAGCGTGTTGTTATTGCTTCTGGCTTTAATAGTGTTCAGGTTGTTGCGGTTCCGGGAGAAGAATTCCAATTGTTTGCTATTCCTCACCTTAGGGATGAAGAAACGGGCAGACCAATAATAGACCCTAACACTGGTAGAAGACAAGCCGGAGAAGCTACAACTTTAGGTTCAGTGCTTCCGGATTGGACAGGTGGCTGGATAAATAACTTCAGTTATAAAGGCTTTAGTTTAAACGCTACTGTAGATGTAAGATGGGGTGGTGTTATGAAATCCTCAACCGTTGAGTCTTTACAGACCGGTGGTTTGGTTACAGAAACCCTGCAAAACAGGGAAGGAACTTTTATTGACACAGAAGGTATCATCGTAACAGATAATGGTGACGGCACTTTTGACAGGAGGGATAACGATGTTCCTTTGTTGAATGCCCAGGATTTTTGGACTTCCTTAAATGATAACAGTGTCGCTGAACCGTATATCTACGATGCAACTTATGTTAAATTAAGGGAAGTTGGAATATCCTATACCTTTTCTCATAAATTACTTGGAGATAGTTTTATTAAAAGCCTGACACTTGGACTTGAGGGAAGAAATCTTGCCCTTCTTTATTCAAAAGTTCCTCACATTGACCCTGAAGCCACATTGTTTGGTTCTGGCGCGGATGGTTTTGGAATTGAAAGATCCAGTGTTCCATCTACAAGAAGTGTAGGGTTTAACATAAGGATGACATTCTAATAAAAAAAAATATAAGACATGAAAAGACTAAAATTAATACTACTATGTTTTGTGTTTATATCGGGTACTTTTTCATCCTGTGATGATAAATTAGATATAAATACAGATCCTTTGGCAGCCACTAGTGCTGATCCAAATGCTGTGCTACCCTTTGTTTTTGTGCAGTATTCTTCAAGAAAAGTAACAGAACTGGGAACGAGGATATGCGATGTATCACAATATATATCAAACACATTCAACAGTCCTAAAAACGGAAGCACCAGTATTTTCCTTACCGGAAATACCTGGGGCATGATGTATAATCAGATATTGGGTAACCTTTCTTTGGTCAAAGCCGATGCAGCGGCAGCTGGTCCTACCAGTAACAATGTTAATGCAATAGCGACTATTCTTAGTGCTCATATTTATTTTGAGCTTACCAGTATTTGGGAGGATGTTCCTTATTCTGAAGCACTTAACGGACAGGATTTTCCTGCGCCGAATTTTGACAAACAGGAAGACATACTTAATGCTGTAGTCGGTTTGTATGATGAGGCCATAGCTCTAATAGATAGTAGACAGCTTGACGGTGAGTTTGCCATAAGCTCAACTGCCGATCAGTTCTATGGAGGTGATATGGATAAATGGAGAATTTTGGCAAATTCCTTGAAATTGCGCGCTTTAATGTTGTTGCGTAATGGGGGAGCCAGTGTAGATTCTCAGATCAATGCTACTTTAGCGCAGCCTTTAATGTCTAGCAATGATGAAGCGGCATATTTGATATATTCCGGAGCACCAGGAGCTCAAAATGGGATGAAGACCATTATTACAGCATTCTTCGGACCAGACAATGAAAGTCAGAATGTATTTGGACCTGGACCACCAATAGATGAGTTATTAAGAGATTCCGGTGATCCGCGATACGACCTTTGGGTAGCAAGAAATGACTTGCCTGCACCAGAACTTGCATTCTTTCCGGATAATTCCACGTCTGTATTAAGCAACAATATCATTAGATTTGATCTGCCTGATATGTTAATGTTGCCATCAGAAATTGATCTCTATAAAGCAGAATTAGCACTTGAAGGATTTGCTGCTGCAGGATCTGCAGATGCAAATTACAGAGCAGGTGTCACAAATTCACTAAGATGGTGGGGACAGGATATTCCAGGAGTATTGGCAACACTTTCAGAAGCTGATATTACAGGTTATGTTAGTAGTTTAGCCGCCCCTAGTATTGTTGATGTTTACGAACAGCAATATCTTTCAGCATTCCTGCAGCCAGTAATGGCCTGGACGCATGTAAGAAGAAATAAGATCCCCGTGTTAGATGCACCACCTGCATCTACAATCGGTACTACATTGAGAAGATTTAACTATCCTCCGGATGAAGTTACCAGTAATCCAAATACGCCGGCTAATTTGCCTACGGAAACACCAATGTGGTTTGAAAACTAATAAAAACGTAAAAAAGATGAAAAAAATAGTATATATAGCATCCGCGTTGGTACTTGTTTTAACTGGATGTACCGAAGAATATGATCTTAATGACCGAGGGCTTACGGTTGAAGAATTGCCCGGATATGTGGCTTTTGATTCACCCGGGACAAATGTGAACCCGGGTCCTGTTGATGTAACAGAAGATGAAGGTACTTTAGAGTTAAACGTTGAAGTACCTACGGGAACTTTATCTACGGTTACTGTAGCCTATTCTTTCAGTGGTACGGCTGTCTTTGGGACGGACTTCATTGTAGATGGGGCAACAAGTGCAGGCGGAACTTTGGAAATCAATTTACCAACAGAACCTGCTGTTGACGGAAGACCTATTAACGAGGACATCATTGTGGAACTTTTGCCTGATGATGTTGCCGATGGAGATAAGACATTAATAGTTACTCTGGATACAGCTTCCAATGCAGAAGGAGCTTTAGAAGTAGGACGTGGAGGTACAGATTTATTGAAGTCTATCACGGTTAATATCCTGGATATTGACTAAAGATTCTTAAGTAAATAATTTAATGAATTGAAAGGGTCGCCATGAAAATGGCGACCCTTTTTTTGTTCCTTTCATATAATCGTGGTTATTCTCAAATATTTAAGAATTGAGCTGGTATTGTGTAAACACGCCTAAACTATTGCGAATAATTGATTGGGTGAGTGCTTTTCTCCTTTAGAATTAAGGCGCCTTATAGTGTCTTCATTTATGGTAGCTTACCTTTAGTTTCATAAAAGAAGTCATCTTAGCCACCTGTTAAATACATATTGGTAATATTAATATATATCAGATGGTAGGCTTGTATGCATTGTGGTTTAAATACAGCACGAAGCAATTGCCATTGAGATCTATTGAGGTTAAGGCTCAAATAACCACGGCAGTTTATATTGCCCAGAATTCTCTAACCTTTACTTTACTAATTTTAACCAGAAGTTATTCTACTCCAAATTCAAAAATTTCAGAGGTAGACGTATTATTTTGACTATCTGTAGTTACAACTCGCCAGTAATAAGTTTCTCCGGAAGCTATGGCAGCATTTAGATTGCTTTCTTCCGTGGATCCTATTTCTGTTGTTGGGTCAGTCTCTGTGCCAAAGAAAACAGCGTATCCTGCGATATCATCATCAATATCACTGGTGGTCCATTGTAAATTTACCGTGGCAGCAGAAGGGATAGTAGATCCTCTCACGGGGTTAACGGCTTCCGCAGGAAATGGTGCATAGTTCTCGATTCCCGGTCCCTGATTGTAAAATTTTGCCTTTGCACTTGAAGCAGTTTCATTCGTTCCATTTGCCTTTGAAATCACAAACCACTCGTAGGGCGTGCCCCTGTCAATTGTTATGGTGGCATCTTCAGAGGATGAATTGGTTTTTGTGGTAGTGTTAGTATTTATATTTCTTAAGTTAACCTCGTAGGTATCCGTGTTTTCCGAAGCATTCCACTGAAAGGTAACTGCGCTTTTCGTTTCATCCGTTTCGGAAATTACGCCCTCATTACATTCGGTATTATCCTCCGGAAAAACCAAAGTGGCTGCCGAAGGTGCAGCTACAGCCGGAGGTGGAGGGGTGTCTTCGCCGGATGAATTGCCGCCACAGGCAGTCAGTAGAAATAATGTTAGTCCTGAAAAAACTTTGCTTGTTATTTTCATTTTCTTATGATCTTATAATTCATTAATGTATTTTCCGTTTTTACATTGAGTAAATAAATGCCTTTGGCTAACGCATCTACATTAAACCTTACTTCATTATTTATTACGTTAAAAGACTTGCTGAACACTTTCAGGCCATCAATGGTAAATAAGGCCAATTCTACCTGCTTTGTCCCGCCGGAATTGCCCAAATAGACATTTATATTCCCACCTGACACCGGATTTGGATAAATAAATAGCTCGGTTGTTAAGACAATGGTTTCTTCATAGACACCCTGGCAATCCTTATCCGTTGTAACCGATAGTTTATTTTCAACACCCGAAAGAGGAAGGGTAATGGAATTTTCGGAAGTCTCATACCTGCTGCCATTAAGCGTAATAAAATAGTTTTTGCCACCGCTAAAATTTAGAATCACCTCATTGTTTAGGGAACTTATTTTTGAAGAAACGGAAAGCGGTTCCGGTTCTGATATGGTGATATCAAAACAGTTTTCATAACCGGCTTGTCCTTCTACGGTCAGGCAAACCGTATAACTGCCAGCGGCCAGATTTTCAAAGACCGTAGCATCGGAGAAATTAGTAGAAGTATCTACTCCTGAGCCGGTAAGAGTGGCCGTATAATTTAAGATAGTTTCTGCCTCAATCGCTACACTTCCATTATTGCTGGAAATACAGGATTCCCCAATTGTCAATACCCTGAAATTTGAACCGGGTAAAGAAAATACAGCACAACCGGTAACATCTACAACGGCGTCTGCCTGCGTATTCGGACAGGCATCTATAGCATCCGGGACCCCATCATTGTCATTATCCTCATCACAGACATCCCCAATACCATCATTGTCTATATCTGCCTGATCTGCATTGGCAGTAAGCGGACAATTATCATTACTGTCTAAAATTCCATCCCCGTCATCATCGGTGTCACAAACGTCCCCTTCACCATCCCCATCGGTATCGAGTTGATTAGAATTAGATATCAATGGACAGTTATCATCTACGTCCAATATACCATCATTATCATCATCTTCGTCATCCTGGAAACCATCCACTACAAAATCATCAATTATTACTCCTTCTCTTGTAACTGCAGGATCTGACTGGAATACAATTCGGAAAATAACATTACTTTCACCTGTCAAATCAGTCTCGCCCAGAGCCGCATTGGCCACAAAATCATAGGCATATTCCTGGAATTCGCCTATCTGCCCATCCGGAATTTCCCCGGTCCATTGTGCACCGGGACAATTCTGACAATCGTCATCAGTCCCTGAAGATTCATTGGTTCTATCGCTATTGTACCAATTGGGTTGACTGTTGATGTTCCCCAGTACGCTCCAGTTAACCCCGGAATCTGTAGAATATTCAACATATACAATGTCAAAATTAAGCTCAAGATCGTAAGCCATTTTAAATCTAAGCACCGGGGCTACTATGTTTGAAAGCTCATAGCAATTACTGACCAGAAACCCTTTTGTATTGTCCGGGTGATTGCCGCTAAGCGTGGTTCCGTATACTTGTGTTCCCGATGCTGCTGCACCCAGCTTTGTGCCCGTTGGAACTCCTCTTTCCCACAAGACATCTTCTGTTCTGTCGTTGAAAGACAAGAGTTCGTCTTCTGGTGTTTCGAATGTGTTTATCAATCCGCCCAAACCAAATGGATTGCTGTAAAAAATGCTTTCAATAGTATTGTTATCCGCAAATGCATCATTTGTAATCGTAACTTCTGCATTTAAGGTTACCGTACCAAGAATATTTAAGTTTTGTGAGGGCAATGTTATGGTGGTTTCAGCATCGCTGACCAAACTACCTGTCCACTGAAAAGTTTGGTCTCCACCATTATTTAGGTTGTAAACCACATTAATTTCGGCAATGTCGTTTGTCCCTTTATTTTTAACTACTATTTCAGGCGCAAATTCCCCGCATAGAACTGTACCGGGAATAGGGGTAATGGATATAAGCTCAATGTCATCATCGGGAATTTTGATTGGAATAGGGGACTGCCATACCCCCCTTCCATAAGTAGAAGCGGTTAATATTCCATCAACCAGATTTATATCCAGATCACTTACGGCAACACTGGGCAATCCTGTAAAATAATCTTCCCATTCGGTTAAGGTGTCATCCAATCTATAGACCCCCAGGCTGGTTGCAACATAGATTGGATTATCTACATTTCTTCCTTGGTGCACAATGGCAAAGTATGCCTGGTCTGTTGGCAGATTTAGCGTGATGTCCACTACCGTTCCGGCAGACCCGTTGGCTTCTACCGGTACTTTAAAAACACCTCTTAAATCTTGTTGTTGGTTTTGTGCGAACCCAACTCTATTGGAGGTGGTAACATAAATAAAAGACCCGTCTGTAGTGTTGATTGCAATATCTGAAATGCCAGATTCAAAAATATGGAATTCCGTAAAGGTTGTGCCACCGTCAGCACTTCTGAAGACCGTATTTCCTTCAGCAGCATATAAGACCAGTGGGTTGTTGGGATCCACCTCTAAATCGTCTATGGGAGAATTTCCAAGATCATCGGAGAGCCTGTCCCATGAATTCCCGTTTAATTTGTATACAGCATCATAACCCGCATATACCTCTCCTTTGCTACTCAATGCCAGGGGTGTTATCCAATTTCCCCTGCCCGCTGGAGAATCGACTATGCCCACGGTCTGCCCAGAGTTTGTCGAGACAAACAAAGTAGTTCCAAATTGGACAAAACCATACACAATATTATTATTGCTGGGGTCTACCTCGTAATCCATTCCATCGCCACCGGTATAAACATTCCAGACATCATTATTTCTGACAAAACCAGAATTATCCTGTAATCCGCCCACCATTTTGGCAGAGTCGTCTTTTGCCACGGAGATACGATAAAACTGTCCCAC
>Ga0209536_100007508_pt1 | contig 16522 bp, 21 predicted proteins | sample DeeMarSeWOR28_12_FD_187461 | JGI IMG/M metagenome (GOLD analysis project Ga0209536, IMG submission 187461) | Marine sediment microbial communities from White Oak River estuary, North Carolina - WOR-2-8_12 (SPAdes) (version 2) | ecosystem: Environmental > Aquatic > Marine > Intertidal zone >... | reverse complement strand
GAGGTTTAAACCGTTGAGTCAGGCATAATATTCCTATAGGAACTCATGATGCTTTATTTGTGGTCGATATTATCTTTTGCGAGCCTTACAACTACTCTGACGACGATAGCCAAAGAGCGTTCCTGTTTCCATGTAGTATACGTGCTATCGGAGGAACTGAACAGAAACGATGACTGGGATGGTGAGCGAGGATTTATTCATTTATCGATTGAAAAGTTCTTGGAGAAGGGTGTTAGAAGACAAGCGTTTCTTTGTGGCCCCGAACTTATGATCGAGACCGTAAAAAGGATTCTCTTGGAGAAGGGAACCAAATCTGAAAATATATTCTACGACAAGTTTTGAAAGGAGAATGAAAATGCCACGCGGAGATGGAACAGGTCCTGCAGGTATGGGATCAATGACGGGTAGAGCTGCTGGTTTGTGCGCAGGTTACACGACACCAGGTTATGTAAATCGCATGGGTCGAGGAGGTTACTGGGGCTGGAGTCGAGGTGGCGGTTGGGGCCGTCGCAATTGGTTCTATGCAACGGGTCTTCCCGGACGGGCAAGAACTGGATATGGCCTACCGGCTTGGGGTGGCGCTGTGAACCGAGATGCTTATGGAGGTGGGCCAATTGCTCCAGGCTTAACGGCTCAGCAAGAACTCAATGCCCTAAAAGGTCAGGCAGAATACCTTGAAGATAGTCTGGACGGAATCAAAAAGCGGATAGAAGAACTCGAGAGCCAGATAAGCAAACAAGAATAAAACAAGCAGATTTAGATTAATAGTCTAAGATGCTTCAAGGGTTGGTGTAACTGTAAAGCACTAAATCCTATTGTTTTCTTTACTATTCGGCCTTGGACCGATCTATGCTTGATTGTATGTAACATTAAAAAATGGATTCGATATAGTGTTTAAGAATATTGGATTTCTCGGGATCTTCTGTAAATCCGCAGGGAGATATGATAATGCCAATATTTGAGTATAAATGTAGTAAATGTGGGCACAAGATGGAGTTTTTAGAAAAGAGCGGAGTCAAAAATAAGCACGCTTGCGAAAAGTGTGGAAGCTTGCATACTCAAAAATTATTTTCAGGCTTCACTGTTGGAAAAAGTAGCGATCGAAACGATTCTTGCACCACTGGAACGTGCCCGACTGGAACGTGTGGATTGTGATCGAAAGGATTTTTTTTGTGAAAATTGCAGTGACCTCAACAGGTCCTACTCCTGACGATATCTATTGTCAGTATATTCGAAGGCAATTCGACGAAAAAATATAGCGAACATGCATGATGGAACAAACATTTACTCCAACTGAAATCGAAGTAGGTTTTCATCCGGATGGTTACAGAATCGACAAGATAGCAACACCGATGAACCGTTATACCCAGTGGCAACTCCTACCAGATGGTCGCTGCCGTAATCCAAAACCGGTCTGTTTCGATTCTTTGCCTAAGTAAGGCTGGATTGCGAAAGATAAATTTGATTGGGACAAACTTAATATAGAGGATTTTATTTGATATGAAAATTGCGATCGCAAGCGGCAAAGGAGGCACAGGCAAGACAACATTAGCGACCAATCTGGCTTGTTCGATTGCTCGAATGGGCAAGGATGTGCAGTATCTTGACTGTGATGTTGAAGAGCCGAACGGCCATATCTTTTTAAAACCTGATATAAAAGAAACACTTGAAGTTACTATAAGTGTGCCGGAAGTTGATACATACAAATGTGACGGATGCGGTAAATGCAGCCAGCTTTGTCAATACAGCGCCATAATCTGTTTAAAAGAGACTGTATTAACTTTTGACCAGTTGTGTCATTCGTGCGGCGGATGTATGCTTGTCTGTCCTACCGGTGCTATCACTGGAAAACAAAAACCAATTGGATTCGTTGATTTAGGTAATGCTAACAGCGTAAAATTCGCACAGGGGCGACTGAATATAGGAGATATACATACTCCAAGCCTTATAAGACATGTCAAGCAAAACGCGATAGAACAAGGAATTATCATTATAGATGCTCCTCCAGGCACATCATGTCCTGTAATTGAAGCTGTTAAGGGAGCAGATTTTGTTTTGCTTGTCACCGAACCTACGCCATTTGGTCTGAATGATCTGAAATTAGCAGTTGGAATGGTTAAAGAATTAGAGATACCCTTTGCTGTGGTGATTAATCGCAATGATTTAGGCGATGATCGAGTGAAACAGTACTGTGACGATGAGAATATTGAAGTGATTCTTGAAATACCTGATGACCGACGAATCGCCGAGGCTTATTCAGTAGGAAGTATGATTTGGGATGTTTTGCCTGAGTATCGGAATAAATTTCTTGGCTTGTACGAGAGTGTATCAGAGAGGAAAGCGGGCCAGAGAGTATGAAAAGAGATGATTCTTGCTGTTTAGAAAGGATTACGCTCGATTTACAGGCTCACCATGCAGCGTGCAAAATCCTTGAACTTAGAGAAAATGCTGACCAGAACGAAGTGAAGAGGGCATACCGAAGAGCATCCTTGAGATATCACCCTGACCACAACCAGGATGATCCGGATGCAGGTAAGAAATTCATTCTCATCAAATGTGCATATGAACTGTTGATGGAAAATAAACCTTGTCCTGCATTGCTTGAAGAAATCCGTTCCTGGGACTGTTTTCCAGAGGATGGTAAGTTCAAGCTTGACAATCCATGGGGACATTTCCTTTGGTGGCGAGATAAATTTTTTGACTCCGAAAATAAAGACAAATCACACAAACGGACTTCATGCATATAAGGTTTTCATTCTATGAAAGAATTAGTTGTGATAAGTGGTAAAGGCGGGACGGGTAAGACCAGCATCGTTGCATCATTTGCTGGACTTGCAAAAAACGCTGTGCTCGCTGACTGCGATGTCGACGCAGCGGACCTGCACCTGATACTGGAACCGAAGATCAAGCAGAACGAAGATTTTTCAGGCGGCAAACGAGCTACTATTGTCACCGAAGAATGCGTCGGTTGTGGCAAATGCCAGGATTTGTGTAGATTCGATGCGATACACCTGAATGGAGAGGGCAATGATGTGATTGATAAGACCTTTTCTGTTGATCCTATTTCGTGTGAAGGCTGTAAGGTGTGCGTAGAATTTTGTCCCGTGAATGCGATTGAATTCAACGATTGTGTAAATGGACAGTGGTTCGTCTCAGACACACGATTCGGCCCAATGGTTCATGCCAAGCTTGGAATCGCAGAGGAAAACAGTGGAAAGCTGGTTACGCTCATTCGCAAGGAGGCAAAAAGGATTGCTGAAAAAGAAGAGAAGGATTTCATAATTGCCGACGGTTCACCTGGAATCGGCTGTCCGGTGATTGCATCGATTACTGGTGCAGATTTAGTACTAGTAGTCACAGAACCTACGCTTTCTGGAAAGCATGATCTTGAGCGTGTTGCGGATTTGACTGCTCAATTCAGGATTCCAACGTTGGTATGTATAAACAAATCAGATTTGAATCCGCAGATGACGGGACAGATTGCCGAAGAAGCCCAAAATCGAGGTATCAGAATGGCAGGTAAGATTCGTTACGATAAGGCTTTCACGAAGGCCCAAATTATGAAGGCAACAGTAGTCGAATATACCGGCGGTTGGGTATCGGAGGAGATAAAGACTTTATGGAGAAATGTTATCTATGCATTGGGCTAACACCAATGGAGTGAATAGTGAAAGAGATGCAATCCAAATTCGATTTTGATACGATTGCCGATGAATACGATCTGTGGTATGAAAGTGCCGAAGGGGCTATGTGTGACCGCCTCGAGAAAAAGGCCATTTCCAAATATCTTCCAAAGAACGTTAAAGGGATGAAGTTGCTGGAAATTGGCTGTGGCACCGGCCATTGGAGTCAGTTTTTCAGTGAATATGGCTTTGAAGTAACAGGTATTGACGTTTCTGAGCGAATGATAAAGATAGCACAAAGTAAAGACATTCCGAACGCCTCGTTTCAAATGGCGGATGGGCAGTCATTGCCATTTGGTTATGACAGCTTTGATGTAGCAGCAGCTATCACGACCTTGGAATTTGTCGATGATGCCGAGTCGGTAGTCCAGGAGATGTTATGCTGTACGCGTAAACCTGCAGGACAATTACTGATAGGCGTACTGAATGCATTGGCCAGATTCAATCGTAAAAGGCAGCAAGATCCTGAATCATTATATGCAAAGGCCCATTTCTTTTCTCCAAGACAGCTGAAACGGCTTTTGGAACCATACGGGAAAACTAATATAATAACAGCAGCCTTTGTTTCTTCCTGGAAGTGTTCTTTTCATTTGTCACCACTTATTGATACAGTCGGTCGCTTATTGCATTTGCCATATGGTGTCATTATTGCAGCGGAGGTCAGATTATGAAAGTGAAGGCAGAAGTAAGTATATATCCTCTGCGCAATAGTGATTTGACTAGATTAATCCAGCAGTTTGTCGAGGTGCTTAAGGATAATAAGCTGCAAGTTAGGGTTGGACCAATGAGCAGCCTCGTTGAAGGAGACAGCCAAATTGTTTTTAAAAGTTTGCAGGAGGATTTTGAACAACTTGCTAAGGAATATGAGGTAGTGCTGACAGCAAAGATCTCTAATGCATGCCCTTAGATTGAAATGTAATCGGTAAATTTATAGTAAGAATGAGGCATATTATGACGAAAGGAACCAATAGCACTCATGCCAGCCAAGATCAGAAACAACAAATGCAGGCTGAGAAGGAGCAGATTAATAAAAACCTTGCTAGTATCAAACACAAGGTTCTGGTTCTCTCCGGCAAAGGCGGCGTAGGAAAAAGCACTGTAGCAGCTAACCTTGCGATTTCCTTATCCCGATTAAACAACCGTGTGGGGCTCCTTGACATCGATATCCACGGCCCCAGTATTCCAAAGATTTTAAATCTTGAGAAAAGATTGGTCCAGGTTCAAGGGCAGACCATTTTGCCTGTCGAGATTGATCCAAATCTTAAGGTCATGTCCATCGGCTTTCTTTTACGCGACCGTGACGATGCGGTCATATGGCGCGGGCCAATGAAGTATCAGATGATAAAGCAGTTCCTGAAGGATGTGAAATGGGGTAGTCTCGACTTTCTGATTGTAGACTCGCCGCCCGGAACTGGTGATGAGCCACTCTCTATCGTCCAGCTTTTAGCGAATGCAGACGGCGCTCTTATAGTGACCACGCCACAACAAATTGCTTTGTCGGATGTTAGGAAGAGCATCTCTTTCTGCCGTAACCTTAATCTACCTATTCTGGGTGTTCTGGAAAATATGAGCGGATTCATATGCCCTAACTGTGGAAAACAAACAGATATATTCAAATTTGGTGGTGGTGAACAAATGGCCAAACAGCTTGGGATTAATTTTTTTGGAAGAATCCCGATAGATCCACAGATTGTGTATGCGTGCGACGCTGGACAACTTTATATTAGCCAATACAGCCGCAATGAGACTACTGAAGCCTTAAGAAAAGCAACTGAACAGCTACTTATGCTTGACAATCAGACTGAAACAATAAAGACGATCCTAAATCAGAAAGGAGAACGTACAATGCGAATAGCAATTCCCGTTTTTGAAGGCAAATTAAGTCAACATTTTGGTCATTGTGACACTTTTGCAGTCATCGATACTGACGGAGATTCCGGCCAAATCGTGAAACAACAGAATCTGACACCTCCTCCACACGAACCTGGTGTCTTACCTGCCTGGCTTCATGGTGAAGGCGTAAATGTAATCATTGCTGGCGGTATGGGTCAGCGTGCTCAGCAGCTGTTTGCTCGAAACGACATCAAAGTCGTAATAGGGGCGACAACCGGTTCACCTAAAGAACTTGTCTCTGCCTATTTGGGTGGCACACTCGAAACAGGAGATAATATCTGTGACCACTAATTCACCAAGAAAGGCTTGTGTGTTCTGCAACGGCAAGCTGAAAGATCCCATAGGAGTCAAACGTATCGCAAGCAATTGCGATATATTAATCGCCGCGAATGGGGGAGCCAAGCTTATGGCCGATTTAGGACTCAAACCCGGAGTCATTATTGGCGACATGGATTCTGCAGTTCCGGATATGTGGAACGCCGAAAACCACATTAAGCGTATTCCCTACTCGCCCCGTAAGGATAAGTCCGATGCAGAACTTGCTGTAGACTATGCTTTGGAGCTCGGGTACCAACAGGTGATTCTGGTCGCAGCTACAGGCGGTCGCCTTGATCACACATTGGGAAACGTCACATTGCTCGTTAGTCATCCAGGACAAGTAGCTCTTTTTGACGGTACATCAACACTTGTTGCAGTTGATAAAAGTGAGAAATGCAGGTTGCACGGTCAGATTGGAACACTTGTCTCACTCATACCATATAGCTTGGGTCCGTTTACTATAAGGACAAAGGGGCTAAAGCACCCATTGCAGGATGAGTCTTTGAACTCTGCAACGCATGGTCTCAGCAATGAGTTATCTCAGACAGAAACTTGTGTCTGCGTTTCGAATGGTGTTTTGTTGGTTTACATTGAAAATCATGATATGTCCGACCTATCGGAGGACTTAAGTGAAGTTGTTCAAGGGAAGTAGTTGTGAGTGTTGACACAATGCGAAGTATTGCCGCTAACATACGCAACAGGGTTCATCCCAATTGTGTTGTTTGCAGCTTGGACAATACCAAGGGTTTGCATTTAGAGTTTGTTTCTGGATATGATGGAAGCATTTCTGCCACGTTCAATTGTGATGAAGCTTTTGAAGGTTACCCAGGCTTCCTACACGGTGGAGTAATCTCATCGATTTTGGATGGCGCGATGGGCCATTGTATATTTGCACGTGGTCAGGCAGGTGTAACTGTTGAAATGGCAACCAGATTTAGGCACCCCGTTATAATACACCAAGAAGCGTCAGTTTCGGCACGGATTGAACGAGCTTCTCATCCTTTGTATATATTAGAGGCTCAGATTGTTCAAGCCGGACAAGTCAAAGCTACCGCCACCGGCAAATTCCTTGACCAACCACAATTATTGATACAAAACCGGAGACCTTATGGGTGAGCATGTTTGCATAACAACATTAGTTGAAGATAATGTGTCTGAAGCTGGTTTATTGGGTGAGCACGGTCTATCATTTTGGATTGAATACGACAAACAACATGTTCTTTTCGATACAGGTCAGACCAATCTGCTTGTCGAAAATGCGAAACTTCTCGGCGTCAATTTGGACAAAGCCGAAGCGATCGTACTGAGTCACGGCCATTATGACCACACAGGTGGCCTTGCGGTCGTGCTTGATATTGCCCCAAGGGCAATTGTCTACGTACATCCGGCGGCGTTGTGGCCAAAATTTGTTAGAAAAACCCATGAAAATCGAGCCATTGGTATGTCAGACTCCGCAAAGGAAGTTATTCGCGCCCATGTTCAGGACGAAAGAGTGGTTTGGACAGAAGGACCTACAGAAGTGATGGCCGGACTTTTCGCTACCGGCTCAATACCACGAAACACTGATTTTGAAGATGTTGGCGGGGCTTTCTTTGTAGATGAGGATTGTAAAAAGGCAGACATATTGCCAGATGATCAGGCAATGTTTTTCGATACACCCAAAGGGCTCGTTGTCCTTCTTGGGTGCTCTCACGCTGGTGTAGTCAACACACTGGATTATGTAGTTAAGCTGACCGGCAAGGAGCGTATTTATAGCATCATAGGTGGCCTGCATCTTCTAAGTTCATCGCAGGAACGAATAGAACAAACAATCTATCTTTTTCAAAAATACGATGTGCAGAGAATAGGCCTTGCACATTGTACTGGGGCAAATGCCACACGACAGATCTCGAATGTTTTCCCAGACCGGTGCTTTGCATGTTCTACAGGTAGCCAAGTAAAGGTACAGGAAATAATCAGAACGCCTACATATAAATGAAGATGTGAAGCCTGTAGCTACTCGTTTTAAGAATGTCGAAGTATTAAGGATTCACCTGTTTGAGAAAGACTGAATGTTACAGTGTCATCTAGAAAATCTCGTCATGTAGTGAATCCTAACATTCCTTATAAAGCTTCCATTCATTGCGATGAAATATTCACACATTCAGGAAGGATCAAAATCAATGACAGAAAAGTTTGATAAGTATGTGCAAGAACTCCAGGAGGCTATGTTGGAGGGCTATTCTGAGAATCTTAAGAATGAGTTCTTAAATCCAGAAAACCTTGGGAAGATAGACGAACCAGACAGCCATGTTAGTGTAACTGGTGTATGCGGAGACACGGTTGAAATGTATCTATCTGTGAGGGATGGAAGGATAAGTGACATAAAGTTCATGACAGATGGCTGTGGGCCCACGATTGCATGTGCCAGCTACGTCACAAGAACAGCAAAAGGAAAATCCATTGAAAAAGCCCTGCAAATGAAACCAGAAGATGTTGACAAATACTTTGGGGGTCTACCCGAAGATCACAAACACTGTGCGAAATTATCCGTCGTGACGTTGGGAGCGGCGATAGGGAAATACCGCAATGGATTGAAAAATAAATGAATAGAGGAGAGTTGCGAATTACAGACAGAAAGCACCGAATGGAACAAAATAATGAATATTCTAAAAGATATTGGTCGTATTTGTGGGCAGGCCTTATTTTCTATTTTTTAGGAGCAATTATCATGAAAAATAGAGTTTATATTGCCGTTATCGTTGTGTCTGTAGCTTTGGCGGGCTTCATATTTCATCTGACACATTCAACAAGTCCTGGGGGAATCGAGAGCCTGAAACGCGGCGAGTTAATATGGATCAAGTGCAATAATCCAGACTGTGGTGAGGCATATCAAATAGACAAGAAAGATTACTTTCTGCAAATAGAAGAAAGAATTCGGATCCACACAATGTCTTTGCAGACGCCACCTTTGGTCTGCGAGAAGTGTGGAAAGGAAAGTGTTTTTCGAGCAGAAAAGTGTGATAAATGCGGTAATATCTTCTTCTCGGGAGCTGTTCCAAACGATTTTTCAGATCGGTGTCCCGACTGTGGCTATAGCAAAACAGAAGCCATCCGAGAAGCACGAAAAGCAACCAGAGAGGACTGACAACAAGCCCCGCGATTCTGTAAAAATGAAAGAATGTACAATTCAATTTGAACCCAGCGGGATAAAAGTAAGAGTTCCCTTTGGTACAACACTACTGGAGGTAGCCCATAAAGCGGGGATATACCTTAGCAGTATTTGTGGAGGGGATGGATACTGTGGGAAATGCAAAGTTATTATTGACGAGGGCCAGTTCCACAACAGACCTTCCCCGCTTTTGACCGCCGAGGAAACAAAAGAAAATGTCGTGTTAGCGTGCCAGACAAAGGTACTGTCAGACCTTACGGTGACAGTGCCAAAGTCCCACTCGCTCGAAACCACTCAGGTGTTAATGGATGCCGATGCCCACATACTCAACAGACCTACTGGGAAGGCCAAGGTAGAGCTATTTGAGCATGATCCTCTCATACGGAAACTTTGTGTTCAAATGTCGCCTCCAACAGTTTTGGACCATACAGCGGACCACGAACGGCTCTATGCTGCGATACGTGAGAAGATCAATGCACCTATAATGCAGACCGGCTTTCGTGTTCTGCAAAAACTCACCAGTGTGCTCCGGGAGGGGAACTATGAAGCCGCTGTTACAATTGGCCAACGAGGTGGAACTACCGAAGTTATACAGGTTGAGCCAGGAAAGCGGTGCAAAACCAACTATGCCGTTGCCGTGGACCTGGGGACGACCACAGTTGTGGCTCATCTCATAGACCTGACAACTGTCAAGACGATTGATACAGAGGCTATCTATAACAGTCAAATGCCTTTTGGAGAGGACTATATACGCCGAATTATATATGCTGAACAGGCAGATGCTTTTGACCAGCTTCAGGAGCGGCTGGTACACGATGTAAATGACCTTATCACGACAATGGCAGTCAGAAAAAGAATCGATTTGCAGGATATTACAGCGGTAGTATGTGCAGGCAACACCGCCATGGTCCATTTTCTGCTTAATCTGGATCCGACACGGATACGTAGAGAACCTTATGTTGCCTCAGCAGGTTTTGTACAGCCGATTCGCGCTGCTGAAGCGGGCATCCAGATTAACAAACGAGGGCTTCTGTACTGTCTACCGAGCGTAGCGGCATATATCGGCAGCGACATAGTTGCAGGTGTCCTTACAACAAAAGTTTACACGAAAGAAAAGCTCTCTGTCTTTGTCGATATCGGCACGAACGGAGAAATAGTACTTGGCAATAAGGACTGGTTGATTTGCGCATCAAGTTCGGCGGGACCGGCATTCGAAGGAAGCGGCGTTAAATGTGGGATGCGAGCAGGAATCGGCGCCATAGAGAGCCTTAATATCATTAATGGAGACAAAATCCAGTTCAAAACCATTGGTGACAGCCACCCAATAGGCATCTGCGGCTCAGGTCTGCTGGATACGCTATCGGAACTCTTCGTAAACGGTATCTTCGATCGTACCGGACGTCTTAAAGCCACTGGTGATCCAAGACTTACTGAGGGAGACGATGGTATGCAGTTTCAACTGGTCGAGCCTCAAAATGGCCACCGGGAGATCGCAATAACCCAGGCAGACATAAATAATTTGATTCGCTCAAAGGCAGGGATCTTTGCTGCTATCAAGATTCTTATGAATTCGACACAAACAAAGCTGGAAGACATCGATGCCATTTACGTTGCTGGTGGTTTCGGTAATTTTCTCAATATACGCCGGGCTATCACTATCGGAATGCTGCCTGATGTTCCACTGGCTAAGCTGCAATTTGTTGGCAATACATCAATCGCAGGAGCAAAAACTGTTTTGCTAAGCAGAAAAGCACTCGAAACAGCAGAGCGAATCGCAGAGAGTATGACATATTTCGATTTAATGAGCAATCCAGATTATATAGACGAATTTATTAAGGCAAAATTTCTACCACATACAGAGTTATCACTGTTTCCATCAGTGGCTAAGGCTGGAAGTGTGATTGGAGTATAAAGGTGTGTAACTATGCATCTATTTGATTGGTTACAAGGAGCATAGAGATATGGTAATAATTAGATTATTACTTGGCGTCTTGATTGGGGGAGTGATCGGCTCCATTCTGGGCTACTTCGGTAAGTGTTCATCTGGGACCTGTCCACTTACGGCGAATCCATTCCGTGGCGCCCTATACGGAGCAATCGTGGGGATCTTATTAGCGTTGCTGTTATCGGTGCCGCCGCAAGAAGGGATGACGCTATCAGAGGAAAAACCAGCACTATCAAAAGAAACAATGGAAGCACCGGATAACATAGCTTTAAGAACAAAAGAAAAATCAAAAGGCGCGGGCATTATCCATATTTATAACAAGCCTGACTTTGAGGCCAAGGTGCTTAATGCGAGTGGGATTTGTCTAGTAGACTTATTTTCTGATCGCTGCCCTCCTTGCCGGATGCTTGCTCCGATCATATCCTCACTTGCTGATAAATACACTGGAAAAGTCACCGTGTGTAAAGTAAATCTCGACCGTACTCCGGCCATAGCCCAAGAATACGGAGTCATGGCGATTCCGACAGTTCTCATTATCAAAAACGGCAAGGAAGTGAAGCGTCTGGTGGGATTACGTCCTGAAAGCGAATATGCAAAACAAATAGATGAGTTGTTGCACTAAATGACATTTCGTACAAGTCATGTCATATGAACCAGAATTCGAAAAAAGGCTTTTATGAACATCTCAAGGCGTAATTTGGTTCTTAAAGGTTTGGCGACAATCAGTCGTGCGACCTTCTATAAAGTAACGGACACCACAAGAGGAGCAGAAACCTTGGATGTGAAAGAGAAAAAAACGTTTTTCAAGTTATATCCCGTGGGTGAAGTCAAGAAGCAAAGTGGATTCATAAAGCTTAGAATTTTCAGCAGATACCACAACGCACTTAAAGGATTGGACGGCTTTTCGCACGTGTTGGTGTTTTACTGGTTTGACAGAAACGACACACCAAAAAAACGGAATATTCTCCAGGTACACCCACGTGGTAATAAAAAAAAATCCCCTAACGGGTGTTTTTGCGTGCCGCGCTCCAGTAAGGCCTAATCTCATTGCTCTAAGTCTATGCAAGGTTCTTTCAATTACGAATAATATCATAGCTGTTGATAAGATTGATGCTTTTAATGGCAGCCCAATCCTTGATATCAAGCCGTACATCCCCTCCATAGACAATGAACCTAAGGATATTCGGATGCCGGATTGGCTGAAGGAATAAAATGCGACTCTGTCTCAGTGTTATTTGATCTTACTTATTGGCCGAATGGTTATAAAGAACTTTGCAAGATTGTGAGTATTAGTACCCGAAGAGACCGTGGTTAACCCTGTAAGCTTTAAGGGATATTTAAAGAAATATGTTTGTAACCGATTTGATAAAGAGAAGAAAAAACATACTCAATCAGGAAAGTGAGGGGATAAATTTAGCAATCTACTTCATAAATAAATTTGATGATAGAACATTTACTTTTAAAGGATTAAAAAATAAATATTTTGGACTCAAAGCGGAAGACCTCCTGAAACTAATTCAGGAAGAATTAGATAGTATGCTTATATTATACACTTATACAACAAGGGCGAAAACATATACTGACAGAAAAGGAGTTTCTCAATTAAAAATAAAATTAATTGGAAAAGTGAGCATTATGCATAGATACAATCCATTAGACATACAATTGGATATAACAACAGAAAATGGTTCAAAATTAGCTTATTGTGGTTGCCAGAGGTAAGACGTTCTTTGAGAACTGCTGACTTGGTACTCCCGTCTCTAGATGCCGGAAGCGATTGTTTATACCGGTACATCAACAGGCCTCATCCTGATATTCCCTTCGGCAAGATGCTGGAAGGATTAGTTAAATTCCGAGACGAATATGTCGGTAAATATTGGCTTGAAATTCTTATCTTAAGTGGAGTAACCACTGTAGAGACCCAGGTTAACGCTCTCGCTCACGCCATAAGGTTGATTGGTCCGGACAAGATTCACGTACATACCGTAAGTCGACCACCGGTAGAAGATTTTGCTACGGCCGTGCCCCCGAAGCAATTGAAAGAGATCGCCTCACAGCTTTCAGAGGAGGCGGAAATAGTCATAGCAAAGACTGGCGTTCATCAACAATATGAGACCTCGGCTCGTTTGCAAGATATTCTGGCTCTTTTGAGACGCCGGCCTTGTTCCGTTGAAGACATTGCTCTCGGACTTGGCTTTCACCAAAATGCTGTTGTTAAATGTCTTGAACAGTTATGCTCACAAAAACAAGCCCGAATAGAGTACACAACTCAGGGGCTATTCTATAAAGCTCTAAATTAGTCTTGTCCAGCGTTTCTTTTACGATCGTGCACGTGTGGATAAGTAGCAAACAGATATCGTTGATAAAGGAGAAGTTGTCATGAAAAACTTGAAAGGTACAAGACTTTGGGCTGCCCGAAGACACGACATGATTTTACTCATGAGCATCCTGTTTGTTCTGACCTGGACGGCTATCGCTCCAGGACAATTGGGGATGGGCGATAGCAAGGGGATTGCCCAGCAAAGGCTGAAGCCTCGTTTGATCCGCATTTCAGGCAGGTTGCAGGAGATCAAGACCCATCCGTGTGAGAACACGACCGGTAAAGCTGAACTCGGAACTCATCTGATTCTTAAGGATAAGCACGGCCAGGAACTTAACATCCATCTGGGACCAACGTCCGAACTGTCTGAAACTATCAAATGGCTTACAGTTGGCATGAAAATCGATTTGTTTGGATTCCGTACCGAGAAAATGTCTCCAAACCACTACGTGGCGAAAACACTAATTCTCGCCAATCATGTCATCCAGCTACGCGACTCTGACCTTCGACCATACTGGTCCAACAACAGACTTAGCGAAAAAAATACATCTTCCTTTATGGCAACAACTGGAAAGCGAATAACGTCTGAAACCACAGGCTCACTTTGTTATTATCCAAAATTCTGGCAGCGTTGCTGTTTTCGTGACGGACAAAGAGCATGTTGGAGGCGGCGCTGTCGTGGAAGGAACTGTGGCCGTTAATGGGAATGGGACGACTGAGAAATGCAACGGCACCTGTTAAGTCAACATCAGGCGGTAATCCGTGTTTTCCTATGGCTAACGGCAGGCTCTCTGCTTACACCAGATGAGGGCCAAATCTTGATAGACGGCCAGAATCCGTATGCTCTATCCAGTGATGAAAGGGCAAAATTCAGGACCGAGAAAATAGGGTTTGTTTCTCAATAGTTTCACTTGATACCTTACCTGAGTGTGCTTGAGAATATTCTAACGCCATCGATTTTGACAAAGGGGAAAAACGGCCACGAGGAGGCCATGCAGCTCATTGAACGTTTTGGCCCAACCGAACGCGTGCATCACGTTCTAGCTGAACTGAGCACGGGTGAACGTCAACGCACAGCACCGGCACGTGTGTTCATCAATTTCCCAAATCTTATCCTTGCGGATGAACCAACAGGAAACCTCGATAGGGAAAATGCGGAGATCGTAATTGAATCTTTGGTGGAATTTGCAAATATGGGTGGTTCGGTGTTTCTGGTCACCCATGATGCATACGCTGATCGATATGCCACTAGTTCATTGCATCTTAAGAATGGTAGGATACAAAATGATTAATGCAATTATTACAACATCTTTTTTCTTATGCTGTGAATGAGTTGACAGCGAAAGGCTGAACCGCCGAATGCAGGAAAGTATGAATAGGAATCAGGCGAAAAATCTTTTGTCTGATTCAAATGGAGCTGCTACGTATAGAGTTGAAAATTTAGTCCTATTCAAAGAATAAAAAGGAAATAGAGAATGGACTTGAGTGAAAGAGCCGTTAATCTACTAAAGAATAATGAAATAGCAAAAAAGATAATCGGTAAATTGTTGGGTGCCCAGCATTACCGTTTTACTTATATTGAAGGAAACAATGCCAAGGTGGGGATTGGTGGGGTGCTAAGATTTGAGAACCATTCGGATAAAGAAGTGCATAGTATTGCAAAGGAACTTTGTGATGAAGGCATCTTAGATTGTCATGTTGGTGTGACCCTCCCTGTCTACTACCTAAGCGGAGAAAAGCCGGTGCCTGGAGTTGCGGCTCCTCGAAATGAAGAATTGAGAATAGCACTTGCTCAATATAAGGTAACTTGTGCATAAGCGCATCTAGTGATTCATTAAGTACCAATCCATATATTATTTCTAAAACTTCCAAGCTTAAGAAGCACGCGGAAATGGTAGCAGACTAAGATTGACTGAATATTTATTAGCTGACAAGGATTGAAAAGATTGTAAGATGTGGAAAAGTCTTGTTACCACGTTTATGCTATTTGCTCTAACGATTTTTAGCAATACTTCCTTTGCACAAGATAAAGAAAACGGTAAGAAAACTATCGAAGAGCCAAACGATTCATTGCCCATACTTCAGCAGCGAATCAACGAAATGCAGAAAAGGTATGATGCTGAAATAAGTGCCCTTAAAGAAAAAATTGTCCAAGGTACTGATTCATCCGGACGGAAACAAATACAACAGAAGATAGAATCATTACGTGATTTGGCGAAGGCCGAAGCCTCGAAAGAAGTCTCCACTGAAAAGGATCCAGAAGAACAAACCTTCAAATCAGGCGCTCTTAGCCTTCAGGCCTTGAATCCCGAGATAAGTGTCACCGGAGATTTTCTTTTCTCTTACCAGGAAGATAAGGTGAGTGATAACAACACCAATTTTAATTTTCGCAATCTCGGCGTCCACATTGAATCCTGGCTTGATCCTTATTCACGATTCAAAAGTGCCGTAGCATTTAATGAGGAAGAGGCCAAATTTGGCGAAGGCTACGTGACATTGTACAATATCGGTGAAGATTTGAACCTGACACTTGGCAAATTCCGTCAGCAGTTCGGCGTGGTGAACAGATGGCACAAGCACGGTCTGGACCAGGTTGATTTTCCACTCGCTCTTCGAAAGATTTTCGGCGAAGCCGGATTAAATCAAAGCGGCCTATCTTTGGACTGGATGATGCCGCCTGTCGGCGACACATCACAGCAGTTCACGTTCCAGCTTACGGACGGCTCAAACAACCGTTTGTTTGATGAGAATACCCGGAACAAACCCAGCCTCCTGGTACACTACAAAAACTATCGCGACATCTCAAAAGATACTTATCTGGAGTGGGGCTTCAGCGGCCTTTTGGGATGGAATAATGAATGGGATATCTTAGGTGGTTCGGAACAAGACGACAGCAAGACAACAACTGTCTTGGGTGCAGATATGTCCGTTTTGTGGGAGCCAACGGAAAAGATGCGTTATCGAAACGTGGAATGGCGAAGCGAGGTGTATATACTAAATAAGAGACTTCTTGCTCCTGACGGTTCCGGCACCGATGATATCAAGGCCTGGGGATTGTATAGTTATCTTCAATCTAAAGTCTCGCGCTCAATAGATATTGGTATCCGAGGTGATTTTTATTCGCCCGATACCAAAGATTATGCGAATCTCTCCGGACCATTATCATTGTCACCTTTAGCAGTGACGTCGGATAATCCACACATCTGGCAAGT
>Ga0209536_100007507_pt1 | contig 16523 bp, 14 predicted proteins | sample DeeMarSeWOR28_12_FD_187461 | JGI IMG/M metagenome (GOLD analysis project Ga0209536, IMG submission 187461) | Marine sediment microbial communities from White Oak River estuary, North Carolina - WOR-2-8_12 (SPAdes) (version 2) | ecosystem: Environmental > Aquatic > Marine > Intertidal zone >... | reverse complement strand
ACGGTCCAGAGAACGCGCGGTGAGCACAAGACCGGCGTTGCCAGCCAGGGCGAATAAGGGTTTGGACAGCGTGCCCAGTAAATAGCCAGTGATTAGCAGGGGTTTGCGTCGCTTCAGATAATCGCTCAACACCCCGGAAAACAAGCGCAGCATTAACGCCAACGATTCACCTATACCCTCGATAATACCCACCATAAGTGCACTAGCGCCTAATACGGTTACCAAAAACACCGGCAACAAGCCATGGATCATCTCCGAGGAGATGTCCATAAACAAGCTGACAAATCCCAATGCCCAAACGCCACGGGGAATACTTGTCTTTTGCTGATTCATAAAAATGCCTTATTGTTTATGGCGTTGCTTAGTTAACATAGCATAGCTTATTCTTGTTATTGGATTTGCCCGGCATACAGTCAGACAGCGGAAGTTTTGCCGCACAATTCCTGTCTCAAAAAATGTTTTGTATATTTTGCCGAAATAGCCTATTTTGTCATACTAGTGACATACAAATTTGCCGTAATAAAAGCTAACGATTCTAACCAAGGCGGTGCATATGAGTAGAGCGAGCGGTAAGCAGCAAAAAGCCTATGTTCTTGATACCAATGTCTTAATTCACGACCCCACCTCCATCCTCAATTTCGAAGAAAACCAAGTCATCATCCCTATCACCGTACTCGAAGAACTTGATCAACTAAAATCCAGCAAACATGCCTATGCCGCGGATTGCCGCTCAGCAATCCGCATGATTGACGAAGTTATCGGTGATGCTTCACCGGAGCAAATCGCCAAAGGTGTTGCGATATGCCGTGACAACGATGGGCAAAACAGCGGTAGCTTGTCAGTATTAATGACCTCTCAGATCAAAAATGAATCCTATTCACGGCTACCCAATGATCTAAACGACAACAAAATCATCAATCGTTTGATCGAACTGCAGGCAGAGCGTCAAGATACCAAAGTCATTTTGGTGACCAAAGACATTAATATGCGTCTTAAGGCGCGCAGTTGCGGCCTGGAGTCGGAAGATTACCACAACGATCAATTGGTCTCGGATATCAAACAATTGACCAAAGGCTATATCCACATCCCCGGTTCCTTTTGGGATGTGGTAGACAACGTCAATAGCACGCGGTTGGAGAATAAAACCTACCATGTGATATCCCGGCAGGCGCTGGATTTCGAGGTATACGCTAACGAATTTATTGTGGACGAAGCGGGATTCGTGGGTCGCTTTAAACAAGTGAAAGACGATACCGTTTCCATATTGGATTTACACCACCACGGTTTGTTGGAGCGCCAAGCCTGGGGATTAAAGCCCCGTAACTTACATCAGGCGCTGGCTCTGAATTTGTTGCTGGACCCGGAAGTGCATTTGGTAACACTTACCGGCGCGGCCGGTTCTGGTAAGACAATATTAGCGCTGGCGGCCGCACTGGAAATGACCGTAGAGAACAAGCTGTATAACAAAATCATCGTTACTCGCAGCACTCCGCCACTGGCGGAAGAGCATGGCTTTTTGCCGGGCACTGAGGAAGAGAAAATGGATCCTTGGCTGGGTGCCATCAGCGATAACATCGAAGCTTTGCATAGCAACGATGAACGGCCGCAGGACAGTATCGCTTATGTAAAAAACAAAGCCAATATCCAATTTAAAGCCATGAACTATATACGCGGTCGCAGTTTCCAAAAAAGTTTGATCATAATTGACGAGTGTCAAAACCTAACGCCTTATCAAATGAAAGCCATACTGACCCGCGCCGGTGAAGGCAGTAAAGTAATCTGCTTAGGAAACCTGGCGCAGATCGACACGCCGTATCTCAATCCTACCAGTTCGGGTTTGACCTATATGACGGAACGCTTCAAAGGCTTTTCGCACGGCGGTAGTGTGCAACTGAATGGCGTACCGCGTTCGGTATTGGCGGAGTTTGCGGAATCGCATTTATAGTTTGGCTTCGTCCCTCAGCCCAACTACGGTGAATTCTTTCACAGTCTCGCAGCGCACGCTACGGCATACGAATCCCATTTACCACGTTCTCAAGCGGAAGAAGATATGTATAAACTTGCTATTATAGTCTGTGCCATAGTCATCGGGGGTTGTGCAACCTCGAGCTTTTCGGTTCCGGTTGGCTGGCCTGTTGTTGTTAAGGATGAAGATGGTAGTGCGGTTCGTCAATGTCAGGTTGTGATAGTCGATGGTGAACCGAAAACTGAGTGCGCCAATTTGTTGAGTATGTTTTACTAATATTTGCACTTCAAGTCATTTTACTTGATCGTTGCAATAGCGCGACCGTAAGGTCGGTGCGGCGATCATAAGCAGCGCAGTAGTGACTGTTTTCGTTAGCGCCTGCGCCACTAAGCCGCTTTTGCCTTTCACACAAGACTCCACCCCGCTTGTGCTTGTACCCGTGTCACAGGCTGGGGTTGTGTGTCGAATGGATGGATCTGCAAGAAAGTGTACGCACTCATATTCATCAGTTCGCCTATGAGCAAGTTATATTGCAAGTAGATTCCTTGTCGAGCACCACTAAAAATGCACGCCTGATCCGTAACGCCATTATGGGGATGGAGCGACAAGTGACGAGCCCAATCTCGTTCTCATCGGTTACTCCAAGGGCGCGCCCGACATCCTCGAGGCTGTAGTAAGCTATCCGGAGATTCGCGAGCGTACAGCCGGAGTCATCAGCGCTGGCGGCGCCCATTGCCCGTTCCCATCCTACGATAGGATCTTTATTTGTGGATCACAACAACAATCCGCGCGAGGCACTGCTAGAGGCGCTGTTGCGATTTGTGGAAGAGGAGTTTGTAATCTTTGGTCGATGAACTATCTAATTGCTTTGATCGGTCCGACTCCAACAGTTATTAGTGAAAATATACAGAATATACCCGATTTAAATGGCGGGTAGAGGTGGTACAGCGGCTATTCAGTAGAATATTGCCAATTACTGAATATGCTTTGCTGACCTTCATTGTAGTCCTAAAAAAGTACCTGCCCTTTCTCAAAAGCTGTCATTAATCTAACCGTCCCCAAAACAGACGTTTGACCTTTGAATAACCAGGATTCAGAGTAAAATTATGGAAGCTGAGTCTATATGTGCACTCGGATGAAAATAGGACCCAAGGGAACAATATTTATTTTCCAGAACTCACATGATATTTGTGGATGTTTTATCAATGGTACTAGGCCGACCGATGGGTCCATATAGCAGATGTAGGGTGTATAATTCATAACTAAAATATTTCTTTCAAACGCTTGTTACCAGGAATAAATACTTATGAGTAAAAATAGAATCCTTTTTACACGCCGAAAATTTTTACAACTCGCTTGTGGCTCTGTAGCTGGTTCACTCATTTTGGGGTGCCAGGACAAAAAATCCGCTTCTCTCGGCAGTAAAAGCAGCGGATTAACGGTATTCCATAATGGTACTGTACTGCCCGTCGATGCTGGCTTTTCAGAACACCAGGCTTTTGCGATTCAGGATAATAAGATCGTTGCCGTGGGTAGCAATGAAACGATTCTGGCCATGGCAGGTAAAAATGCCGAACAGATCGACCTGCAGGGTCGTACGGTGTTACCGGGGTTTATTGAGCCGCATATCCACTTTACGCTGCTATCGTTAATCAGCGACTGGCATGACATCGGGCCGTTAAAATATAAGACTACCGATGAAGTGTTAGCCGCACTCAGTAAAGTCGCCGGTGATGGTAAGAGTAGCGACTGGCTTCTGGCGCGCCAGTTTGATCCCAGCTTGCAAACGGGTCCGGCCATGCTGACCACCCGTGAACTCGATAAAGTCTCCAGTACAAGACCCATTTTCATTCTTAACGCATCGGGGCATCTGGCCTATGTGAATAGTGCGCTGTTAAACCTTTCAGGAATCAAAAAAGACACACCCAATCCACCAGGCGCGGAGTATTACCGATATGACGATGGCGCGCCCAATGGGGCAATGACACAGAAGGCGTACATATCAATTCTACTGAGCAACGAAAAAGTAAAACAGTCTTTTGCGCAAGGCTCAGTTGAATCCGGCATCAAGGTTGGTGATGAAGCGGCATCATTAGGTATTACCACCTTGTGTGACATGGCGACCGGCGGTGCGTCGGGTTACGGTGAATTTGAAAATTACCAGCAAATGTTTGCCACCGGCCGAATGAAAGCACGTATCCGTTCTTATCTCTATTCGGAATCTGCCGACGCCTGGGATAAAAGCGGAGTCAAACCTGGTCATGGAGATATAAACGTGCGTATCGCCGGGTGGAAAATCGTGTCGGATGGTTCAAACCAGGGCTTTACAGGGCGGCAACGTGAACCCTATTTACATAGTCATAATCACGGCCTCTATTATGTGCAGCCGAATGAATTAAAACAAATGGTCGAGAAACGCGGCAAGCAGGGCTGGCAGTTGGCGATTCATGGCAACGGCGATGCGGCGATTGACAGTATCCTCGATGCCATTGAGGCGGCGAGCAAAGCAGGCATTGATATGAAGTCGCTGCGTTGCCGTATCGAGCACAGTTCCATTCTGCACGATGAACACATTGCACGCATGAAAGACCTGGGTGTGTCGCCCAGCTTTCTGATTAACCACGTTTACTTCTGGGGGCAGACCATGCGCGACAACGTGTTTGGCCCGGAGAAAGTCCAGTTACTGGATCGCTGTGCCAGCGTTGAGAAAGCGGGGCTCAAGTGGAGCATGCATTCCGATGCGCCGGTCTCGCGGATGGGAACCTTGCATAAAATACGTGTCGCGGTCGCGCGTGATTTATGGAAAGAACCGGGCAATGTGCTTGCGCCCCAGGAAAAAGTCTCCGTCGAATCGGCCATTCGTGCCGTCACCATTAACGCGGCATGGCAGTGTCATTCGGAACAGGAAATTGGCAGTCTGGAAAAAGGTAAACTGGCCGATTTCGTGATACTCGAATCCGATCCGCGCAAGGTAAAGCCAACTGAAATATCAGATATCAAAGTCAGTGAGACCTGGATGAATGGAAAACAGGTATTTAAAAGTTGAGTGTAAGTTACCCAGGACGCATCGCTAGGTGCGCCTGGTACGCAATCAATAGAATTGAAGACACAAGGCATCTGAGCCGTGCCGAACTCGATAAGATCAGTACCACACGCCCGATCATGGTGTGGAGCCGCTCAGCGCACGATTTCATTCTCAACACTAGGGCGCTGCAAACATTTAAAATCGACAAGGCGTTATAAATAACTTACCAAACCTAGCGTTTGTTTCGGTGGGCGGTGCCCCCCCCCCACCTTTCTTCGGAGTTGTTTTTTGGTGTTATAGCGATGTTAATCGTTCCACCCACTTCAAGCTGGAGGTTTTGGTGAGGTTTAATATCACGGATGGAAACAGACCGGCCAACAGAATCAAAAAAGCGATAACGCTAGCGGTCAGTAGCTCGCGGGGTTGAAGATCCATTGCTTCACTGACTACCGTATTTTGCGCAGGGCCAAAGAAGGCACGGCGGTAAATTCGCAGGAAATACGCGGCACTTAATACCACGCCGAACAACGCTGCAAGTCCAGCGCCGGTATGGGTCTGCAATGCGCTGACAATCAGTAGCAGTTCGGCGGGAAATCCCGAGGTTAGCGGTATGCCTAGCCCGGCCAGGCCAAATAGAAAAAAGAATGACGCCAATAATGGCATGCTTTTAGCCGCGCCGCCCAGGCTGATAATGTCGGTGGAACCAATACGCTGTTGCAATAAGCCGGTGAGTAAAAAGATACCGCCGGCGACCACGGTAAAGTTCAACAACTGAAACACCGCTCCTTGAACGCCTTGCAAATTAAAAGAGGCGATGCCCAGTAACACCAGACCGACGTGGCTGATGCTGGCGTAGGCCAACATGCGGCGGATATTGGTCTGGTGTATCGCGGCGACGGCGCCGTATAAAATTCCCACCACGCCCAATCCCGCCAAAAACCAATGTAGGTCGTTGGCCGCTTGCGGCGCCAACGGAACCACAAACCGGATAATGCCATAAGCACCGAGTTTTAATCCGGTCATCAATGCCGCAATAGAGGCGGGGCCTTCCATGCTGACTACCGGTAACCAGGTATGCAAGGGAAATACCGGCGTTTTCACAGCAAATCCAGTTAGCAGCAGCAGAAACACCAGCAGTTGCAATTCGTCCGACACCTGAACTTGTAAGAGATCAATGTAGTCGAAACTCAAGCCCTGCGGAATACCGCCTCCAGTGACCTCGGCGTGATTAAACGCCAATAGTAAAAATCCAAACAATAGTGGTACGCCACCCACCAGCATAAACATGGTGTATTTGACTGCGGCGTAACGGCGGTTAGCGCCCACTCCCCAGAGACTAATGAGAAAATACAACGGTATTAGAGTCAATTCCCAAAACAGGAAGAATAAAATGGTGTCTAGCGCGCAAAACACGCCAACAATCGTGCTTTCCAAAAGCAACAATAAGCTGTAGTACAAGCGCGGTAGGGATTGCACACTGTGCCAGGAAGACACCACCACTCCTAGAAACAGTACTATGGTCAGGGGCAGGAACAACACACTAACACCGTCTATGCCGAGCTTGTATTGTACGGACAACGAATCAATCCAGCGGCGTTCTTCGATGAACTGAAAACCAGGATAAGCAGGGTCAAAGTTGATGAGAATAACCACGGCGATGCATAAATCAACAGTCACCGTTGCCAATGCGATCCATTTTGCCAGCGCCGTGCTATGAACTAGTCAAATCAATGAGGCGCCGACAACCAGTGTGAAAATCAACAAGCTGATCAAAGGAAAGGTGCTGGTTGTGATAGTGGAGTCAATCATTGCTAAATGTCTATGCTCAGTCTTTTTGGTCTATAGATTGCTGTATGATGACTTCTTCAACATTGCCTTCAACATGAAAGGGTAAGCTAAGTACGTTGATGGGCTTTTCGATAAGCCCTAACCAAGGCTCAATGAAAAAGCCAGATCCAACTAAAATCACGATGACGGTACCGGCGATGAAGTACTCCTTCAGCGATGTGCGTTCGATGTCCCAACTTGATTCGCTATCTTTGCGCGGCGCAAGAAACGCACGTTGAAACGCCCACAGTAAGAATCCCGCCGCCAACACGTTGCCAATGGCCGCTGCTACTGTTACTACTGCGCCAAATCGCTCAATGGCCGCTTCCAGCACCAGATGGGCCGCATCGAAGCCGGGGGTGCCGGGCATGCCGACGATGGATAAACCGGCAATAAAAAACGTTATGCCGATAAAAGGAATGCGGTCGAATAAACTTCCCAGTTCGCTAAGCACGGTGGTATTGGTGCGGCGGTACACTAAACCGGTCATGAACAACAAACCAGCAGTGGCCAAGCCGAAATTCATCGACAATATCACACTGCCTTGAAACGCATGGGGGGTTAAACTGAATAAGCCAATGACTAAAATGCTGGTATGACTGACCACCGCAAAAGCCAACAAGCGGCGTAAGTCCGTTTGCATCATGGCCAATAACGCGGCATAAAATACTCCCGCCACCGCAAATGCCACCACAAATTGATGCCATTGCATTACGGCCTCCGGCAACAGCGGAAATACAAACCGTAGCAACCCGTAAACGCCGGTTTTTACCCCCAGTATAAACACCGGCGCCACGGCGATGTTGCCGTGCTCAGCGGCCAGGGGAAACCAACCGTGCAACGGAAACAAAGGTATACGTATGGCCAGGCCGTAAAACAACAAAAAAACATCCACGACTGCATCGGCCCGGTCACGGGCGTTTTCATCAAGTCGAACAAGTTAAAACTCCATTGGCTGCCACTGGCATCGGCATAGTGCCAGCCTAGCATCGCAGTACCGATGACCAATAATAACAAGCCGCTACCCATGAACTGAAAATAACGGGTGATGGCCATGCCGCGTTCGGCGGAGGTGCCCCACACTAACAGCAGATAGCCCACCAGACCCAAATAGAAAAAAGAAAGCATCACAAACCACAACAAATCCACCGTCGTAAACATGCCCATCAAAGCGGCTTCCACCGCAAACGAAGTCATCAGGATTTTATCGAGTTGTTGCAGCGCGCGTACCGGGGCGTAAAAAACAGTTATTAGGGATAATAACGCCGTGAGTAAGATGAATAACACGCTGATACCATCTATAGCAGCGTGGTAGCTCAAAGGCGTCACCAGTTCGATACGCTCGGCCAGTTGAAAGCCGCTGAGGGTATGATCGTATTGCTGAAACAGATAAATAGCCAGGCCTGATTCCACGGCGGCAATTAAGATGCTGGTATAGAGTAAGAATTTAGACCGGCGCAATACCCACACCAGTATACAGCCGGCCAATGGCAGCAACTGCAGCAGGCCCAAGAGAGGGAAGTCAAGTTGTGCGCTCCAGCTTATTTCGGTCATGGTTTTTTGTTAAACAGATGTTTGGATAGACAATGTTGGTTTAACCTGCAAAAAATTACCTATTTTTTCGTAGCCCGGATTACACCGCGTTACATCCGGGCTACATGGCAAATAACGTTGTTTATGCTGCTCCCGATGTACGGCAACTACTCGTTTAAATGATTACGACAAACGTAATTAACACCATCAGCCACAAATACCGGGGCTGACTTAACAGCCGCTCGATGATCAGCAAATAGCGGCCAATTAATTGCAAGGTTCGCAACAGGCCTTCTCCGCTGCCTTTGAGCACTAATTGTTCTTCGAACCAATGTAATAGCGATGCCAGCCACTCCAGTAGTGCGCCTAACACCCCTTGCGCTTTGGTGACGATGCCTTCGGGCGTTTTCACATAACCGTGTTTGCGTTCTTCCCAATCGGCGATAGAGGCGGCGGCGCCCACGTGCGAGGGCAAGCCTACCATGCGATTGACCACTTGCTCGTCGAAAATCTCCACTTCCCGGGCGAGATTGATGGTCGGACGCACAAACAAGCCGTTGCTGAGGTTGTCCAGCCAAAATCGTTGCAAACAAGCGGTATACAGCCAGCGTTGTTGGCTTAGCCACTGTGGTACGGGACGTGCCGGTCTGACCACAGAGTGCATGAATGCCGGTGCACTAAACAGTTGATAGGCGCGCCACACCGCGTGGGCGGTCAAGTGCCAGGCGGCGAGTTCGCTCCAGCCAAAGCCGATTTCAATAGTCATTAAGCCGATTTGGCCTGTGGTGGAAAAAATTAGCGCTGTCTTAACATCCGACTGCACTAAGCCGCCTAAAAAACCGTATGCCGCGGTAAGCAGGCCGATGGTGATCAATACCGCTTGTAGCGCGACCACTTGTTCGATAACGGGCGACAGGCGTAACAGTAAAAACACCCCGCCGTGCACCATCAAAGAACCGTAAAACACCGCGCTGGACGGAGTGGGGCCCTCCAAGGCCCTGGCGAGCCAGGAACTGAACGGCACCATAGCGGATTTGGCAAACGCGGCTAGAAAAAAGCCACCGGCCAATATTGCGGTTTGCAAACTGGTCAATTGGCTGCTGCCATGAAGTATGTCGGGCCACTCCACGCTGGTTAACCAAAGCAAGGAAAAAAATATCCCCAAGATAAAACCACCATCGCCCACTCGGTTGGTGACGAAAGCGCGGGTGGCGTTTTCAGTGGCGGTGGGCCGATCAAAGGCATAAGCGATAAGTAAATACGAACTGACGCCCGCCAATTCCCAGCCGACAAACATCATGACGGCGTTGCCCGCCAGTACGATTAACAACATTGCGGCGATGAACACGTTGAAAATGAGAAAAAAACGTTGGAAACCGGCTTCGCGATGTAAATAGTTCGCCGAAAAACGAAGTGTTAACACAGCGGTTACTGCGACGGTAGTGCCTACCAGCAAACTCAGGGTATCCAGAGTGAAACTGAAATATAGGCGGTATGGTTCGCTGCTCAGCCATGGCGCTACTATTATCTGTCCGGGCAAGCCGTTGAGCAATGCGTGCGCATCCACCGCTAACAGGATAGCCATGGACATTAACGCGGCACCCAGCGATACCCACGTGGTTTGGAATTCGCCGCTTTCGCCGCGGTTTTCCCCGGTTATATATCCAATGCCTATCCAAAGCGCTGAAAGCAACGGCAGCACCGGTATTAGCCATACGCTGGCCACCAACATACTATCCATCACCAAACGCTCCGCCGCTTAAAGCAAAGCCTAATGGGCCGCTGTGGCCCGAATACCAATTGACTGATTGGCTGACCTTAGGCAATCTGGAAATTTCGCCTTGCCAAGGCACAAAACCGACAGTGGGTTTAAACACATGCATCACATTGCTGTAGGGATCTTTGGCGATGAGGTGTACCCAGGCGTTGCCAATGAGTTCCTGCAGTGGTGGTTGACGCTCATAAACTTTGGTCAATATGTCCGTGGTGGATTCCACCACGATTTGCAGGCGCATGGCTTCATGGATCTCAATCATTTGTTTGGGCAAGCCGGTGCGCAAGTCCGAAGTCGCGCCATCCATGACGCCGAATAAACCCGCTATATTGTGAGTCACTTTGGAACCGCAACCATATCGTTCGTTGTTGACGGTGGAAAAGTAATACTCCAAATTGATACCGGCCCCCACAGGGCCGGCAGCCAGTAAAATCGCTTCCAGGATTTTTCCTTCCGGGTCTTGAGTGGCGTCGTAAGAGATTAAAAACACCCGGCGGTCTAAGAACAAGCCTTGGCTCATTGAGCGCCGGCCGATGAACGCGGCGGCGTTTGTGGCGTGGCCTAACTCAGGACGCACTTGACTGAAATCGTAGGAGCGATCACTCATGTGGCGTAACGCTCTGTGCAAGCTGGGGGTTTTGGGGGCAGAAGCCAGGCGCCGGCAACGCTCATGGGCGGATTTTTGCGCCGCCTGATGTAACGTTTTGCGTAAGCGCGCAAAATCCGCCTGCAGTGCTTGCGGCAATGCATCGTGGTCGAACCAGGTAATGCATTCGTCACAGGTGTTGTGTTCAGCGCCTAAAAACCAAGTGTTTTCGGGTATGGCAATGCCGCGCTCGCGCAATCGCTCGCGCACTACGGGCCGGTTTGCCATTGCGGCGAATACCCGGGCGTTGGGTCCACCGTGACGGCCGCTGCAGGCGCCGCAATCATAAGCGGCAAGATGCGGGTTGTTCTGACTGCTTGAGCCATGCCCCATCATCACAACTAAGGGGCCAAAAGCTGAAGTCAAACCAATGGTACGTAAAAAAGTCTCCACCTTTTCGGCCTGCTCACTGTCGGTAAAACCCAGTCGAGGGTTTTCGGCCGTGGCCGGTGGCGCCGGTTCTTGAGCTGTGATGGCCGCTTCGGTGGAAATACTCACATTAAAATGTTGCCGCCAGCGTTGCGACCATAGGCCGGTAAATCGCGGCGCCAATACTTTGCCCAGCAGTACCAGTAAAGCCAACGGCGCCAGTGCGGTGTAAAGAAGCCAAGCCTTGAGAAAATCCCGGCGGAGCTCCTGAGTTAAATAGTTTCTCAGCCACAAACGCTTGCCACGGCGGCTGTCGTGTTGGGCCTTGCGGCTTTCTTGCGCGGGTTGGGGCTGTTCGCGTACTTCGTGGGCCGGGGTTACCACGATGGGGCACAATGGCGTCACTCGGGTGTCATCCAGGGCGCGCCAATTGATGGCAACACCAAAAAAGCCGGCGGCCCCCAAGGTTTGAATAACGCTATCGGTTTCTTCGAGGTGGCGGCGGATACCTTCCTCGCGGTCGTCCATACAAAATACGACCTGGGCCAGCGGTGGCTTGGCAGGTGTTTGTCGGGGAGTGGAATCCTGATTGTTGGCGATGGCATTGAGCAACTGTTCGCGGTAGTTGCGCTCATAGGCTTGCAGCCATAAGTAACCGAGGCGATCTTCATCCAGTTTATCCAAACAGGAGAATATGCGGTCAATTTGCGCTTTATCTAAGCGGCTAATTTGCTCACCGCTAAGTCCCAAATGCTGGGCTAACCGGAACAGGCGCCAGGCGCTGCGGTACACGCTATAGCCAACCGGGCGGTCTGCGGCTGGACTGTGGCGCCAGGTCCAAATAAGGTCGGCCAGGGAGATCCATTCTGCATAACGGGATTTGTACATCGCGGTGCGCCCCACCAGCCGCTGAGCTAAATGGATAATGTATTCCGGCAAGCGGCTGTTGAACAACAGATAGCGCACGATGAATTCGGAGCGGTGGCGGCGGAAATATCCCTGTAATGCATCCAGGCGTGGCTCAATGCGCCACTGCTCATGGCATAAGCGTTGCGCGTATAGCCGCTCGCACACTAAAAACACGGCGAGAAAATCCATCATGTTGACTGGGTGCGGTGCGCTATCGTGATACCCCGGATGTTGGTGATGCCAGAAAAGCATGCCGGCCCAACCGGGTATCTCAAGGGCAAGCCGTTGCAGGTAGTGCGCCCATCGGTTGCGCGGTAGTCCAAGTTGTTGTAGCTCGCTTATCACGACTTCCAATGGATCTTCCGGCAGTGCGTGCAACGTCTGTTCGGCGCCGTCAATGTTGTTGATCGACCAGGCTAGATCCAGGCCGGCACTGCACCGCCATGCGGCGTAGAAACCTTCGCCGCTATCGGGATTGCGCCACGCGGCTATGCCGTGATCAAGAAACGCATTCACATGGCGAATAAGCACCGGGCGTATATCGTCCAACAAGTCCACATCGGTGAGTTTTTTTAATAATCCGCTCAGCGTCAGGTCTGTGCCAAGTCGCTCCAGCAGAATTTGCGCCGTGCGTTCGGACTCTTTGCGCACCAGGCGGTGGACCATGGGTTGTTCTACGGCTTCTTCGCCGCTGCTCGCCGCCAGTTCCCGGAAAATGCGTTGCGCATCTTCCTGACCAAGATCCAGCAGATCTTCCGGATGAAGTATGTAGTGTTGCAGGCCAAGCGCTTGCAAGCAGGCGGTCCACAACTCGTTGACGGCGACGGCTTCCTTGGTGGTGTGCGCGGCGGCCAACAACCGGCGGCGGGACTCGCGGCTGACATCTTCTTGAAAACACCGTAAACACTGGCGTTCCTGAATTTGCCAATTGAGTTGGGTATTGGTAATCGGTTTAAACGCATATAACTTTGTGGCCTTATAAACATCCAGCTGTTGTAAGCTCCGCTCCTCAAAACTCGCTATAGTTTCTTCGGCGGCCAGATGTTCGTCGTCTTTCATTACAGCTAGCAAATCGCTATCGTGAATGCGACCGTTTCTATAAAACTCACGAAACTGCTCTAACGGTAAATAACTGTTGTTACCGGTGGTTTGGTGGGCGGTTTTTATTGCATCCGGGAATGGTAAGTGTTGATAGGCGTGTAAGGTGTTGTGGTGCACAAAGTCTTTGATGGGCGCCTGTGCCGGTAAAACATGCCCTATATGCGCTACCGCTTCTTGCAGCATAGTGCGCATATCCATGGGCTTGTTTTCTGTTGGTTCAGCCATCGTTTGTTCTTTTGGTTCCATTAAAACAAAACCGCGAGTTTTACCACCGAGGCGTTCATTAACTGTAGCGCTACCGAAGGGAACAGACCCAATAACACGATACCGCTGGCCAAAGTGGCGGCGGCGGCCAGCTCCGCGCGCTGTAAGTCGGTGACGTCGTGCATTTGCGGGCGTACCGGGCCGGTAAACAATCTACCAACCGTACGAATGGAATAAGCGGCGCTGATCAGCATGCCCAAGCTCAACACCAATACAGCCCAGCCCCAACGTTCGAAGCCACCGATGATGGCGTGCAGTTCGGCGATAAATCCGGCGGTGCCCGGCATGCCGACAGCCGCAACAAACGCCAGGGTGGTAAAGAAAGCGAACCGGGGTGTCACCCGCACCAGGGAACTGTAGTGGCGGATATCACGGGTGTGGGTGCGTTCGTACAACAATCCCACCAACAAAAACAAAGCGCCGGCTACCAGACCGTGAGCGACCATTTGCATAACCGCGCCGGTGAGGCCGGTTTGGTTTAACGAGGCAATGCCCAGCAAAACGACACCCATATGGCTAATGGATGAATAAGCAATCATGGCTTTGAGATCGGTTTGCCGCCAAGCCAACAGACCTCCGTATATTAAGCTGATGAACGCCAGTGCGACCAAAGTGGTTTGCATGGTCAGCACTGCTTGGGGCAGCATCTCGGTCGCGCGGAGCAGGCCATAGGAGCCCATTTTTAACAAGATTCCGGATAGTAAAATACTGATAGGGCTAGGCGCTTCCACATGAGCCAGCGGCAGCCAACCGTGAATTGGAAAAATAGGCATTTTGACACCGAACCCAATGAGCAGGCCGAAGAAAATGAACAACTGGGTGTCGCGGGGTAGACTGTGTGCTCCGCTGATCATTCCCGCCATATCAAAAGACTTATCCGCCATGGCGTCAAAAGCCAACAACAAACTGATAAGCATAAACACCGAGCCACCCATGGTATAGAGCACGAAATTGAGTGACGCCCCTTGGCGGCGTTTACCGCCCCAGCGGTCGATCAAAAAAAACAGCGGTATTAACGTTAACTCCCAAAACACATAAAACAGCGCCCAGTCTTATGCCATGAATACACCCAACATGGCACTTTCCAGCAGCAAAGAGAGCAGGTAATACCCTTTGATGCGTTGTTTGATGGTATTCGATGCCAGCAAGGCGACAAAACACAGCAACGTGGCGAGTAATATCATAGGAAAGGAAAAACCGTCGACACCCACGGCGTAAGTGGTGCCCAAGCGCGGATTCCAGCGGTATTGCTCATAAAACTGCATACTGGATTGCGATGGATCAAAGTAAAAAATCAATGCCCAGGCAAACAACAATGCGGCACCGGAGCTGGCTAAAGCGATCATACGAATCCAGTGCTCGCGCTTTACCGAGAGCACCATGATGACCGCGGCGCCCAGTAACGGCAGTAACAATAAGATAGTTAATACGTGCACTGTTTTTTAGGTATGAGCAGTAGTTGTGAGATCCATTAGAATTTTAGTTCTAGGTGTTAAGCTTAGCAGTTTCCAGCCAAGTCGTGGATCGTGTTAAAGCGTTTTTTTAACAGAGATCATTGCTGCTTTCTCACCAGGTGAGGGCCGTAAAATCCGGCTTGATCGTGTAGTGTGCGCCGTGCGCGCGTCAAGTTAGTGGATTGTGGATGCTTTCCGTGCGCACAGTGCACGCTACGTAAAATCGACCAGGCTAAGTAACACTTTCTGGAGAAGTAGGGTAGCGGTATTGCCGAATAACTTGGACAACTTCTATGTGATAGGATTTATACCACTTCGATTTGCCAAGGGCTTGTGTTTCCAGGTGGGCGGCGTTTTTTCGCCATAGGTCTATTTGTGTTTGGGTCTTCCAATAGGATATCGATATTTCTTGGTCACCTTCGGTGAAAGACATGAATTCAACGCAGCCGTATTGCCCCATGGCGAGTTCGCGCAAGCGCGCGGCAGTCTCATGATAGGTATGATCCAATTCCCGGATTTGCGCTTTAAAAATTACTGCAAACACTATTGATTATCCTTATGGGCCTGTGAGTTTTTCGGTTGGATTTAAAAAGAATATTTTTTTCCATCCCTGAGTGGAATTATCCCATCGCCACAAATAAGGTATCAGGGACAAGATGGTGTAATGTAGATGTGGCGTTTTTCCTTGGGCATTGCCGGAGTCGCCGAGAGCACCAATGATTTGCGCTGTGCTGATCATGGCGCCAAACGAAGTATTTATGCTGTCTAGATGGGCGTAATAATGAATCCGCCACTTAGGGCCGAGTACCGCCACTACATTGCCGCCCAGCGGTATCTCTCCAGTAAAAATGACCATGCCGTAGCTGGATGCTACAACGGGGGTTCCCATAGGCGAGAATATGTCTATACCCTTATGCACGCCCGACTTACCCCAAGGTTCAAACCAAAACGTATCGTGATTCCAATCGCGAACCGTGGCGCCTTTAACCGGAATGACCTGCTTTTCGGGTAATAAAAAACCGGTGATCAAAATTACCGCGACCAAAGCTGTGCCTATAGCCCATCTTTTCTTTGATTTCAAAAGCCACTGCCGCAGTGGCATTGATCAATGCACACGAAACGCAGCGTGACATGCCACACAGCGTTGCGTAATTTTGGCCAAACCCGCTATCGCAGGTTTTATATCACCGTTGACAGCGCTTTCCTGTGCGGCAACCGCAAATTGGCTTGCCGCACGATGCATCTCGGTGCCTATGGCCTGCATCTCCTTGGGCATGAAAGCGGCCATATGGGAGGCGCCATGAGAATCCAATGATGACATACCCAAGCGAGATTCAGCGATATCGGCAGCTTGATCGAAGTTACCGGAGGCCAATGCTTGTTGGATTTCAGAGATGGCCGTAAGATGGTCGCGCATGTTTGTTAACATGTGTTGGCGCATTGGCGGTGGCAGTTCGACAAATTGCCGGCTGTCTTTATCATCTGCCACACTGTTTGAAGCTAGTACAGCGAGTAGAATACCGATGATTGTGATTTCGTATTTCATTGATCAAGTCCTTTTTAATATCAAAACGCTGGTGGGTGGTGGCTGGTGGTGTATACAATCCTCTTAAGCGAACTTGCTGCGGAACATGAAATACACCGCGCCCAATAGA
>Ga0209536_100007506_pt1 | contig 16523 bp, 23 predicted proteins | sample DeeMarSeWOR28_12_FD_187461 | JGI IMG/M metagenome (GOLD analysis project Ga0209536, IMG submission 187461) | Marine sediment microbial communities from White Oak River estuary, North Carolina - WOR-2-8_12 (SPAdes) (version 2) | ecosystem: Environmental > Aquatic > Marine > Intertidal zone >... | reverse complement strand
ATTTTTGTAGCATTGGGAAAGAGAGAATTCAGGCCAGATATTTAGATGATGAAGCGATAGACTAACAGGCATACTATGAGCATGTGGCTTTGTTGTTATAATATCGATTAAATTACCTTGTAAGATAAAGGAGTATAATGCCGATAAATAAAAATATGTTCGAACATAAATATGCCGATGTCAATAACATGCGCCTCCACTACGTAACAGCGGGCAAAGGGAAATTAATCATGTTCCTCCACGGTTTTCCCGAGTTCTGGTATGAGTGGAAAAACCAGCTTGCTGAATTCGGGCGAGATTACCAGGCTGTAGCTCCGGACATGCGCGGCTACAACTTATCATCGAAGCCCGTTGAAATCGAGCAATATAGGATGAAGCATCTAGTCGAGGATATCCGTGCTCTTGCCGAGCACCTCGGGCACAAGAAGTTTATGCTCGTAGCTCATGACTGGGGTGGTGGCGTAGCCTGGCCGTTTGCAGTGCGCCATCCTGAATATCTCGAGAAGTTAATAATAGTAAACGCCGTGCATCCTGCTACCTTTTTGCGCGAGCTTCGTGATAATCCGGCACAACAAAAAGCGAGCCAGTATATTCTGGTGTATCGTACTGCTGAGGCAGAGGACATACTGATAAGAAACAACTATGCAATACTTGTCGATAATCTTTTAGTCGACGGTATAAAACAGGGCTATTTCACAGAGGAAGATAAGAATGAATATATAGGAGCTTGGTCGCAACCAGGGGCACTTACGGGTGGCTTAAACTATTATCGAGCCGCGCATCTCGGCTCTTTTACAGGTGAGAGCGACGATAGCCTGTCCATGGATCCTTCGCTATTTATGGTTAATGTCCCGACGCTGGTTATATGGGGTGAGAAAGATAAATGGCTGCTTACAGGCAATCTGGAAGGTCTGGAAAAGTATGTGCCAGACCTGACCATCAAGCGTATTCTCGACGGTTCCCACTGGGTCATTCATGAAAAGCCGAGACTGGTAAATTCCTATATTAGAAGATTTATCGAAGGCTGAATTTGTTTTTATCTTAGTGGGTATGCGCTAACAGATACCTAATTGCCGTAATATACTATTCTGTGAATTCAACCAGTACCTTTTTGACGTCCCATAAGGTCTCTATCCTCTCCCGTATTTCGTCTTTTACGTTGTTAGCAAACTGGTGGTCTCCGGGCAAATCAACAAGCACCCGGACCATTCCGTCCTTCACATTGATATCTTTGACCAGGTTTGTGCGCACTACATTTAACCCGGTCAGTGGGTTTATGACTCTCTTGAGGCGCTGACGGACTACCTCTTCCGTGGTCGGCTTCCTTTCTTTGACCAAACCGTGGCGCTCTTCATAGTTTTGTATAGCAGAACGCAAGCCCTCTACAGCGAGTACCGAGCAATGGGCTTTAATTTTGGGAAGACCACCCAGGGCTGCCGAAGCTTCTTGCCAGGTAATATTCTTTGCTTTATCCAATGTCTTTCCCTTAGCAAGTTCCGTAATTATGGAGCCGGTAGCTATGTTCGAAGCACAGCCGTAAGACTCAAACTTGACGTCCGATATAGTATTTTTCTTTGCGTCGACTTTTATATAGACAGACACCATGTCTCCACATGCCGGGCTGCCTTCGGTAGCCTTGCCATCGGGATTTTCAATTTTGCCCACGTTGCGTGGGTGTCGAAAGTGTTCCAGTACAATATCACTGTATGGAAATTTCATCTTTAAGCCTCCTCTTTTTCTTCGCTTTTCCCCAAGGGACTGATGCTTCTTAGTTCCTCCACAATCTCCCCTAACGCCTGGACCACAGCGTCTACGTCATCCATAGTATTATAACGCCCGAGGGTAAATCGTATTGACCCGTGTGCCCTTTCGTGGTCACCGCCTATACCGGAGATGACATGGCTGGCTTCCAGAGAACGACTGAAACAGGCGGAACCCGTGCTCACGGCGAACCCACGCATATCGAGATGGAGGGTTATGGACTCGCCCTCTACAAAGTGGAAGGTAATATTAGCATTCTGTGGAAGTCTCTTCCGTCGAGGGCCATTAAGGGTACTATGTGGTATCTCGGCAAGCATGCGTTCAATAAGTTGGTCACGCATTTCCTGCAATCGCCTTGTCTCTTTGGGAGTGACCATTTCCACTGCTTTGGTAAATCCCATCGCCCCAGGTATGTTTTCCAGCCCCGCCCTGAGATTGAATTCCTGAAATCCTCCATCCATCCACTTGGCTATTTGTGTTCCTTGACGGATGTACAGGCCTCCCGTGCCCTTGGGACCGTGGATGGTGTGTGCGGACACAGTAACCAGGTCTACAGCTATTTTCTTCGTGTCCAGGGGGACACGCGTAAAAGTATGAGTAGCATCAGTGTGGAAAAGCACCTCTTTTTCATGGCAGATACGACCGATGGCTTCGATATCCTGTATGGTACCTATTTCCTGGTTGGCATGCTGGATGGAAACCAGAATGGTCTCATTGTTTATGGAATCCCTGAGCTGGTTAATGTCCACGAAACCCTCTCCATCCACATCCAAATAAGTCACCTGAAAGCCCTGTTTTTCCAGCGCCTGTGCACTGTGAAGTACAGGGAAATCCTCGATTTTTGACACGATTATGTGTTTGCCTTTCTTTTTACCCAGGGCCAGCCCTATTCCTTTAAGGGCGATGTTGGAGGACTCCGTACTTCCCGAGGTGAAAACGAACTCTTCCGGGGCAGCACCCAAAGCTTTGGCTAGGGTTGCTCTGGCTTTGTCTAACGCCTCTCGAGCTTCTATTCCCTGGGAATACCCGAACTCTGAAGTAGCAACCGCGTATGTGTCGAATAGATACGGTTTCATCGCCTCCAGTACCCGCTCATCCAAACGGGTAGCTGCCGAGTTGTCGAGGTATATAAGTTTGTCTGCCATTTTCATCCCCGTTATATAAAGAGGGTTATCGTTGAATCTTTGGCTTCATTGATGTATGTACCAACTGCACAGTAATCCGATATTAAATCATCACGGAGGTCTTCTTTTCTTATGCCCATTATCTGCATTGTCATGTCACAGGCGAGTATCTTCCCTCCAAGCTCGTGGAAATCCTGCAGCAACTTTTCCAGCGATGCTGCTCCGGCTTTCTTCATCCTTCGTTTGACCATCCATTTACCCAGACCCAACATGTTCATTTTGGATAGGGGTCCCTTTTCCAGTTCGCCTTTCTTGAGGCGCTGGAGACCCCAGAAAGTGAAGAACAATGATGCTTCCATCCCCATGGCAAGGGCCCCGTTAGCTACAATGAAGGCACTATATATCTTGTCCATGTCTCCGCTGTGAACTATTATGGTAGCTTTGCCCGCCATAGTCTCTTGCTCCTCCTACTTACGTATTCTTATTGTCCACAACTCGCCTTCCTCCTGCACATCGATAAGCTCCAGTCCCAAAGCCTTTACCGCCATGGGTATTTCTTTCCTGGAAGCAGGATGCGTTCCGATGACCTCTACAATATCACCCTCTTTTGCTTTCCTCAAAGCCTTGCGAGTCTCAACCAAAGGCACCGGACAGGTTTCGCCCCTACAATCTACCTTTATTTCAGCCATTCGCCTTATCTCCAGAAAAACCTGCACGTGAAGTTGTAGTCACCGAGAACGGTGAAGAAGTATTCCGAAGACATCGTCTTATCCAGCCTCTCCTCCAACTTTCCTGCAGCACGTATATATCCTTTCCAGTTCAATTACTCTATGAGCTTGAACATTTTCCTAGGCGCTCCGCAGACAGAACATTTTTCGGGAGCTTCCCCCTCCACCGTATTGCCGCAATATTGACAAACGTAAATTGTTTTCTCAGTAATGGCCTCACCTTTTTCAACCTTACTGAGGGCAGCGTCAAATAAACCATGATGAATTTGCTCTACTTTATTCGCCAGGTCAAAAGTGTCTTTAGCCTTATCATTACTTTCAATTTCTGCCTGCTTAATGAATGCAGGATACATTTCGGTGAACTCATGGTTTTCTCCACCCCTTGCAGCTAACAGATTTTCTTTAGTTGATTTTATTCCCTGCATAACCTTTAGGTGATTTTTAGCATGCACTGTCTCTGCATCGGCTGCAGCACGGAATAGCTTTGCTACCTGTTTGTGGCCTTCTTGATCAGCCTTTTCAGCGAAGAGCAAATACTTACGGTTTGCCTGACTTTCTCCGGCAAAAGCAGCCCCCAAATTGTCTTTAGTAGTTCCCATGATATACCTCCTAATTTGTTTAAGTAATTTTAAATCGTGAGATAGCTTTCTGTATGCGACTTACATCTCACAAGAATGCTGAGAAAAGTACTCTAATAATCTTGAAAAGTCAACTTTATATACCTGCTTGACTCGGTTTCTTAAGCAGGGTATCGGGCTAATTTACTTGAACCTTGTTACCCGATTCTCCCATATGCTAAACTTTGCCCCAATTAAATGAGAAAACGCGTTTTTTCAGGAGCACGACCCACAGGCCGACAGCATATCGGCAACTACCTGGGAGCGGTGCAGAATTATGTTGCCCTTCAGGATGAATACGACTGCGTCTACTGTGTAGTGGATATTCATGCTCTCACTACTCTGGAAAATACAGCGTCTATCCGGGAAGATATTTACGAAATGGTGCTTGACTGGCTGGCAGCCGGCATGGACCCCGATAAGAGCATTATCTTCGTCCAGTCTCATGTTCCTCAGGTAGAGGAACTCCATACTTTATTCAGTATGGTGACTCCTTTAAGCTGGTTGCTACGTGTTCCGACATTTAAGGAGACGGTCAAGATGCAGCCACACAACGTTAATTATGGACTGGTAGGTTACCCTGTTCTCATGACTGCCGATATTGCACTTTACAAAGGAGAAGTTGTTCCTGTGGGAGAAGACCAGCTTCCTCATCTTGAATTGGCTAGGGAGATAGTTCGTCGGTTTAATTCACTTTTCGGGTTTGTATTTCCCGAGCCACAGGGTAAACTAACCAAAATTCCTCTGGTTTTGGGTTTGGATGGTGTTCAGAAGATGAGCAAAAGCTATAATAACCACATTGAAATAGCTGCTTCTCCAGAGGAAATCTCCGGGCGAGTCATGGCTGCTTTTACAGACCCGGCACGTAAGTACCGTTCTGACCCTGGCCATCCTGAAGCATGTAATATATTCCGCCTCCACAACTTTTTCACCCCGGCTCAAGTAGAGGAAATTGCTACAGAATGTCGCGGAGCTCGTATCGGATGCGTGGACTGTAAGAAGATATTAGCTCAGAGCATCAGTTCGAACCTGGAACCTTTCCGGGAAACACGGGCTTCTTTGGCCTCCAGGTCCGGTTATGTTGACCAAGTTCTTGCCGATGGAGCTGATCGAGCTGCAGTTATTGCTGAAGAAACTATCACTGAGGTTAAGGCCAAGATGAAGCTTCTTCAGCGTACCGATTTAAAGCAACTCCAGTAACACCGTGGTTGCTTAATCCAGAGAATGGGAATGCAAATTCCTCTACGCCCGCAGATATACCCGGTACCATCCCCCCTTCTTTGGTTGTACCACTAATAGGTTGGACTAGAGGCCTTGTAGAGGCTCTAAGATGCCTTAGAGGGCATTTTGGCACAAAGCGACACCTGGCAAGGGGATCCCACTGGCGACAGGACAACTACAGGGAGCGAAACAAGGAAACCATACAAATAGATGTAAACATCTTGATTTCGTAACTTTCTTGATAGTTGTGCTTTGACAGAAAATCTAGTTACTAAGTACGTATAGGGATTCGATTGCGAGGCTTCTTGTGTGTATGGTAGAGTTAATATATCGATAATGAGTCTGAAGGTATGGGCGGTTAGCTCAGTGGTTAGAGCGCTTGCTTCACACGCAAGAGGTCACTGGTTCAAGTCCAGTACTGCCCACCATGAAACAAGGAGGTAAGGAAATGGCATCTAACGGTGAAAGTAGAGGCGGGTTACTTACCGCCGGCGGAGTCTTGAGTATACTAGGGGGACTACTAGAGCTAATTGGAGGAGGGGTAGCGGTGGGGATCGGAGTACAGAATATTGTGGGAGGCCCGTTTTTGTTTATTCCGGAAATTCCGTTGTTCCCAGGTAGGGAGATTGTGGCAGGCGTAATACCGGCTATAATTATTGTCGTGGGAATAGTTGTCCTGACCTTGGGGGCAATAGGCGTAGCAGGTGGTATCTCAGCTCTAAACAGGAAGAGTTTTGGCCTGTCGCTGGCCGGAGCTATATGTATACTTCCAACAGCCATTGTAGGAATACTGGCAGTCATTTTTGTTTCCGTATCAAAGAGGGAATACGAGACAGAAAGTTAGATGCCGCATTTACGGAAAGATAGACGTGCTATTTATAAGATATAATGCCTTATGGATCACAAAGTGCAGTCCTGGATCAACCTATAAAATGAGGAGAAAAAGAAATGGCTTCGAATAGTAGTGACAGGATAGGGTTCCTAGGTGCTGGCGGAGTCTTAGGCATAGTAGCGGGGGCATTTGAGATAAATGGTGGAGGGACCATGCTGGCATCAGCAGGGCTCGGCATAGAATTCAGGCTGTGGGATTTTGCATTATATCCAGGTATCTGGTTAGAACATGCTATGCCTGTCGACTCACCCTGGTTTACAATTATGGGAGTAATTCTTATCGTTTTGGGCATCATAGCCATATTGGGTGGAATATGGGCTTTAAGAAGGAGAAGCTTTGGATTAGCTTTAGCCGGGGCTGTTTGTGTCCTTCCACTAGGTATTTTGGGCATACTGGCAATTGTTTGTATTGCCTTGGCCAGGAGAGAATTTGAGGTAGGTGATTAGATGCCGAAGTGGCGGAAAGGCAGACGCGCTACGTTCAGGGCGTAGTGTCCTTACGGACGTGAGGGTTCAAATCCCTCCTTCGGCACCATTTAATAAGTGTATATGCGCCTGTAGCTCAGCTGGATAGAGCGCAGCCCTGCGGAGGCTGAGGTCGCGGGTTCAAATCCCGCCAGGCGTACCATGGGCGGTTAGCTCAGTGGTGAGAGCGCCTGTCTTACACACAGGAGGTCAGAGGTTCAAATCCTCTACCGCCCACCATAATCAATGATATTACCTTTCACCTGCTAGTACAGAAAAATTTCTTCAGTGGATTTCCCGAAACCTCTTGACAAATCTTTGCAGGTTGATATAATTAGTGCAAAGTACTTTGTGTTGCAGAGTATATTAATTAAAGGATTGGAGGTATGTTCATTATGGAAGAAGGCATCAGTTTGAAGGAAATCCAGCGGAGGGTCTACATGACATTTTTCCAAGACGGTCTGTGGGACATCTTCTTAGGCCTTTTTATCCTGGGATGGGGTCTTGCCATACTCACTGACCTAGCCTACTTGCCGGGCGTGACTTTTATAGGTTTATATTTTGCGATATGGGGGGTTAAGAAACGGCTTATCTACCCGCGTATCGGCTACGCCAGGTTCAGTATGACCAGTCGGCGGAGAATAACAGCAAGGTTTGTTATTCTCGGGTTGGCAGTGATGTTGGTGGGGGTAATGGTGGCTGTGTTGTGGGGGATTGGTGCGCGACCGCAGTGGCTTGCAGACTACTTCCCATTAGTATTCAACGGAATTTTAGCAGCAGTCGTCTGTTTTATCGCCTACTGGGCGAGAGTTAACCGCTTTTACGTGTATGCCGTATTAATCTTCCTTGGAGCGGTTTTTCACATGTGGCTGGGTGTACGATGGGAATTTGGTTTTATCGGTGCTGGCGGCATCATACTTCTAATCGGTCTGGGGGTATTAGTAATCTTTTTACGCAAGTACGCCAAGATGGTTGAGGAGGCATGAAATAGTAATCAGCAATAGTGATGAGGGCCAGGAACCTGTCAACAAAATTGACAGGCTTATCCATGAACCCTCGCGATATATGCTTATGGCTTACCTGTACGTTGTTGAGGTTGCCGATTTCCTTTTTCTTTTGCGTCAAACCGGCATGACATGGGGCAATCTTTCCACGCACCTGAGCAAATTGGAAACCGCCGGTTACGTGGTTATGGAGAAGGAATTTCTCGGTAAAAAGCCGCATACTACTATTCGACTTACCGAACAGGGATGGAATGCCTTTGAAGAGTACCGGGGAAACATGAAAAGGGTCCTTGATAATCTACCTTCCAAATAAAAGTTCTGAAGCCGCTCCATCTTGGCCGGTCAACGCTTTAACTATAACCAAATTGTCTGAGAGGCTATTATATTTTTTGAGGGGCAGCACTCCGCCCAGTTCTTAGATTGATAATAAACATTGCTGCCAGTATGCATGCTGCGCCACCCAGAGTTCGCCCCGTTAACTGCTCTCCACCAATGATAACAGCGAATAATCCGGCAAAGACCGGCTCCATTGTCATTACCACCGCTGCACGTGTCGCCGATACAAGTGATTGAGCCCACGTCTGTATAAAAAAGGCCAATGCAGTCGCCAGTACACCTGTAATCACTACAGCTTCCCATACTCCCGGGTCTGATGGCACAGTAATTCCTTCACGGGTAGCAGCTATGAGTGATATTACGGCGACCGTCCCGATTTGAAGCAGGGTAAAAGTATACGGCTTGTATTGTGATGACCATTCACCTAAGCCGACTATATGAATGGCGAAAAATAAGGCGCATACCAGTGTAAGCAGTTCACCGATCCCAATTGACCAACCGTTAAGACTAAGTAATGCTAAGCCCCCAGTAGCCAGTGCTACAACCATCCAGGTAGTACGATTAGTTTTGCGACGAAGTAATATCCATGACATAACTGGAGTAAGAACGACGAACATGCCAGTAATAAAACCCGAATTAGCTACGGATGTGTAGCGCAAGCCGTATGTTTGAGCAATGTAAGCCAACCCAAGTATTGTGCCCAAACCAAGGCCGCGCATTAATTCGAGGCGCGTCACATTACGCAGACAGGTTGGACGCAAAGCAATCATCACAACACTGGCTACCAAGAAACGCCAGGCCAGAAAGTCCATGATAGGCATGCTCGCTATGGCATCTTTTACGGCTAGAAAGCCATAGCCCCAAACTGCCGTTACCCCGACAAGGGCAAACGAGGCAATCATTGGTGATGATCTCCAATTAGCTGGCATATTCCGCTCTATAATATGGGTGACGACAAACCATCAGTTTACCATATGTAATATGTATGGGTTAGGTAAAGACCAACCTATAATTCCCATAAAATACAGGAAGTAGTCCTTTCCCGAGTAGAAGTCCCTTGACTATCTCCGAGATCTGTCACAGGTGATGATTATCCCTTTCATCTGATAGTTCAGCAAAATTTTTTTTACAAAAATTTTCGAAACCTCTTGACAAAACCAGGACATAGTGTATAATAATATCTAGATATATCTAGATATTATTTATTGAGCAATAGATAATGTGATGCAAAGGAGGATTCAATGTTTAGGGAACGGAAATTTGATGAGGAACGGTTTTTTCGAGGTTCAAGGCGATGCGCTTCATTTCAAAAGGGTGACCTTAAATATGTAATTTTGGACCTGTTGAAAGATAGACCGCGGCACGGTTATGATATCATTCGGGAACTTGAGGAACAGTCATACGGTTTTTATAAACCAAGCCCCGGGGTTATCTACCCCACCCTTCAGATGCTGGAAGAAATGGGGTATGCCAGTTCAACAGAGCAGGAAGGCAAAAAGGTATATTCGATTACGGAAGAAGGTCTTAAATTTCTAACGGATCAGAGTAATATTGCCGACGATGTCAGAAGAAAGATTAAGCATAAATGGAGTTTTAAGAGCATCGGTAAGATGGTTATGGTTATGAAGAAATACCATGCACTGGAACATTTGCTTGGTGATGGCTTTCGCAGTATGGATACCGATAAAGCAGAGCGGATTAACCAGATTCTTTCTCAGGCTTATCAGGATATAGAGTCCGTGTTACAAGAATAAAATAAAGGAGGTCTAAAATGGGTTACTTCAGAATATTGGCGGCTATACCGGGTTTCTTCCTGAGTTCGTTCTTCCTTATGCTCCTCTGGGATGCTATCGCGGTGAGGATGGGCATCGGCGTGGATATTAACTACGTCACAGCCATGCTTATAAACATTACGCTATGGATAGCTGTAGCTCCTCTGGCCGCAGCTTCAGCTAAAAAGAAATTCTTTGGTTAGAAATGATTCCCATGGAACAGCTGTCCCGTAACGAAATACTAGTCGGCTATGATGATGATAGTCAAAGCTACTATTGCATCTGGCAACCTTTAACCTGTGTCGGCCTGGGCAAGACAAAGGTGGGTGCCTTGGCTGACCTGCGGGCAGCAGCACATTTTGGTATTGAAACAGTGGTCGGCTGGAAACTAACAGAAATTGAACAGAACTCTTAACAAAGGAACAGAATGTAACGGACAGAATAGCATGGGGGGAGGCAACCTTGGGTCTGGACAATCTCTACTTTCTACGCTTTAGCCAGCGGTAGAGACCCAGAAAGACGTTCATTCTCGGCACCCTTTTCATATAGTCTACATAATTGTCTCCGAACTTCTCGATTAGCCGTTGGTCTTCCTCTCTACAGCCCATATAGATAACTGCCGTACCTATTGCTCCCAGCACACCGAATAACCAGTGGGGATACCATAGAAAGGTAGTCAGGAAGAGGGCGTAGACTCCGCCCGTGTATTGTGGATGCCTGACAATTGCGTAAATACCGGTATCTACCAGTTGGCTGGTATGGACATATGATTTACCTTTATCAACACCACCACGTCGTGGAAACATGATTATGGGAGCCATAACCAGTACCATGCCGAATGCCCACACTATCCAACCGATGACGAATAATACTAAGTACGACTCCACTTCTATGACCCCTGTCAAGACGAGGGGATTTGCCGGGAAACAAGCAATACCCAGAATGGTCAGAAGTGTGCTCCAGAGAATATTTTGCCGTTTCTGAGAAGCCAAATTTTTAATCATCTACTTATCTCTCCCCAATGTTTTTTAGTTATCGATCATCATCAATAGGCTGCATGTAATACTATTGCCATGTTTGGCATCTGAATCACATATTCAAATAGGGCGGCGTTCCTCTGGTGGTAGCGTGGTGCCCATTTACAATAAACCCACCGAGGACTACACTCCATCAACAACATACATTTTACCTGAGAATATTTTAGAAAGGAAGTAAATTATGCCAGCTATCCCAGTTTTTAAAATAGGTATCTGGAATGCCTGCGTTTTCATGCTTTTAAATTTTCGGTGCATACACGTGGATACTGATGCTACCTGCTCTTAACCACCTTAAGTTGCTCCCGCAGGGAAAATCGAGCCGGGCTTAAAGTCCTGTGTTGCCGGGAATCGTAGGCCCAGCACGAATCCTTGATGGAAAATTGCAGAAGGGATTATAATATTAATACACGGTATGTTGTGGGTTATTTACTGCCACCTCCCCGTAGGGGAGGGATTGTTTTTAGGCAACGATAACGATGGAGGTGTTTAAGATGGAAAACCTGAAAGAAGTAAAAGTAAATATTCGGCGCATGACACGTGACGACATTCATGAGGTTCTAGCTCTTGACAGGGCAATTAGGGGTTCGGGGCAGAATGTTATACCTTACGAAGACCTGGCTTCTGCTGACCCCGGAACACCGCCTGACGCGAGTTTTGTAGCTGAGATTGATGGTAAAATTGTTGGCTTTTCAATCAACCGATCGACTTATCTGATGGTACCACTTACTGAAGTGTGTATTATTCACTCTATACTTACTCATCCTGATTATCAAAAGCGCGGTATCGGCCGTAAATTAATTCAGGCACTCCTGTATCATTGCCAGACCCAGGGTATTAGCACTGTTCGTGCCCTGATTCCAGACGATAACAAAGAGCTGCAAGCCATCTTCGAGAAACAAGGTTTCCAGCGCAGCAATATTGTCAATTTTGATAAGACGGTTGAGGTTTAGGTGAAGATCCCCAACACGTAAACATCGCGTCAACTATTGTTAAATAGTACGTGTTTATATTGGCTCTAATCTGCAGCCTCGATATTATCGTGTCCGGCATTATTGCCGCGTGTCTCTAATATCGTACAGATATTCGGTATCAATAACAGTCTCGGATACAGGAAAACACAGACTGTTCTTCTCCGGCTCGGAGCTTCAATGTGCCATTATAAGGGCTGCAATTCCCAGGATACTGTTAACTTAGTATCTACGACCTCTACCTCCTCCTCTGCCTCCTCCACCGAACCCACCGCCACCAAAAGGCCTCCTGCCACCTTCCTGGCGAGGGCGAGCTTCGCTAACGCTAAGAGTCCGTTCGCCCAGCGATTTCCCGTTGAGACTAGTGATTGCAGCCTGTGCCTCGGATTTCGTGGACATCTCAACAAACCCAAAACCTCTGGATTCGCCGCTGTATCTATCCTTAATGATGTTCACGGATTTGACCTCTCCGAAAGCTTCAAATTCCTTGCGCAGTTCGTCCTCGCTAACCTCGCGAGATAAATTGCCTACATATATATTCACAATATTAGCCCCCCTTTCAATTTTTTGCGGCCTTAGGCTGCGTGAAGCCGGATTTTTCAGGACGCACTGGATTTCTTGGCTCAAAACTTTCAGGGGCTGGACCCAGACCCAGCCCCCCTCGATTTTGAACTAATTAAATTATTGCCTAGTATCTAGTTTAGTCTTGCTGTAGCAATCGCTACAGTATACTGGCCTGCCCTCTCTCGGTTCAAAGGGCACTTCGCAGTCCTTACCACACTCAACACATACTGCTGGATGCATTTGGCGGTCAGATCTGTAACCTCTGAAGCTGTTGTACTGGGCTCTCTTTGCCTCACGACAAGCCGGGCAACGCTTGGGCTCATTAGTATATCCTTTACTGGCATGGAACTCTTGCTCCTCGGCGGTAAAGGTGAATGTAGCACCACAGTCGACACATTGAAGATCTCTGTCCGTAAATCCCATCGGATGACCTCCTTTCTTCTAATACTTGGCTCGAGTTTCGGTCATCCAACGTTCGCAAATGAGCTCGGAGGAGCTCCCACAGATACGTGGTAACCTACGCTTATAACCACTAATTCAAGTATAATAAAGGGTTTTTAAAATTGCAACTACCTGAAGTTGCTATTTGAATATTTTTATCTTGAAGAACGCGGCTTTCTGGAACCGTAGGAAAGGGAGATAATATCAAAGTTCCGGCGGATAATTTAGCTAATACGGGAAATAACATTAATATATAGTGATCCAATAATGCATTAACCGCCGGAATCCGGTAAGTTTACCGTGGATTCAGTTTCGTCTTCTACGCTCTTCATTTCCTTGCCGCAGCAGACAAGCGTACCGCCACCGACTTCTATTACTTCCACCTTATTACCGCAGATTTTACACTGGAATATCTCTCCATAATGTTCTACAGCCATAATATACCCCCTATTGTCTACCGGATTTTCGCATCCCTTAATACCATGATTTCTGGATTACGAATGCTACGTTGTTTTACAGCCGGTTAATTTTCGCTGATAACAGTAGGAGCGTTCCCGAAATACACCTTGGTGTGTGGCCAGGGAATTTCAATGCCTTCTCTATCAAATGCGTTTTTCAAACGAAGTCGCAATTCACCCATGATAGCCCACTGCTTTGCCGGCTTGGTATCTCCCAGGATTTTAATGTCTATACCTGAATCACCCAGCTTGTCCACTCTCAAGACCGAGGGCGTTGTGATGAAATCATCCTTCCACTGGGGTTCTTCGGCCATCTCCTGGCAAATTTTATTAATAATATCAATAACATGTTTCAGGTTCTCGCCATAACCTACCGACACATTAAGATTGACCCTGGAAAACTTCTTGGTCATGTTGGTGGATAATTCCACCTTGCCATTAGGGACTGAATGTACATTAGCATCTAAATCTCTAAGTATAGTGCGTCGCAGAGTGATATCCTCGACAACACCGGCGATTCCTGCAATAGATACCACATCACCGATGCCATACTGGTCTTCCAGGAGAATAAAGAACCCCGAAATGAAATCCCTTATCAGGTTCTGGGCAGCAAAAGCGATGGCCAGACCGCCAATACCAATAGCGGCAATGAGGGATGTGATGTTCACGCCGAATTCAGGCAATATCGTGATTACTGCAACAACCAGGATAATTACTCCCACAATTTTGACCAGTACGGAAGACAATGTATTTGTTCGCTGTCGTATTTCCGCTTCGTCTTCACCAGCCATCCGGTGCGACACGAGTCTCTTTATGACAGAACGTATTATCGGACGACAAATAAGGTAGACTCCGACGGCAATAGCGATAATAACAATGACTCTGATACCTGAACTCTTAAACCAATCAAACCAATCCATGATGGCCTCCTCCTGATAAGTAAATACAGACAGATTATAACATGACATTTACATTTGCGTACTAAATCGATGTCCGGGATGTCCGCAATGTATTATTGTGCTTATCTAACTGGAGGAAATAGTAAAAGAACCGGCTTATCTCTCGACCCAGTTATTGGAGGGGAAGAGCTATGAGGATAATACTTATTTATCTGAGCCACACGACTAGATGGGATACGATGGCGAAAGATCCGGTAGTCGCTGTATGCTTGCCGTTACTTTCTCATGACGGCCAGTAAGCCAACCACGATAAAGCCTATTCCCAGGACCCATCTCAACAGGTCTGGGACAGCTAGAATCAATATTCCAATAATAATCGCTATAATTCCCATCCAGAGTCCGGTTATTCTAATCATGATGGTATTTACCTCCTTTGCATAAGTCAAAGCTACAGATTGTATTATTAATAACGAAACATAGGAAAGTCAATAGTCTATTCCAAGGACTATCTGGACTTTGAGACTGGCTGTAATTCAAATTGACCTTATTCAGAGCCAGAGAATGACTATGTTAGTCTAGATGTGGAACTCGACTATGTCGCCCTCCTGGAGCACATGTTCCTTGCTGACCCTCTGCCCGTCATACTTTCCTGAACCCCAGACGACAGCATACTTCAAATTTTGATAGAAGTCCTTATGGAGGCTCTCGGCAGCTTGTCCTAGTGTACTACCCTTCTCCAGTATCATAGGGTCGGTCAGGTCGGCCTTGCTGCCGGGGGTCTTGGTATAGACCCTGATGATATTCAAAGCTTCATAAATTGCTTTTTTAAACGCCTCCAGCCCGCTGCCTTCCCTGGCTGAAACGGAAATCAAGGGAAACAACCTGCCATATTGAGAGGACAGGCGCTCCCAATGCTTGATGGCACCCTCCAGGTCGTTCTTGTTCCCCACTATTAACATCTTTCTGGGGTAACTCCCCGGAGTTACCTGTGTATCATCATTTAAAGGCTCTATTCTTGCCTCTCTCAGCCCTTGAAGAGCTGCCTCTACCTGGTTTACCGGCTCCCGGGATAAATCTATTACAATAGCAATGATGTCGGCGTTTCTGAGGCTATTTGCCAGCAGTACCCTCACTTCCTTATGCCCGATGGGCGGCGTATCCACCAGTTGTATCTGGATATCTTCAAACTTCATCATGCCCGGAATCGGGGTCTTAGTAGTGAACGGATATTCGGCGATTTCCGGGATAGCCTCGGTCAGCGACGCCAGTAGTTGTGATTTCCCGGCATTGGCAGGCCCGACCAGCATTATCTGTCCGGCACCCTCCCTGCTAATATAGAAACCTGTTCTCCGGGCTGTAGCGAATTTTCTTTCTGCCTCCTGGGTAAACCTGGCAATCTTCTGCCTCAGCATGGCGTGAAGCTTATCGGTGCCTTTATGCCTGGGCATAATGGCAAGCATTTCCTGCAGGGCGGCAATTTTTTCCTCCGGCTCCTTTGCCGTCCTGAATCTCTTCTCAGCCTCGAAGTATTGTGGTGGTAAATTTGCTGGCATATAAATAATTTTAACATTATGCCCCTTCTATCAAAACATCTGGTGCTCTTTCTCTTCTTCACAAAAAGGGGTCGGTTAGCTGTGATTTGTACCGCTATGTAACTCCTGGTTTTTAGGTGTTTAAAAGTTCGTTAACAAATTCTGAGAATTGAACTAACGGCACACGCTGTAGATATGTGGAACTTTGAGGGCGACCTTTATTTTAATATGGTCCAGCGGAGCACTTAATTATGTACTGCAGAAGATCATGTTCGAAACAGCAAAAATCTGAAACCGGCATCAAAACTGTCTTGCATTCTTAAGTAGCCGTTAAGTTTATCCCATTTCCCTGACCGGAGGTCATTCTCAAGAAGATTTATACCCCTCTGCACTACTGGTTTGGAAGCTAATGCAAAACCGGATGTGTTCTGCCTCATCATAGGGTCCAGGTATATCTCCGGTCTGTTCCATCCCGCGCACATATTCTTGTCGGCAAAGTCGGGAGGCAAGGGGAACTTAACAACTTGAGTTGACCAATTCCCAATGGCAGAAAAGATATCGACGACTTCATTTAACAGTGGAAAACTCCTGAGAACATGCTCTGCAATTTCAGGGAAATAATCGTAAAACCAGAATTCCTCGCTCTCCCTCGCGTCCATAGTTAGCACTACTAGCGGTCCGGCAGGGCAAACCCGGGCTACTTCT
>Ga0209536_100007504_pt1 | contig 16523 bp, 14 predicted proteins | sample DeeMarSeWOR28_12_FD_187461 | JGI IMG/M metagenome (GOLD analysis project Ga0209536, IMG submission 187461) | Marine sediment microbial communities from White Oak River estuary, North Carolina - WOR-2-8_12 (SPAdes) (version 2) | ecosystem: Environmental > Aquatic > Marine > Intertidal zone >... | reverse complement strand
GAGGGTCTCAGGGCTTCGGGTTGGCTGAGAGGGGAAGAGCACCTGGCGGGGAAGGCGGCGGCAGTGGAGATCCGGTACCCGCCGCTGCATGAGGGAGAGAGGACCGGAAGCCTGGTCCTGCTGGGAATCCGGCCCCAGCACAGGGCCCAGACCCACGGCACCTACAAGCTGGTCTTCAACAGCCTCTACGGCTGAGATCCCCTTTTTTACTTTCACCCATCTCTCCCTGCCCTAAGGACCTGAGTCTCCTTTATCAGTGAAGCCACGAAGCCAAGCCACGCAATGGCGACCCTGACCCGCAACAGCCCCAGGATACACGTCATCGAGCTCGCTCCCCTTGGATATCAATATTATAAAGGCGTTTTCGATTCATTCGATAATGTCCCACCCAGGTATACTTGGAGGAAAGTTGACTACCGACTCGATAATACTGTAGTTTATGTTGACATGCAAAACACTGCTTCTTTTAGTGGAGTCCGTATTATTCAATAATTACTTACATATGCTACATGGTGTTTCCAATAAGATATATGTAAAGGCTTAGATTTCTTATTCCAGTGATTGTTTTTAGGACTCCATATGTAAGTGGACCAAAAAAAACTACGCGTCTGTTTTTAAAATTCCAATTATCAACGACTAAATTACATACTAATATCATTATTATTATTATTGTTATATCTACATAAAACCAAAGCCCATAATCTAATAGTATTTTTACATGATGGTTCGCTTCATATATCATAGGATGGGTGAGACCGATTCGTGTGCTTAGTTGATCCAAAATGACGCCCAATGGTGATAATATGTATGCTAGCTTCTGAATCCAGTCGAGCCCATTTTCCCATACAGAATAAATGTTATTTCGTTTGTAATCAAGTTTCATAACGACTTCCCTACATATCAGATTATTATAGATTTTGTATTGACCGTGTTTATAGATTATAAAGAAGGATTATTTCTTAATAATTCTAATTAAATAGCCCACATTCGAAATAGAATGATAATATATGGAAGTTAGAGTAAAGAGACGTGGTGTTTCAACCTTTATAGCAGTTTTATTGTTAATGGCTCTTGCCGTCGCAGCTGGTGTAGTGATATATTCCTATACCATGGGTTATTTAGGAGGGCTAGGTGGAACTCAGCTACCAGGTGCTTTGTCACTGGATACAGCTACATGCCTTGAAAGCACTCATACAATGACCGCATATGTGCGAAACATTGGTAAGGGCTCATTTTCAGTGGATTCAACCTATGTCGATGGAATGCTTGTACCAACGGGAAATGTGACACAAAGTCCCGTCTTGCTTGGTGAAGGAGATGTTGCCCAGCTTGATGTTGTATATTGGAGTTTCACTGCACCAACTAGCTACGAAGTCAAGATCATAGGTAAGGACAACACACAACTTACTTTCAATGTGAAATGTAATTAAAACCACCTACTCTTTCTAAATTATCAGGAGGGTCCGGATGCCAAGTCGGAGAAAAGGTGTTAGTGAGATAATTGGGAGTCTCATTATCTTATTGATAGTAACAACACTTGGTACTTATCTCTACAATCATTCTTTAACAGTGATTTCATACCAGCAGGATACGTTAGAACACGAGATGACTATAGCTTCTCAGAGGGCTCAAGAACGGTTAAGAGTAGTAGCAATTTGGTGGAGTCCTTCATATGATGTGCTCAATATAACTGTTTTTAACTTCGGTAATTCAGAGACTAGTGTTTCAGATATATACATCAACGGTGAAAGGGTAAACAGTTACTTATCTGGCAGATATCAGATTCTTGGATTAAAAGAGCTGGGAAAAGTTTGTTTTCATCCACCTTCACCCATTCTTCCTGATAATATTTTCGAAATTGTAACTGTCAGCCAAAGAGGTGTACCCCATGTATATAGGACTGAGTCATAAGCGTGGAGTGGGGTCATTGATTGGGGCAGTCTTTGTCCTTCTCATATTCGTGTCTGGCTATTCTCTTTTCTTGTTTAACACTAAAGCTCAGACAAACTACCAAAATATACTGGGTGAAATGAATCAAAAAGATCTTGAGCAGAGTCAAGAACGCCTTGAGTTTGATCGAGTTACGACAGACGAAGATAACAAATTAAAAATCACAGTCATCAATGCTGGACCTCGAACTTCGGAAATCCTCTACATTGGTACAATAAATAAGCAAACTATACCAGAGATACAAAATTATTATGATGTAGAACTATACATTGAGCCATCAGAAAAAATTACGTACACTTGTCCTGATATTTACTTGTATGAAGGAGAAGAGTATGAAATTCAGTTACTTAGTGAATATGGTAATGTGTTCTCAACTTTGTTCAAGCCAGGTTACGAAGTATTCTCTGACGTAGCTATATCAATTAAAAGCGGTGGAGTGTGGGAGTATGGGTTACTACCTAACAGTTACAATATAGAGAATGGAAATTATGTCAATGGGACCTGGCCAGAAAGTATAACGGATGTTGATAATTCATATCTCAGAATTGAGAGTGTATATAGTCCTGGAGGGATTTTTTCGTACAATCCTTCATTTTTTAACCTAGTAAACGCGACTACATATATCTCTGGAGTAGTAGGAGACCTTTCAGGTGATGATGGCATTGATATGTCATTCCAGGGATACACTGATTTTCTACCCAGAAACTGTTATCCATCAACCACGAACCCTTTAGGATGGACATCCCAGATCTCCGGTAATGCATCGAATCTTGTTTCGGATGATGGAGAATACGCTAGTTTCTTCAGCTATCCAACGCGAACATCAACAACTACCTCCACTAATGCATTAGTCAGTTATAGATCAAGAGATTTTTCAGGTGAAGATTTTCCTAAAATGAGTATATATAATGAAACTTGGTATACCCCTTTTGAACTGCAATATGCCGGTTCGAATATTCGATATGTAAGGGTGGCTTCTTGTACATTAGAAGAAAGATCTTATGAGAAAATTGTTGTTACCTTAATTGATTCGGGAATACTCAGTGTTTATGTATATAATGGCACCGATTGGAAACAGTCAATCTTTGGAGATATGGATGGTAGAAACGAAAGGCCTTTCGATGTTGCATACGAAGGAACTAGTGGTAGAGCTCTTCTAGTTTATGGTAATAAAATTGACGGTTCTACGAGAGACCTATCATATAGAATATGGGATGGAAGAACATGGAGCCAAGAATTCTATCTCGATGACACAACTCAGTCAGAGATTAGTCGACAGTATAGGTGGGTGAATCTTGTACCAAACCCCACACCAGGGTCAAATGAAATTGCTTTTTCAGGTATTGATTCAGATAATAATGATGCAAATGTTGCTTTATGGAATGGGACTCATTGGATAGATTTTACAGAGATTTGTCATAATATTCCTTCCAGTGATTATGAGAGCATATCAATTGCCTATGAATACACAACAGGCAACCTGCTTGCAGTAGCCGCAAATGGAAACCAGGTAAGATATAGAATCTACGCCGGCACATGGAGTGCACCCTTACAGTTTGACATAAACCCCTACTCTTCCTCCGTAATGAGGTACTTGACCCTAAAGTCTCACAGGTATTCCGGGTCAAACCGAATAATGTTATTGAGCCTTGATGATGCTCGGGATTTGTGTTCAAGAGACTGGGATGGATCAACGTGGGGTACAGTGTATAGTCTTGATGGTGATATGGAAACAGATACATCTCGATGTATTGATGGAGATTGGGAGCCAGGAGATACCAAGTTTGTGGTATTTGGAGGAAACAGAAATACTGATCCACTTAGCTACAAGAGTTGGACCCCAGCTGGAGGATGGAGTCTAGGGAGACATATTTGGAGTACGTACTCTGGTCTGACCCAAGACCAACGTTGGGTACAAGTGAAAGCAGATCCTAGAAATGTAGGAAACGCCAAGTTATTAATTGGTACTTTAGACGATTCTAATGACCTGGTCCTTTCCACATGGGATGGATCGACGATCTCAAATCAAGTTGAGCTCAGTAATGACATTGGGCTAAATAATCGTGAGATTTTTGATATTCAATTCAACCTTTTTGGGGACCCGGAGGAGTTCACATGTGAAGTTGAGTTTGAGGGTAATTCAGGGCTCTCAACTTGGAGTGATATAAAGTGGACAGTAGACTCCTCAGTTACAGCAGCGGAGACCAGTGTAGTCTATCAGTTATATAATTTCTACCTTGATTCATACGTTACATCGGGTGATGGCTACATTGAATATAATTCCAGTCCCACTCCTGGAACAGATGAACTTTTCAACCAAACAATAATGTCAAATCCGGAACATTACCGGAACTCTACTGGGAGCTGGAAACTAAAAGTATTAGCTATAAAAAATGCATCTTCTCCATTCACATTAAGTCTTGATCTGCACGAATATGAGCCAAAAGAGCAACATCAGATATCCATAGTAGAATTTATAGGTTCAAGCAATGCCGATCCATGGCTTAGTTTAAATTGGGAGATAGATTCATCCTGGAATCAAGGAGACGTAAATACAACTCTCCAATTATTCAATTATTTCACAGGAGACTATTCTACTTCAGGTGACGGGTATATCGAATACACGTCAAGCTCTACCCCTGATATTGACGAACTTAAAAAACAGATTATAGGAACTTCCCCATGGCAATACCGAGATCCTTATGGTGATTGGAAGATACGAATTAAGGGAATTAAAAAGACTAATAATAATCTCGAATTATCAATAGACAAAACTAGCTATGATACAACAGGCGGCTCTTTCATTGCTGCTACTGAATTCACATTCATGAATGTACCAATGGACTCTCTACAGGGATTAAAATGCGCTATAGTTAGTGATCATAATGAAAGTATGATTGGAGTACAAGCCCAAATCTGGAACTATGTCACTGATGAGTATGAAGTCTTTGGTCAAGGTTATGAATCATATACCGCAATGAGTGGAAACGAGTCTGTTATAATATATATCTCCTCAGGGGTTAATGCGCACATTAACAATGGAGAAGTTAAACTAAGGATAACTTCACAGTTCTCAAATGTTTTCGAGCAAAACATCAATGAAGTAAAACTCGATTACAGTCATGTTATCCCTATGCTTCCATTTGACACGTGGCAAACGTATACAATCAATGTGTTGGACGCAGCTACTGAGGAACCCAGACCTTACATTGGACTCACATTATTTGCTGATGGCTCGGCTGTTATCTTTAACGGAGAGCCTAATCCCGAGTATGTATTTGCTGATAGCTCCGGTAGATATGTGGTAGACTTAAAATCGTCAGTTTGGAGCGGTGAGACTTTTAAATTAAATGTATTTGTGGGGAGTGTTGCAGCTGAGAAAACGATAATACAAGCACCTTGGGGAGGAGGATAGAATGACAGAAATTATTGATAATGAGAATGCAGATATAAACATAGAAAGCCGCCAATTCTTGAATTTTTATTCAATATATCCCCCATATGGATTTATAGGCATAGAGCGGAATGAGAAAACAGGCGAGTTAAAATATCTAATACTTGAACCCACACTAACGGATATTGATGTAGCACTACTTGAAGATATTAAAATAGAGCTACTTGAGAGGGTGGATATTCCTCTATCTATCCTTAAAGATCGGATACAAATGGAGGATTATTTAGACAGACAAATAGAAAATGTCTTTAAACGATATAGCAAAGACATAGTAGAAGAGTCAAAAAAGAAATTTATTTACTACCTAATGAGAGATTTCCTCGGTTATGGAAAAATTGATCTTTTATTAAAAGACCCTCACATTGAAGATATCTCATGCAATGGATTAAACACTCCCTTATATGTCTGGCACCAACATTATGAGTCAATCCAAACCAACATCGAATATTATGAAGAAGCTGAATTAGATGCTACTATCTCAAGATTGGCTTATAGGTCTGGACATCAGATCTCAGTAGCTCACCCTATTCTAGAAGGCACATTACCTGAGGGTTATAGGATCCACCTGACTTTGGACGAAGTTTCTAAGCGAGGAGACACATTTACTATACGCAAGTTCCGAACAAATCCTTTCACAATAGTAGATTTAATAAAATATGGAACCCTGAATGCTCGAATAGCTGCTTACCTTTGGGTACTTATTGAGAATTTGAGAAGTGTGATGATATGTGGTGCAACAGCTTCTGGGAAAACTGCTTTACTCAATAGTATAAGTATGTTTATTCATCCCGATTTAAAAGTCGTTACTATCGAAGAAGTCCGAGAATTAAGACTGCACGAAAATTGGATCCCAATGGTTACGAGATCAAGTTTTCAACCCGGAGTTGAAGAAGTCAATACTTTCGACCTATTAAAATCTGCACTAAGACAGCGTCCAGACTACATATTAGTAGGTGAAGTTAGGGGTGAAGAAGTGTATACGCTTTTTCAGAGTATAGCTGTTGGACATGGTGGTTTATGCACGATACACGCAGATAGTATTCAATCTGTGATAAAGCGCTTACTTTCTCGACCAATGAATGTACCTGATATTATGTTACCACTGATGAATGTCATGATACAAATCAAACGTGTAAGGAAGAATGATAATATTGTAAGGAGAGTCACTGAAGTTGCTGAGTTGATAGCTTCTCCGGCAGTACTTACATCTCAGAATGGCGAAAGCGTTCATGTCCAGGATCGATTTATTTGGGAGTCTGATGATGACACTTACTCGGATGTTCCTTCGTTAGATTTGGATTTTCTATCCACGTATTCAACAGGAGGGATATTTAATGTAATATCCGAGGCTAGACACATTCCAATAGAGAAGCTCAATGAAGAGCACAACAAGCGTGAAGTTGTTCTCAATTGGATGGTAGAAAAAAACTTAAGCAGTTACGAAGAAGTAGCTCAAGTTATTCGAGACTACTACATCGACTCTGAAGCAGTGTATAATATTGCACGGATGGGAGTTAATGTATGAAATCGCCTCTGAACGAGTTCCGAGAGATTTATTACAAAAGTGGCCTGTCTATGCTCTTTCATGAGTATATTCAGAAAACAATTCTTATTATTGGAACTGTGTTTAGCATAGCCTTAATATCCACATATTTCATTCACGCTTATTTATTCAAATTAACTGGTAGTCGGCTCTTTCTTTCAATTGGAGCCCTTACATTCATAATTACGATTATGACCGCTTTTTTTCTAATATTCTATCCTTTTTATAAAAAAAACGAACTCACTACCAAAACAAACGAAGGGCTTCTGCATAGTCTTAGTTACATGGCAGTTCTTTCAACTAGCGGATTGGGTATTGAGAACATAATGGAACGGGTTGCAGAAGTTGAAAAAAATCCGTCATTAAAACTGTTATCAACTAAATTTATCATGAATATTAGATTATTTGGTATGGATATTATCAGTTCTTTGAAGGATATCTGCAATAGAAGTGCATCTGAGCCATTTTCTAATTTAATCGAGAGTATCATCAATAATATACAAACAAGTGGTGAATTAAAGAATCTATTCCAGTTTGAAGTAGATCGACTGATGCAGAAGAAAAGAGATGAAATGAAAAAGATGTTATTTAATCTTAGTAATCTTGGAGAACTTTATGTAGCGTTGCTTATTGTTGCACCTATTCTATTCATTCTCATTCTCATTATATTATCGATTTTAGGATCATCTTCTGTTGGAAGTTCAGCGTTACAGTTAAACGTTATCACATTCTTGGGCATACCAATTGTCGCAACAGGATTCATCATAATTTTGGATGTGACAATAGGAGGTATCGAGTAGTGTATTTTGATACAAAATATCGTCGTGCCATCTGGGGGGTGAGCGCTGCCATATTCATGATCCTTCTTACGACTATGATCATATGGAGAATATACGTTCCGACCCCTCCTTATTACATCCCAACTTCAGAATCGACAAACAATGGAATAATATATGGTCTAATATTTGTTTTAATTGGCCCAGCTTTCGTAGAGTTTAGTAACGTTAGATGGCTCCGGGGAGTAGACGTCAATGCCCCACGGCTCTTACGAGATGTTACAGAGACTGTACAATCTGGTATCCCCTTAATTAGGGCACTTGAAGAAGCATCAACTAGAGATTATGGGCCAATCTCGAAACATCTGCAAACTGCAATGGTTAAGTTTAACCTTACATCCGATCTTGAACTGTCTTTAAAGTGGTTAGGTGAAAAACTTGTCCGCCCCTCAATGAAGAGAATAACTTCAATACTGATCGAAGCTTATAGGACAGGTGGAGACTTTATTGAAATACTAAACTCAAGTGTGGGGATTTTTAATGATATAGCTGAATTTAACGAGGAAAGAAACTCCCAAATGAAACCATATATGTTAATCGTCTATCTAGGGTCGTTCGTATTTTTAATTATATCATGGTTATTATTAACCAAGTTCCTCGCTCCGATGGTTTCTTCCTCTACAGATCCGTTCATTCTTGATTCATGGATAGTTACTAAAACTCTAGATATTGCATATTACAGAGCAATTTTATTTTGGGCTGCAATAATGGAAGCTATCTTCGGAGGTCTTATCGTCGGTAAGATTGTAGATGGAAAAGTTGCAGCAGGGATGATTCATTCTATAATACTATTATTAGTCACCGTAATCCTCTTCAATACCATAAACATTTAGGATGTAAATTATGAATTCCATTAGAAGGAAAGTCATTACATACACAGAGGACGAAAAAACTGTCCTAAAAAAAATTATCGAAAAAGAACTTAGATATCTAATGCCTACTTTCGGAATGAATGGTATTATCTATAAGGGTTTTGAAGACATCGTTGGAGACTTTGGTAAGCTCCATATTAGTAAGATTCTAGAGTCTCTGGCTAAAAAAGGAGCTATAACCATTAAAAAATCACATTATGCCTTATTTTGTCCAACATGTAAATCAGTATCAGTATTTTCTAAATATTCTTGTCCTCACTGTGAAAATGATAATATAGATCAAATTCAACTAATTGAGCACTCTCTTTGCGGATATACTGGAATGATTGAAGAATTCGATACTGGTACCAAATATATCTGTCCAAACTGCAAGATAGACATGAGTTATGTCGATGGTAAACTTTTAACTGATACGCAAGCTAGTGATTCGAAAGGAGATTTTAAAGTCATCGGTATTAGTTTTAATTGTGAGAAATGTGATACTAGGTTCGATAAACCCATTATCATCCATATTTGTCAAAACTGTGAAATGGTGTTCGATTATAAGCGCGCTTTGTACGGGAAATATTACGAGTTTGAGGTTCCATCGGAGACATTCATTTCAATAAGACGTGGTTTCAATATCAAAGTTTTACTGATCGAAGACAATACAGACGATAGTACTCTTATCATGAGGATCCTAAGCGACGAAGAAAAAACTTTCACAGTAGAGCATGTTGATACTGGCGATAAGGCAGTTACAAAGCTTAAAGATAATTATTATGATATAATCCTTCTTGACTATTTGTTACCTGATACCAATGGGGTAGAACTTCTTGAAGTAATTAAAGATGAAGAAATTAAGATTCCTGTCATTATTTTTACTGGGGCAGATGACCGAGAAACCGCTGTAGAGGCAATGAAACTTGGGGCCGCCGACTATATTTTAAAATCTGAGGAGAATTATAGGAAACTACGAAATAAAATTTTGCAGTTGCTGTCAGGTTAAATAAAACATAACCACATACTGTAAAATCATACGAGCGCGCACGTACTAGTAAAAGGAGAATTTTTACTTTTCCTTATACCTTCATTTTCTCTAAGTCTTTACGGCGTTATTGAGCGCGCGTAGGTAGCTCGGGCTTTCTCGCAAAGAACATGAAGACTATGGAGAGCGCCTGAAGTCCCGCAATGATGATCAATGCTGACGTGTAGCTTCCAGTTGCATCATATGTCCATCCGGCGAAGACGGGGTACACGATGTTGGTAATCGCCGTGAAAAGGGTGTTGTAGCCTGTGATTGTCGCATATGCCTTCCTGCCAAAGTAGCTCGCTCGGAGGGAGGCTGAGACAGGGATGGTTCCGCCGTATCCTGCGCCGTATACGATTACGAAGAGCAGAATCTGTGTGATGTTGGTTGCACTAGTCCAGATCAGGACGCCAACCGTTTTGAAGGCATATCCCAATATCAGGGCGTTCCTCTCACCCCATCTGTCACCCACCCATGCGAAAATGAGTCTGCCCGGGAGGCTCATTGTCGCCATGAGCCCCAGCACTCCGGCCGCGGCAACGGGATCTATACCTATGTCAATTAGGAACGGCATCTGATGCATCGTGACCGCCGCGGTTATCCCACCGCTCAGGGCGAAGGCGATGAGCATGAACCAGAATGATGAAGTCCTCAACGCCTCCTTGGGGGTAAACTCGTACTCTTCATGGAGATTGACATCGTCCACCTCCTCACCTGAGGTTCTCGCGACGGTGTCACCGTCAGGCAGGAGCCCGTAGTGCTCTGGAGGGTGGTCCTTCATCCAGAACCAGGCCAGGGGGAGGCAGATGGTCAGTGTCGAGAGCGCGACGAATATCAGCGCGGACCTCCAGCCGTAGTTGACTATTATCCACGTCATTATGGGAACGATGACGGGGGCGCCGAGGCCTCCACCGATGGTGACCAGGGATAGGGCTCGCCCCCTCTTCTTGATGAACCACTTCGCGACGGCTGCGTTCACGGTGTCGTAGAGACCGAGGTTGAACCCGAGGCTCACCACGAAGCCCCAGATTATCACGAACTGCCAGATGTCCCTGACGAAGAGGACCATGAGGAGGCCGACACAGGCGATGATCGTCGAGATGATGGTGATCTTCCTCGGGCCGTACTTGTCGATGAGCCAGCCGCCGATGGGCCCCTCCAGCCCTCCCTCGATGCTCCGCATGGAGAAGGCAGCTGAGAGCTGAGCCCGCGTCCAACCATACTCCGCCAGGAGGGGCGTGAAGAGGGCGCTCATGCCGTAGTACCAGCTCCCGTAACCCCAGAGGGCGATTATGGCGCCGGCGATGACAGTGTACCAGCCGAAGTACATGTTCCTTAGTCGGCCGATGATCGGTCGGTCGGACATCGTGTAACCCCCTTTTTTAGAGGTTGTTACATTTAAATCTTACAGAAATCGTATTTTCTTTAAAATAACTTGAAAAATGCATTATTTTAGAGCTTTTTTCGAGGCTCGACAACCAAGAACTGGAATAGTACTGTGGAGAGAAGGAGAACCCCTGAGATGATCCCGAAGGCTGGCAGATAGTCCAGATACGTGAGGAGGATGCCTGTAGTAATTGGGCCCGCGGCGTGGCCTATGTCCCAGAGGCTTCCGAAGACGCCCATGGATGTGCCGTGCCCCCGAGCCCTCGTCATCTCGGCCACCATCGCCGCCGTGCTCGAGGTCACCATCGCCTCACCGAGCCCGAAGACGAAGGTCAGGGCAACGAGATATACGAAATCCGTGCTTAAAGGGTACATCAGGAACGTAGCGGTGCATATGAGCATCCCGATGGTGATGAGGGGCTTCCTGCCCCTCGCGTCTGAGATCCTCCCCATGACGGGGCGGGTGAACATCAGGACGACAAGCTGGACCCCCCAGAGAACCCCTGCGTGGAAGGCTGTGAGCCCCGCTGTGACAGTCACGTAGACGGGAAGGAAGGCCTCGAGGGCACCCACGGTGAGGTTCTGCACCCCCTCCATGCTGCTCGTGAGGAGGACCTGGCTATCGGTTACGACCTCTACGACATCCTCCCTGAACTTGGTCATCACCTCGCCGATGCTGGGCGGATCCGGGGAAACCCGAGTGGGCAGGCGCCTCCATAGCAGAGTCACCATCACGATGGACATGCTCCCCACGCAGCCGACTATCAGGTAGATCGACCTGAACACGTCCGGAGAGGGGGTAGCTCCTCCTAGCATCTGTAGGAGAGCGCCGCTCAGGGGCGCGGCGAGCAGCCCTCCGAGGATCGATGCTGAGGAGAACGTCCCGACGAGCGTCCCCTTCCTGTCCCCGGCGATGTCCATGATGACCGCCATGGCGACGGGTCCGTAGATCGCCGTGGCGAATCCGTGGAGAAACCTGATGATCACGAGCAGACGGAAGTCGTAGACGAAGTAGTATGTGAAAGGCATGAGCCCGAATATTAGCGAGGCAATGAGGAGCGCTGTCCTCCTCCCGTAGACATCGGAGAGGGTCCCGGCGGGGGCCTTGAAGAATATCCCGGTCACCGTGGACATGCCCACGACCAGCCCGATGGCTGAGGGAGCCGCGCCCAGCGTCTTCGCGAATAGAGCTAGGAGAGGCGTGCGGGCCATCCCGTAGCTCAGTCGCGCGAAGAAACCTATCAATATGAGGGCGTAGAAAGTCCCAGTTATCTTGGAGTCTCCACGCTCTCCTGTCATAAGCCTCGAAAAAGAAGTGGTGATAACAAAAGAAAAGGGTATGTGGATTTCCCCGTTCTCCTCGACGAGCTACCAGTCACGTCTGCTACGCGCTTTGGGGCTCTCATGCAAGGGCGACGAACAGGTTCTCCTGTCTCAATGAGCCTTTGAGCTCGTTGGGCTTTAGACCTTAGTAGCCCAGTGGCCGTGGAGGTTGCAGTACTCCCTGGCCTGCTTCACCCTGTCCTTCGTCGTGAAGACGGCGACGGGCTTCTCACCCGGCTTCAGGTACTTGCGTATCGTCCCCTTGTCTGTGTCCAGGGCGATCCACTCGATCCAGTGGTTCTCGATCATCGGGTGCTCGACGCTCCCCACCTTCACGGTGTAGGTCTCCCCCTCCCGCTCGACGACGGGGAGGTGCTTCTCGTAGCCCCCGGCCTCGGTGTACTTGGGCTCCATGGCTACCATGGGCTGCCCGCAGCAGACGAGCTGGCCGGCTCCGGCGTGGAGGACCTCAACGATGTTGCCACAGGTCTCACATTTCCAAACCTGTTTTCTTTCAGTCAATTCTTATCACTTGAAAATCTGAAGCGTCGAATATAATCATTCGTACTCCTCAAGATGAGCGTTGATGCACAAGCAAGTGTAGGCTTACGTTTTCACCGGGAGAGGGGTTAGGGTCCTTATATCACTCCATGCGCTCCAGCTTGAATATAACGGGACGGAGCCCGTCGGTGCAGCATGTGATGGTCGTCCCCTTCTCCTTGAGCCAGGGCATGTTTCCGCCGAACATCATCGTCCTGACATTCCCCACTATCGCCGTCCAGGCGGGGGGGCAGAAGCCCTCAGGCATGTCGAGCCCCTTCACGATGAACTCCTGGCCGTCCTGAACCCTATCGCAGGCCTTCAGCTCCCTCACGTGGGTCACGGGCATCTCGTCAAAGAGCTCCGAGGGATCGAGGCGCCTAAGGACTGTTATCTTCACGTTCGGCATACTTGACATTCAGATCGGATAAGTAGACTCCTTTTCTTATTTAATCATTAACAAAGGCGAGGTTTCCCCCCCGTTATTGGAGCTTTACGAGCTCGATTATTATCTTGGTTTATAAACGACTACGGCTTAATCGATAGGATGCCATCATCGGTGTTTACCAGCTTCGGCCTCTACGCAAGCATGATGGTTATCCTGAGCATAGGCTTCACGCTGACCCACATGATGGAGAAGTTCCCCAACTTCGCTCACAGCTCCGTTGCCACGGTGGGTACGGTAGTAGTCTTCACGTTCACCCGTATCTTGGGATTCAACCCCTATGTCTCGTGGCCCTTCGCCGCTATTTTGAGCGGTCTGGTGGGGATCGTCATCTTCATGCTCGTGGTACGTCCACTGCAACAGGTGGGTGCGAGCAGGATCAAGTTGACATTCATCATGATCGCCCTTTCCTATCTCATTAACTCAACCCTCGCGATGTTCTCCTGGTGGGTGCTCATAACTTTGCGGTTCAGCACAGCCTCCTTCATGTTGAGAGGGTACGACTTCAAGTTCCTGGGCCTCCCGGGTATAACGTTCGTGGCACCCCTGACGTCATTGGTCCTCGTGTTCGTCCTCCACTTCTTCCTCACGAGGACCAGATTCGGCATCGCCATGAGGGCCACTGTGGAGAACCCCACCCTGGCCGCCAGCCTGGGCGTCAACACGTTCCACATTCATCTGGCCTCGTGGTTCCTTACAGGAGCCCTGGCGGGGATAGCGGGGGCCGCCATCCCCATGTGGCAGCCCACCTCCGTGAGCGGCTCCGACGAGCTCATGATGACGGTCATCGCCGGGAGCGTCCTGGGGGGCCTAGACAACATCTACGGCGCCATAATCGGTGGTTTCACGCTCGCCTTCTCCCAGGTGATCCTGCCCTCCCTGCTCATCCGCTACCTGGGCATCTGGATAGCGGGTTACATACCGATGTTCCCATTGATAATCATCTTCACGATCCTCTGGTTCAAGACGGAGGGGATAACCTCCTTCTTCAAGACAGAACGAATAAAAGTCGGACTCGAAGATACCTAGTGGCTCCTTAGAACCGGGTATCCTGCAAGCCGTTTAAATTGATGATCCGAGTCTAGTCTAAGGTAACTCCGATGCCCTCCTCCATCAACTGCCCCATCTGTGAGCGCGAGCACACCATCGAGGAGTACGAGGCCGACCGATTCTGCCGGACATGCGGGGCCCTCCTCCAATTGGGGCGTAGGACGGTGCGGAGGAAGAGGGGAGCCGGATGGCGAGGGCTTTTCCCGTATGTACCGTACGGACCCCAGGAGACGCTCATGGACGACGTGGAGCGCGTCGTCTGCAGCGGAGGCGTGCTCATCGCTGAAGCATGCAACGGCTTCGGGAAGACGGCTTCAGTCCTCTCCAGCCTCCTCTCCTCGGAGCGCCCCATCATCTACGCCACAAGGACCCACGAGCAAGTCAGACAGGTACTGGCTGAGGTCTCCACCATCAACGAGAGGTCCGGGGAAAGGTTCACCGCTGTCAACCTGGCCAGCCGACAGCACCTCTGCCTGAACCCAGAGTGCCGGGACCTCCCCCGGAGGGACTCCCAGGAGCTCTGTAGGGCCCTCAGGGAGCAGGGCGAGTGCCCCTGGAACGCCGACGTGCAGGAGCTCCCCCGTGGTCTGCCTCCCGTGCTTACCCAGAGGAGCCTGCTGACGGTGAGCAGGCGCGCGAGCGTCTGCCCGTACTACCTCGCCAGGAAGGTCTCCAAGACGTGCAGGGTCGTGGTGGTGCCCTACCCCTACGTCTTCAACGACAGGGTGAGGTCCGGCGTGGGCCTGGAGCTGCTGGGGCGCACCCTCGTCTGCGATGAGGGGCACAACTTGGACAAGGTGGGCCAGGAGAACATGAGCGACACCCTCTCCGAGGTCGTCCTCGACATCGCGTCGGAGGAGCTCAAGGCCATCAAGAGGTCGACGAGGCACATGCAGGCCCTGGCGAGGCACCTCCGGGAGCAGACCACGGAGAGGCCGACGCTGAAGAGGGCAGAGGCCCTCCAGAGGGAGCTTGAGCTGGCCCTGAACTCCGGCCTCTACGACATCTTGGACCACTACGATGAGGCCGTGGAGAAAATTAGGAGTCTGAAGAAGACTCTCGGCGATCCCCCTGTGAGCTACTTGAACGGTGTCATGACCTTTCTGGAGCTTGTCGCCAAGAGCAGCAAGGACAAGTACGTGGCCCTTTACCACAGGGATCGCAGGGGCGTAAACACCCTCGATTACAGGTGCTTGGACCCCGCCCTGGCAATCAAGCCCATCGTCGAGGAGGCCAAAGGGGCGCTGATAATGTCCGGCACCCTCTCCCCCCTCGACCTTTTCGCGGAGGTTATAGGACTCGGGGACGCAGTGAAGAAGGCGTATCCCCCAATCCAGAACACCGAGAAGATAAAGACGGTAATAGACCCGACGGTCACCTCGACATTCCGGGAGAGGAGCGACGAGATGATAATGCGCATCGGGAGGAGTATCGCCTCAGAGATGGAGGGGATCCCCCACGGCGCCCTCATCTTCTTCCCCCAGAAGAGGTTCATGCACACCTGCCTCGACGCCTGGGGCGTGAACGGTATCATTAAGACAAGCCGAGGCAGGCTCCAGCTGGGAGGGAAGAGCCTCTACATCGAGGGGAGCAGCGCCAGCTCCAACACCGACGTTGTGGCGAGGTACAAGCGCTCAGCCGTCTCAGGGAAGGGGGCGGTGCTCTGCTGCGTCTTCAGAGGGCGTAACTCGGAGGGATCCAACTTCCCCGACCGCCAGGCACGGGGCATCTTCCTGGTGGGAGTCCCCTTCGCCAACTACGGCGACCCCCTGGTGAGGGCGCAGATAAACTACTATGACAGGCGTGACTCGGGGATGGGCCAGAGGTGGTACACGATGGACGCATTCCGTGCGGCGAACCAGGCCCTTGGGAGGGGGATAAGGGGTAAAGACGACTGGTGCCACTACTGGCTCCTGGACAGGAGGTACGCTAGTAATGTGGACTTGGTCTCGGCGTGGGCGATAGGTGATGGTCCCGAGCTTTTAGGATCGGAGGCCTAGTCCTCCGGCCAGATGATGTCCTGCAGTTGGAGGATCCTCTCCTCCTCGTCCATGAAGGTGCCGTCGATGTACAGGTAGCTCATGCTCTCGGACCTCACCAGACCCACCTCCGTGG
>Ga0209536_100007503_pt1 | contig 16525 bp, 16 predicted proteins | sample DeeMarSeWOR28_12_FD_187461 | JGI IMG/M metagenome (GOLD analysis project Ga0209536, IMG submission 187461) | Marine sediment microbial communities from White Oak River estuary, North Carolina - WOR-2-8_12 (SPAdes) (version 2) | ecosystem: Environmental > Aquatic > Marine > Intertidal zone >... | reverse complement strand
CCGGTCATGCCAGCCATGACCACCGCCCGATGGGTGGCTTCCGCTTCTGCCTCAGGCGGATGGCTGTATGCGTGCCAGATGGGATCCGTCTTGCCCTCAGCCACATTCTTGTTGATCAGGTAATTGAGCACATCACCGTTCTCGGCATGGACAGAGATTAACGCCCCGATCTCTTTAGCTCGTATCAACGAGCGGAACAGTGTTTCGTCGTCAACCATAAGGCTGCCCTTGTATGCCATGAAGATTTTGAAGCTGGGCACACCGAACTCAACCATCTCGCCCATTTCAGCCATGCGCTCATCGTCCATGGCACCGATCGCCAAGTGCATTCCGTAGTCAATGCAGACCTTGTCTTTGGCCCTCTCAAACCAAATGTCCAATGCTTCGCGCAGGGTTTGTCCGGCTCCCTGGATAGCAAAGTCAATAATGGTTGTGGTCCCCCCACACGCAGCCGCAAGAGTTCCGGTGTGGAAGTCATCGGCAGAAACCGTGCCCATGAAGGGTAATTCCATGTGGGTGTGGGGATCGATGCCTCCCGGCATGACCAGCATACCAGTGGCATCAATAACCTCAACACCTGATAGGTCGCGTCCGATCAGGCTGATCGTCTCGGCGTCCACCCCGATATCAGCTTGATAACTTTCAGTCGCAGTGACAATCGTACCGTTTTTGATCACCAGGTTCATAGTAGCCTCCTTTCCTCATAACTCGTTCTAAATATCTCTTTGAGCGATTTTAACGAGGTGCCATTGCAATACTATCCAGTGGACAGACCATCATGCACAATCCGCAGCCATCGCATAATTCACCGTCGATGGTGACAACCTCGCCTTTAATGCCTGTAATGGCCTGGAAGCCGCCATCATCACAAGCATTGATGCACAACAGGCAGCCATTACATTCGCCGTTGATGCTTGCCCTGACGCGCGCTTCCAGTGGCATCTCCGGAAACCCCACGATGCTTGGCAAGGCCACTCCGATGAGTTCATCTAAGCTAGCGAAACCTTTTTCATCTAGATAATCGCTCAAGCCCTTGGTCAATTTGTCAATCATCCCAAAACCATGCCACATCACTGCGGTGCCCAGTTGCAACGTACCGGCACCAACTGCCATAAACTCGACCCCTTCCCTCCAGGTGCTTATGCCTCCCACGCCGGAAACAGGTAATCCAGTGGCTTTGGCGATTTCGGAAACGCAACGCAGGGCGATGGGTTTGATTGCAGGCCCGGAGAAGCCGCCATACGCTGAAAAACCTCCCACGTTGGGGAGTGGATTCAGAGTATCCAAATCTACGCCAATCAAGCCAGAAACGGTGTTGATCGCGCATAAGGCGTCGGCCCCATTTTCTTTGGCCTTCTGGGCTACAAAAGCGATGTCGGTTACGTTAGGGGTCAACTTGACCATCACAGGGATTGTTGAAACCTCTTTCACCCAAGCAACTACTTTGCCCACCAGTTCGGCATTCTGACCGATAAAGGCCCCCATCCCTTTGCTGGGCATGCCATGCGGACACGACACGTTGAGTTCAAGCGCATCTACTCCGGTCTCTTGAACCACCTCGGCCAGGCGCTGCCAGTTTTTCCTTTCCGGTGCATCCATGATGCTGGCCCATAGCGGACGGTCCGGGAAAGCCGCTTTGACATCTGCGAGTTCATCCTGCCATTCAGCCAGAGTTAATTGGGATATCAGTTCGACGTTTTCCATGCCGACATTACGCTTGCCATGCCGCAATGGATGCAGGCGTGGTTGAAGATCTTGTGCGGGCTCAAGGCCGATGGTTTTGGTCACTGCGCCTCCCCAGCCAGCCGCAAAGGCGCGCTTGATCATCTCTGCTGTGCGCGCAGGTGGGGCTGATGCCAGCATAAAGGGGTTGGGAAAATGCATCCCGACAAATTCAACGCTCAGATCTGTCATATTGTCCTCCTTGAGGCGCGAGATCATTGAGCTCGATTATGCAGTTGGTTTGTATGTAGCAGGGTATTGTTGAAGTGGGATGGAGTGAGATGAAGGCAAACCTATATCTATTATTGCACATTTTCTGACAAAATGAACATAATATTTGCAAGGGACGAGAAATTCATAGGCGACTGTCATCTTTGCGAAGCATCCCGTAGCGTAGTGCGGGGAACACATGACGGTCACCTTACATAATAAGGCGGGCTTATCAATTGTTATAAAACAATCAAATATGATAAAATATTGAAAAAATCGAAAAATCAACTATAATAATAGTTGAAACACTGCATAGGAGATTATCTCATGACCGAACAACTCCGTTCTTCCCCAACCACTACCAAAAGCCCGCTTGTTACCGATGTAACCGAGGCTTCCATTAACGTGGGCGCGCGCTTACGCATGCTGCGGGCGGGCGCGGGGCTGTCCATTCGTGCGCTGGCGGAGAGGAGCGGGTTGAACGTCAATACCTTGAGCCTGATCGAAAATGGAAAGACGTCACCCAGTGTCAGCACTTTACAGCAGTTGGCGGGTGCGTTGGGAGTGCCGGTCACGGAGTTCTTTGTCACGGAGAGGGGAGAAAAAACAGTTGTTCACCAGAAGAATGGCAGTCGTCCGCGCGCGCTTTTTGAGCACGGGGTTATGGAAGATCTGGGAGCCGGGATGTCGCGTTTTGGCGCCGAACCGCTCATCGTCACGCTCGAAGCGAAGGCTGACAGCGGGGTGAATCCCATCGTGCATACCGGTCGCGAATTTGTGTATTGTCTGGAAGGCCGCGTCGCCTATACGGTTGATACCGAAACCTATTTGCTGGAGCCGGGCGATAGCCTGCTCTTTGAAGCCTATTTACCGCATCGCTGGAAAAACGCCAATGCGGAGCCGTCGCGTGTGCTGCTGGTGCTCTGTCCGTTGGACGAGCGCGATCAACCCACGCAGCGGCACTTTGCTCGCTAAGGAGGTTCATCATGTGTGGGAAGAAAATATTTACCTTCGGCCTTTTAGGAACCATCCTCGTGTTTGCTCTGCTTCTGCTGGCTCTTTCTATAACAACTCCGGTCCACGCCCAGTCTCCAACCCCGGATGTGGATAACGGCACCTGCATTACCTGTCATGAAGACCTGTATTTCAATCATGATACGGGCAACTGGTTTTGCATCCGCGAATCACCTATGCGCTGTGTGGACTGCCATGGTGGCGACCCGACAGCCACCACCTCTGAAACCGCGCATTACGACCGCTCGGCGCATCCGGTTGTTAACGAAGACATTTCTAAGTGTCAGGAATGTCACGTGGATGTAGACGAGTGTTGTGAGTGCGTTTCGAAATTTGACCAGGTAGCCGGGATAAAAAAAGTCAAGCTGGTTTCCCCCGTGCCTGCTTCTAGCGCTTCAGAACCGATCCCAGGCCTGCCAGCCACCGAAAAGCAGGAGCCTGTCAACTGGCTTCTGTTGCTCGAAATCCTGCCCCTGGTTGTGATTGCCAGCCTGGCATTGACATTCTACATTGTGCATAAGATGCGCCATGTTTAACCTGCAAAGAAAATCAATGAAAATCGCAGTTGTAACCGATGTTGTGGATGGGAATCCGGCCGAAAAATTAATAGGGAACCTGCATCGATTGCATTAGAGATTGAGGGATCATGGAGCGCTCGATTTTCGATATCCAGGCAGAATTTTGCAAGGCGATGGGCAACCCTACTCGTTTACAGATTTTGCATATGTTGCGCGAGCATCCCATGACCGTTAGTGAAATTATGCAAGAGCTGGGTAAAAGTCAATCTATGATCTCCCGGCAATTGTCAGTATTACGTTCGGTTGGCGTCGTTTCTAGTGAACGCAATGGTATAGAAATGCGCTATCAGATAACGGACGAAAAGATCAACGAAGTATGTGATCTGGTGCGCGAAGTTTTGTTGGAACAAACGCAAAGGCAAACGCTTGCCTTCAGCGATTTGTAGGCCTGTTTGCAGGCTCCTTATTTGGGTTTGGTGTCCCCGCTGGGGAGAGCGGGGACACCGCTTAACAGGTATAATCTTCCGCATGCACGAACTCCCGGTTGCCCAATCCATTCTTGAAATTGCTCTCAAACATGCCGACAAAGCTGAAGCCAAACGCATTACTAATTTGCATATTGTGATGGGCGAACTCTCGAAAATAGTCGATGAATCTATCCAGTTTTATTGGGATATCATCGCCAAAGATACCATTGCCGAAGGCGCGAAATTACACTGGCGTATCATCCCGACCGAGTTCCAGTGCATGGCATGCTTTCAAAAATATCATCCTGCCGATACTGATACCTTTGAATGTCCTAATTGTGGCGCAGTAGGTGTCAAGATCGTGGCCGGGGAGGAGTTCTCCCTCGAAGCGATTGATGTAGAATAAAGCCGTTGGTTGAGTAGCGCTGAGCGAAGCGAAGAGCGTATCGCCCGTCCTGCCCGAACGGGCCAGGGAAACCAACTATTCCGTATAAAAAACGCAAAAATAATCCGATAGCTAAGGCACCCACCTCCAAAATGGTATAGAATCAACCCATGACCCAACGAATCCCTGTCGTCGAACGAATCCTCTCTGCCAACGACAAATTGGCTGAAGAAAACCAGTCCCGTTTGGATGCATCCAAAGTCTTTGGCATCAACCTGATGGCCTCGCCTGGCGCGGGCAAGACATCTCTCATTGAGCAGACTCTGCCGCGTTTGGCTGAAAAATTACGAGTTGCCGTTGTAGATGGTGATATTGCCACCTCCATCGACGCCGACCGCGCCGCCGCCGCTGGAGCTGCCGTCGCTGTGCAAGTCAACACGGGCGGAGAATGTCACCTGGATGCTGTTATGCTGCATCAAGCCCTCGGCCAGATCAAACTCGATGAAGTTGACATGTTGCTGGTTGAGAACGTCGGCAACCTGGTCTGTCCCGCCGATTTCCGCCTGGGCACGCACAAGTCTGTTTTGATCGCTTCCATCCCCGAAGGCGATGACAAGCCTTATAAATATCCCGGTATGTACCGTGGCGTGGATGCGCTGGTCATCAACAAAATTGATTTGCTGCCCTATATCGACTTCAAAATGGATTATTTCCAAAAAGGCGTCGAGATCCTCAATCCAGGCCTGGTCACCTTTCCTGTCTCCTGCCGTACAGGCGATGGGCTGGATGCCTGGGTCAACTGGTTATTGAACGGAGCGCGGACTTAAGTCCGCACACCCTCATGGGTGAGTTGTGCGGCGTGCGCATTCACATCACGGGTGTTGTGCAGGGGGTTGGTTTCCGCCCGTTTGTGTACGGCCTCGCCAAACGCCTGGAACTCAGCGGTTGGGTGCGTAACACCTCCGCAGGGGTGGATATTGAAGTGGATGGCGAACAGACTGTACTGGACGCCTTTGTCAAAGCGTTGCGTGACGAGGCCCCGCCGCTTTCCCGCATAGACGAATTGACCGCATCTTTCCAGGCTGTTAACGGCTTCCGTTCCTTTGAGATTGTCCATTCTGAAGCTGTTGAGGGCGCCTTCCAGCCCATCTCACCAGACGTTAGTATCTGCCCTGATTGCCTGCGCGAAATGCTTGATCCATCCGACCGTCGCTACCGCTACCCGTTCATCAACTGCACCAACTGCGGACCGCGCTTCACCATCATTAAAGATATCCCCTACGACCGCCCTAAAACAACCATGGCGCCTTTCCCCATGTGCCCTGATTGCGAAAAGGAATATACCGACCCGCTCAACCGACGCTTCCATGCTCAGCCGGTTGCCTGTCCTACGTGCGGGCCGAAGGTCTGGTTAGAGCAACGGGATAACGGGATAATGGAAAAACGCGCTGAAGAAGACACCGCTGTTCAAGAAACCCGTACTTTACTCACTGATGGCAAAATTCTCGCGATTAAGGGCCTCGGCGGATTCCACTTGGCTTGTGATGCGACTAATGCTGATGCCGTAACCGAACTGCGCAACCGCAAACTGCGCGTTGACAAGCCCTTTGCGCTCATGATGCCTGACATCGAAACCATTGAGCAGCATTGTCATGTGGGTGAAGCCGAACGCGAGTTGCTCCAATCCGCTGCCCGACCCATTGTATTGCTCAATCGCAAACCAGATTCTCCCATCGCAAAAGAATGCGCGCCCGGTCAAGATACCCTTGGCATCATGCTGCCGTACACACCGCTACATTACCTTCTTTTAGACGATAGACCACAGAACACAGACAGCGCTTCGTCGTTGGTCGTCGGTCGTCCACCGTCTGTTCTCGTGATGACCAGCGGCAACCTCTCCGAAGAGCCCATTGCCACAGATAATGATGAAGCCCACACGCGCTTGGCTGCTCTAGCCGATGCCTTCCTGATGCACGACCGAGATATTCATGTTCGCTGTGACGACTCAGTTGTGAGGGTATTCACCAGCCAAGAATCGAAAATGGTAAATCGAGAATCTGAAATTTACCCAATTCGTCGCTCCCGTGGTTACTCCCCATTTCCTGTCAACCTTCCCTTCGAGGCTCCACCACTTCTCGCTGTTGGCCCGGAGCTAAAGAACACTTTTTGCATTACAAATAAGGATTATGCTTTCCTGAGTCACCATATCGGTGACATGGAAAACTACGAAACTCTACAATCCTTTGAACAAGGTATAGAACATTTTGAGAATTTATTCCGTGTGAAGCCTGAAGCGATTGCTTACGATTTACATCCAAATTATTTGTCAACGCGCTTTGCTCTCAAACGGGCTGAAAAGGATGATTTGCCAACAATTGGCGTCCAGCACCATCACGCCCATATCGCCGCCTGCATGGCCGAGCACGGACTAGACGGTTCTCAACCAGTTATTGGATTGGCCTTTGACGGCACAGGCTATGGCGAAGATGGCGCTATCTGGGGGGGAGAAGTGCTGGTCGCGGATTACAAATCGTACGAACGTGCCTTCCACCTGGATTACTTTCCGCTACCCGGTGGGGATGCAGCCATCAAGAAACCGGCTCGCACCGCGCTGGCTTTGCTCTGGTCATTGGGGTTGGATTGGGACAATAACCTGGCCCCAGTAGCTGAGTTCTGTGCCGAAGACCGAACGGTTCTACGAACACAGTTAGAAAAGAAAATCAATACACCGATGACCTCCAGCATGGGACGTCTGTTCGATGCGGCGGCGGCGCTGGCGGGCGTGCGGCAGTCGGTCAATTATGAGGCGCAGGCGGCCATTGAGTTCGAGGCTTTGGTAGATCCGGATGAAGATGGGATATATTCATTTGAACGGGGACAGGCGCAAATAGGAGTCCGAAGCGCAGTGGAAGTGCTCATTGCGGATGTTTTGGCAGGCATCCCCATTCCGGTCATCTCGGCCAGATTTCATAATGGTCTGGCTCAAATGTCGCTTGAAGTTTGTCGCGAGTTGCGCGTAGCCAAGAATTTAAACGAAGTTACCCTGTCTGGCGGAGTGTGGCAAAATATCACCCTTTTACGACGAACTTTGTCACTTTTGGAAAACGATAGTTTTGTTGTATACATACATCATCAGGTGCCGACCAATGACGGCGGTTTGTCGCTCGGACAGGCTGCTATCGCGGCAAGTCGGTTACGAGACCCTAAAGGTCTCGAAGACCTTTAGGGTCTTTTAGGAGGAACTATGTGTTTAGCTGTACCGGGTAAGATTGTTGAGATCGAAGAAAACGATGGGTTGCAAATGGCGAAGGTTGATTTTGGCGGGATTTTTCGCGAGGCCTGCCTGGATTATGTGCCCGAGGCCAAGGTGGGGGATTATTGTGTCATTCATGTGGGATTTGCCATCAGCCTGTTGAGTGAGAAAGAGGCGATGGAAACCCTTGACCTGCTGAAACAAATCACCAATTTTGAGGAAGAACTTGGCCCTGAACCCGGGGCAGCGCCCGCATGAAATACGTCACGGAGTACCGGGATGCCGCGCTGGTAAAAGGTGTGATCGAAGAGATCCGCCGTACGGTTACGCGCTCGTGGACGATCATGGAAATCTGCGGTGGGCAGACGCACGCCATTGTCCGTCACGGTATCGATCAGTTGCTGCCGCCCGAGATCGAACTGGTGCACGGGCCGGGCTGCCCGGTTTGTGTCACTCCCCTTGAATTGATTGACAAAGCCCTGGAGATCGCCTCCCGCCCTGATGTGATCTTTTGTTCTTATGGTGATATGCTGCGTGTGCCCGGTTCCAGCCGCGACCTGTTCTCGGTCAAGGCGCAGGGCGGGGATGTGCGTGTGGTCTATTCACCGCTGGATGCCGTTAAGCTGGCGAAGGCTAACCCTGATAAGCAGGTGGTCTTCTTCGCCATTGGTTTTGAGACCACCGCACCTCCCAACGTGATGAGTGCTATGCAAGCCAAAAGGCTTGGTCTGGAAAACTATTCCATCCTTGTTTCGCATGTGCGCGTGCCGCCTGCGGTTGCGGCCATCCTGGGTTCGCCTACCAATCGCGTGCAGGGATTCTTGCTGGCTGGTCACGTTTGTGCAGTGATGGGTTATCATGAGTATCCGCCGCTGGTGGAACAGTTCAACACCCCGATGGTTGTCACTGGTTTTGAACCGCTCGACATCGTGCAAGGTATTTTGGAAACCGTGCGTTTGCTCGAAGCGGGCAATGTCGAGGTGTTCAATGCCTATCAACGCGCGGTCACTCTTGAAGGCAACATACCAGCCCAAAAGATGATTGATACTGTCTTTATGGAAGTCGACCGCAAGTGGCGCGGCATTGGCACTATCCCAATGAGTGGCTGGGATCTGCGTCCTGAGTTTGACCAGTTCAATGCCGAGAAACGCTTTCAGGTTGAAACCATCACAGCTGATGAATCCCCGTTGTGTATCGCCGGACAGATTTTGCAGGGCATGAAAAAGCCCCACGATTGTTCCGCTTTCGGTAACGAGTGCAAGCCTGAGCATCCGCTGGGTGCGACCATGGTTTCGTCCGAAGGCGCTTGCGCTGCCTATTATCGATACGCGCGGGTGAAGCCGTAGGTGCCCGACAAGGTGTAAAATAGGGGCATGACCAACAACAATCGCACTCTCTGGATCGCCGCGGGACTGGTTTTGTTCTGCGGCTTTTTGGTACTTATCCTGGTATTCGTTTCTGGCCTGGGCAGACTGGCTTCGCCCGCATCCGAACCAACCATCGACCTGTTCGCCACGCTGTCAGCCTCCACGCCGCTGACAGCGTTTTCTCCCGCACCGGTCATGCCGACAGCTACTTCTGCCTTCGATTTTTCCGACCCGCCCGCGCAGCAAACTGCCACATCTCCAGCGGTAAACGAAACCGCTGTTCCAACTGTTTCATCGGGTGATGGACCAACCGGTCATATCGTTTTCACCTGCCAGATATACAAATATCAGGCAGCTGAACAGGTCTGCATCATGAACGCGGACGGCACGGGCTATCGCCGCTTGACGACCGAAGACAACATCCGTCACTTTTATCCGTCACTCTCCCCGGATGGACGCCGGGTACTGTACTCCGCCTTTCGGCAAGAGAATGTATACGAGATTTACTCTTATGATCTTGCCGATGGCAGTGTTGACCGCCTGACCAACCGCAGTGGCGTTTTGACTGCGCCGGAGTATTCGCCCGATGGTCAGCGTATTACCTATACTCGCTGGGTTCCAAATTCCGAGAAATACCAGATCATGATCATGGAGCGTAACGGAAACGATCAGGATAACATTCCCAGTATCGAAGGTTGGGATCCTACCTGGTCGCCTGATGGAAAGCAGATTCTGTTTGCTTCTGCCCGGAATGGTCCCGTACAACTGTTCGCAGTCAGGGAAAATGGGAAGAACTTGCACCAGGTCAGTAACCTGCCCGCCATCCGTGGCCGCAGCGACTGGTCGCCGGACGGGCAGTATATTGCCACCTATTCTGGAGAGGCCTGGCACCGCGAACTCTACATCATGAACGCGGATGGCTCCGAAGCGCGCCAGCTTACGCCGACCGGTGGCAACAGCCAGGGACCGAGCTTTTCCCCCGATGGCAAATGGGTGGCCTTTACCGCTTATTTCGACAAATACGACGACATTCACGGTTGTGAGATTTACATCATCCGCACAGATGGCACTGACTTACGGCGTTTGACGAACAACGATTATTGTGATTACCAACCTCGTTGGGGGCCGTAACATATCATGGCTTATTCTGCAGCAGCCCCCGCTCCAATATCGGAGTAGGCTAGGCGTGGGTCAAGCGCATCTCGTAATCCTTCACCCAGTAAATTGAATGCAAGTACCGTGATCATGATCGCAATTCCCGGGAAGATCACCAGATGTGGCGCGTTGAACATCGAATTGCGCTCAAAACCGAGCATCGCTCCCCATTCCGGGGTGTGGCGACTTGGCCCGAATCCCAGGAATGACAATGCCGCCGCATCCAAAATCGCAGAAGCAACCCCCAACGTCCCCTTTACGATTAGAGGCGTCAATGTGTTTGGCAAGATTCGGTTGAGGAGAATGTGGAAGTAACCGCCACCCAATGCCCGTGACGCCTCTACAAACTCTGTCTTCTTCAGTGAAAGCACGCTTGCCCTGGTGATTCGTGCATAATGTGGAATTTGCACGACCGTAATCGCGATGAATGTGTTTCGTAAACCTGGCCCTAGCACGGCCACCACTGCGAGTGCCAGCAGCAGAACAGGAAATGCCAACAGTACATCCATCACTCGCATGATGCCAATATCCCACCAGACGCTGCTGTAACCCGCTACTGCTCCCAGAAACGTTCCGATTAGAATAGCCAAACCAATCGTCGAAATACCAATGAATAACGAAATCCGTGACCCATAAATAATTCGGCTGTAGAAATCTCGCGCAAGGCTATCCGTTCCCAAGATGTGCTGTGGCTCACTTTCCGGGCAGCCCAGCAAATGGATACACGGCGAGGCGCGCATCCTGACATCTTCCACCCCAATCAGAATCTGTGCAGGATCATAAGGAGCAATCTGTTTGGCGAAGATCGCAATTAAGATCAATGAGCCTAATAGAAATATTCCTATCTGGGATGAGCGCTGCCGAAAAAGGCGGCGAAACGCCATGCGCCACAAACTGCCGGGCCTTTCCTGTGACGTCTTTTCAGCAGTGACGATTTCTTCTATGGTCGGTTCAAAATTTTCCATACGGCGCTCTTTAGTCCAGTCCGATGCGAGGGTCTAGGGCGGCGTACGATAAATCGACGAGCAAATTCGCCATAACGTATATAACCGCGACAGCCAGTGTAATCATCTGAACGACCGGATAATCGTGGTTCACAATCGACTCAAATAACATCCGTCCTAATCCCGGGAATGCAAAGATTGTTTCCGTCAATACCGCTCCCGACAGAAGACCGCCAATCTGCAATCCCATGATCGTAACGATCGGTAGAAGAGCATTTGGAAAACCGTGTTTCGTGATGGCAGTACGGTGCCGCAAACCTTTTGCACGAGCTGCCCGTATATAATTTCGCCCCAATTCTTCCAACAGGCTGGAGCGAGTCAAACGGGCGACGATCGCTAAAGGAATGATGCTCAATGTGACAGCCGGTAATATCAGATGCTTGATCGTGTCTCCCAGCACGTCAAAGTCCAGTGTGATGATTGAATTAAAGATGTACAGGTGGGACAGAAAATCAAATACGTAGAACTTTGCGCTGCCTTCGGCAGCCGTCAACCCATACACTTCATAAAATGGAACGGAGCTCACCCCTATGGAAACCCTCCCTGAGGGTGGTAACCAGAACGGCGTATCTCTTAATAGGACCGCAAATACATACATGAGTATCAGCCCCAACCAGAAGACCGGTGTGGACACCCCTAAATTCGTCCCGATCATTGCCGTCACGTCAATTGGTGATTTTCTGTAAATTGCCGATATTATTCCGACCGGTATCCCTATCACAACCGCGATTAAAAATGCCGTTAGGCTGAGTTCTACCGTGGCCGGTAGTCGCTCAACCAAAATCCGAATAACCGGACGGTTGAATCGGATCGAGTTCCCGAAGTCTCCCCGGATAACATCCTGCATGTAAATGCCAAACTGTACCGGGATCGGTTTATCTATTCCTTTGTCTTTGAGGAATCTTTCGCACATTTCAAGCGTCGCTTTTTCACCCAAAAGCCTCTCACACGGGTGGCCCGGTATCGAACGCGCAAGTATAAATGTAATGATTAAGATTCCAAATAGAACCGGTATCGATGAAAGGATGCGGCGTAAGATATAAGTGCTCATCTGGTGATCTATCAGAAACTCTCTATTTCATGCTTATGATCATCTGAACGGAAAGAATATAATTTATGGGCCATATGTGCCTATACTGGGAAGATAAGAGAATTTTGGTAGCCCCATATGAGAAATGCCTAAAAGATAATATAAACTACATAATTCATACTTTACAATGTTCATCCCAAAAGTTCAACCCCCTGGGGGATGGTTTAATGCGCATTAAGTCATGATCACACGGGGGAAGGTGGTCGCCAGCCTGTCCCTGCAGCGTAAGTTGCCTAAGCGTGCGGTTAGTCTGGAATCCCCGACGCTTTCACATCCTTCAAATTCAACTGATAATTTATCCGCCCGTTGTATTCATTGATTTCGTAAGTAAACATAATGTCTACGTGATCTGGCAATTCCGGCTGGAGATGCCCGAGCCGGAACCCGATCGCATCGTGTGACATGCCCTGCCCATCTTCGAGGTTCATCTTAAGATGTTTTTTGTCTGCGCCGACGGTGCGCGAATGCCGGACTTTCACTTCGCGCGAGACAAAGATCGCATCGGGATTGCCATAACCGGTTGGTTCCAGATATTTGAGCGCGTCCAATAGATCGGGGCGCACTTCCGTGAGCGGTACTTCGGCATCCGCAGTCAGGGTGGGACGCAGATCCTGCTCACCAAGCTGCTCTTTGGCGATGGCCTTCAAACGGGAGACCAATTCGTCCAGCTTATCGTTTTCGACGGTGAAGCCGGCTGCAGCGGCGTGACCGCCGTGCCGGACAAGAATATCCGCACACTGGTCCAGCGCATCGGTGATATGGAATTCAGGGATCGAGCGGCACGAGGCGCGCGTGGTGTCCGTATCGATATGCGCAACAACAGACGGACGGTAGTATGTATCTGTCAGGCGCGAGGCGGCCAACCCGACTACGCCAGCATTGAAATCTTTATGCGCGGCGAAGAGCAGGAAGGCTTCCGTTTCGTCGGCCAGGGCCAGCTCTTCGGCTACCGCCTGCATCTCGCGCGTGATGCGCTGACGTTCCTTATTTTGCACGTCCAGCTGTTGAGCCATTTGCCCGGCTTTGAACACATCTGTGGTGGTGAGCAGTTCATAGGCTGCCAACGCCTCGTCCAGCCGACCGGCGGCGTTCAGGCGCGGACCGAGCCGAAAGCCGATATCGGATGCGTTAACTTTAGCCAAATTCAAATCTGCCACGCCTGCCAGCGAGAATAATCCCTGGCGCGTGGTCTCGCGCATCTGACGCAAGCCGCGCCGCACCAGGAAACGGTTTTCGCCAACGAGGGGAGCCAGGTCAGCTACTGTCCCTAGAGCGACCAGATCAAGCAAGCGCATCAGTTGCACGCTGTTTTCCGAACCCTGCACAATCAATAATGCTTCTGCCAGCTTATAAGCGATGCCCACGCCTGCTAAGTCTTTATCGGGGTATGTATCTCCCGGCTGTTTGGGATTGATGACAGCGATGGCAGGGGGCAGAGGACCCTCTGAGGGGTGGTGATGGTCTGTGATAATGAGATCCAGGCCGATCGTGCGGGCATGAAGCGCTTCGTCCGGGGAACGGATGCCACAATCCACTGTAATGACCAGTTTGACACCCTCGTCCTTTAATTGAGACAAAGCCTCGTTATTCAGGCCATAGCCCTCGTCGAAACGATTGGGAATGTAGCCGCGGACATCTGCGCCGAGCGCGTTCAGGATATCCACCAACAATGCGGTGGATGTGACGCCGTCCACATCGTAATCGCCGTAGATAGCAATCGGCTCATCCTGCTCCAGCGCATAGCGGATGCGCTCGACGGCAGCCCGCATGTCTGTCATCTGGAAAGGGTCGGTGTCGAAATCCGGCTCGGCTTTCAAGAAAGCGCGTGCCTCGGCGTCCGTGGCATAGCCGCGATTGAACAGGATCTGGCGCAGCACGGGCGGAAAGGCACGCAGTGCCGTATCGGCTTCGAGGGTGATCACAGGGGGGATCAGCCAGCGCTTGGCATGGGGCATGTTATTTGCTTGTGATGCGGTAGAGTTGTGGTTCGATTTGCTCGACATTGTAATAAGTTTCCAGTTCCGGCGTTTCCAACGTGAAGTAGATTGGGCGCGCCTCGATATTGGCGTCAATATAAGCCATTGTAGTTGTTCCGGGCTGCGGCGGTGTGAGCAGCTCATGCAGTGCAATCCCCGTGCGGCCTTCCAAAATGTGGGCGGTGTACACATATGAATACAGCCTGTCCCAGTTCGCAAACAGGATGGAGTTATCCTCCACCTGGCTCAAAATGCGATGGCCTTCTTTTATGGCGCGCCCAGGGTCGCGCGGGTAAATTTTTTCATCTAGGATGAATTCGGTTGTGCCCTCTGTGATGGCCAGACGCAGATTGGTACGCGCGTTCCAAATGGACAGGGCTACCAGCGCCAATCCCAGGATACTGACGAGCAGCCCGCTTCCTTCTGAACCAATGACCTGCCACCACTTAAGCGGCCATTCCAGGCCGTCAAGCAGGATGCTGACCCCCATCCCCAGCCAGACATGCACAATGACCGCCACAGGCACATAGAATTCCTGATAGACCGAAAACTCCACCGAAATGGCAAAGATCCAGATCAGGGCAAACGCGATCAGTGGATACAGCCCCTCTTGCCAGCGCCACTGTCCCTTTTTGGAAGTGGCCAGCAGCCCCAGCGCGCCTACCATCATTCCAATCGACTGCCAGTTTGGGAACGAGTATACGTATTCCAATATGCGCCGATTGATCTCTTCAGGCGTGGCGCTGAAATAATAGGTCCAGAAACTCTCTGCCGGGAAGATCGCCAGCAGACGCTTGGTGGGCGAATCGAATTCTTCGGGTGTCAGCCCGCGCTCAGAAAGGTTGGTGCGGTAGGTGGTGTTGTAGATGCTCGAAGGCGGGTCGTTATAGTCGAGATACAGGAAGAAAGCAAAGGTCAACGCCACCCCCAGGAGGGTCCCCGCAGCAGCCCCAATCCACGCGGTGCGTTTTCGGGCGGTCAGCAGCATGTAGACCAGTACCGAAGCGCCCGTCATAACAACTGTGCTGTGGATGCCCAGGCTCAGTCCACCGGCTAATCCAGCCAGGAAGAGCCAGCGCCAGTTATCCGTGTGCCGCCAGAGCAGGGCAGACAGCCACACAAAGGACAACATCCCGGCAGCAGGTGCATAAGACTCAGCGATGATCGCCCGTCGCCAGAAAAAAGTACTTGCTGCTAAGGCTGATGAAGCCACCAGTCCTGCTATCCGCCAGCCGCCCATTAACCGCACGATCAGATAGACGTTCGCAACTGCCAGCGCACCGAAAAATGCTGACATCAGGTTGACGCGATACGCAATATCCCCGAATGGAATGAGGGTGAACAGTTTGCCGAAGATGATCTGTGTCGGATAGCCGCTTGGGTGCGTCATCCCAAGTGTGTAGGAAAGTGTCTGGAATTCTGAAATATCTCCGTACAATAGCGATGGTGCCAGTGTGCGGACATACAGCCCCAGGCTCAGGATGCCAATGATTGAAGCGAAGATAATATCAAGACGTGAGATCGGAAATAAAGGCTTTTGCGTTTTGGTCATCGATGGAGGGGAGTATAAACGATGATATCCAATGTTATTTGAATGGATTAACGATTCTCACACCGTCATAATTTTGCCCATAGGATAAATCCTCAGACCAGAGAGTTTCACAGTTTGTTTCCTGTGCAGAGCGAATGATCAGCGCATCCCAGAAGGAAATCTGATACCTTTGTTGGAGGGTGATTGCCGCAAGAACATCCTCAGTAGCAGGGCGATGTACTTTCCAGCTACAAAGATCGCGAATAGTGGTGGCGACTTTTAACGGGTCAAGCGCGTTTGGAGCCGTTTTTGTGGCATTTACATAAAATTCCTGTAGCACCTGGATGCTAATGCAGCCATTTTCATTTTCCCACAAGTTCTGTATGAGAGTTAATGCTTTTTGATACTTTTCACCAGTCGAAATGTCGAAAGCGTAAATTAAGATGTTTGTATCTACGAATTGAAAATTATCTTCGCTCATGAAGTTCGTCCCGGCTGGGAAGCTTGGATGTACCATAACCTAAATTAACGCCTTCTCTCATCCATTTTATCTGGCGGCTACGTGCTTCAGAATAATTGGTTTCTTCATTTGCCAGATTTTCTAAAGCTTCGGTCACCAACCGTGAAATAGACGAATTCCGCTTGGCTGCGATTACTTTAATTTTTTGTAGCGTTTTTTTAGGAATGGCAAGAGTGATATTTTGTGTTTCCATGGTGCCTCCAAAACTGAGTTTATCACGTAAATACGTGAAAGGCAATGTTTTTATTGGCACTCAGGGTTAAAGTATAATCAGCCAGATGTTTGAATTCACCCTCACCGCAAAAAACAACCG
>Ga0209536_100007502_pt1 | contig 16528 bp, 16 predicted proteins | sample DeeMarSeWOR28_12_FD_187461 | JGI IMG/M metagenome (GOLD analysis project Ga0209536, IMG submission 187461) | Marine sediment microbial communities from White Oak River estuary, North Carolina - WOR-2-8_12 (SPAdes) (version 2) | ecosystem: Environmental > Aquatic > Marine > Intertidal zone >... | reverse complement strand
CATTGTGGTCAGATGCTCGATGCGGAACATGGGGAAGCCCACGCCGCCAAAGCCAGTGATGAAGAAATACAGCAATCCAAGTGTGACCTGCAAATCCATCAGGCCGCTGAACCCGGCAGAGAGCCCGCGGTCCATTTTGTCGAAGGCGCTTTTGCGTGCCAAACCAAGGGTGAACTTGACAGTGGCGACTATTCCAACGATGACGATAAGCCAGCGTATGATGGAATGAATTTCAAGTAAGATAAGCATGATTTCTCTCCTGTCTAAGAAAGTACGTCGCACCTGGTTTAGTGGGAAAAAAGTCAAAGTTAGAAGATTCCGTCAAACTGAAATCTCAAACCTTTGTGGTGCGACGCACTTTTATAGTTTTTCCAATAGTAGCATGAAACAGTTTCTCGTGTACAATTTAGGCGAGTAACCTTAATAAAATTCTTGCACAATTCGATGCACTACAGGAGTTACCCATGTCCTACACTACCATTTTGACCGAAACTCGCGGGCGCGTTGGCCTGGTGACGCTCAACCGCCCCGCAGCGATGAACGCCCTCAACCCTACTGTTCTGAGTGAATTGATGAACGCGCTTGAAGCCTTCGATGCGGACGAAAATGTCGGCGCGATGATTGTAGCTGGCAATGAAAAAGTCTTCGCTGCCGGGGCCGACATCAAAGAGATGGCCGAAGCATCTGAAGAGCAGATGCGACAGAGTCCGTTTATTGGCTTGTTTGACCGAATCCGCCGAATCAAGAAACCGGTCATTGCTGCGGTATCAGGCTGGGCCTTAGGTGGAGGCTGTGAGTTGGCAATGTCATGTGACATGATCGTGGCATCGGAGAGAGCCAGGTTCGGGCAACCTGAGATCACCATCGGCGTCATCCCCGGCGCGGGCGGAACGCAGCGCCTGACGCTGGCAGTTGGCAAAGCTATCGCGATGGAAATGGTGCTCAGTAACCGCACGCTGTCTGCTGACGAGGCGCTGAAATATGGGTTAGTTAATCACGTGGTACCGGTAGATAACTACCTTGATAAAGCCATCGCACTAGCCGAGAAGATTGCACGCTTGGGGCCGGTAGCCGTCCGCGCGGGGAAGGAAGCGGTCGATGCGGTTTTTGAAGGCTCACTGACGGATGGGTTATCTAAAGAGAAGGAATTATTCTACAGCCTGTTCTCGACAGAAGATCAAAAAGAAGGCATGGCTGCCTTCATCGAAAAGCGGAAACCGAACTGGCAGGGGAAATAGGGGTTGGAATAACGCATGCTCACGATTGACCATTTCAAAGCCGCATTAGACGAACTGAAATTAGAAAATAAGCCTGCCATTGCGCATGCTTCTCTCAAATCTTTCGGAGCCATTCAAGGGGGGGCAGAGACGGTTTTGGAGGCACTACTGTCTTCAGTCAGCGGACTGATAATGCCAACCTTCACCTACAAGACTATGATCCTTCCCAATGTCGGGCCACCGAACAATGGCCTGGATTATGGCAAGAGGCGTGACTTGAATCTGATGGCCGAACCATTCCGCTATGATATGTCTGTTGACTCGTTGATTGGAACATTAGCCGAAACTTTGCGTCTTTATCCTGGCGCTATGCGCACGGCGCACCCCATTCTTTCGTTTGCGGGGGTCAATGTGGACAATGCCCTGTTTGACCAGACGGTTTACAGTCCTTTTGCGCCCATCGGCTGGCTGGCTGACCGGGCGGGCTGGGTGCTGCTGCTGGGGGTGGACCATACCGTTAACACCAGTATTCATTATGCCGAAAAAATGGCCGGGCGGCATCAATTCGTGCGCTGGGCATTGACCAAAAAACGCATTGTTGAGTGTCGAGGATTTCCCGGCTGCTCAGATGGTTTCGAAGCTATCCGACCTGATATTGAGCAGGTCACGCGCCGGGCAGAGTTTGGGGGCAGTTTCATTGAAGCTATTCCGTTGCGTGCCTTGTTACAAGTCGTGGAAACCCGCATAAAAAGAAATCCGCTGGCTTTGCTCTGCCAGCGAGATGAGTGTGGACGCTGTGACACTATTCGAAACATGGTGTAAAAGCAGGCCTCAAACGTGCCTGAAACACGGTGCAGGTAGATCTGCGCTTACGGAATTGTTTCTCCGATTATTGAAACGATTCATGCTAAAAGTGTTACAATCCAATGAATAAAACTAAGTGAAATTATATATTGCCTATGGTGAATTCCGGGGAACGAATCGTTGTTGTTGAAAGTGATCCCGATATTAGTGACTTGATCTCCCGCCAGGCTTTGCAACCCTTGGGATATCAGGTAACGGTGGTCACATCTGCCTCTGCAATTATGCAGCAGGCGCTTCAGACTCCTCCCGACCTGCTGATTGCAAATCTGAATTTAACCGGTCTGAATGCGAAAGACTTGCTGGTGGCTTTGTCTTCGCAGGGGATCAATGTACCCCTGATTGTCATTGCTGAAAAAGGCCAGGAAGAAGACATTCTCCAGGCTTTTCGTGTGGGTGCAATAGATTATCTGCACTGGCCCGCGCGCGATGTGGAAGTGGTCTCTGTTGTAGAACGTGCTCTGCGGATGACTCACGAAGGGCGCACGCGTGCGAAATTGGATAAGCAACTGAAAGATGTCAACGCCGAGCTGCAACGCAAGGTAAGCGAGCTAACAACGATTGTAGATATTGGCAAGGCGGTTGTTTCCATTACCGACCAACAACGTTTGTTCACTCGTATTGTGGGGGGAGCTTTGAAGGTGGCCGAGGCAGATATAGGCTGGTTGCTGCTGCGTAATGAAGCTAGTAAAACTTTTTTGTTGACCGCACAGCGTAATTTGCCAGAAAGCTGGGCAAAGAAGATGAACCAGCCACTAGAGGATGGGATCAGTTCTCTGGTGACGCTTTCTGGGGAGACTCTGCTGATTCACGGCCAGCCATTAGAAAAATTCAGAGTGGCCTCGCTTGGTAAGTCTGCGGCGGTTGTGCCGATAAAAGTGCATAGTGAAGTGATCGGTCTGCTGTTGGTACTGCGCAAGGCAGATCGTCCCTTCAATCGAAACGATCAAACCTTACTGGAAGCAGTTGTCGATTATGCTTCGATCTCGCTTGTCAATGCGCGTTTATTTCGTGCTTTAGAGGAGACAGCTGAAACAGCCCATTCTGGCGCAAAACAGCAGAATGCCCTGCTCGAATCTGTTCGGGATGCAGTACGGGAAGAGGTTCAGGCGGCCAGGTATCCGCTCGAAATTTTGCAAGCCCAGAAGGTGGGCCCATTGACAGAGCAGCAACAACAGGCGTTACAAACAGCACAAGCGGCGTTGCAGCGTCTGGCTCGGGTTACGGAGAAAACTGTCCCGCCGTTGGTGCCAACCTTGAAAAAACAGTAAAGTGTTTTATGCCTAAACGTGACCTGATCTTACTAGCCCTCGATGATGACACAATACTACAATTGATGCAACGTGCATTACGATCTGTCTCTTATGAGACCGCAGCTGCATCCGATCGGACGCTGCTAAACAAAGTCATCCAGGAGACAATTCCTGCGTTGATCATACTGGGGGAACAATTCGATGGACTGTCGGGGGTGAAAATTGCTCTTGAAATTTTTAAACGTTTCCCCACCATGCCCATTCTGATCTATGCAGAGAAAGAATCGCTCGTCCTATACAAAGAAATTGTACGGGCAGGATTAAGTGGATGCCTCTACCCCCCTCTGCGTAATGACGACATAACCGGCTCTGTTGAGCGCAGCTTGCAGCGAGCCCGAAACCTGGGGGATTGGCTACGGCGGGAAGTCAAGCGGACCACTGCATCTCTTGAACGCCGGGCTACCTTAGGCGAATCCGAGATAAAACGATATAATTTTATCTTTGCCAACATTCAGGATGGCGTTCTCATTTTGAATGAGGATGGAAAAATTCAGTTAAGCAACAGAACTATGGAAGAAGCATTTGATTTGGTTGGAAGGGATATCAGGGGAAAGCCAATTGACACAGTGATCGAACATCCTGACTTCGTATCCCTGCTCAATCGGGCACACGATCATCCTCTGAAGTATCATGAGATCAATTTTGACGATGGTCGTATCTACAACGCCCAGTACACTCCGATTGGCGGTTTCGGCTCGGTCATTACCATGCAAGAGATCAGTTATCTGAAACAATTGGACCGCATGAAAAATGAATTTGTGCATACAATATCACACGATCTTCGCTCTCCTCTGACCTCGGTACTTGGCTATACTGAATTGATTCAACGAGTAGGGTCGATTAACGAGCAACAGGCAGATTTTCTCGACCGTATTCGTTCCAGCGTGAGGAGCATTACTTCCCTGGTCAATGATTTGCTTGACCTGAGCCGCCTGGAGGCGGGCTTTGACACCCGCCGCGAGCTTGTCCATTTCGATAATATCTTGAAACTTGCTGTAGATTCATTTGAAGGCCAATTCAAGATCAATAATCTGAATTTACAATTGAGTGTTGGAAATGAAATACCCAAGTTGCATGGCAACCCCACCCGCTTGCGTCAATTGCTGGATAACTTGCTTGGCAATGCGATCAAGTACTCTCCCAAGGGATCAACCATAAGCGTCTCATTGCAGGCTGAAGATAGCCAGATCATCTTTCGTGTTACAGACACTGGTGCTGGTATTCCGCAATCTGAGCACGCGCGCATTTTTGAGAAGTTCTACCGTGCCAGCAACGTGCCCGATGAAGTGGGCGGTACAGGACTGGGATTGGCCATTGTTAAATCTATCGTTGATTCGCATCAGGGACGCATCTGGGTCGAATCTGCGGCAGATAAGGGCTCAACCTTTTTTGTAGTATTGCCTGCACACGATCCGAATCAATTCCCGATCAAAAGCGATCTTAAAAACTAAAGTCGGAAATCTGCGCACTGCAAATTCCTGACTTTTTCGTTAAATACGCCTCCGCCGGTGGAGAGCCGGCGGAGGCTTTCGCCAAAGGAGGAGACAGTGAGGAGCATCTTGGAGGTGTCTTGTTCCGTCTCCATCTCAATAATAGTGTACAAGTACTGTTGTGTATATCGTCAAATGTCACATGTTGTGTGTGAGATTATTCACAAATAATGTCTGACAAAAACTTGCGTATGAGCGCGATCCCCTCTGCCACATCTTGATAGGTTTTCACCTGCAAAGACGGATGTGAATTTCCGGTAATCATCTTTGAAACCGTGATGCCTGTCTGAGCCAGACACAACACGGGTTTGCCCCGTTCCAGCGCGAACCCGATTTCATAGCCAACCCCATGCGAAGGCACGCTTACTTCAGCAATTAACGCATTGCTGGCGCGGATCCAGGTCACATCACGGTCATACACCTCGTGCGGATCGATCACTTTCTCCAGCGCCATTACATTCGACTCGGCCAGATGCGCGGTCGGCACTTCGTGACCATCTGCCAGCATGCTCTGGGTGAATTCCTGATAGACAGATTCAAAAGCGCGCCCACCAGTGATCGAACAAGCAAAATATATGTTCATTGACGAGGCAACCGGGAAAGAATGGAATTATCGCGCGGGCGTGCTTCAGCGTCCTTTTTTTGACTGTAGCGCATACTATCCAATTCAGCGCTGAAGCGCAGCCAATCCTTCACCAAAATGACAATATGCGGTGTCTTATCCTTAAAGAAAAAAGGTGAAAGAAACCAGCGTAAAACAAACTGTGGCATGGGGTATCCATTCAGATTGATCACAATGGCAGTCATGCCGGAAAGCGGCGCAATAATTTCCCGCCGCCAACCCGAAAGGTCACTTGGCGGAAACAGTGCGCGCAGCTCCGAGGTTGTTGTGCCGCGAAAGCGCCGATAAGAAATGTTGATGCGCAGGAAGGGTGTCGCCAGACGCAAATAAGTGGGGAAGGGCCGCACATAAGCGGCTTTACGGATGATGAGCAAAAAAAACGTAAAAAATAAAACAAGACCGCCCAACCCCATAGTTGCGGTTACCAGGTAGGGTTGTGCCTGTCCACCCGGCGTGAACGATACGCCCCAGGCCACCCCAAACAACGCCAGAGACAGTGTCAACGTAGCAGGCCACCAGCGGTTGAGCATGTGGGTATATATGACGAGGGGATAACGACGTCCGGCTTTTGCCATGCAGCTAAATAACCTTCTCCTGCCCTGACCAGGCTACTCGCCCGCTTCGTTCAGACCTTCTGCCTGCTCGCCGTTTAACTGGGCGCTTAACTGTTCGATGGCCTGTTCCAGGTGCTCGCCACGCAGACTGAAGGTGATGTCACCGCGCGTTTTCTCGATGATGCTGCGGGCTATATCCGTTTGGCGGCGCAGGCCGTAAGTGATCGCATCCGGGTAGTCGATCGTGACCAGCACAGCATAAATCTCATCCATGTAACCAAGCAAGCGTTCTGCTTCTTCAGAATAGCCGTGCCGCAAAATATCCAGGATGCGGCGGCGTAACTCGCCAACCACTTCTGATAAACCTTTGAGATAAGTTGAATTAACGACCCCTAGCTCTTCGGGAGTCTGAAGCGGTTGGTTCTGGATCAGGGCGCAGGTGTTTTTGGCTTCAACATACTCTTTGAGCGCGTCCTGTGTGTATCCGGCGTGAAATAGTTGAGGGTGATCCTTTAGGTCTTCCGTCAGGGTTTTCGCTAGTTCATGTGCTTCTGCTAATTTGGCGTCCATTTCATCATGATCATCGCGATGAACTGCGCGGATTGCCAGTGAACAGGCGCGTGTCAATTGACGGGCTTGCACCAATGCTTTGTCGCGTGCAGCGCTTAGGGTATCAAAATCCTGGCGGATGTTATCGACAATGTTTTCCAGTTTATGCATTTTATTCTTTATCTTCTGGTGGCGGCTGGTGCGGACGGAAGAGATTATCAGCCAACGTGGAATTGACCGGCATTTTGATTTCGCCGAACGCGGCCTCATACCGAGAGATGTTATCAGACAGGGCACGCAGGAGCAGCTTGGCGCTCAAGGGAGTCATCAGCACGCGTGCATTGACCGTGGCACTCTTCTCGCCGGGCAGCAAGTGGGCAAAATCAATGACAATATCGGCAGGGGAATGGGCAATGCGAGCCAGGTTAGAGTAAACCGTACTCAGTTCTTGTGGGTTTTCCAGTTTTGGACCGGTGGTTTTTTGGGGAGGGGTGGCCATAATTGACCTCACTATCCTTCTACCTGACAAGCCTTGCTGGTTTCTTTGGCTAGACCGGCAAGGCTTGCGAGGCTAATATGGGATTAGAACGGAATATCGTCTTCTGGCGGCAGCATGTCACCGGCGTCCATCTGTCCGCCGCCACCGCTGCTTGGCTCATACTCGCCGCGCGATGACAGGAAGCGCACGGTACCAGCTGTGACTTCGAAGGATGCGCGCGAAGAACCGTCTTGTCCCGTCCAGATGCGCGGACCACCTGTATCTGGGTCAGCATTCAAGCGTCCTTCAACCAATACCTTCATACCTTTTTTGACATACTGGTTACAGACTTCGGCCTGTTTACCCCAGGCTGAAACACGGAACCAGACAGTCTCTTTGATCTTCTCGCCATTGGATGCAGTGTACTGCCGATTGGTTGCCACTGAGAAGGAAGCAACTGCCGCGCCTGATGGGGTGTAGCGCATTTCCGCATCGCGGCCAACGTTTCCTACTACGATAATTGTATGGTACATGGGGAAAATCTCCTCTTCGGTTTTAGTGAACGCCGCAGTCGCGACGTTTTTATTTAGCGTTCTTATTTTACACCACTCGTCTCAAAATAGTTAGGAGTTAAGCACTTGAAATGGGAAAAGTCCGAAAATAAAGGGGGCGTGCTGTGATGAACTGTCCCCTTTATTTTTGATATCTCTTTTTGAACTGTGCAGTCCTAATTGTAATGAGTGCGTAAGAAAAGTTTCGGACGACTTTTCTAAAACACAGTACAAATATATCTTAATTGTTTTGTGAAGGAGAATTTATGTCTGACTCGACCCCCGCTCGCTACCATCCTTTGTTAGTGGTCTTTCACTGGTTGATTGCATTACTGGTTTTTGCCGCACTGGCTGCTGGATTTTTTGTGAAGGGGTTGCCAAACGAGCCCGCCAAATGGGCTCCCCTGGGTATGCACATGAGAATAGGACAAATCATTCTATTCCTGATGATCGCCCGACTGATTATACGGTTCATTACCAAGCGGCCTGCTCCCGCTGATACGGGTAATCCACTGCTCAACAGAGCAGCAGGACTTGTCCACGCTCTGTTGTATGTGGGCGTCATTGCGATGGCGATTGCAGGCATGGGCACGGCAGCCCAGGCCGGTTTGAACCAGCCTGGCGCTAGCCTGCCGGAGGATTTCTTCGCTTTCCCGGCGCGCTATGGGCATGGATACACGGCTATAGCCTTGCTGGTGCTGATCGCCGGGCACGTGGGCGCCTGGGCCTATCATCAGTTCATCAGAAAAGACAATTTGTTTTCCCGTATGTGGTTTGGAAAACGATAAGGTGCTTGAATCAGATCTGGTTATCTCTGTTTAAACGATTTTTCTTCTAACAAGACAGGCTTCCGGTTTCGCCAGTTTTCTCACTACTAGCTTACACCGAAGGCTTGTCTTGTTTCACACTTCCCTTACCTTAATCAGGGATGCGTCATGTTCTTAATCCATAATCCTTTGGTTATTCTTCTGCTACCACAATAATCCTGTCATCCGGTTCGAAGATGAACTTCCCGGATTTAATTGGATTGGTATACACGCCATAATCCTTCTCCGCGTTGTTGGCTTCGGCAGCCACCCGGTACCCTAGCGCTGTTTCGCCGCGCCGACGGGCTGCTTCTACAACCGTGTAAAAGGTAACGGGTTGCCCTGTTTCCACATAATCTGCAATAGGTTTCAGGTAGATTTCTGCGCCCTCAGGAGCAAAAATGCCCTGGAAGATATCGAACAGCCCGTCATTCTCGGAGAGCTGCGACAGCATCAGGCTGATCAGGTGCTCGCTGACGATGAAATCGTCCACGCGCGCGGCTTCGGCTAGCTCACGATTGCGCAGATCGAGCATCTCACTGACAATGGAGAAGGGTGTTTCATCCTGTGCGACAATGTCGCGCAGGTGCAGCAAGGTGACCAGCGTTCTGGCGTCGGCTTCCTGTGTTTCGAGACCGGAGGCAGCCAAAACGATCACGTGGTTGTATTCCATAATGCTCAAGCTGTCCAACAGTTCACGGTTGGTGGTATCACCGGGAATAAAGGTCAGTTTCTGTTTTTTGAGAGATTTTTCGCAGGCTTTGATATCATCCCTGGCTCGATCGTTGTCTGCCAGCACAGTGACCTGTGAACCATTGGCGACATAAGCATCCAACTCTTTAACGATGGTTCCAGCCGAGCGATTCCAGCCAATAATCAAGGTGCGTTCTGGGCCTGGTTTTTGTGCTTTCCCGCTTGAACGAATCAAGCTTTCCTCGATTGGGATATTGGCACGGCCAGATAACAGGATGGTATCGTCATCATCGGAGAGCGCAAACAACAGGTCGCCGGGTTCGATGCGCGTGTCCATGGGCGGGTTTAGGAGAATGGTACCGTCCATTTTTCGCAAGCCCATCACAGTCGAATCTTCGTATGCCAGTAGCGCTTCGCCGAAGGTTTTTCCAGATAGGCTGGGTTCCTGCTTAAAGTAGATTTCGTCGCCACTGAAATTCATCAGTTCGGTGTAGACAACCGAAAGTCCGGATTGACGCGAAGTCTGCGCCACAACGCGCGCGATCAAGTCGCCGGTCAACAGGGGAAAGATTTTATCGTTCGCGCCGATCATGCTGACCACATCCAGGTTTTTGCGATTGCGAATTTGCGTGACAATATGATAGGGTTCCTGGCGGCGGTAGGGATTGTTGGTGATCGCCAGCACCGTTTTTATCACGTAGGAATCGGGTTCATCGTTTTCGGGTGGCAGGACAATAATGGATCGCGCCGTATGCGGGCTGCCGAGTTCCAGATCGTTCAAGTCGATTGGATTGCCAGAGCGTACAATCACCCGCGTGCCGCCTGTCTCTTCAATGCGCTCACGGATCAGTTCTTCCATTTCCACCTTGTCCCGGTTAGCAAGCACAACGATGCGCGCATTGATCTGATTCTCATTGGCAATCATCAACTCAGAAATGATGGTAAAAACCTGTGGTGACCAACCCAGAATCAACGTATGGCCGTTTTCCAATACACGCGAGCGCCCTTTGCGCAGGCGCTCCAATCGCTCTTCCAAACCAGAGTTGAGAATACCGATCAACGCACTGACGATGAAAATTCCTCCAATGGTCACAGCCAGCATCACAAGGCGGAAGTCGGAACCGGTATCGCCGCCCATGGTGCCTGGGTCAAGCGTGCGCATCAGGCTGGCCCAAATTGCCTCACCCAGGCCCATTTGCCCCTCTTCGGGTGGATGGATTCTAAAGATAACAAGGACAATACCAGCCACGAAAATTAAAACAAAGGAGGCAAAGGCCAGGATCACAATCATAGCAGATGTACCCTTTGCCATCATGTTATCGAACCAATATCCAAAACGTTGTTTTAAAGTGGGTTTCTTCATAATACCTCCGCGCAAGGCTGCTCCCATTCAAGTGCGCAACTCCTAAGATTATAGATGCAAATCAACCATTCGCCAACAGATATTTGACCGTTGCACTGATATTGTCTATACTGTGAATACCGAATTAGTTAGGAGGACAAAATGAACAATAAATTCATCTGGTACGGACATGCCACCCTAGGCCTCGAAACCGACGGTTACAAACTGGTCATCGATCCGTTCTTCGAAGGCAATCCCGCCGCATCTACCACCCATGAAGCTGTAGAGGTGGACTACATTCTGGTCAGCCACGGACACGGCGATCATGTCGGCGACACCTCCAAGATTGCCAAACGGACGGGCGCAACCATCATCACCAACGCCGAGATTGCAGGCTGGTGTGGGCATTTGGGATTAAAAACTCATGCACAGCACATCGGCGGCGGATACAAACATCCCTTTGGCTATCTCAAGTTCACCATTGCAGTACACGGCTCCGAATTGCCGGACGGCGCCAGTGGCGGTAACCCGGTTGGTTTTTTGCTGACCACTAATGATGGCAGAAAAATCTACATGGCTCAGGATACTGGCTTGTTCAGTGAAATGAAACTTCTTGGCGAAGAAGGCATTGACCTGGCCATTCTGCCGATCGGCGATAACTACACCATGGGCCCTGACGATGCCCTGCGGGCTGTCAAAATGCTACAACCGAAGGTGGTTGTCCCCATTCACTACAATACCTTTGATGTCATCAAACAGGATCCGGATGCCTGGGCTGCTCGTGTGAACGATGAAACCGATACCAAGGCGGTCGTTTTAAAACCCGGTGAGAGTCTGGAGTTTTAATAATACTGTAATCTCTATCGAGTAATATTCGGCGGTGTGGATTGTCTAAATCCATGCCGCCGTTTGATATCGAGTGCCCTGCACAGGGTATAATTTGGACTAATCGAGGTGTTTATGTTTACTAATCAAAGTGCCGACCGTCGTAAGGAGGAAGAACGTGTCAGTAAAGAAGGACGTCTTCCGCCCGGCCAATCGCTCACACTGAAATTCCCTGTTTTGCATTATGGACCTGTTCCGCATTTCAACCCTGCTACCTGGCATTTCCGTGTCTGGGGAGAAGTGAAAGAAGAGGAAGAGTGGAACTGGGACGATTTCAATAAACTACCTCGAGCAAAAATCGAGATGGACATCCACTGCGTCACGCGTTGGAGCAAGTTCGATACTGTTTGGGAAGGCGTTTCTATCAAAACACTGATAGATGAAGGTTTTATCAAGGTTAAGTCCAATGTTACGCATGTGATGCAGCATGCCGAATATGGCTTTACGGTCAATTTACCCATCGAAGTTGTCATGCAAGATAATTTCCTAATGGCAACCCACTTCAACGGTGAGCCGCTCACGCCCGATCATGGCTATCCATTGCGCGGTGTGGTGGGCTACATCCCCGGCCAGGAAGAACTGGAAACGCCCTACTTCTGGAAAGGCGCTAAATGGCTGCGTTCACTGGAATTCATGAAAAAAGACCGCCGCGGCTTCTGGGAACAGGCTGGCTATCACAACCGGGCGGATGTCTGGAAAGAAGAACGTTTCGGTTAAACGTGTAGGACGAGATAACATCTCGTCCTACTTTTTTATCCAATTGCCAGGGATAGGTCTGCCTGCAGCGTACAACAGGCACGTGCGAGGCCTGCCACTAACTGTTAATATCTCAACACGCCCCCGATCCCCACTTCATCCAACTGCGGATTCTCGTATACGATTTCAACCTCGCCGCCCTCCTGCATAACCTTGCGGACAGCCATTTCCACAGCATCCTTAATTTGTGCAAACGACTTCCCGCAGAACGGGCAATCTACCTCTTCCTGCGTTGTGAGATACCCACACCCCTGACACTGGAAGCCCTCGGCACGATACCCCTCCTGGACCACCAATGTCTGCACCCTGCCCTCGTGGACTGCACCCAGTGTATCCTCCAAACGGAGAACCCCACCCGCACCTTTCGATGCAGAAGTGATCATATTCTCTACCAAGCGCGTCTCTCGCCGACGTTCAGCCTGCCGACCGATTTCGATGGCTTTTTTCTGCACCTCGTCAGGTCGCGCAGTCATACTGACCGGGAACGTACCCACCACCAGACTCTGCCAGGTTTTAGGAAGATGGCTTTTGAATTGGTTGACATTTTTTTCCGTGCCGCCGATCAATATACGGCGGATATGATTCTCTTCAAAGAATTTGGCAGAAAAATCAGCAGAATCCTTCAAGTTGCGTTCTACCATTTCATCAGAGTGGCGTGCTTTTCCACCGACTCCTCCCAGATGTCCAAGAATGCTGGATGAGCCGCCGCGTTTGGTGTGGCGTACTTCCTCTCCCAGGATACCTTCCTGCTCTTTTAGTTCTCCCAGATGGAATTGGAATAAACGCGCCCCTTGTTTATCCACCAGCACCACGCCATAACCACCGTAAGCATCCAGTAAGTCGGCCAGTGGCTTGACATACGGTTGCTTCCCTACAAATACACGACTACGGACTGGTATAGCGATGGGAAAAGCTCTAAAGTAGTTCTGTACCGCACATGAAAACATAGCGATGCTGCGACCTGTCCATTCGCGTTCGAGTTCAAAGTAATTGAGTATTGCGGCCTCGTCCTTGGGTAGATGTACTTCTTTTAGCAAGGTCCGCAGGCGCAGCTTAAGTGCGTCGACGGTGCCTTCGGTCATATCGGTGTTCATATATACGCTGAGGACCGGATCAGGGCTGGAATAGTTCAACAGTTCACGCAGTACGCTGTCTGTAAACATAGTATCTCCTTATTCATTTGCAAGGCCGGGATATCAGGCTGCCGAGGCCTCTTTCGTGGGCGTATCCTCCTATAATAAAAAACCTATATCTATATTGTAGAACAAAATCGTAAAAAAGCAAAAGCCATCATCAAAAAAAGATGACGGCTTTTCGAAAGAACACTGCAGACAGACTAAAAAGCCGTCACCAAAACTTTATCATTATGGACGCTTACCCAGGGTAACAGGCACATCGACCTGTTCTTCCTCGCGCAGCACAGTCAAAATAACTGTTTCACCTGGCGATTTGTTATTGATCAGGTAGCGCAGCAGGTCATCAAAGCGTTGGATAGATTGGCCGTCGATGGCAATGATCAAATCGCCGCCTGCAGGCAGCCCGGCACTGGAGCTTTGCTCCCCGGCACGGATACCTGCCTGATCGGCCGGGCTATCGGGCGTAACAGTGGTGACATAAGCGCCCGTGAAAGATTGCAACCCCAGCGCCTCGATCTGCGGCAGGCTGAGTTCGTCAATGGATGAGATTCCCAGATACGGGTAATCGTATTTGCCATCCGCGATCAGTACGGGCGTCACGCGTTTGACGATGTTGATTGCAATCGCAAAGCCGATCCCGGAATTGACCGGTTCACCAGTGCCTGTGTAATTGGTGGTGCGGATGGCGCGGTTGATCCCGATTACTTCACCGTTCAGGTTGAAGAGCGGTCCGCCCGAATTGCCGGGGTTGATGGCTGCATCGGTCTGGATGATGTCACCGGCAGTAAAGAAATTGCCGCCTGGTGCTTCGCGCTGTGATTCGAGCGTGCGTCCCAGGGATGAGATGATGCCGGTCGTCATGGTGCCGCTCAGGCCAAAGGGGTTCCCAATGGCAATCACTGTTTGCCCGACGTTGAGCGTATTTGAATCGCCCAGGGGCAACGGGTGCAGTTCGGAAGCGGGAGCATTTACTTTAACGACGGCCAGGTCAGAGTCCGGGTCTGTACCGATGACCGTCCCATAGATTTTGTATCCGCTTGTGAAGTCCACTTCTACCTGTGTTGCACCTTCAACAACGTGTTGATTCGTGAGAATGTGACCCTGATCATCGTACACAAAGCCGGATCCCAGACTGCCACCCGAATCGCCAACTACTTGCAGCGATACAATGCCTGGCAAAACGCGCTCATACAGGCTGACCAGCGCTTCCTGCCGCCCGGCTGCGTCTACAGTGACTGGAACAGGTGCCTGACTGACCGCTGCCGGGGTAGGCGGCGGGAGATTGGGGGTTGCGGGCACAGCCGGGGCCATGCCGGGGATCTGACAAGCCAAAGCTGCAAAAATTAATACGGACAGGACAATCCAAATACGATTTACTTTCATTCTTTCTCCTTGCATGTTTACGATTAAAAAATGTGTTCCGGTAGCGCAATCACCTGGGACATTTGCGGATTTAGAACTTGATCTTAGAAGCTTCTTCCAACAATTCTCTTTGTTTGGACGACAGGTAACGCGGAATTTCTACCTTCAAGCGCACGAGCAGATCACCCTTGTTGCTGGGGCTTTTGAGCTGCGGCATCCCGCGCCCGGCCACCCGGAACACCTGCTCAGGTTGTGTACCTGGAGGAATGGTCAATTTGACTTTACCTGTCATGGTCTCAACTTCGGCTTCACCACCCAGGATTGCCGTGAAGGCGCTGACCTTTGCTGTGGTATGTAAATTATTGCCCCTGCGCTCAAAACGCTCATCTTCTTTTACTTGAACGATCAGGTACAGGTCCATCCCGTTCGGGCCTGCGCCCGCCACGCGCACTTTGGAGCCGGTGCGCACACCGGCTGGGATTCTCACCTTTTTCCGCTTTCCTTCAGACTGGATTTGCAGGGTGGCACCCTTGAAGGCATCTTCCAGGCTGATCTCTACCTGCTGTTGATAGGCCGGATTACCCCGAGCAGCGGGATTGCCTCGCCCAGTAGACCCGACACCCCCCATTCCGCCAAAGATGGAGCGGAAGAAATCTGAGAACAGATCGTCACCAAAATCCTCGACATTGACCCGCGTGCCGCCCGGAGCGCCGCGCGCAAACTGGCTCCAATCGAAACCCCCGCTTGGGGCTCCACGCTGTTGCCAATTGGAATAAGCGCTGCCCACGCGGTCGTAATGGGCCTTTTTTTGCGAATCGCTAAGTACCTGATAGGCCTCGTTGACTTCCTTAAAGCGCTCTTCGGCCTGCTTATCACCGGGATTGCGGTCCGGGTGATATTGCATGGCCAGTTTGCGATATGCCTTGCGGATCTCGTCCGTGCTGGCATTTCGCGAAACGCCCAGAGTTTTGTAATAATCTTTATAGTCCATTGATATTTATTCTATGCCCAAACATAACAGAGATACAAGCCCCCGAAAGGGGGTCTAATATAACTCTAACCGAAACTTTATATTTCCAGTATACTACCCGGACACATCTCTCAAAAAGTGGCAGGATACGGACAATGGAATCAATTTGTGTATATTGTGGATCGTCAGACGCGGTCTCTCCAGACTATCTGGCTGCTGCCCGTCAAATGGGGCAGGTTCTGGCCGGGCGCGGGCTCCGTTTAATCTATGGCGGCGGTAAAACCGGGCTGATGGGCGCCGTTGCGGACGGTGCATTGGAAGGCGGCGGAGAAGTGGTCGGCGTGATCATTCCCAGCATGAATACGCCCGCATTGGCAAAAAACGATTTGACTCATATGGATGTGGTCCCGGATATGCACGCCCGCAAAGCCCGCATGCACGAACTCTCTGAGGGGTATATTGCTTTACCCGGTGGTTTTGGCACCTTGGATGAGTTGTTTGAAACGCTTACGTGGGGGCAGGTTGGGGAACACCAGAAACCAGTCGGTTTATTGAACGTGAAAAGGTATTATGTTCCCCTGCTGGGAACCTTAGAACACGCGGTAAAGGAAGGCTTTATTTTTCAGGAGCATCTGAATGCGCTGGCCTGCGAAGCCGACCCCGAAACATTGCTGGATGCGATGGGGAATCACCAACACCCACATGAGGCTGTCCGGCGCTGGATGCGGGAAGAATAGGTTAGCCGTTTGAAGTAGTCAGAGAATCTTTCAAAATTGGCAGGCTGATGGGGGCCATCGGGTTGAGATTACGCTTTATCCCCCAGCGTTCACGCGTTTGCTCATGGATGTGCCAGATCTGTTCTTCGCTCAAATTCTTTGAGACCACAGCCGGGAAGGCTTCCTCAAAGTATGTATAAGGCGGGCGGTTTCCAACATTAGGAGAG
>Ga0209536_100007501_pt1 | contig 16530 bp, 10 predicted proteins | sample DeeMarSeWOR28_12_FD_187461 | JGI IMG/M metagenome (GOLD analysis project Ga0209536, IMG submission 187461) | Marine sediment microbial communities from White Oak River estuary, North Carolina - WOR-2-8_12 (SPAdes) (version 2) | ecosystem: Environmental > Aquatic > Marine > Intertidal zone >... | reverse complement strand
TGGGCTGAGTGCCGGCCCGCCGGGTTTCCCCTATGAATTCTGGGTGGGTGCCAACACGTTGGTGACCGCTAATGGGTGGGTGTCGCAGTATCCACCCGGTCACATGGTGATATTGGCGGCCGGGTTGTTCCTGGGAGCCGTGTGGTTGGTGGGACCGCTGCTCATGGCCAGCGCGACGCTGTTCACCGTATTGGTCGCCGAGCGGCTCTTCCCGGACGACAGGGTGGTGGCCCGTTTGGGCGGCTTGCTGTTCGCACTCAGTCCCTTCATGCTCAGCGTGGCGGCGGCGTACATGAGTCACGCTACGGCCGCGGCGCTGGTGTGCGTGGGCGCCTACTGCTCGTTGCGGGCCCGTGATGGCCACCCAAGTTGGGCGCTGGGGTCGGGACTCGCCGTCGGAGCCTTGTTTGCAGCGCGCCCCCTGACAGCAGTCGTCAGCGGTTCGGTTGTCACGGTGGGCATCTGGTTGACGCATCCAGGCACGGCCGCAGGGAAGCTGCGCTTTCTGGTGATACGAGTTGCTGTCTCTCTCGCGGGTGCGCTGCCGTTCTTGCTGGCCGTCGCTGCCTACAACAACCGGTACTTTGGCAGTCCGCTGCGGTTTGGCTACGTTGCATACCTCGGTCCCAACCACGGCCTCGGCTTCCATCCGGATCCGTTCGGTAACCCCTACACTCCCCTGAACGCCCTGGGGTACACCTCGTCTGACCTGGTTGCGTTGGGCTACACACTGTTCCGTACTTCCATATCAGCGGTGCTGCTGATTGGTGTCTTCCTGCTGGTTGCGCGTCGGCTGTCGGCGGGAGCGAGGTTGCTGACGCTGTGGGCTTTCTCTCTGGTCGCTGTGTTGGCCTGCTACTGGCATCACGACCTGATGCTAGGGCCCCGCATGCTGAGCGACGCGGCACCGGCTTGGTGTGTGCTCGCGGCGCTAGCAGCTGTGGGTCTGGTACGGCTGATACCAGCTGATCGGTCGCTATTTCAGGGCCGGATTCCTCTCAGGGCGTGGATCGGTACGGCGCTGCTGGCTGCTTGGGCCGCAGGCCTGGTCTTGCTGGCTCCCAGGGATCTGAGCAGCCTGAAGCGGATTCTCGTAGCCACACCGGAGGCCCCTGCCAGTTCGTATCCGACCATCGTCTTTGTGCATGATTCGTGGGATTCCCGGATGGTCGGGCGCCTGATTGCAGCTGGGATGCGGGCGGATTCGGTAGCCGTGGCGCTGGCGCAGAATTCCAGCTGTCGTCTGCATGAGTTCGTGAACGCGTACGAGGCTTCGCAGCGCGACGCCGGGGACCGGGTGTTGCCACACTTGGAGCTTGGCCATGCAGTCACGGACGGCTCCGAACTGACTCGGCTCACTTCCGGCGTGCTGGTGCGGGCCCTGCCGAACGAGGTCCTGACGCCTGAGTGCTTGAGGGAGGCGGATGCGGACAGTGGCGGTAGAGTGCCACTGCTGCCTCTGGTATGGCAGGGAGACCTACCCGGCATCGCTGGCAGCGGCGCGATGTACGTGCGCGATCTGGGGCCCGTTGCCAACGCCGAGCTGCTGCGCCGCTTCCCGGGACGGCGACCTGTAGTGCTGCTCAGGCGACCACCCGAGAATGTGCCGGCGCTGGTTCGCTACGAAGTAGGGATGGAGCTGCTATGGAAGTCCGAGGCCGATCCGGACGAGAGCGGGTAGGGATTGGGTGCGGCCGTCCGAGCGCTAGCCCCGCCGGTTGAACCGAATAAGCCGATCGAGCCCGGGCTCGACCACCAGTTCCAGGTAGTCGCCGAAATCCACCGACATCGGTTGGGTGAAATAGCTGCCATTGACCGACAGTAGCTCGATCTCGAGCCGCAGCTCAGGATTCTCCCACCGGAATGAGAAGGTGTCCTCCCCGTTACCAGTTACGGTCCCGATGCGGTAGCGGCGGCCACTCTGCCAATGGACGTAGATCTTGGCGTCGTTGTAGTTCTGGTTCTTTACGTAGAGTGAGACCACCCGTGCGGGTTGGAGCTGGCGGTCTTCCGGGGAGCCACCGAACAGGCTACGGCAACCCGGAAGTGCAAATGTGGCACAAATCACGAAAGCCACTGTCGCTCTGTAGTTCATCGTCGCGCTCTCTCCGGGACATACCGGTCGCGTGGTGACACCTACCGCACCGCCACACCTTTGAAGAACGTATAGCAGAAGCTACCCTCCCCACACTCTGCTACGTAGTACAGATCCTCGATCCCCTTGTTCCAGGATGCCTCGTCGATGAGCTGCATGTCCAGCGCCCGGGCTCTCACACCTTCCACCATCGGTATGATGGTCTTCTTTACGAAAGCGACCATCAGCTCAGGCTTGCTCGTGTCGGCGTATACCATCTTGGGAGAAACCCGGACGTCGCGCAAGCCGGCCCGCGACAGTAGCGGGAACAGTTGCCTGCCGATCAGTGAGTTGCCGCCCAGCTGAGCTTGAGCTTCAATCAGACAGTTCCACGCCTGTCGTGCATGTCTACTCTCGGGGTGGAAGTAACAGGACCCGTGATCGCCTTCGATCACAGTCATGGTCCCACCCCTTTTCAACACGCGACGCAGCATCCGGAGTCCACTGTCGGGGTCAGCCAGATGCTCGAGCACATGACACACGAACACGTGGTCGAATGTCTCAGCCGGGAACGGTAAGGCGAAGATGTCTGCTTGCTGGAACTGGACGTTTGCCAATCCCTGCTCTTGCACCAGGGCTCGCGCAAGCCGCAGTGACTGCGGCGCCCTGTCCATGGCCACGATCCGCGCGGCCGGGCTGTTCCGGGCCAGGGTCACCGTTTGCGCGCCAACTCCGCAGCCGGCTTCGAGCACTGTGCTCCCCACCGGATACCGCGTGTCGTGATGGAATAGATCTCGGACCGACCCGGCCTGATCGTACAGCCGCTCGGTCTCGCGCTGCGAGAACCCGTGCACGTACCTGTCAGCGTTGAGCACGAGTGAGCTGTCGGGGTGAAGCTGGATCTCCAGTCATGGTTGCGCCGCGGCTGCCACCTCAGCCCCGTAGGCCGTCCGGAGCCCGCCCAGGTACTCGTCTAACAGTCCGGACAGGATGGAGTGCTCTTCCTGTACGGTGTTGCGGAACCGCTCGTCGGTGAGGAAGTGATACAGCACCGCGGCCATGATCTTGGCGTCGAGCAGGAAGCCTTGATGGCCCACTGGCTTCAGCGAGTCCTCGAATCGTTCATAGGAGTGCCCCGCAGCGGGTGAGCTGAAGACACTGACACCCACGCCCGGGACGTCGCGCGACACGAAGCCCGTCTCTTCGTAACCCGCAGGTCGCTGGGGTTCCGCCCTGAGCTGTGGCGCCTGTAGGACCTCGGCATATGCGTATACCAGCTCCTCGAGGCTTCCTGTGGTTATGCCGTCCCGCAGACGGCCGTACGTCTCTATCTCGACCTGCGTCCCGGTTGCGAGCGCGGCCCCCCGGGCGGCGTCGGCCATCATCGCAGTCATGTGCTCGAGATAAACCTCATCGGGGTAGCGGATGTAGTAGTCGACCACGGTGCGGTCCGGTACCACGTTGGGGGCTATTCCTCCCTCGGGAATCACACCTTGGATCGACGCTTCGGGCCGGAATGTCGGCCTGAGGCCGTCGACGGCGTCGTAGAACCGTACTGCCGCGGTCAGGGCGTTGCGCCCGAACCAAGAGGCGCGCTGGTGCGATGGGCGGCCGGTGAAGGTGTACTTGACCATGTTGATGTTGAGACAGCAGATACCGAAGCCGGCTTTCCCCCGTGCCGTCTCACTGGCACCGTGACTTCGTACCAGGATGTCGGCACCTTGGAAGACGCCGGCCCGCCACATGATCTCCTTGGCGGGAGGCCCCATCTCCTCTGCCGGCGTGCCGTACACGATAACGCTGCCCTGGATCTGGTTGCGCTCCATGTGCCGCGCCACTGCCACGGCGGCCGCGAATCCCACGGGGCTCTGTGCATTGTGCTGGCAGCCATGGAATGGCCCCTGAGTGGAGCGCAATGCGTCGTATTCGACTATGATGCCGAGGGCCGGTCCGTCGGGTCCGGCTGGAGAGGTCCAGGTGCCAACAAAGGCCGTGGCGAGATCGGCCATTCCGGTCTCCACCCCGAAACCGTGCGATCTGAGCACCGCGGTCAGGGTGTCGACGGTCTGGAATTCCTCAAAGCCCACCTCGGGATTGTGTCCTATGTGGTCGCTCAGGTCCTGCATTTCGGAGGCCCACAATTCGTCGATGTGAGTGAACACAGCGTCCAGCTTGGCATCCTTCCTGGCAGCCAGCCGGTGCGCCATTTGAGTGGGCTGCAGCCGTTGCTGCAATGCTTCGATCTGGCGCAGAACGTCTCCCGCAGCCTGGCGTTCTGTGTCTGTGGTCTGACCGGCAGCCGACGCTGCGCCGACCAGGGACATGCCAAACGCCAGTGACGTGAATGACCATACGTGACGCATGTAAACCTCCGTAACGGGTAATCTCTCAGGATGGGCCTGATCGTGGCTGCTGCGCGAAGATAGGTCGTTGGGGAGGGCGCGACCAGGCCCGCAGTGGCTGCCAGTTCCACACGCGTGCCTGGCTGCCCCTCGCGTCCCGTGTGCCGGAGCCGCATCTTAGTGGCTCTGCCATACAGAACAGACTACTGCCCCTATCATGGGAGAATGAGTATGAACACACTGCGCGTAGTCGTCCCGGCGGTGGCCATCTTGGCCACGGCATGCGCCTCAGGCGGTCAGACGAGTGGCCGGCCCAGCGGCAACCGCAACGTCATCACGGCGGAGGAATTGGCGAGCCTGGGTGCGGTGAATGATGTGTACGACGCGATCCAGCGTCTCAGATCCTCGTGGTTCCGGACCCGTTCTGGCACGACCGCGCCTGCGGTGATCATCGACAACGTGCGGGCCGGCGATCTGCAGATGCTGCGTTCGCTCAGCACTCAGAACGTCCAGCAACTGCGCTACATCAGTCCGTCCGATGCGACCACACGCTGGGGCACCGGGTATACGGGAGGTGCGATCGAAGTCATCATGCGGCGGTAGCATCCTTCCGACACTTGCCGAGTCTGTCTGATGCCGTCGAGACGCCATGGTCGCGGGCGCCCCGGCCGCGTAGCTCGGGAGAGCGTAGGAATCATGTAGTGCGTGCGGTCCGAGGCGCCCGGCGACCGAGCCTCTTCCAGGCGTCAGACAGACCTCGGCAAGTGTTGGCAGGACTTCGCCCAGCCGCGAAGCCCAGCGAGACTGTGACCACGGTCACCACTGGTATACCCCCCACGGCGCTAACTTCGACAGCGACAGGTTGGCCAGGGGGAGAACCTGAATCACGCCACAGACGTACCCCAATTCTCACCTGCTGAAATCAGGGCGATCCGCAACATGCTCGCCGCCAGGAAGCAGGCTCCACCGTGCGAGCGGTGTGGCAGTGCTTTCGATGTGCAATGTAAGGTGGCCACGGTGGCGACCGTGACGTGGCACGTCACTTGCCCACAGTGTCGCCGCGCGGCAGTCATCACGGAGATCCCGGACGACCGCAGGGCTGAGGCCGACAAATAGAGCCTCAGCCACTCTAGCGCAACCGCGGACTCCCCAAGGCTGCCGCGCGCTAGAAACCCATGTTACCCGAGACGGCTTGCTGCGCGGTGACCAATGCCGGGCGCGTCATCGGGCTGTGCGATCGGTGATCCTCAGCTCCTACTGACGTTGCTTGCGCGGCGCGACGGCGCGACAGGCTGATGCGGTCCCGCGACAGGCCGGGGCGAGCCGGTGCAGCTGCATTTGGCCAACCCCTTGCCGCGTTGCAGGTTCAGGGCCCGTGACTCGATGCGACAATCGAGTGCCATTTGACGTGCGCCTCCAAAACGGCTATTTCAGGCTCTCACGTGAAACTGCTTTCCAACATACGAAACGACATCCTCGGTGGCATCACGACCTCGGTGGTCGCCCTGCCGCTGGCCATCGCATTCGGTGTCGCTGCCCTGGCACCGCTCGGGCCGGAGTACGTGGCCCAGGGAGCACTGGCAGGTCTCTACGCCACCATCATAGCGGGCGCCCTGGCGGGCCTGTTTGGTGGCACGCCCGCGCAGATGTCGATTGCCACAGCCCCCATGTCGGTCTTGGTCACGTCGGTGATCGTCAGAACCATGCAGGATCCGGTACTGGCGGGGCTAGCTGTGGATCCTGCCGAGGTGATACTGCTGCTGGTCGCCGCCACAATCGTGCTGGGCGGCCTGCTGCAGCTACTCCTCGGGCTGCTTGGTGGCGGCCGGCTGATCAAGTACATCCCGTATCCAGTAGTTGCGGGATTCATGAATGGTATCGCGGTCATCATCTTCCTGTCCCAAGTGCGGCCGTTCTTCGGGGTGGACAAATCCACGAGCATCGCGGCGATTTGGAACGGAGACGTCGCCTTGCGCTACGAAACCGTCGTGGTGGGTACGGTGACGATCGCCACGATCGTGTTGGCCAAGCGCTTCATCCGTGCTGTCCCGGCCGCGTTGGTCGGCCTGGTATTCGGCATACTGACCTATGTAGTGATGGGCGTGACCGTCAGCCCCGGACTGCTCCAGTTCACTGGCAACTCTCTGATCGTAGGCGCGATCCCCAGCGCCATACCCACACCCACGCAGCTGTTCACGTTTCTCCGTTTGGTTGGTGACATCCCCGCCTCACTATGGCTGTCCATTCTGCTGCCGGCGCTCACACTGAGCGTGCTCGCCTCAATCGACACACTGCTCACCTCCGTGGTCTCCGACATCGTTACCAAGACGAGACACAACAGCCGCCAGGAGCTGTTCGGTCAGGGCATCGGAAATATCGCCTCAGCGATGTTCGGCGGTCTTCCGGCGGCGGGCTCTACGGCGGTCACGATGGTGAATATCAACGCGGGTGGCCGGACGCCGCTGGCCGCCGTCGTCAACAGCGTCGTGGTGCTGTTGATCGTACTGGCCTTGGGAGGTCTGGTTCAGTGGATCCCCATGTCGGTCCTGGCCGGGATTCTGATCGTAACTGCCGTGGGAATGGTGGATTACGAGAGTCTCAACCTCATCAAGAAAAAGTCGGCATTCGAGAACCTGTTCATAGTGGCGGTTGTCACGGTCATCACCGTGAGCATCGATCTCATGGTCGCTGTGGGCATTGGTCTGGTGATCGCCTCGCTCCTGTTCGTGCGGGATCAGCTGCGGCGCACGATCGTGCGGCGGCGTTACACCGGGGACCTGGTCCGTTCCAAACGAGTGCGCGATCAGGACGCCATGCAGCTGCTCGCCGACAATGGCGCGAAGATCGTCGTGTACGAGCTCAGTGGCTCGCTGTTCTTCGGAACGTGTGACCAGCTGCAGACCGAGGTCGAGAAGGATCTGGAGCGGCTCTGTATGATTCTCGATCTCAAGCGGGTCGATACCATCGATCTCACGGGTGCACAGGTGATGCGCCAGATTGTCGACCGGGTGCAGGAAAAGGGCAACCATCTGGTGCTCGCACACGTCAATGGGTCGGGGGATCCAGACAAGGAGCGAATACAGCGGTTTCTCGCCGACATCGGCGTGCTGGAGGCCGTTGGCGAGCAGCATGTTTTCGAGGATACGGATCGGGCGCTGGAGTGGGCCGAGGAAACGCTGATCGACCACATCACGCTCGAGCGGCAGGTGTCGAGTGCCATGCGGCTGCTGCGGGATCTCAGCGTATTCAAAAGTCTGTCAGATGCACAGCTCCAGACCGTTCAGCCATTCCTCACTCCGCGGTCCTTCAAGGAAGGTGACATCGTCTTCAACGAAGGCGATCCCGGCGATGGCATGTATTTCATTCTCCAGGGATATGTGAGTGTCCTGGCAGATTCGGCGGATGGGGATCGCACGCGCAGGCTCGCCACATTCGCCGCGGGTGTCTTCTTTGGGGACATGGCGGTCCTGGAGGGGAAGCCGCGCTCCGCCACGGTCCGCGCCGAAACGGACAGCGAGCTGTTGTTCCTCTCGAACGACGGTTTCCACCAGCTCACCGAGCAGGAACCCTTGGTCGCCTCGCAGATGTTGCTCGGTATCGCTCGAGAACTATCCTACCGGCTGCGGGTGACTACGGCGGAAGTGAGGGCGTTGGAGGAGTGAGGCCGGTCGCTGTCCGAGGCGCCCGGCGACCGAGCTTCTCTCAGGCGTCAGACAACTCGGCAGGATATCCGTCAACCGCGAACGCGTCCTGGGACAGCGGCTGGCCTCCCTACTCGACCAGCATCGCTGCCGGTTCGGCACCTCCCACCGGTTGGATTTCGGTCGGCAACTCCAGATTGGTGATCTCCTCTGTCAGCTCATAGTCGTAGTCGGGGTACTCGTACAGCGGCATCCGTGGCTCGGTCTGTCCCATCGAGTATCCATAGCAGCTTTCGTAGTCGGCGGGATTCTCACCCAACTCCTCCAGCTGCCTCAAGTACTCGCTGATCGATTTCGATTCGATCACCACCACCTTGCCGATCGAGTCGATGATGGGACTGTGAGAACGCGTGCGATCGTGGTCGAACTCGAGCACGCGCCGCCCGTACCGCGTTATGCCGATGACGCGGAACGTGAGACTCTTCCCCACAGCCGGGAGGTTGATGACGCTGCGATCGGTCGACAGGAACGGCACGCAGGCTCTGCCCCTGAGCGTGCTGATTTCACGCACCAGAGTGGGGGCTTTGGCCGGCAACTCACGGATCGACTCGTAGTACCGCTCGGGAACTCGGCCGATCACTTTCTCTTCCATTTCTTCCTGCACCACACGAGCTACGGGTGCATAGTTGAAGCTGTTCTCGTGGTACCCTTTCATTACGAAGGTGTAGTACGGCAGCAGGCCGACCTCGTTCAACACTTCGCGCAACTTCGCCGTGTGTCCGCGCCGAGAGGCAGCAGCCGAGAAGACCAACTGGTTGGTGACGACCCAGCCGGCAGCGAGCAATCTCGCCGCGGCGTCGCGCGACTCAGGCGTAACCTCCATGGGTGATTCAATGTGCGTTTGAATCACGAACTGTCTCACGCCCACCTCGGACGCTCGCTGCTTGAAGTCCGCCAATATCCTTGCCAGCTCGGGCGTGATGCGCTGCGGCAAGTAGCTGAGCAACCGCGTACCCAGCCGGACCCGCTGAATCTCCGCATACTTGTTCTGCCGCCCCGCGTTGGCCTCGCGCTTCGCCTTCGCCATTTGGTACACTGCGTCGAGGATCCTCTGTAACGCGCTGTCGGTGCTCATCAGCGCGTCACCGCCGGTGATCAAGATGTCACGGAGTTGCGAGTCGCCCTCAAAGTACTTCATCAGCTCGGACAACTTCTCCGGCCAGGTGGGCTGGGGTTCCAGGTGGTCCAGATCGAAGTTCAGGCGGCCCCGCTGGAAATCGTACATCCGCTGGCACGACGAGCACAGTCCGCCGCAGGCGCGTCCGGTCGTGTCGGGGATCAAGATGGCCACGTCAGGATAGCGCCGGTGCACGTTATCGTAGGGGGGTAGCAGCCACCCCGCGGCGTTGGGTTTGCCCGGTACCACCTCGTCTTCCTTTTCCCAGGCGCGGATGTGACCGAACTCTTCCACCAGTTGGGAGCTGTACACGACGTAGTGGCGCATCGCCAGGTCGGCGCCGATCGCGAAATAGGGCACCCGGACATGCAGTAGTGACAGGTAGTAGGGGTTGACGAAGAAGGGGATGCCCACCTCACGCGCACGATAGAGGATCTGCATCGTGTCGGGATCCAGCGAGTTGCCCAGCATTTCGTTCAGCAGTTCAGGGGACCGCACGGCGAAGTTGAGGTGGAACTTCGGGTCCTTCCACCACTGCAGCGCCCGCTCGAACTTGTCTTGGCGCGACATGCCAGAGTCGAACTTGAACTTCTGGTTGCGGATTTCGCCCCGGTCCATCCGGTCAATGATGATGCTGAGAATGCGTTCCCTGTTTTCCTCTCGCAGCGCGACTATGCGCGGGTCGAGGCCGGACGGATAGCGATCCATCCACGACTCGACCTCATCACGAGTGGGCACGCGCCGCTCGCTCCTGCCGGTGAACTGCCGGAACAGATGCAGTGCGTCCTCGAAGAACTCCGGCTTGGCGCCTCCTGTACCTTGGTTTACTGCGAGCCATAGCTGGCGGATTGGTGTGCTCACGGCGATGGCACCGCGGAGGTTGAGGTCATTGAACTGACGCCCGGCGTGGTCCACGTAGTCGAGCAACCGAATGGCCGCGTGGTCGGCCCACGAGAGCGCCTCGAACGCCGCTCGGCTCTGGCTGCGCCCCTCATAATAGGCCAGTGCTTGCGGTCGTTGACCCAACTCCTCCAAGACCCATTCACGGATCCCGATGCGGGCCTCGATCTCGTTCTTCGAGTTGCGCAGCAGCTGCTCGAGCTTGGGATTCTCCTTGAGCAGCGTCTTGACGAGTCGATGTGACTTGACGTTGATGGCAATGTGGTCGAGTTCGTCGATTGGCATCATGGCTGTCTACCCCCGGTCCATTGAGCAGCTGCTTCGACTAGTCTCGTTGTGGCACGGAGCTAAGTTCGTCCCACCATTAATTCTAGCTCGTTGTACCTGTGACCGCCTCCCGCCCCCCCTTCACTGTGGCGTCGTGGATTGAATCCGTTGGCGCATCCGCACGGGTGCCTGGATCTCAAGAGCTAGGGCAACGCTAATGGCTGGTTGATTGAGCTTCGGACATATCATCCAACGAGCCGGAACGACTGTTGCCGGATGCCGTCCCAACGCCTGGAACTCAGGTGATGCTACATGTCTCGGACTGGGGTGAGGGGGAACGGGTTAGCGGTGTTTGTCACGTACCCGAAGAACGGCAGCCCCGCTATGCGGCAAGCACCGCGTCTGTAGCCGTCCGGGAAAGCTCCTTGAGTTCTTCCAGGCTGAGGTTGTCGTGGGAACAGGTTTCGAATACTGTCGGGATCGAGCGATTCGCGGCGTAGAAATCCCGGCGGAACCGCACGACTTGGTGGTGGCGGGGTGTGGGCGGTGGATGACATCAAGGGCTTCCGCATGGAGATCTCAGGTACGAAGAAGCTGGAGCTGGTCGATGAAACCGGTGCGAGCTACGCGGCGACTGCCTGCTCGGACTGCAAACGTCAGTTGACGCAGCTGATGGAGCACCACAAGAGAGAGGTGGAGGTCGGAGGCGTCCACGATATGCTGTCCCGGGCGATTCTCGTAAACGGAAAGGCGGTGGAGCGACAGGAATACGTGTAGCGCGGAAATCGGGCCGTTGCTGCGCGACTGTCGGCTATGGTCACTCACACCTGTGATGGTCGCTACGCGAGACGTGAGGGTGGCGGGGCCGTAGTGCATTGGACAGTTGACTAGTTGGCAGTTTCCTGCTGAGTGGTCTGACGCCGTCGGGACGCCAAGGTCGCGGGCGCCCCGGCCGCGCAGCTCAGGAGAGCTTTGGAGTCACGTGGTGTCGGCGGTCCGAGGCGCCCTACGACCGAGCGTCCCTCAGGCGTCAGGCCACTCAGCAGGATGTGGGCGACGCGCGACTCGCCTCAGCTATCGACTCGCCAACTCCTCGCTACGAGGTGCGCGACTAGTCCAACGCCGATTAATCCGAGACCGGCGGCCCAGATGATGGGCTCGACCCAGAAGGCCAGGCCCAGGCAGCTCAGGATCCCGAGCACGGGGATGAAGCGCGGGAACCGCCGCTTGTCGGCGGGCAGGCGCAGCGCCGAGAGATTGGTGAGCGCGTAGTAGACGAGTACGGTGAAGGCGCTGAACGACCACGTGGTCTTGACGTTGCCGACCAGCACGAGGCCGGCGATCAACGCGCCGGTGACGATGACGGCCCGGCGGGGAGACTTCTGGCGCTGGTCCACGTGCGCGAGCCACGCGGGAAGATCCCGCCGCCGCCCCATGGCGAGCATGACCCGCGAGAGTCCGAGTAGCAGGTTGAGCAACACGCCCACCATGGCCGTGATCGCGGCGACGGCCACCAGCCACGCCACCCCTGGGACGGTGAAGCCCTGTGCCACGACCTCGAGTGGGGCCGCCGCGGTTCGGGTGGCCTCGGCCAAGCCGGGCGCGCCGACCACGCCCACTGCCACGGCCACCACGGCCACGTACAGGGCCATCGTCACGGCTAGCGTGATGACGATCGCCCGCGGGATGCTGTGGGAGGGGTCTCGCACCTCTTCGCCCAGGGTCGCGATGCGCCCGTATCCGGTGTAGGCCACGAACATCAGGGCGGTCCCGTGCAGCAGCCCGCTGATCCCGCCCGCATCGGAAGAGATGAAGGGCACGAACCGCGACGTGCCGTTCGCGACCAGAGCCGGTAGCCCGGCGAGGACGAACACGACGAGGACGAGCAGGGTCAGCGAGACGATTATCGCATTAGTCCGGTTGCTGCGATGCATGCCTCCGGCGACGACCGCCGTTAGGGTAACGACGATGGCCAACCCGAGCACGATGCGGGCGAGGTCGCCCTGGGCGCCGATGCTGGTCAGCACGTAGCCCGCGAACCCCAGCGCGGCCGTGGCGGCCGACGCGCTCTTGGCGCACAGGAACATCCAGCCGGCGGTGAAGCCGAGCGCCGGGTTGAGGTAGCGGTAGCCGTACTCGTAGGTCCCGCCGCTCACCGGGTGGCTCGCGGCGAGCTGGGCGCTCGATAGCCCGTTGAAGGTGGCAACGATCGCCGCCAGTGCCACGGCCAGGACTACCGCGGGGCCGGCCACGCCCGCTGCGATTCCGATGCTGACGAAGATGCCCGTCCCGAGGATCGAGCCCAGGCCCATGAGCACGGCACCTGGCACCCCGACGACGCGGGCGAGCGATGCTCCGGTGGCGGGCTCGGTGGCTTGGTGTGACTCTCGACCAGCATCACTGTGAGTGGGCATCCTCTACCTCCGAGGTCCGTCCGATGAAGCGCTCGAGCGAGCCGCGGCCCGCTCCAGCGGTCACCGAATGAGCGGGGATCTTACAAACAGGTTGCGGCGCGGAAACTTGAGCGGGTCGCCGCAGACCGGCGAGCAGGCGCATGCTGTGCGCTGAGTCTGGCCGTGTAGCTACTGGGCAGTGTATGTCGCTCCCGTCACCAAGCCGCCGCGGCAGTCTAGCGGGCCGTCCGTGTTCCTGAAGTTGACGGCGCGGTCGTCGCCCTCCACGGGGGGGTAGTGCGCGTAGACACCAAAATGCAGGTGGACTACGTCGGTGGTCCCGGAGTGGCCGGCGAGGGCGATGGCCTGCCCACTCGCCACATCTTCTCCGATCTCCACGAGGACGCCACCCTGCATCAGGTGGGCGTAGAACCCTAAGGTGCCATCCGCGTGCTCCACCATGACGTGGTTGTGGTCGCTGCCCTCGCCGTCATCGGGCGAGTCGTCTTTGACCTGGCGGACCACCCCTGCGCGAGCGGCCACGACCGTATCGCCCATGGGAATCAAGAAATCATATGCTTGCTGCTCCCGGTGACCCCCAGTGGGAACGCAGTAGCCGTTGTTGAGCCGGTAGCTCTTGCCGGCCGGCCACGGGAGGATGTACTCAGACGCCGCAGGGTCGCCGAAATCGTCGCGGCTAGTGCAGCTGCTCAGATACGCGGCTGTCAAGCCGAGACGTGCGCTGGTCTCGACCGTGCAGGCGGTTTGGGCGCCGCACGAGCCGGGATCGAAGGTGACATCGGTCGTGAAGGTGCCCTCCAGCAGCGTCGCTGTAACGGCCAGCGTGCCGGTGGAACGGTGCGTAGCTTGGCACCCATCCAAGTCGGTTAGGACCTCGGTTCCAGTGAAGTCGAGGCGCTCGCCCAGGACCGTACCACTGCCCCACAACCCGCCTCCGGTAATCACCGAGGCTTCGTTACCGCACTGAATGATGGTGATCGACTCGGTGCTCGAGCTGTCGTTCCTGAGGCCGCAGGTGTTGGAACTCACCGTAGCGGAGAGCTGCCACACGGCCGTGAGGTCGACCAGGGTGGGGGTCTCCAGGATGTCACTGCCGCAAGCAGTCGCCGTCAGGGCGGCCGGCAGCACGACCGCCGCGATGCGTATGCGCATGATGGACCTCACAGGAATTCGAGGCTCGGGGCCAAAGTAGAGCCGCGCGAGTGGACCGTCCAGGGGCCCGGGCTCACTAGCCCAGGGCTGCACGGAGGTTGGGCGAGTCCGCTGTTTCAGGAACGATCTCGGGGTCGGTACACGAGCTGCGCGCAGCGGGCAAACGCTACTGGTGGGCGCGCCCGGCACCGCCCGACACGACCGTACTGTGAAACATATGTGCGCGACGCACGTAGTTCAGCTATGAGCCCCAAGAACCGAAATCCCGAGTCGTTCCTGCCGCTCAGACCGGTGGAGTTCGAGATCCTGTTGGTGCTGGCGGACGGGGACCACCACGGCTACGCGATCATCCGGCAGACCGAGGAGCGGACTGAAGGCAGGCTGCGCCTGGAGACCGGCACGCTGTACCGCGCCCTCCGGCGTCTCACTTCGGATGGCTTGGTCAGCCCGTCGTCCAAGCGACCCGCGCCCGATTTGGATGACGAGAGAAGGCGGTACTTCGCAATCACACCGCTGGGCCGTGAGGTGGCTGCCGCCGAGGCTCGTAGGATGGCGAGTCTGGTGGCTGCGGCACGCGCACGCTCTCTGATCCAGCAAGCGTGAGCATGATCGCGCGCCGAGTTTACCGCCTGCTGCTGCGTGCCTATCCGGCTGATTTTCGCCGCACGATGGGCAGCGACATGGAAGACACGTTCCTGGACCGTTATCGGGTAGCCCGGAGTGCGGGCGCCTGGCCAGCATTGGCCTGGTACTGGTGTCGCACGCTGTGGGACGTTGCGGCAAGTGCGATACCCGAGCACCGGGACCGGCGCAGCCTCGCAGCTCGCGAGCGGCGCATGATGAGTCACACGAACCGACCGAGAGGCGTCCCGGCTATGGGCGATTTCTGGCAGGACCTGCGCTACGCCGTGCGGAAGCTCATGAAGAGCCCCGGATTCACGGCCATCGCCATCACGATCATGGGTCTGGGTATCGGAGCGAACACTGCCATCTTCAGCATCGTGAACGCCGTGCTGTTCCGGCCGCTACCGTACGAGAACCCGTCGGAGATCGTGCGGATCTTCACTAGCGATTCGGACGGCAGGACGCCCTTGGCCGTCTCGTACCCGGACCTGATCGACTATCGCGCACGGTCGGATCTGTTCTCGGGAGCGGTCGCCTACGAGAACGTGTTCTTGAATCTCACCGGCAGCGACGGCTCGGAAGTCGTAATGGGCGAATACCTCTGCGCCGACTTCTTTGCGCTGCTCGGTGTGGCGCCGGCCTTGGGCCGCGCGTTCACGCCCGAAGAAGACGAACCGGGCGCGTCACCGCCGGTTGTGGTGCTGGCCTACGACACGTGGCGACGGCGTCATGGAGGGGATCCCGCAATCGTCGGCAGCACTATCCGGCTTAACGGCCGGCCGGTCACAGTGGTCGGCGTCGGGCCTGAGGGATATAACGGATCCACCGTCGGCATCACGTCGGAGTACTGGCTGCCTTGGGGCTCCGCGGTACAGGTCGAGCCCGCCGAGGTCCGTCGTATGGAGGGCCGTGGCAACCGCAGCCTGATGATGATTGCCCGACTCCAACCCGGCGTGACACGAGAGCAGGCCGAGGCCGCGCTCAACGGCGTGGCCAGACGGCTCGGCGAGGCCTACCCGGAGACCAACGAGAATCTCGCTGTCTTCGTATACCCGGCGAACCAGGTGCGGCTCCACCCCATAATCGATTCGGCACTCTACCCGGCGGCGGGGCTGCTCATGGCCGTGGTGGGGCTGGTGCTGTTGGTGGCGTGCAGCAACATCGCCAACCTCATGCTGGTGCGCGCGGCATCCCGCCGCAAGGAAGTCGCAGTTAGACTCGCGCTTGGCGCCCGCAGGAGCCGGCTCATCTCGCAGTTGCTTACCGAGAGCACCCTGTTGGGCGTAGCTGGAGGGATCGCGGGTCTCGTGATGGCGATCTGGTTTGCGCGGTTCATCGTGTCGTTCAAGCCACCGCTCCCCATTCCGGTGGTGATCGACTTGAACCTCGACTGGCGCGTCCTGGCGTTCACGGTGGTGCTGTCGCTGATCACCGGTGTGCTGTTCGGTCTGGCCCCCGCGCTCAAGTCATCCCGTCCCGACCTGGTGCCGACGTTGAAGGACGAGACACATTCGCTTGCGGTCAAGAACCGCCGCTTGAGCATGCGCAACTTGCTCGTGGTGTCGCAGGTAGCGCTCTCGCTCGTGTTGCTTGTCGGCGCCGGCCTCTTCGTGCGCAGCCTCATCAACTCACAGCAGGTGGATCCCGGGTTCGACACGGAACGCACTGCCATGGCGACGTTCAACGCCGATGTCGCCTACGACAACGACGCCGAGGCTCGCGAGTTCCTGGACCGGCTGGTCGAGCAACTCGAGACACACCCCGGCATAGAAGCCGTTGCGCTTTCAGACCGGTTGCCGCTCAGTATCGGCGTCCAGATGAACGGCGTCTACGTCGAGGGTCTTGCCCCGCCTCCGGGTGAGGACGAGTTCTCGGCCGACTTTGCATCGGCGAGTCCAGGGTACTTCGAGACAATGGGGATCCCGATCCTGCGCGGCCG
>Ga0209536_100007500_pt1 | contig 16531 bp, 12 predicted proteins | sample DeeMarSeWOR28_12_FD_187461 | JGI IMG/M metagenome (GOLD analysis project Ga0209536, IMG submission 187461) | Marine sediment microbial communities from White Oak River estuary, North Carolina - WOR-2-8_12 (SPAdes) (version 2) | ecosystem: Environmental > Aquatic > Marine > Intertidal zone >... | reverse complement strand
CAGCTTATCCTTTTCTCTGTTCAGGAAATGGAGGATGTCACCTGTGGTGACCTGACAGGGATAACACTCTTTACCAGAGGTAAACTCCTTTCCAAGGTCCATACCCTTGTAAGTATCGATGACCCGGGCATCAATCCCAAAGCTTCTGAGGGCGCCGGCAACAAGGTGATTTGCCCTCCTGGCCATCTCTGGCAGAAGAAGAGTCTTGTCCCTACCACCAATTTGTCCTTCACCCTCGGAAAGGGAGCTGAATATCTGGCTGCCGTATTGTTTCATTTCCATCTAACTTACCTCCACTTGGCTTCAGCACCCAGGCGCTTGCCAAAAACCTGACTTCATTTTCGTCAATTTCGGTCGCTCGTAACGGATCGAGAGGGCTCGAGGGGCGCGGGTGAGGACGGATAAACATGTGGACTATCCGCAGGATACTCTCCAACATCCCGTTCTGGTTTCTGCATGGTATTCTCTATCACATTCTTGTAGGCCTCGAGCCTTGTCATTACCCCGGCAACGGCACTATGCTCATCCAGTTCTAAGATGAGATAGGGCTTATCTCCCATGATGTGCTTGTAAAAGTGCTCAATAAAGGAGTCCGCTCCGCAGCTGAAATTGGTGATATGGAGTCCAAAATAGTTGGGGCGATCCTTTATGAACCGTGCCGTCCTCAGTATCTGAGCCCCCAGACCCCAGTACATGGCAGGAAAATCTGAGAGATCCACGCCAGTCACATCTATGAAATCCATGGGCACGGCGTTCACACCGATTTTGGCCATATTCTGACCCAGCCTCAAGTTTAGCCTCTCATCGTAGAGGTTATAGGGCCGACCCGTGACCAACACCAAGGGCGTATGGGAGGGCTGGGTCGCAATGATCTCTTCTCCCATGGCATACATTTCATCCACAAACACGTTCTGTCTTTCCAGGGCATATTCCAGGGCCCTCTCGATTTCTGATCGGCTCTTCCCCAGTTTTTTTGACAGCTGTTCGCTCAACTCCACGGCCAGCGTGGAGGTGTCATATTTTAAATGAACGATAGGGCTCAGTATAGAGGCCTTGTCCAGGTCGAGGGCCACGCGGACCATATACTGGTTGGAGGATACAAGGGGACAGTAAAAACCTCTTTCAGATTCTTTCGGTGTCGGCATATTGATTATGCTGGGCAGGAAAAGATATCTCGTTTTTCCCACAAGGGCCTTCACATGACCGTGGGATACCTTGACGGGATAGCACGTCTCTGAGGTCATGGCCTCGATGCCTTCACTGGAGATCTGACTGTTCGTGGGCGGCGTAAAGACGACCCTATATCCCAGTCTATCAAAGAAATGGGCCCAGAGTACGCCGGTCTGCAAAGAATAAAGGCTTCTCTGCATTCCCATGGTGGGTCGTCCGTCCACCTCCATAATAGGTTCTCCCTTCAGTTCCTCATACGCTCCGTCCATGTGGGACTGCCAGATTTTCTCTCTCAGGAGAAAAAAGTTTTCCTTCTTGCTGCCTTTGCCCCTGATTAAATCATAGCGGCCGCACTCTCCTCCCCATATGCTCTTTCGGCCGTCAAAGTCATAGATCTTGAGCTTGCACTGGTTATGGCAATTGGCATCTGCAAGGCATACCTTCTCATTGTAGCCCATCTGATCATTTATGGCACTCTCCAGCCCCCTGAAGCTGCTCGTCGTCAAATTTTCCTGCGCCATCTTTTCCTGAAGGCTGATGGCTGCGCCAAAGGCACCCAGCACTTCCCTGTGTCTGGGCACCACAAGGCCCCGGCCCAAAACATTCTCAAAGGCCGCCACCACCGCCTTGTTCAGGGAAGGCCCGCCCAAAAACATCACCCGCTGTCCTGTCTTCCTTTTTCCTACAACGCGGTTGAGGTAGTTATACACGATGGCATAGCATAGACCTGCAATAAGATCGTCCCTTGGAAGCCCTTTCTGAAGATAAGAGACAAGGTCTGACTCCATAAAGACCGTGCATCTCTCTGCCAGCTTAACCGGGGTCTCTGAGGAAAGGGCAATATTTTGAAACTCGCCCACAATGTTAATCCCGTATTTATTGGCCAGCTCATGGAGGAAACTCCCTGTACCTGCAGCACAGACCTTGTTCATGTCAAAATCAAGCGGATAGGCATTTGAGATATAGATATATTTCGAGTCCTGGCCTCCAATCTCGAAGATGGTATCAATTCCGGAGTCGATCTCCACAGCGCCCCGAGCGTGGGCCGTGATCTCATCAATAATGAGGTCCGCATTGAGAAAATCCCCTACCACGTTCCTTCCCGAACCCGTAGTGGCTGTACCGATGATCTCCACCTTGTCACCCATTTCTTGCTGGATGATCCGTAGAAGCCCCTGGGTCACCTCGATCGGTTTTCCCTGGGTGTGTACATAACTCTTATGGATGATCTCACGATTTTCATCGATCAAGGCGTATTTAGTCGTGGTTGACCCTATGTCGATGCCAAGATAGACACGTTCTTTCTCTGAAAAGGATCGCTTTCGGACATCGTTGTCTTCAGGGAAATAGGTCTCCTTTAGTTCCAGCTTGGGGGCTACGGGAAACTCTGAGGTCTCCTCCCCCATAATCAAATCAGAGGCCGCAAGGTTTAAGTTGTTCTCCAGCCCCAGATCAAGGGCATGAAGTGCTACGCCCAGGGCCCCCACCGAGGCGTTGTGTTCGGGTACGATCAGCTCAGGAAAGTAGTCTTTGAAAGCGCGCACCTGGAGTTCGTTCTTAGAAAGCCCACCAATGAACAGGATGGGATTCTCAAGGACACGATTGCAAACAATGGTGCTTATGTAGTTCCTTGCATTTCCCAAATGGAGTCCATAGATAATGTCTTCAAGCTTCTCCCCTTTGTTCTGAAGGTGGATCATATCTGACTTGGTAAAGACAGTGCAGCGGCAGGCCACATTGGCAGGCTTCTCACTCCTCAGCCCCAGTTTGATGAAGTCCCCCAGTATGCGGTCCGTCTGGTCCTGGGAGATATCCACTTGCTCCGAATAGATGGCCGTGGCCAGGCGCTGGGCCTGCTGGTCAATGAATGAGCCCGTTCCGGAGGCACATGGTCCGTTTGTGTTGAAATATTCCAGTTCCCAACTCACCCCGTCATGGCTTACCTGAAAAAGGGCAATATCCTGCCCCCCCATGCTGATAATACTCTTCGCATCCGGTCGCACGAACAAAGATCCGAGCACCTCGCTGATGGTTTCAAACTCATAGAAGCCACCCACCCTCTGGCTGATCTTTTGTCCATGGTTGCCCGTAAATGCGACGGCCTTTATCTTTTCTTTCCCGAACCGTTGATACAGATCCTGAAAAAGCGCAAGGACCTCTTCTTCTACCTTGCCCAGGTGACGCTTATAGGGCGACTCGTAGATGATTTCCTTCTTCTGGTTAACGACAACACAGTTCAGACTCACAGATCCTGCATCAATACCCACATAATAACCTTCGGAATCCTTCACATTCATCTCCCTCTCCATAACGAACAACTACAATTTTCCGCGCTTCAAATCTCTGACCAGGCAAAATGCGATATGCCAGCCTTGTGTCACCCCAGCATGTAGTATATTTCTCCCAGATGTTCCAGTTGACGAAGGGTCCCCTTAATCTCAAGTCCCTTTACAACACCCTCTGCCTCTTGTAAAGGCATGTTAAACAGGGTTGCGATATCCGAAGCCCTCAATGGCCTTCTTTTGGCCATCGCCAGAATGCTCTCCACCATGGTGTCGTACTGTCCCCATCTTCTCCTCAATGGTGTCTCGGCAATGATCTCCGCCTTCTCGCCAAAGAAGTCTCTTATCTCTTTCAGTCTTTCCATGTCAAGGGATATGGCACTCTGATCCGCAGGCGGTCGCACAACTGTATTCAGTTGGATCTTGTCTGGAGAGATCTCATTAATGACCTCCTTGAGTCCATCCAACTCTTCTTGGCTGTCATTGATTTGGGCAAGGAGAAACACTTCCAAAAAAATTTGGCCATTATACATTTGGCGCAAACGCTTCAATCCCTCAATGATGCTTTTTAAGTGTAGTTCTGGGTGCGACCTGTGTATGGTCTTAAAAGTTTCCTCAAAAGCTGTGGTCAAGGTGGGCATGATGATGTCTGCACCAGCAACACGACGTCTCACGACCCCTTGCCCGAAAAGAGATCCGTTCGTCAGGATGGCTATTCTTGTGTCTGTTATTCTCTTGATGGCGGCGATAACCTGATCTATTTTCGAATAAAGTGTGGGTTCACCGGACCCGGACAGGGTCACCGCATCAGGGGTAAATATCTCAAGCCGTTTCTTTAATTCATCAATGACCTCTTGGATAGGCACGAAGGCGTTGGTGTGGACAGTCTTCTGCGTTGTTCTACCCACTTGGCAGTACAAACAGTCGTAAGTGCAGGTCTTTGCGGGTATCAGATCAACACCCAGGGAGAGGCCCAGTCGCCTCGATGGAACTGGGCCGAAAACAAAACTCATACTCGGCGGCCTCCGCGATCAGTCGTTTGTCCTTGGTCATTCCTCCATTGGACTTCCTCATGACCAAACGATGTTTCCCCAAATCAGGGGCAACAGATACATCACCCTTGCGAAATCAGATTAAAAAAGTATAATTTATCAAAATAAACATAAATACTCAAAATGCAAAGCCTTTTTTAAAATATCCTTTGAGGGCCCATCTTTTTTGCCCGATTCTCCTTCATTAACTTTAGCCCCGCCTGCCACAGCCATTAGAGATTTATGCCCTTGTTTCCTCGTATTTCACGACAAATAAGGTCTTTAGCGCCCAGCACAATGCGGCATGGGCGGGCAGGTCACTTTAGACACTTCAATGGGCCTCATCCCAATTTTTCCCCACCTTCACATCCACTTTGAGCGGCACGTCAAGGCGGTAGACCCCTTCCATCTCCTCCTTAACCATGGAGCGGATGAGATCAGTTTCATCCTCTTTCACCTCAAAGAGAAGCTCATCATGGACCTGCAGGATCATTTTTGTCCTGAAATTTTCCCTTTCCAATCTCTCATGAATATTGATCATCGCCTTCTTGATCAGGTCCGCGGCAGTCCCCTGAATAGGTGTATTGATGGCCATGCGCTCGGCCTCCGCTCTGAACCTCTGTTGGCTATGATTTATCTCGGGCAGGACCCTCCGCCTGTTGAAAAGGGTCCTCACATACCCCTTTTCCCGGGCCAAATCGATCATCTCTTCCCTGTACTTTGTCACACCTTGGTACCTCTTGTAATAGGCCTCAATATATTTCTTGGCCGTTTTGACATCTATCCCCAGTTCCTCAGCCAGCCTTTGGGCACCCATGCCGTAAATGATGCCAAAGTTGATGGCCTTTGCAATCCGTCTCATGTCTGAAGTTACCGCCTCTGTTGAAACCTCTAGAATCTCTGAGGCTGTCCGCGCATGGATATCTTCCTCCCTTTCGAAGGCCTCCACAAAGGATGGATCTCCTGAATAATGGGCTAACACGCGCAGTTCCACCTGACTGTAATCGGCTGAAAGCAGATAGTGCCCTTTCTCTGCCACAAAACCTTTTCGAATCTCCCTTCCTTCTTCCCCTCTCACAGGGATGTTCTGGAGGTTGGGATTGCTGCTGCTCAGGCGGCCTGTAGCCGTAACCGTTTGGTTAAAGGAGGTATGGACCCTGCCGGTGGACGGATTGACCATTTTTACCAAGGCGTCCAGGTACGTGGACTTTAGTTTGCTCAACGTTCTGTATCTGAGCAAAAGTTTGGGGGTTTTATGTGGGAGCGCCGAGAGCTTCTTTAGGACTTTCACATCTGTGGAGTAGCTTTTGGTCTTGGTGGTCTTTTTCTGGACGGGAAGCTGGAGTTTTTCAAAGAGCACAAAGCCCAGCTGCTGAGGGGATTTGATATTGAACTCCATGCCCGCCTCTTCGTATATCTCTTCTTCGATCTCCTTGATCTGTAGAGCAAAACGACCGGACATCTCATTGAAGAATGGAATATCAATCATTATTCCGGCAGATTCCATATCCATGAGAACGGGCACCAGTTTCATTTCCATATCATAGAAGAGATCCTGATTCCGATCCGACTCAAGCGCTTTTTGCAGAACGCTCATCAATTGCAGAGTCACATCTGCATCCTCACAGGAATAGGCTTTCGCCTTTTCCACTTCAATCTCTGAGAAGCTCTTCTTTTTCTTGCCCGCTCCCACAAGCGCTTCGTAAGAGAGCATTTTGTGGTTCAGGTAATGTTGAGCAAGATAATTCAGATTATGTTGTCTCTGGCTCGGATTGATCACATAAGAAGCGATCATCGTATCAAAGTGAATACCCTGAAGCCCGACGCCGTAGTTCTTGAGCACAAGTGCATCATATTTTATATTTTGCCCAACCTTGGCTATTCCCCTCTTTTCAAGAACGTCCCTCAGTGTTTCGAGTGCCTTTGAACGATCAAGTTGCTCAGGTGCTGCCTCATAGGCATGGGCCATAGGCAAGTAGGTCGCCTCGTTCTCTTCGCACGAAAAGGATATGCCCACAAGCTCTGCCTGGAGCGGATCTTGACCGGTGGTTTCCGTGTCTATGGAGACCAACCCCTTTTGCTCTATCATCTCAATCAAGGATGAAAGATCCTCTTCAGAAAGACAAAGGCGGTAATCCTTTTCTGCATGCTCTTCACGTACAGCGAATTGCTCCCAGAGCGATTTGAATTCAAGTTCCCGAAATATGGCAGAGAGTTCCTGGCTTTTGGTCTCTTCCATCCTCAGATCTTCAATATCCTCATCAATTGGGGTGTGCTGATCTATGGTCACCAGTTTCTTGCTCAGGACAGCCTCCCCTTGGGATTTCTCAAGATTCTCTTTTAACTTCTTTCTCTTAATCTCTTTGAGACCTTTGAACACGCCCTCAAGTGACCCAAAGTCCTTAACCAGCTTCAAAGCCGTTTTTTCCCCCACGCCAGGCACGCCAGGGATGTTATCAACGCTATCTCCAGAGAGACCCATGAGATCGATGACCTGAGCAGGCTCCAAGCCATATTCCTTTGTAAAGGTTTCATAATCCGTATATCTGTCCCTCATCGTGTCCAACAGAGATGTTTTGGGAGATATGAGTTGTCTGAAATCCTTGTCCCCTGTCACAATGAGAATCGGGTAATCCTGCTCCTCGCCCTTCCTCGCCAGAGTGCCAATAACATCATCGGCCTCATAGCCCTCTTTTTCTATGGTTCTTATCCCTAAGCCCTTTAAGATGGCATAGATATAGGGGAGTTGGACCACAAGGTCCTCCGGCATTGGGGGTCTCGTCGCCTTGTAATCTTTATAGATCTCATGTCTGAATGTGGGCCCTTTTGCATCCAATACAACGGCAAGGTATTTCGGGTTTTTTTCCTCAACAAGCTTCAAGATCATTCTCGTGAAGCCAAAAGTGGCATTCGTGGGAAGGCCCTTTGAATTGGAGAGATTTCTGATGGCATGATAGGCCCTATGGATATAGGAACTCCCGTCCACCAGGTAAACAATTTCTTTCTCTTGGCCCATAGGATTTCATTCCTGCATGACTGGTCTATTCATAAAGAAACAGAGGAGAAGATAGGCAGGTTTTATGACAGGACTTTTGCCCTCATCGAGTCAAGACTCGGTCAGGCATTATTTGTTAATCGTTACTGGTTTTACGTTTTGCGAATCAGAACCCCCAAATCATATCTCAATTCTAATCCTCTTTCTCCTGAGATTCTTCGGGTGGAGACTCTTCATAAAACCTTTCGATCTGTCCCTCCCTCAAAAAGTCCGCCAGATCTTGGCCGGCAAAATCGAAACCCAGTTTAGGCAGCGGTGGCGCCTTCCATCTCGGCCTGATTTCTTCCATTCGCTGCTTCTTGTTCTTCTGGGATTCTTTACCAATGGCCACGGGACAGGTCCCGGATGTGAAAGCGATCCTATCCCCTTCAATGTTGTATAGAATTTCATCAAGCCACCATCCCAAGTGACGGCCATTGATCCCGTAAACATGCTCCTCCTCATAAATGTACGCGACAGGAGAACCATCCCAAAGGTAAACGGTCTTATTGTAATCATCAGCTATATAGGCGACGGGATTTCCATCTTTGTCAAATAGGGTCTTATCATCCATAAAAGCCCCCTAATGAGAATTTATCAGTTATCATCTGTCATTTATCATTTATTATTCTTTCAATGATAAATGAGCAATGAACAATGATAATTGCTCAATGTCGGTGGTTTACCTGGCGTAATCCACCGCCCTGATTTCCCGTATGACGGTCACTTTGATTTGTCCGGGATAGGTCAATTCATTCTCTATTTTCTGGGCAATGTCCTTAGAAAGAACAAAGGCCTGATCATCATTAACCGCATCCCCCTCTACCATGATCCTAATCTCCCGGCCTGCCTGTATCGCATAGGATTTACTTACCCCATTGAAAGAATTTGCGATCTTTTCCAGGTCTTCCAGCCTTTTTACGTAGGACTCCAGCATTTCCTGACGGGCGCCTGGCCTGGCACCTGAGAGGGTATCCGCTGCCTGGACCAGAATGGCCAGAACGGATTCGGGGGGTATTTCCTCATGATGGGCAGCAACGGCATGAACCACCTCGTTTGACTCCCCAAACCTTTTGGCCAGATCAGCACCGATCAGTGCATGGGGGCCCTCCACTTCGTGGTCCACTGCCTTGCCAATATCATGAAGCAGTCCCGCCCTCTTTGCCCGTCTTACGTTCAATCCCAGTTCCGAGGCCATCACGCCGCAGATGAAACTCACCTCTTTGGAATGCTGGAGCACATTTTGTGCGTAACTGGAGCGGTATTTCAATCGACCTATCAGCTTGACGAGCTCTGGATCGATTCCGTGTACGCCCACATCAAAGGTGGTTTGTTCACCCGCCTCTTTGATGCTCATCTCAACTTCTCCACTGACCTTTTCCACGATCTCTTCAATTCGTGCGGGGTGAATTCTTCCATCTTCAATAAGTCTCTGCAGAGAAATTTTTGCCACTTCACGTCGAACCGGATTAAAACCGGACAATATCACCGCTTCTGGGGTATCGTCTATGATAAGATCCACGCCGGTTGCCGCTTCGATGGCCCGAATGTTACGACCTTCCCTTCCAATGATCCGGCCTTTCATCTCTTCGTTGGGCAAATTGACCACGGAAACAGTCTTTTCAGCCACATATTCACCCGCGTATCTCTTGATGGCCAGTGCCAGGACCTCCTGGGATTTCCGCTTGGCCATCTCTTTTGCGTCGTTTTCAATCTTGCGAATGAGCTTTGCAGAATCATGCTTTGCCTCAGATTCCATGGATCTTATGAGTAATTCCTTTGCCTCCCTGCTCGAGATCCCCGCCAATCGCTCTAATTGATGACGCTGGTCAGCGATGAGCCGTTCATATTCAGTCTGATTTTTCTTCAGGGCCTCTTCAATGCCCGCAGCATCCTTTTCTCTCTTGGCCACAGCCTTTTCTCTCTGCTCATATTGCTCGATCTTCTTGTCTAAGCTCTCCTCTTTGTGAAACAGACGTCTTTCCAGCGCCAGAAGTTGTTCTCTCTTCTCCTTGGTTTCCTTTTCGAAATCCAGCTTCATCCGATAAAGGCTATCCTTGGCCCGGAGCATGGCCTCTTTCTTGATGGTTTTGGCCTTCCTATGGGCCTCGTTGATTGTCTTCTCTTTGTAATTCTTTGCGGAGTCAACCTCGCCCTTTGCTATCTTTTTGAGTACCCAAAACCCGATAATCGCACCTAAAATAGCTCCGGCCGCTATGGCCCCTATCATTTGAACAGTTATTATTTCTGGTATCATATTAAATCACCTTTCTCATGGTGTTGATGCATAACGGGTCAACGGATGATTGGGCAGAGCTCTCAACGCGTATTCACTCGTTCACCAGAGACTACCGGAGATCAGTCTTGTGCATTCCCAATTCAGCACATTTGACGAGCTGGAGGACCAAAAAGTCACTTGCAGTTTCCCTATGAGCTGCCCGTTTTCCAGGTGTCGTGATAAGAAGGAGTAGAGGTGTTGGGGGACTAATGCTGCGTAATGGTGGAGACAATTAGGAAGAAGGGCCAATATCTGAAATATGGGCCCGAAAATATAGCTTAAGTATTCTATTATTGATACATATCAGCATGGTATGTTTGTTTTGGAACGATTTAATTTCATCTTATAAGCTATATGATATGTCATTCACCTTGGTGCGATTAGTCCTGTTTATCCCTGGAAATATAGCTGAATCCCCAGCCCAGGCAGTCCGCATTCCCCGATTCCGCACTGAAGTCATAAATTTTACCGCTGTAGGGCAGGATGGCGGAGGGAATGCTTAACCCATTACGGAATCAATATTATGGATCAATAATTCCGTTCTCTGCCGTAAACGGGCTAACAGGTCATCCCGTTCTTTTAATAAAAGAAAATACTCGCTAGCAATATTTAGGGCAGCCAAAATGGCCGTCTTTTTCTCTGATAGCCCTTCCGTGTTATTCTGCACTTCACTCAATTTTTCATTGACGTATTCGGCTATCCTCTGGACCTGTTCCTGACCTTCCTCACTCGTCACGAGATACTCGCGATCAAGGATTCTGACTTTTACAGCCTGCACCAAATCTGTCTCTCCCTGGCACTAGATATCCGCTTGTTCAATTCTCTCCAAGAGGGTGACAACCCTCTGCTTGACCTTTCCCCTGGCCGCCTTCAGTTGTTCCAGTTCTTGTGTAAGATTTGTGAGCTTCTCCGCTTGAATGTGTAGCTTCTCGGCCAGTGATTCGTTTTCCTTCTTCAGGGTAGCGATGAACTGTATGAGTGAATCGATCTTTTCTTCCAGCAGCTGGAACTGATCCATGTCCTCGGCTGTTCCCATGGCACCCCTATCTTAACTCCTTAAAAACCCATAAATTTCAATGCCTTAAAACGATATGAAAATCCTAAGTTCGACATTTTATCTTTTAGGACCAAAAAAATCAATAAAAAAGGCCCCGAAGCTGGTCAAACGAAACTCGGGGCCTTTTGTCGAGTTAACCAAAAGTATTTTAATGGCTTATATACGCTTTTCTGCCACCTTGAGTCGCGCAATCGCCCTTTTCAGGGCATTTTCTGCCCTTAAAAAATCCACGTCTTGAGACCCTCTCTCTTTTTCCAGCCTTTCCCGGGCCCTTTCCATGGCATTCCGTGCCCTGTCCACATCAATATCGCTCGACTTCTCGGCGGCTTCAACCAGTACCGAGACCTTGTCGTTAGAGACCTCCGCAAAACCGCTCGTCACTGCCATAGACTCTCTTTCGGCGCCGGAGGTATATCGAAGTTCTCCGGGGACGATACCTGAGAGGAAGAGCACATGACCGGGCAGGACACCGAATTCCCCGTCACTACCTGGCGCAACCACTATGTCCACCTCCTGGCTCACCAGGACCCTTTCGGGCGTTACAATTTCTAGAAATAACTTTCCCATGACATCACCTCTACTTGCTGGCAGCAGCCATCTGGTCGGCCTTCTCCTGAGCCCCTTCTATATTCCCGACCATATAAAAAGCCGCCTCTGGCAAGTCATCATGTTTGCCCTCAATGATTTCCTTGAAACCCTTGACCGTTTCGGCAACCGGCACATACACACCAGGTCTGCCTGTAAAGGCCTCAGCCACATGGAACGGCTGGGAGAGAAACCTCTGGATCCTTCTTGCCCTGGCCACTGTCAGTTTGTCTTCGTCAGAGAGTTCATCCATACCCAGAATGGCGATGATGTCCTGAAGATCCTTGTATTTTTGGAGAATCTGCTGGGTCTGCCTTGCCGTCTGGTAGTGATCCTCGCCCAGATAATTGGGATCAAGGATACGAGAGGTGGAATCCAGTGGATCCACCGCCGGATAAATGCCCAGCTCGGTTAAGGGTCTGGAAAGCACCACCGTACCGTCCAAATGGGCAAAGGTGGTCGCCGGAGCCGGGTCTGTCAGGTCATCCGCGGGCACGTAGACACATTGCACAGAGGTGATGGAACCCTTTGTCGTGGAGGTGATCCGTTCCTGAAGTTCACCCAGGTCGGTTCCCAGGGTCGGCTGATATCCCACGGCAGAGGGAATCCGACCAAGGAGCGCTGAAACCTCTGACCCGGCCTGCGTAAATCTAAATATGTTATCAATAAAGAGGAGCACATCCTGACCCCTTTCATCACGGTAGTATTCAGCCGCTGTCAGGGCAGAGAGCGCCACTCTCGCCCTGGCCCCGGGCGGTTCGGTCATTTGGCCGTAGATCAAAGCTGCCTTTGGAAGAACCCCGGATTCCTTCATTTCCAGATAGAGGTCGTTTCCCTCCCTTGTCCTCTCTCCAACGCCCGCAAAAACGCTGATGCCACCGTGCTCCATGGCAATGTTATGGATCATTTCCATCATGACCACGGTCTTGCCCACACCAGCGCCTCCGAACATCCCCATTTTGCCGCCGCGGGGAAAGGGGACCAGGAGGTCAATCACCTTGACCCCGGTCTCAAGGACTTTGACAGAGGTATCCTGCTCCACAAATTCTGGCGCATGACGGTGGATAGGCAGGAATTCACTCGCCTCAACCGGACCAAGGCCATCAACGGGCCTTCCCACCACGTTCAACACACGACCCAGGGTGGGATCTCCGGCCGGCATGAGGATAGGCTGCCCCGTATTCTTAACCCTCATACCCCGCACAAGCCCGTCGGTCACATCCATGGCTATACACCGGACTATGTTGTCACCCAAATGCTGGGCAACCTCCACGACAAGGTTATCCTCCGTATCATCAATGGCGGGATTGGTTATGTTTAGTGCAGTAAAGATCGCTGGAAGTTCCCCTTCCGGAAATTCAACGTCCACCACGGGACCCATGACCTGAAGTAGTTTGCCCTCATTCATAATGTAATCAAGACCTCCTCTTAAAAATCAGGAAAATTGTTTATCTTCAAAAACTCTATCACTCCAATCCTCATAGACCCTTAGGCGCCTCTAATGGCCTCGGCGCCTCCAACGATATCCATCAACTCCGAGGTAATGGCCGCCTGTCGTGCCTTATTATAGACCAGTGTGAGATTTTCGATCATTTCGCCACAGTTCTTGGTCGCATTATCCATAGCCGCCATCCGGGCTGCATGTTCACTCACTTCGTTCTGAAGAAAGGCATTATATATCTGCACACTGATGTGTTTTGGCAAGAGTTCTATGAGGAGTTCCACGGCGCTCGGTTCACACAGATACTCTGCAGCCGCCCCTTTGGTCTCTTCCTCCCCTCTAGGGGGTTCTATGGGAATCAGCTTGACCAGGGTGGGTTCCTGTTTCGCCATACTCACAAATCGGGTATAGATCATGTAGAGCTCATCGATCTCGTCGCTCAGATATCTTGTGGTAAAATCCCTTGTCATCTGGTTAATAAAAGACATGTCAATTTTTCCGTAGATGTTTATATGACTGGCAGAAATGTTGTAGTTTCTCCTCCGGAAATAATCTCTTCCCTTTCTCCCCACCAGGGTCAAGCCATAATCCCTGCCACTATCCCCTTGCTCTTTGACCCATTTTTCGGCCTTGTTAATGGTATTCGTATTAAAACTCCCACACAGTCCCCTGTCGGCCGAAAAGTGGAGGAGCTCCACCTTGGTGACCTGCTCTTTTTTCACCAGCAAGGGGTGGATCTCAGAATCCATGCGACTTGCAAGGTTGCCCAGCACCTCAGCGAATTTCTCCGCATAGGGCTCAAAGCTCTCCATCCTCCCCTGGGTGCTTCTCAGCCTGGATGCGGCCACCATATTCATGGCCCTGGTGATCTGCCGTGTTTTTTTAACGGCACTTATTTTCCGAAGTATATCTCTTAGGGTTGCCATTTATTTCTGCTCTCCTCAAACAGATTGCGCGGTCGATTGGTTGAGTTGTTGAGTAGTTTAGTGGTTGAGTCGTTGGGACCAAGAAAACCACTCAACCCATTGACAACTCAACCATCTGTCACTGCGTGGGCGGTTGAAAGACGGACTTAAACTCATCCAGGGCCTTTTTCAGTTTCCCTTCCAGTGCATCGCTTATTTGATTTTCGTCCTTGATCTCCTTTAGCAGATCAGCGTATTTGCTTTCCATAAACTCAAGCATCTGTTTCTCGTATTCAGCTATTCCCTCTACCGGCCACTCATCCAGATAACCATAAGCCCCTGCAAAGAGACTTACGATCTCTTTTTCGGCAGGCACAGGCTGATACTGGGGCTGTTTCAGGATTTCCACCAGCCGATATCCCCGCTCCAGTTGCCGTTGGGTGGCCTTGTCCAGATCACTACCGAATTGGGCAAAGGCCTCCAGTTCGCGGAACTGGGCCATATCCAGCTTAAGGGTCCCCGCCACCTTTTTCATGGCCTTGGTCTGAGCCGCACCACCCACCCTGGAAACAGAGAGTCCCACGTTGATGGCCGGTCGCACACCGGAGAAGAAAAGACCTGGTTCCAAATAGACCTGTCCATCTGTAATGGAAATCACATTGGTGGGGATGTAAGCGGAGACATCACCCGCCTGTGTTTCGATGATGGGCAGCGCAGTAAGAGACCCGGCGCCCAATTCATCATTCATCTTGGCGGCCCGCTCCAAGAGCCGAGAGTGGTTGTAAAAAATGTCTCCAGGAAAGGCCTCACGTCCCGGCGGCCTCCTGAGCAACAGGGAGACTTGCCTGTAGGCGGCAGCCTGTTTGGACAGGTCGTCATAAATGATCAGGGCATGTTTTCCACTGTTTCTATAATACTCACCGATGGAGCAACCCGCATAGGGCGCAAGGAATTGCTGCGTGGCGGGGTCACTGGCACAAGCGGAAACCACCGTTGTATACTCCATGGCCCCGTGACGCTGCAACGTGTCCACCACTTGAGCTACCGTGGACTTTTTTTGCCCTACGGCCACGTAAATACAAAAGATGTCCGTATCTTTTTGGTTGATGATGGCATCCACGCAGAGGGCCGTTTTCCCGATCTGCCGGTCCCCAATAATTAACTCACGCTGCCCCCTGCCGATCGGCGTCATGGCATCAATCGCCTTACAACCCGTGTACATGGGTTCATTCACGGGCTGGCGAGCAATGACACCCGGAGCCACCATCTCAATTCTGCGATATTCAGTGGCATCAATGGGGCCCTTGCCGTCAAGGGGGTTGCCCACGGCGTCGATGACCCGACCCAGGACGGCCTCTCCCACGGGGATCTCTGCAATCCTGCCGGTCCGCTTGACCGTGTCGCCCTCTTTGATCTTGGTATCATCGCCCATGATGGCCACACCCACGTTGTCCTCTTCCAGATTAAGGCAGAGGCCATAGATTCCACCCGGAAACTCCAGCATCTCCATGGCCATGGCCTTTTCCACGCCATAGACGCGCGCGACCCCGTCACCAACGGACAAGACCGTTCCGGTCTCGCTCACCTCCACCTTTTTTTCATAGTCCTTAATCTGGCCCCTGATAACCGCACTGATTTCTTCTGCTCTTATCTCCATCGGTTCTATTCACCCCTTCTCAAAAAGATTCTTTAAGCGCCTCAAGCTGGGCCTTCACACTCCCATCCAACACCAGATCGCCGATTTTCACCACAATACCCCCAACGAGGTCTTTGTCTTCTCTCACTTCCGGCTTGATCTTCTTTGATGTTAAACCCTCCAGCGATCTTTCAATCTTTCCCAAGGCCTCATCTTTCAAGGGCCTGGCCGTAATGATCTCGGCCCTGGCGATGCCAGAGGCCTCGTCAGTGAGTCGAGAGTAATAGGCCGTGATCGCCTCCATGGCCCCTATTCTGTTCTTGTCCAGGAGGAGATTCAGAAAATTCTTTACCACCCCTGAAAAATTGCTCTTATCCAAGACGACCTGCAGGATCTTTCTCCTGTCCTCCACGGCAAAAACAGGATTGACAATAACCTGTCGAAAATCTTCGTTATCGCGAAAGAACGTCTCAAAATCAGACAGCTCTTGTCCATATTGTTCAAAGTGGCCATCTTCCTGCCCCAGACTGAAAAGGGCCTTGGCATACCTCTTGGAAACCTTTGATCCAATCAATGTATCTTCCCCACCCTTTCTATGAATTCGCTGACCAACCGGTCCTGGTCTTCATCCGTCATCTCTTTGGCGATGATTTCTTGGGCCTTTCCAGCGGCCAACTCCATCACCTCTCTTCTCAACCTTTCCTTCGCCGATTGCATCTCTTGCTGAATAGTCAACTCGGCCTGTCTCACAATCTGTTTCGCCCTCTCATTCGCCTCAGCGATAATCCTTTCCTTTTCCGCCTGTCCTTCATTTTGGAATTGTTCAATAATTTCCTTTTTCTTGGCCTCAAAGTCCCTGAGCTTTCTCTCCAAATCTTTATATTGGGACTCTGCTTCTTCCTTCTCTTTTCTCAGATCCTCCAGCCTCTGTTTAATCTCCTCTATACGCCCCGAGAGAGAGTCCTTGAGTCCGCTCTTTCTAATGGCCACAAAAAGGATGATGACCAAAAGGGCAAAATTGATGAAACGATAGAGGAGATCGCGGAGGTCTGCGCTGCGGTCCTTTCCGTGCTCTCCCCCATGAGCACCCTCCGAGCTGCTTTCGTGGACGC
>Ga0209536_100007499_pt1 | contig 16532 bp, 18 predicted proteins | sample DeeMarSeWOR28_12_FD_187461 | JGI IMG/M metagenome (GOLD analysis project Ga0209536, IMG submission 187461) | Marine sediment microbial communities from White Oak River estuary, North Carolina - WOR-2-8_12 (SPAdes) (version 2) | ecosystem: Environmental > Aquatic > Marine > Intertidal zone >... | reverse complement strand
ATATATATGTCAACGCAGGACCGGCACGTCCGTTCAGGGCACCGGGTCATCCACAAGGTGCCTGGGCGCTGGAACAGATGATGGACGCGCTCGCCGCGGCGATTGACATGGATCCGGTACAACTGAGACTGAAGAACATCCCTTCGGTGAGCCAAGGCCGAAACGGCATCCCCTACACCTCGACCGGTTTGCAGCGGTGTATCGAGGACGGTGCCAGGGTGTTCCGGTGGGAAGAGACCAAGAACGAAATCGCTGCAAGCAACGGCGCTGGCCCTGTTCGTCGAGGCATCGGAATGGCGAGTGGCCTCTGGGCAGCCGGCGGTGGCGGACCGCCTTCGACCGCAATCGTAAAGATCTACTCCGATGGATCGATCAACTTGAACATGGGTGCCAGCGACATAGGGACCGGTACCAAGACGGTGATGGCAATGGTCGTGGCTGAGGAACTCGGTGTCAATCCCCAAGACGTTCAGGTGGAGCACGCCGACACCGGCACGACACAATATGCCACTGCTAGCGGCGGCAGTAAGACCGTACCTACGGAATCGCCGGCGGTGCGCGCTGCGGCAATCGATGCCAGGCAACAACTCTTCGAGATCGCCGCTCAGGAGATGGAAGTCGATATGTCGGTGCTCTCGCTGAGAGACGGGAAGATCATAGCGGCGGGTGACACGCCGAAGGATATCGAGGTCGCTGCACTGCGGAGCCTACGAAGGCGCGGCAATGTAACGGGAGTCGGCTATCGCGGTGCCAATCCCAGCGACAAGGCCGTGAATCCGTTCGCTGCTCAATTTTGCGAAGTCGAGGTCAATATCAGGACGGGTGAAGTGAACATCGTCCGGTTCCTGGGAGCACATGATAGCGGCCGGGTAATGAACCAACTCACATATCAGAACCAGGTCTTCGGCGGCATTACGATGGGGATCGGCTACGGCATGACAGAGCAACGCGTGCTGGACGTCGATCAGACGGGAAAGATGGTGAACAAGAACTGGCATGATTACAAACTGCCTACTGCGATGGACGTCCCGGCAGACATGACTTGCGTGCCCATCGACCCGCATGACGCCGAGTGCAACACCACCGGCGCAAAGGGCATTGGCGAGCCAGCAACGATACCGACCGCGCCCGCGGTCGCCAATGCGGTGTATCATGCCACTGGCGTCAGGATCACGGACACCCCGATGGATCCTACGAAGCTCGTCAGTGCATTAGCTGCAGCACGAGAGGGGGAATGAGCCATGCTACCGCAATTCAACTACGTACGGGCACAATCCCTCGAGGAAGCGCAGCAGCAGCTGTCTACTGAGGGCGCCAGAATCTGCGCCGGTGGCTCCGATCTACTCGGTTGTCTCCGTGACGACGTGTTCGACTGCCTGAAGGTCGTCAGCATATCTTCTTTGAATCAGTTGCGTGGTATTGCTAGGTCCAGCGACGGTGGGATCCGCATTGGAGCCCTCACTCCGATCGCCGAGGTGGCGGCGAACCTGACCTTACGTGAGATCTACCCGGGGTTGTCTCAGGCTGCGTCGGAGGTGGCCAGCCCCCAGCTCCGCAATCAAGGAACCATAGGGGGCAACATCTGTCAGAAGCCCCGCTGCTGGTACTACAGGGGTGAGTTCCACTGTTTGCGCAAGGGCGGCACCACATGCTACGCCCTGACCGGCGAGAGTCAGTATCACTGCATACTGGGCGGCTACCGCTGCTACATCGTCCACCCCTCTGATACGGCACCCGCTCTGGCTGCACTCGGTGCCACCGTGCACATTAGCGGTCCCAGGGGTTCGCGCACGGTACCGCTCGACGAATTCCATGTGCCCCCTCGCGACGATCCGCAGCGGGAGACCGTGCTCCAAGATGGTGAGATCGTCACAGAGATAGCGCTGCCCCCACCACCGGCAGGACTACGCAGCTCCTATCGTAAGGTGAGGGCGCGTGGTTCCTGGGATTTTGCTCTTGCTGGTGTGGCTCTCGCACTGGCTTTCGACGGCGATCAGGTCGTCGGTGGACGCATCGTTCTCAGTGGCGCAGCGCCGGTACCCTGGCGGTCGCGGGAAGCCGAGAACGCCGTGATCGGGCGGCGGATCGATGCTACGACTGCTCGGCAGGCGGCAGCAGCAGCCATGCAGGGCGCGACAGCTCTCAAGCGTAACGCCTATAAGATTCCCTTGTTCGAGGGAGTTATCGAGGAGCAGTTGCTGGCCATAGCTCGAGTGTGATGGAGATCTCAAGGGGGGCCCGCGCCCCCCTTGGCATTCCCGGCAGGTCCAACCGACGCTGATCCACCGACAATCGATTCTAGACCTGATTGCCGCAAGGAACTCCTGCAACGCCCTTGATCGTGGCTTGCGTGGGACCGTGAATCAATCCGACAGCTTACGCCGCAGCGTGGCTTCGAGTCGTTCGACTACACCCTCCGGGAGCACTAGTCTGACGATCGGCTGTATTTCGGTTACGGACGCAGGTTCGTTCTCTTCGCGTGAGATGGGGACGCGAGATTGGCCAAACGTGAGATGGTAATGCTGGTCGACTTTGGTCAGCTGGACATGATCCGCGAAGTGCGGCTCCAGATTGTCGCCGAGCACCCAGTAGGATTGCGGGCGGTGCGCTCCGCGCCGATTTACCCTGAGCATATTGTCCCGTTCCACCGAATAATAGCCATCCTCTGACGCAAGCTCGCTCGAGTCCTCCTCCCTCGATCGACCTCGGCCACCTTGTCGCCCCCCTGGCTCTTTCGACATCACTCATCTCCTAACAAGCGGAACCGGTCGGGGCCGGTCCAATTCTGCCATCCATTGCCGGATGGGACACCACGGTCATCGTCCAGACTAGCGAGCCACCGCGCATCCGGATCGCCCGCTAGATACCACCAGCAGGCTGCTCCAATCGGCATCACCAGGCTATCCCGTAGTCATCACCGTAGTGGCTCGATCCCCCCCACATGCTACCATTTTCCCAGTCAAAGAAGATAGCATTGATCGGACCCGAGGTTATGGCCTGGAAATCCAACGAGTATCCCATGCTCTCCAACTCGGCACGTACCCAGGGAGGCACCGATTCATTCAGGGTGAGCCTGCCAGGTCGGCGACTGTGGTCGCCAAACGAGCTGCGCATCTGATAACTGGTGATATTGGGCGCCTCGGCAGCTTGCTGAACGTTCATCCCGAACTCCACCATGTCGAGGAAGAACTGCAGTAGGTTCTGATCCTGCGTATCGCCACCTTGCACTGCGAACGAGAGAAACGGCCTGCCATTCTTCAATGCCAAACTCGGTGTCAGTGTCGCACGTGGTCGCTTTCCTGGCTCCAGCACATTGTAGGGATTGATCGACTCGTCCAACACGAAGCTCTGCATCCGCTGACTCATGCCGACACCTGTCCGACCCGCAATGGTAGCCGGGATCCAGCCTCCGCTAGGAGTGATCGAGACCACCCACCCCTCCTCATCCGCAGCTTGGATCGACGTCGTTCCAGCGAAAAACCCATCTTCAAATGAAGCGTCGTCCCGGACGTGACGGGAATCGAACGGTATGTCGGGTTTAGTCTCCAACCGATCGAGCAGGAGCAGATAGGGATTCGTCTTTCCTTCGTATGGGTAGGGATCCCCCGGCCCGACGTCGGGATCATTTCGTTCCCAGTCTATCAGCTTGGCCCGGTCTCTCGCGTACTCCTTCGACAGCAGCCCAGCCACAGGCTCGGCCGGTGGAAAATACGGATCGCCGTAGTAGAAATCCCGATCCGCAAATGCCAGGTTCATAACCTGGTATAGCGTGTGGATGTAACGGGAGCTGTTGAAGCCCATCGACCTGAGATCGATCTCTTCTAGAATGTTGAGTGCCTGCAGCAGCACGGGACCCTGTACCCAAGTCGTGAGCTTGTAGACTTCGATGTCTTTGTACGTAGTCACGACCGGTTCTTCGACAAACACCTTCCACTGATCGAGATCTTGCATCGTGTGAAGCCCACCTTCCTCTTGGGATCCCCGCACGAACTCCTCGGCAATGTCACCCCTATAGAAGCGATCATAGGCAGCATAGATCGCCTCTCTGCGGCTCTTGCCCTGGGCAAGCGCCTGCTGTTCCGCCTCGACCAGTTTGCGCAGTGTTGCAGCCAGATCGGGCTGAGCCAGAATCTCGCCGGGCCATGGAGCCTCATGCTCCTCGCCGAGATGCGGCAGGAACAGCTCGCGGGAATAGCGCCACTGCTTGATGCTGCCCTTGTTGCGCTCGATCCGATCGACAGCGTCCTGTTCGATAGGATAGCCATCGGCCATCTGAATCGAAGGTTCCAGCACCTCTTTCAGGCTGAGCGTGCCGTACTCGGCCAGCATTGTGATCAGGCCACCAGGCGTACCCGGCGTGACCGCGGCCAGAGGACCGTACTCCGGAGGAAACGGCATACCTCGTTCCTCGAAGAACTCGATTGTGGCTCCGGAGGGTGCGACACCGAGCGCATTGATTCCAATTACTCGTCCCGTCTCGGGATTGTAAATCAGCGCTTGGGTCTCACCACCCCAACTGAGCACATCCCACATCGTAGCGGTCGCACCTAGCATGGCACAGGCTGCATCGACCGCGTTGCCACCTCTTTGGAACATCATCGCACCGGCTGTCGCTCCGAGCGGCTTGCCGGTGATGGCTATCCAGTGCTTTGCGTGAAGCACCGGCTTCATGGTTCTCTGTGCAGTCATACCCGGAGGCAGCAACAGGGCCGTCGCAATCGACCCGGCAAGCCAGTACACCAGCACGAACCGCCGACGTGAGCGCATCGTTCCTCCTTGACCAGCGGATACGGGACCCGACTCAATCATCGAGAAACCCAGATGTCAAACTCCAACTCATCACACGAGAGCGACCTAGCTCTCCTCCGGTATCATGTGGTTGCCAGTCCAAAACTCGGTATCTGACTCCACATCAGTTGCTGTTGCATCGGCCATCTCCTTGGGCTGCTCTGCGGTCAGGATGATCCGACCGGCGACCAGCGCAATGGTCCCTGCCAAGACAGTGGCTATCAAGATGGACAGCTTGGCGGTACTGAGCATGGCAGGATCCGAGAAGGCTAACTCTGCAATGAAGATTGCCATCGTGAAGCCGATTCCCGCTCCAGCGCCGGCGACGAACATTCCAGGCCAGGTCACAGCATCAGGCAACGAGCAGAGCTTCAGCCTGACTGCAACCCAGCTCAGCAGCATGATCCCAAGCGGTTTGCCAACAACTAGACCCAATATCACGCCGACGGATACAGCGACGAAACCGGTGGCTTGGAGATCGATTCCGCGGACATCTACGCCTGCATTGGCGAGCGCGAACAGGGGCATGATGACATACGCAACCCATGGATGCAGTGCGACCTCGGCTCGCAGTGCTGGAGACAGAGCCTCTCGCCGTGCGCGAGCAAGCCTACCCAGAGGCTCAAATAGCTCATGATCGTCGTGGTGTTGACGGATTCTCGACTGGAATTCGTCCAGAACCTCACGTGCCGCTTTGAGAAAGCCTTCCTTGCCGTACCACGACTTGGCTGGTGCACACAGGCCGGCGATCACCCCAGCGATGGTGGGATGGATACCTGATCTCAACATGCCAGCCCACATTATCAGAATTGGCACGGCAAATATGAGTCCGGGACGGACGCCGATCTTCAGGAGCAAAAAGAGGAGTAGCAAGCCCAACGCAGCGACAACCAATCCATCGACGGCGAAGCCAGACGCGTAGAACAGCGCTATGACCAGGATGGCCCCAATGTCATCGATTATCGCTATAGCCAGAATCAGCACCCTCAGGGTGGCTGGAATGCGTTTGCCCAACAGACTCAACACTCCCACGGCAAAGGCGATATCCGTCGCCATGGGAACTCCCCAGCCTTCGTGCTGCGGGCCCGTCGGGTTGATCGACAGATAGACCAGGGCGGGCACGAGCATACCGCCTAAAGCGGCGGCGATCGGTAGAGTTGCGCGCCTCATGTCTGACAATGCGCCTTCGGCGATCTCGCGCTTGATCTCGAGGCCCACGACCAGGAAGAAGACGGTCATGAGCAACTCGTTGACCCAGAATTGCAGCGTTTCGTCGAACCTCCAGTCACCGATTCCGATCGCCACATGAGTGTGCCACAGGGTGTCGTAGCTCTCCCCCCACGGCGAATTGGCCCATAAGAGCGCGCCAGCTGCAGCAACGAGCAACACGATGCCGCCGGCAGCCTCGACGTGCAGGTACCGGTCAATGGAACCTCTAACGGAGCGGGCCCACCGGCTGGCCGGACTCCAGGCCTCTGGAGGTAACGTGGGATGCGTTGGGGTTTTGTCTGGAAGATCAGCCATCGGACCATTCTACCGAGGCGCCGCCGTCTTAGGCAAGATGCTGACCTGCGTGCTTCGAGAATTGATGCACGGGGCCTCTAGCAGGCCCGTCCCACGGGAGGCCAGCGAGGCTTACAATGCCAAGGAGTTCGCTCGACCCGCGCTATATATCCGAGAGCTTACCAGGTGAGCTGTCCGTGCAGCCCAACACGAAATCCAACTACGTCGATGCGCGATCCTTCCTGGACGACGAATCCGGTGAGGCCGTCACCTTGCAGCACGAGAGAAAAACTACGCCCTAGCCTGCGGCCGAAGTCGAATCCGGCACGCAATGATCGTCCGGCCAGCTTCATTGGGGAATCCGGATCTTCAAACGGGACCAGGTGCGAGTTGCGGAACTCTGCACGGGGAGTGATCGACCAGACGCGCGCTAGAGGAACGTCCCAGCGGAACCCGACTGCGAGCAGATTACCGGCCGGTAACACAGCGCTGCCAACAGCCGTCGGCTCCAGTTGCGGGTCCGCCCGGTATACGTCGAAGCCATAGAAGATCAAGGCGGAAGATCCTATTCCCTGGTTGACTGACAAGTATCCGGTTATCCGGTTTCCGATACTGTTGACCGGACTGCCGTCAACCTTGTCCTTCGATCTCACCGCGTACACCCCGGCGAACCGCAGGTAGGAACGCGGTCCCAGCGGACCTTCGAAGCCCATTCGAACCCGGAACTGATTGCCTGGCTTGAGTTGAGCCGTGGTATCCGAAACCGGGCGGTAGGCAAAGGAATTGTCGACTGTGGCGCCCAATCCCAAGGCGTACCTGCCAAGGGGGAAAGCACCCACGAACCCCATCGCCACTCTCCCACCCGTTCCCAGTTCGTTGCTGATCAATCCGATTATGTCACTGGATATTGCCCCGAGGACGGCCAGCTCTCGAGGGTCCACCGTCTCAATGCCCGTGGGAACTACACCGCCCAGAATGAGCATCAGTCTGCTGGGGACGAGGTTGAGACTCAACCGGAAGTCGGTATCAGTCAGCCCCCTGGTCTCCTCGTCCTCCGCCGTGGAGTTGGCCGGCTTGAGTCTAGTGTACGCCCAGCTGGACGACACCGCGAAATCTCCCCAGCGCCCTAACCGGACGTCAAAGCCGAGGGGAATCGTGAATTGCGTGAGTCTCTCGAACTCGAGGCCTTCGTCGAACTTGTAACTCTCAATGAAGCCGGCAGCATGCACACCAATTCGTTGCTGAGCTTCCGTGCGGCCTCCACACAGCACCAGAGCGAAGAAGATGATTCCAGTCGCAGCGTGTTTCATGGTAGTCTAAACACGATTCGTACCGTACCCACTACCTGTGGAGGTCTGTGAGTAACCGTCTTGGGAGGCTCAGAGGCCGATGTGCTCGTGGCCTTCGTGGTAGTCTGTGTTTGGTCGGTTACACGGATATGCTCATCCTTCGTACCCGCCATGTCGATGACCGTCGTGCTAATCGCCTGAGACACAGCATCGGTAGCGCTCGGCTGGACTGCCGGTACCGGATCGGGCGGTTGTGTTTCGGCAGCAACCGTTATGGCCGTCGGCATCGTTGCCTCGACAGTGGTAGCCGCAACGCTGGCACCATACTGTTCCCGTGCCATCTGGAAGTCTGGATCGGCGCGGACTGCCTCCGCAAAGTGCTGGGCGGCTAGCGCGTAATCCCCTCGGTCCCCTGCCTCCAGGCCTCGCGAGTAAGCCAGGAACGCGATGAGATTCTGGGTACCGTTCTCAAGAATCAGACGACGTTCTGCCTCCGACAGAGTGTATCCCAACTGGTTCGAGATCGCGATTACCAGATCTTTCTCCATACGCATCAGATCGCGTAGCCGTCCGGTCACCGACTCCGGGCTCGTGACCTCTCCCGTCGAGAGAATCACCGTAGCCTCCAAACGGGTGCTCCCGTCCGGCGGAATGGCTGCCAGTCCTTGAACCAGACGCCCTGCCTGTAGCAAGTAGCCCACACGTGCCGCGGTTGACTGATCTACTCGCTGTGTCTGCGCCATTTGCAACTCGTTTAGCAAGGCTCCAAGACGCACTCGCTCCACCATGCGGAACCGCTGTAACAGCGCGAGATCAGAAATGAGGACTTGCGCCAGACCACGTGACAGTGGCTGATACGTCGAGTCGCCTATCACCTCCACCGGAAGGACCGCAACGATGTCAGGGTCAGCACTGACCTGGGCCAGTTCCGCCTCCCGTTGCAGTGCAGCGCGCGCCTCCTCCGTCGCCTGAGCTCGCGTGGCAAGCATCTCTCGTGATCTCACCGATGCAGCTCCCCGCTCTTGACCGTGCCCAGTCAGGTACGCTCGGTAAGTTGCGACCGCCAGGTCATGATAGCCGCTTTGCTCGAGACACTGTCCGATCACCAAGGGCCCGAGCGCGTCTTTCGGCCGACGGCGAGCACCTTCTCGTGCCACCGCAGTTGCCGTGTCACAGCGTTCCGCCGTAAACAGCGCCGCAGCATAACGAAGCAGGAGATCGCCATTGTCGGGATCCCGTCTCAGTTGCTCCTCCAAGGTCGGGATCTCAGCAGGCGAAACCTCCGATACCCGACCGGTGGCGCAGGCCAGTATCGGAGCGACTGATAGTGCGACCAATGCACGATAGATTCGATGCCCTGCGATGCGGGGGTGACCTTCACCCATTATGCAACTCCGGCAGATTGGAAAAAAACGAGACGGGTGCTCCGGCACTCTCCGGAATCATGTGGGACGCGTGAAGTTGCGCCCGGGGACTGGGCCCGTCAAGGTGCTGTCATTACGATATCTGCAACTACTGGGCCACTATTGGATACGGCCGAGGCGAGACCGAATACGTTCCGGCTAGCTAGACTGAAGAATCTCTCGCATGCGCCGTGCCAGGGATTCTATTTCACGCAGTGATCGAACCGTCTCGGCGTCGAGGGACTCCGCTCTCAGAAGAAGCAGCTGCGTTTCCGCAAGCATGGCGGCGAGGGGGTTGGACAAATCGTGACGCAGCCTGCGGACGCTTTCGTCCTGTTCTGAACTCATTCAGTTATTGAGCGATACAGGTCACGGAGGTGGTGATCGCGGAGATCACTGACGGACTGCCACAAATCGTTCTCGCTCTGCGCACAGAAGATCTCCGCCGTGGCGTGCGCGGCTTCGGATTCCTCCAGCCCGAATATCAACTTAGCGCGCCATGTTCCGTCTGCGGCACGCCGGACCTGGAGCCTGAGCGGGATTTCCTCACCGCCGTATCGTATTGGAGGAAGATCGTGGACTACGGGTTCCGCCGGATCTGGCGCCCCGTACCGGACCGGGTTAACCGGCATCGCAAGCTCCGTTGGTTTGCGCAAATATAAACGTATCCATCACTTATGCAATAGTGAGCGCGTGCTCGCCTCCACTGTAACCTCCCTTTTTGCCCACCGCGGCGTGGTGACGGCCCCACTCTTGGAGAGGTATCGCAATACCGCGGTGCTACGATGTCTGCCGGATGAGAGTGATCACCATTCAAACACAAAGGGTACCGGCGTGAACGTGCTCACTAGAAGCGCTACGGTGGCCCAGGCAAGCAGCCGGCGGCTCCTGGGTAGTGGGCGGTGGCTGTCGAGCACCGACGGATGACGCACTCGTCCTCCGCCTAAGATCAGAACAAAACCGGCCCACACCCACCACCAGACGAACCAGCGTCCCATCACCAGCAGTCCCACCAGGAATAGGAAACCAATGAGCTGCTGGCGATGGCGGAACATCGCGTAGAGGACGTGACCGCCATCCAACTGCCCCATCGGCAACAGGTTCAACATGGTCACCAGGAGCCCGAACCACCCGGCCTGAGCCAGCGGATGCAGTTGTACGGTACCTTCTCCTAGGATCCAGCTGCGCGCGCCCCACGTGACCAACGAGTCTCCAAGCCACAGCTTTACGCTGCCGAGGTCGATCAGAATCGGCTGGACTCCCGCCTCCGCGATGATCTCCGATCGCTGCAGACCTAATGCGAGAAACACCGCAGCCACGATGAAGCCTGCCCACGGGCCCGCCGCTCCAACATCCAGCAGCTGGCGTCGATCCACTACGGGGCTTCTGAGTCGAATGAATGCCCCCAACGTGCCCACAAACACGATCCACGGTGGGGCGGGCAAAAAGAACGGGGGAGACGCGTCGATCGAGTAACGCCTGGCTGCGTAGTAGTGGCCCAGTTCGTGCGCCAGCAGGATGCTCATGAGCCCCACGGCAAAGTCAAAGCCGTACGATGTGTTCAAGTGGGAGACCCAGTCAACCAGGGCCCTCGCCACGAAGGGAAGGCTGCTCAGCAGCGGTATCGGTCCGACCGGCGCTCCCGCCAACAGGGCTCCCGCCATCCACACCGTGAAGAAAGAGGCCGAGAAGAGAAGGGCATGAAGCCACCACCGCTCCCTGTGCGGTTCCGAAAGGGGTCGCACCAGCACTATGCGACCCGCGGCATCCTCCTGGGCCCAATAATGCGACCCCGGCCAATCATCGAGAGCTCGCGACAGCTCGGCCGACGGACCACGATGCGCCGGCTGTACAATCGCGTCGATGATCTCTCGATCTCGTACGACGACAGTGCGCCACACGGAAAAGAACTGAACCACCGAGGTCATGTGGCCTCTTGACCTCGCCGTGAATCCTTGATATGATAACGTGCTTTCATTTCCAGAAATCCCCGAACTGCAATTCGATTCCCGTTACGCCCGCGACTGAAACGCAGGGTCTAGCAACCGAGCTTGCCGCAGTAGTCGTCCCTCCAACTAGGGAGTCCCGTTCAAGTGGACATCGCTGAGCTAAAAAAGAAATCGGTAACCGAACTCCACTCGATGGCCGAGGAGTTGAACATCACCAACTACTCAGGTCTCCGCAAGCAGGACCTGATCTTCAGGATCGAGCAATCGCTGCTCGACTCCGATACGGTCCTGAGGGGTGAGGGAGTATTGGAGATCCTTCCCGAAGGCTACGGCTTTCTTCGGAGCCAGGATTGGAACTACCTCTACGGCCCGGACGATATTTATGTCAGTCCCAGCCAGATCAAGAGATTCGACCTGCGCACAGGCGACACGATCCTCGGCCAGGTAAGACCACCCAAGGAGGGTGAGCGTTACCTCGCACTGCTCAAGGTCGAGAAAGTCAACTTCGAAGAACCTGACAAGGCCAAGCATAGGATAGCGTTCGACAATCTCCGCCCACGGTATCCAGAGCGGCGCATTCCTCTCGAGCGTAAGGACGGTGACCTCTCTATGAGGGTCGTGGACATACTCGCCCCGATCGGATGTGGACAGCGAGGTCTGATCGTGTCACCACCCAAAGCTGGCAAAACGATCCTCCTGCAGAAGCTGGCCAATTCCATCACGGAGAACTCACCCGACGCCACGTTGATCGTGCTTCTGATAGACGAACGGCCAGAAGAAGTGACTGACATGGAAGAACACGTACGTGCCGAAGTGATCTCATCCACTTTCGATGAGCCTGCGGATCGTCACGTTCAGGTTGCAGACATGGTGCTCGAGAAGGCCAGGCGACTGGTTGAACATGGCCACGACGTCGTCATTCTCCTCGATTCGATCACACGGCTCGCTCGTGCCCACAACGTGGTGATCCCCCATTCCGGTAAGATCTTGTCCGGCGGTGTCGATGCAAATGCTCTGCAGAAGCCGAAGCGGTTCTTTGGGGCTGCCCGAAACATAGACAAGGGCGGCTCACTGACCATCATCGCCACTGCCCTGATTGAAACGGGAAGCCGCATGGACGAGGTGATCTTCGAAGAGTTCAAGGGCACCGGCAACATGGAACTCGTGCTCGACCGCAAGATCGCCGACCGGCGCGTGTACCCGGCTATCGACGTGCAGCGCAGCTCCACGCGCAAGGAGGAGTTGCTGCTGGACGAGCACGAATTGAACAAAACCTATCTACTCCGCAATTTCCTGGCGGATATGCCTACCGTCGAGGCCATCGAATTTCTGCTTGAGCGCATGAAGCGGACGAAGACGAACGAAGAATTCTTCGGGACTATGCAGCAGGGATGATAGAACGGCGGTCGGGGAGGCAGGCGGATAGCAGTACGGAAGATACACCCGACTCGCGCGGTGACGCTGTAGCAGGTGAGGCCTGTTCGTCACTCCCAGCCACGGGGCGCCTCATGGCAGTCGATCTTGGCGAAAGACGTATCGGCGTGGCGGTGTGCGATCCGCGCCAGACCGTGGCTCAGCCGCTCACGACCCTCACCCGCAGACCTGGCAGGCGGTTTCCTCTGAAGCAACTGAGACCCTACATTCAGGAATATGACGTGGTAGGCTTCGTCATTGGCCTCCCGCTCTCTCCTGAGGGTTTGGAGCTGGAAGGGGCCCGAGCGGCGCGTCAGGTAGGCATGCTGATCCGGGACAAGACAGGTCAACCTGTGGAGTTTTGGGACGAGCGGATGACTACGAGTCGAGCTCTGTCTGCAATCAGGGAACTGGGTGGCGGCACTCGGGGACGCAAGGGCGAAGTCGATCAGCTCGCCGCCACTGTTTTACTGCAGACGTTCTTGGATAGCAGGAAATGAAGCTGCCAGCCGGTCAAGTGACCGCCCTAGCCGTTCTCACGATCGCATGTGGCGGCCCGGATCCCCATTTGGGGAACGAGCGAGTCACTATCCCGCGGGGAGCCACGCTGAGTGCCGTAGCCGACACGCTTCACGCACATCGGGTGATTCGATCCCCGAGGCTATTCAAGCTGTACGCGACTGCCAGCGGAAGGCAGCGAGACATTCAGGCCGGAACGTTCGAGTTCCAGATAGGCTCGTCGATGGGTCAGGTGCTCGAAACACTGGTGTCCGGAACGGAAGTGCTCGAGAGCCTCATCATACCTGAAGGATTGATGCTGTCTGAACTAGCCCAGCGAGTCCAGTCACAGATCGGCATCGATCCGCAGGCATTTCTGACCGCGGCCCGGGATTCGGAGATGCTAGAGCGGGTGGGCGCTCCCGCTGAGGATCTGGAAGGATATCTCTACCCCAGCACCTATTACGTCGCGACACATGCCACGGCGCTGGATATAGTGCGTCAGATGGTGGGCGAGTTCGAGTCGCGCTGGCGCAGCGAGTGGAATCAGCGCCTCACAGAACTCGGAATGACGCGTCACCAGATCGTGATCCTCGCCTCAATAATCGAAGGTGAGGTCAGGTACCGACCGGACGGGAAGTTCGTTTCGTCGGTCTATCACAATCGGCTGTCTAGCCGAATGCGACTGCAGGCAGACCCGACCGTTATCTACGCCCTCGGACGCCGCAGACGCCTGTATCAACGAGATTACCAGATCGAGTCTCCGTATAACACGTACCGCATCGACGGTCTCCCGCCCGGACCCATAAGTCAGCCGTCGGAGGCGAGCCTGGAAGCAGCGCTCTTCCCCGCTAATACGGACTTCCTGTACTTCGTGGCACGGCCGGACGGAAAGCACATCTTCTCGCGCACCCACCGCGAGCACCTGGCAGCCGTGCGCGAGGTGCGTCAGCAGGGACAATAGCTGCGGAACTAGGCCGGCCTATTTGACCCTACGGCTTCGACGACATCTTTGAGCGCGCGCGTACTACGTTCCACGTCGGGCGCCCCGAAAATCGCACTTATCACTGCCACGCCATCGGCTCCGGCCTCGAGCACTTCTCTAATATTCGTGGCATCGATTCCGCCGATTGCTATCACTGGGACCCGCGGCGGAGCACGCCGTGCAAGAGCCCTGAAGCCTCGGATCCCGATGGGTTCACCCGCATCCGCTTTACTGCCGGTCCGATATACCGAGCCGATGCTCCAATAATCTACGTCAGCTCCGGCCACCGCTTCGGCCTCATCGTCGGTGCCAACAGAAACGCCGATTCTGAACGGTCGCGGGGCGAACTCACGCACAGCCGCTGGCGCGATGTCCTCCGCGCCGAGGTGGACCCCCCGGGCTCCCGCTGCGACAGCAACGTCGGCTCGGTCGTTTATGTAGACGGGTATTGCGAGCTCATCGACCAACCGTGTGGCTATGCTCAGGATTGCCGCGGCTGAGGCACGTTTGAACCTGACCTGCACTGCAGTTGCACCTCCCGTTTCCGCCTTCCTGCAAGCGTCCAGGACTGAGGTGGCATCGACGAACGGTGGACTTGCAATCGCAATGAGCGCCAAATCGCTCATCTCAGTCCACCAATTCCCGGGGTCGCAATGCCATCAGAGTATCCATATCGGTGAAGTTCTTCCCGCAAAGTCGCTGCTGCGACACGGACGCAAATGCTATCGGGAACTCCTCTGCGATCTCGCCCGCCGTTAGGTCGCATCGGGCTAGCAGCTCGATGATCCGGCAGCGAGTGGGATCCGCAAGTGCACGAAAGACCACCTCCTTCGTGCCAGATATATTTAGACGAACCTCTAAATCAGTCAAGCACGAACCATGCGTTGACAGGATCACAGGATGAGGCAAGCTTGAGACTATGCCGCACCAAGGCGCCGCCGCTACTCGCAGCGTACGAATCCGCCGTGTACTAATCGTCATTCTGATCGCCAACGTCGCCGTCGTAGTGGCGAAGTTGTTCATCGGTATCGGTACCGGTTCACTCGCGGTTCTCGGTGACGCCGCTCATTCATCGGTGGATGCCCTGAACAACGTCCTCGCGCTCTTCGTGGTTTGGATGGCCTCAAAAGGACCAGACGAGGATCATCCGTACGGCCATCAGAAGTTCGAAACCCTGGGAGCCATGGGGATAGTTGGATTCCTTTCCGTTTCTGCTTTCGAGCTTGCCAAGGGCGCGGTTCAGCGTTTGGCGACCGGCGCACCATCCTTCTCTGTATCACCCATCCAGATTACGGCACTCCTCGCAACACTGGCAATCAACGTGGTAGTAGCCAGCTTCGAGTCTCGGAAGGGTCGGCAGCTGAACAGTGAGATACTGCTGGCCGACGCAGCGCACACCAAAGCAGACATCTTCGTCACGATTGGAGTGGTCGCAGGGATGGTACTAGTTCGGATGGGTGTCACCTGGGCCGATCCCGTTCTTGCCCTTGCTGTAGTCGGCATCATCGTCGTTCTCGCCTACAGGATCATGTCCCGCTCGGTACCCATCCTGGTAGACCGCCACTTGGTACCATCATCTGCCATAAAAGACTCTGCTGAGGGTGTCCCCGGAGTGAAGAGCGCCTACGACATCCGATCTCGGGGTTCGAGACACCAGTCGTTTGCAGAGCTCACAATTGCGATCGAACGCAGTGTTACCGTGGAGGATGGTCATCAGATTGCCGATGCCGTCGAGAGTCGGTTGCGATCTGATCTGCACTTACACGAGATCATCGTACATGTCGAGCCATGCTGAGTAGCCCGAGTCCTCGGCCGCGACGAGCTCGACAGCAGTCGCTGCGCCAGGAATACGAGGAGTTCATGCTCCAGCAGATCGAGGAGTACAAGGATCGACTCTCCCGGCAAGATCTCATGGCTATTGCAGACGAAGCTGTGCGCGAATTGGAGGTTGGTCCCGAGGGGCAGTTGGTGCTGACAGAGGTGCTGGTCCTCGAACACGTCGACCGCTTGATCCGGCGCCGTCTCAGGCTCCCCACATTTAGGAGATGGAAAGACCAGCACCTCAAGCTGCGCCAGGCGCAGCGCCAACCCGGACATTGGGGTCTTCACCGGGAGACAGTGCTCACCGAACTGGCATTACGCCTCGACGATACGGATACGGCGTTGTTGGTGGGCGGAGGGGCGACAGCTGCCGGATTGTTCCTCGCGGCCCATGATTGGCCGGCACTGCTGATAGACAATAGCCTGACAACCGTTGAAGCTGCCGAGAGTCGGGCCGCCTCCGAAGGGCTGGCCCCTCGGTTTCAGGCACTGGTGGTGAATCTGGGGCGCTGGTTTCCCGACGTGACCCCCAGCCTGGTTGTCTTTGACCCGTCGACTGTCAATGCCCTCGAACCGCCGAGCCGAGACCGGCTCATCGATACCCTCAAGGAACTGACAAGGTCAGGTGGTGTGCATCACGTACAGCGCGTCCACGAACGTATTGAAACCGCCTCGTTGTCCGAGGAAACGCTGAGAAACCACTATGGCGACTGGAGAGTGAGCAGGTCGGGGCAGCACCGCCTGCGGCATGAGTTCCTGGCTGTCAAGCCTTGAGTGCAAGAACATGCCGGAACGAAAAACAACGCGCCCCAACGTTCTGTGTTTCGTCACCGACCAGCAGCGGTGCGCGACGTGCGGCCCGAGTTCGTCGAGGTAGCGTTCG
>Ga0209536_100007498_pt1 | contig 16533 bp, 20 predicted proteins | sample DeeMarSeWOR28_12_FD_187461 | JGI IMG/M metagenome (GOLD analysis project Ga0209536, IMG submission 187461) | Marine sediment microbial communities from White Oak River estuary, North Carolina - WOR-2-8_12 (SPAdes) (version 2) | ecosystem: Environmental > Aquatic > Marine > Intertidal zone >... | reverse complement strand
CGGCTCGAGGGCTTTAAAAAATAATGTGCTTCGAGCCATGGCGGTGCTGGCTTTCCTGGCGATTTTTGCCTTCAATGTTCCATTTCCCTATATCGTGCTGATGGCGGGAATAATTGGTTACGCGGGCTCACATATTTCGCCAGAACATTTCAGGGCTGGTGGTCATCATTCAGAGTCAGGTAAATCTTTTGGACCTGCGCTGATTGATGATGACACACCTGTCCCCGAACACGCCAAATTCAACTGGCTTAGATTGATTTCGTTTGCCTTTGCAGGTCTTTCAATCTGGGGCCTCGTGATGGTTGTGCTGCTTACGACTTACGGCTGGGAAGGCACACTGACTCAAATGGGCTGGTTCTTTACCAAAGCGGCTCTTGTGACTTTCGGTGGTGCTTATGCGGTCTTGCCCTATGTCTATCAGGGTGGTGTGGAAAATTATTTATGGTTGAGCGGCACACAGATGATTGATGGTCTTGCGTTGGGTGAAACAACCCCGGGCCCTTTGATTATGGTTGTTGCATTTGTCGGCTTTGTAGGCGGATGGACAAAGGAAATATTTGGCCCCGAGATGCTGCCCTTGGCTGGTGCGGCAGGTGCCGGTATCGCAACGCTTTTTACCTTCCTGCCATCCTTCCTGTTTATCCTGCTCGGTGGGCCTGCAATCGAAGCAACCAGGCATGATGTCAAGTTTACAGCGCCCTTGACGGGTATTACTGCTGCCGTGGTTGGCGTGGTCCTGAATCTGGCGGTATTTTTTGCCTACCATGTGCTTTGGCCCCAGGGTTTTGAATCAACATTTGAATGGCTCTCTCTTTTAATCGGTACGGCTGCTTTCATTGCCCTTTTTCGATACAAGGTCGGTATTGTTCAGGTTATTGCAGCATGTGCTGTTGTTGGTTTGGGTTTGTCCCTGTTCTGATATTATTCGGGTACAAAGTGATGTGATGTAATTTAAATCAGTCTGGCGCCATTGAATGTTTTGATCACGTATCTTTTTAATTGACATTCTCAGTAATGTGTATACACTTGCCGGCAGCTAGAAAGAAAGTCTATTGTTTATCAGCTCCACTTCGCCGTTTTATTCGTAATTCTCCGTCCTGCAGTTTTTAAGTACCAGCCAATTATTTCCGCTAATCAAGCCAATTGTTGGCACACTTTAATCAAACAACAGGATATTATTATGTCTAATACAATCAATGGAACCGTGAAATGGTTCAACGAATCTAAAGGTTTCGGTTTTATCGAGCAGCAGTCCGGACCGGATGTATTTGCTCATTTCAGTGCAATTGTCAGCTCTGGATTCAAAACCCTGTCTGAAGGTCAGCGAGTTGAATTTACTGTCGCACAGGGCCCGAAAGGTCCGCAGGCAGAGAATATTGTTGCTATCTAACCTTACAATATTTATTTAATCTGCAGCTATTACAATCATTATTGTTAGCAAATCTAAAGGGCAAGGCTATGCAGTCTTGCCCTTTTTTATATACCGGGTCGAATCCGGTATGCGCCAGTCAGTACGAAACACATATGCAGATAGATCTGATAACGACAGGGAATGTATTGTTGTCGAGCCGATTGCTGTCGTATTCAATAGATTGACCACCAGGTAGATGTAATGACGAAGGCTGCAGCATATGTGGAACACATGTATTCACAATTTGAAGGAAGGGCCGCTGTTACAGTAGGGGTGAATAGTGGTTCAGAGAGCATACACCCGTTTGTTTATGAAAATATAAGCCATATACCAGTTGGTCTTGTTGCCATGTCCATAGATCATGTTTCAGGTTCGGCTGTAGTCGATGTTTATCACATCAGTGCTTTCAAACCCGGCAATGGTCAGGGTTCTGAAATAATGAAATTTTTATGTAATGCGGCCGATGAATTTGAAGTTCGTTTATGTATACAGGCAGAAGCTCAATTCAGTGGCAGGCAAACACTGGCGGGAGCTGGTCTCGTTAACTGGTATCGAAAATTCGGATTCAACGGAAATGGCGCAATGTACAGGGAGCCCAAAACTTCTTCCATGTCGAAAGTCGCTTGCATCTAATGGATATAATCAATACGTGCGTACTGCTTTATTAGCCAGTGATCTAATGCGAATGATGTTTACTGTGGCAGGGAAAAGGCGTATTTTGTCAATTCACAGTGTATTTCACTTAGTCCGGGCCAGAGATAATCTCCAGCTCCTGTAAGAGGCCATAGATGTTAAGGATGCTGCAGATGATGAAGAGAAAAGATTATGTGGAATCATTGCGCGGCGAATTAAAAAAAATACGCAAGAAGCTTCATGATTCTACTCAAGGTGATTCTATTTGTTCGATAGATGGGAAAAACCAGGCATCCAGTTTACCGAAGCGCTATGAAGGTATGGAGTATGTTGTCAGAGAAGCAGTCAAGAATCTGGAAATGGGCAGAGCAACTTGTGAGATTGAAGAAGCCTTGCTCTTAAACGAAGCTCGATTCAAAAAAATCATCCAGTCAAAAGTCGTGGATAAATCCGACTGGAAATCTTATGCCAGGGGTGGGTTGGAAGGCGTGGTAATTGTGAGAGCGTTAATTGCTTAAAAGCTGTGGCTATAAAATGGACTGAGATGAGAAACCAGTCAGGACAGGCAACCATTATTTCGAGTATCGGACATTATTGCGAACTAATGCTGCTTTCTATTCATCGAAATTCAATCCGGCAATAATTTTATTGAGGCGCCCCTGTTCACCCGCCGCTTCCTGTACGTCGCCCATCTGGGCAGCGGCCTTAGCTTCGGCGTTAATGCGCGCTATATATTCTTCTTTGCATGTGCTGACAGCGTGCTTAAGCCCTTCAAGCACTCTTGCTATCTCTTCGGGCTTGCGCACCCAGGTTTCAATGAATAAGCCGGTGTTCGGTTCAATTTTTACCGGGTAATCTCCCTTTGCAACCAGGTGGTTAAAGTCTTCGCACCATTTTTTTGGGGCCTTGTGGGTTAGTTTGAAATACAGGTTGATATAGGGTTCCTTGAGTATACGCGGTGGGCGCATTTCATCGATGCTGCTAATCCTGATATCGCTTATGCCTTCCATAATCAGACCTCGTCATTATACTGGTTGGTGAATCACAATCGCCCGGAAAATGCCATGTTCATCAAAGTTACTGAATAAGGGCAAGCAGTTAATGGTAAATACACACGAGAACATACCGGGTGAAGTGATTATAGGGGACAGAATCCTTTAATGGACCGTTCACGCAGTGAAATAAATTTAATTATTCGCCAATATTTTCAATATTAAAATGCTGCAATGGAATAATTATTTCTTGGAGAGTAAATTGTTCACTGATCCAGAGAATTGACTCATTTCACTTTATATTTAACGTATGTCTGAATCCCGGTTTAAATTCGATAAGGCAATCTGGAAAACAGTTTCCAGCATAAAACGCGGTCGGGTTATGAGCTACGGTCAGGTTGCACGCATGGCGGGTTACCCGCATCATGCAAGAATGGTGAGTAAAGCCATGAGTCGATCAGTCGAGTCACTGCCCTGGTATCGAGTTGTAAAGTCTGATCGTACGCTGGCTTTTGAAGCTGGTAGTGAGGCATATAACAAACAGAAAGAATTGCTGGAGAAAGAGGGTGCGCGCTTCATCGCCGGAAAAGTCGTGCCACTTGATGCAGATGAGGCTGTAGACCTTGATGAATTACTCTGGGGTCCCATGGAATAAAAGGGGGGTGCCAGGGAGACCGGGCCTTAAGCTATGATTCGTTCAGTTTCCGCAGCGTCTGTTAGAGGCTGACTCCGATCACCTAACATAAACGATGATCGCCAAAAAATGAAAAACGGAACCCGCCAGGACAAATAAATGCCATATACCGTGAGAATGTCTTAGCATTTGCTTGTGGTCTAAAACATAAAAAATAATACCGATCGTGTAAGCCAGTCCGCCTGCCGTTAATAAATATATACCGGTTTCCGGCAGTGACCTGTACAGCGCATCGAAATCAAGCACCACCAGCCATCCCATGATCAGGTAGATGACGATTTGCAGTGCCTCGATGCGGTTTTTCAGAGTCAGTTCCAGCGTGATGCCAATAATGGCCAGACACCATACGGAAGCCAGAATCCATAATCCATTACTGTCAATCAGTGACACCAGCATGAAAGGTGTATAGGTGCCTGCGATCAGCAGGTAAATCGAAATATGATCGAGCTGCTGGAATACTCGTTTTACAAACGGGCTCTTAAAGCTGTGATACAGAGTAGACATGCTGTAAAGCATGACCAGTGTCAGGCCAAAAGTCAGGTAGCCAATAAAAAGCAGGATATCCTGTTGCTGGACAGCAACTGTAATTAGTGCGCCCAGCCCCATAATCGCCAGCACGGCGCCAACCAGATGTGTGATGCTGTTGAACTTTTCTGAATAGTACATATTTATATAAACAAGGCGGATCTCTTCAATGAGTTTAATATAGTGGCGAGTCAGGCCCAACTATCAAATGACTCAATATCAACTTAATATCAACAAACCTGTATGCTGAATCAATTGATTGGCATGGTCTGTTGCTGTTATGCTAAAAATCATAAAATTTGATTCATAAATACATATTTATATGGGAGTAAGAAACAATGAGTGAATTCGAACATGCTGAAGATGTCGGCGCACCTGATCCCGAACTGAACACCTCACCTATTGCGGAAGAAAACGACGATGAAACTGAAGTTCTACGCCAGGAAGAGCCGGGTGAGCCGGTTTGTTATTTCAACAATAAAAGCTTTAAAACTGGCGCCTATGTAAAGAGTGGGGCATCAATATTGAAATGTGACTATGGCATCTGGATACCGGCGGGCCCGGCAGACCCTGATAATCCTTAATTAATCTAGCCCGCAAGAAACAATGATGAGTACTAGTCGCGACCCGATCTGACAGTGACCACCAGATTTCGCACTGCCCAAATCAATCCTTATTATGGATTAACTGCTTGTTTTCTCGCCAAGGCGCAAAGAACGCAAAGGTGATTTGTGTTTTAAATAAATTTGTTTCTATTTCTCTTTGCGGGCTTGGCGCCTTGGCGAGAGTGCCAGCTTTGTCAACATTAATAATGTCCGAATCAGATTTTGCCGATGAAAAAATCGCGGTTAGAGTAAATCGGACAATGACTGTCAGATGAAATCCAGCCTGTTACAAAATATGTGGTAAAAAATACTCCTCTGTCTTCTTTTTGTCTTAAGCCCATGGTTCGAAGTCTACATCCGGGTACTCAAGCTCGATCATCATGTCGCTGCCTGGATGGCCAACACAACACAAACCTTTGTGGGCTTCCAGGTCTTCATCGAATAATGCAAATGGCTGGCCGCCAGGGTATTCGACACTGCCTTCTATGATCGTGTAAATACATGCGCCGCAGACGCCATTGTCGCAGCCATATGGCAAGGTCACGCCCTGGCGTTTGGCGGCATTCAGTATGCTTTCACCCGGTTCCGCGAAAAAGCATTCACCGCTGTTTCGGATAGTTACTTTGTAAGACATGAGCATAAAATACCATAAAGGGCCGGTGGCAGATCAGAATGGCGGCACGGTGCATAATGCAAATAGTTCTCATTTTTTGCCGGCCCGATTTATGGTAGTGTACAGAGAGAAACGAGTTACCGGATATTGACTGAAGTTCCGGTAAACGGGGAGTTATGATCGAGAATATGCCCGACAACATGCCCGAAAAGCGGCATACCGGTTTGTACCAACGGTATAAAAAACTTTCGAAAGGTAAAAAAGCTATCCTGATCGTTCTCCTGATCTGGCTTGCCCAGGCTTTACCCAAATGGACGGCTGCCATCACCGCCGATGGCGAGCTTTCAGCGAAGATAATGAAGGTGTTCGTGACTCCTCGTTCACTGCATTAGAGAGTTCAGCCTGAAACTCCCTTATTAATACGTGGTATGTACATGAAAAGAATAACTTGTCTGTTTGCAGCATTGTTTATGATTATCTCGACCGTGGTTGCAGAGGAGGCTGATACACGAACCGTAATCCAGCTCTCACCCCAGCATCGTGCACTGGTGCTTGGCGAGATGCGGCAATTTCTTTCCGGATTGCAACGGATGACGGACGCCCTGTCGCGTGATGACATGGAAACTGTTGCCGGCGAAGCGCGCACCCTGGGCACTTCAATGTCGCATCACATGCCCGAGGACCTCAAGCAGGCCTTACCCCAGGGATTCCGCAAAATGGGACATGCGGTACACAGCAGCTTCGATCAGATCGCACTGGATGCCGAATCGCTGGGTGATGGTCAACATACCCTGTCACAGCTGGGCGATACATTATCCCGCTGTGTCGCCTGCCATAGCGCCTATCAAATCCACGAAATCAAAAAATAGCCGTATTATCAACTACATAATAGTCTTTCTGCAAAACCGGAAATCAGTCCCGTCATTCCGGACAGCGTTTTTTGCTGATCCGGAATCCATGTTATTCAACGGATTACTGGATACCGGGTCAGGCCCGGTATGACGGATTTTAGATGACAGGACAGCAGTGAGCGATCTTATTCAATCGTGTCAACCAAACATGCCCCTGTGCGTTATTTATTATGAGAGGGCTTAAATAAACTGAGGAGATTAAGACATGAAAAAATTAACTTACACAACTGCAATTTTTGTGGCGATGGCAGCGACGAGTGTGTTTGCTCATCACCCTTCTGAAGGTGTCAACCCAAACTTTGACATCGTAGACGAACAAATATCGGATATGCATGACCAGATGCTTCCGGATGATATGGGCGCTAGCACCGCCAGTGGTGACAGTGACATGGCAGAGGCGACCCAGGAATCAGCCGGCGGGGTAAATACGGCTCGATCCGGGCTGGCAGATCCTGAACAACCTCAAACTGGAGAGGGTCCAGGAATGGATGCAGCCGCTGCTGCAGGCACTATCGACCTGATGGAAAACGTTGAATAATCGCCATAACCGGAAGATCTTGTAATAGAGGAAGGGACAAGCCACTAAAACGGAGGCAACAAGGTGTTGCCTCCGTGCTCGTTTTCCAGTTCAATTCCGGGTCTGTCGGATTAAAGCAACGCTCACCCGTCAAAATGGCAACATATCAAACCAGTACACTCCGAAGGCATGCGCATCGCTGTTTTTGCTGCCTGAATACATTCAAGTCGATTTTACTGATTGCCCTGTTGCTGCTGTATTCGGCCGTCGCGCTGGCATCTGCAAAAGACGATTACAACGATGGTGTCGGGTTCTTCAGGAAAGGGGACTATCACTCGGCCATTGCCAGCTTCAAATCGGCAGAGAAAAAGGGTATGGAGTCTGCAGCCCTTTTTTACAATCTTGGCAGCGCTTATTTCAAGACTGAACAATATGACGCTTCAAAAAAATATTTCACCCGCGTCAAACAGTATCCGGATCAACGCGCCCTCGCTGAGTTCAACCTGGGCATGATAGCGCTCGAGCAGAACGATAATGAGGAAGCCCTGGCCCATTTTAAATATGCACAAGCAAACAGCAAGGATAAAAAGATTATTGATGCATCAAAACAGACCATTGCCGAGCTGACGGGTACGCCCAAACGTTGGGGTGCTTTTGTTCTGGGCAATATCGGCTATGACGACAACATCAGTGTTACACCGGATAACCTGGCATTGGGCGTAGACGATACCTTTTATAATATATATGCATCGGCAGATTATGTAATTCAGGGCAAGAGACAGAGCGGATGGCTGGTCGATGCCGCATACTTTAATATCAGCTATAGCGACAGTGATAATTTTGATCAGGATTTCTACACCATCGGGCTGAGAAATGAACACAGATTCTCCAGCTGGTACACAATAACGCAGCTCAAATATGGCAACAGCACATTCGGTGGGGATGATCTTCAGAGTTTTTATAAGCTGGATGTTCAGGGAGCAAGGCCGTTATCCGGAAATGCAAAAATCATCCTGCAATACAGGTTTGATGACTTTACCAGTAAAAATACCACTTATGATTATCTCGAGGGCTGGCGCCAGCGCGCTCAAATCAGGTACTACCGCAATACGGTTAAAAGCAACCAGCAGGTCTATTATGAGGGCGAACTGAATAACCGGGGTGAACTGGTCACATCGTCATACAGTTATGAATACTCACCAACGCGTCATACGCTTGGCGGCAAGTACACGCATAAATTCAACGGCAGCTGGTATTTGACCGGTGATCTGGCCTACCGTGTCAGCGATTTCCCAGCCTCGGCCACGCTTGACCGCGATGATACCCGGTGGACGCTTGGGATTCTGCTCGATTATCGTATTGATCCCACCCTGGCATTGAAAAGCAATGTTAAATATATTCAAAATGAATCCACTGTAGATATATATACTTACGACAAAACAGTCATCTCCCTGGGAGTGAGTAAACTGTTCTGAATTATCCTGCTTGCAGGAATAACCGGGACAGTTTATATGGAAAATGCTCTAGCTGTTTGCTCTCGCAGGGGCGCAGAGAACGCAGAGCTGACATGTGTTTTTTTACATGAAAAGTATTACTTCTTATTTAGTAAAAAGTTCACCTGTTCCCCGCTAAGTGATTTATTATAGTCAGGCGCTTCATGTCGATATAAGAAAATATGGAAGTCGGCGGTACGCTTGTACCGCTTGAGCCAGATAAGCCATATAAAGTGTTTTTTTCAGCTATAAAACACTGTGCAGACCATATAAACGTAGTGTTCCAGAAACGCATAATACTTTAAACAAAAGCAAAGGCAGATCTGCTCCGGGTTATGCTCGATTACGTTCTGGCCGCGCTTGAATTGTCATATAACCGTCATGTGGATTCGTTAACCTCAAGCGGGAAACTTTGGAGATAACAGAATGACAAGCAGTAAAAACAGCCATGGTATGTTGGTGATACTCGGGGCATTGTTAATTCAACTGTCACTGGGTGCGATTTATGCATGGTCCGTATTCGCTAAACCATTGCAGGCATCAGGCTGGTCGACAGCCGACACGCAGTGGCCGTTCACTGTCGGGCTGGTGACATTCGCACTGGTGATGCTGTATGCGGGGCGTATGCTTTACACGTTCGGGCCTCGCAAGTTGACGGTCGCAGGCGGCATTATGCTCGGCGCTGGTTATCTACTGGCCGGAGTTACTGGTGGAGTGAGTTTCTGGCCGACCCTGATCGGTGTCGGATTGCTTGGTGGAGCAGGCATCGGTCTTGGTTACGTCGTCCCTATTGCGGTTGGGATGCAATGGTTTCCTGACAAGAAAGGTCTGATTACAGGTATTGCCGTTGCAGGTTTTGGCCTGGGTGCAATGATCTGGGTGAAACTCGCCGGCACCTGGGGGGACTTGATTGCGGATCACGGCATCGGCAGCACATTCATGATTTATGGTGTGATTTTCATGGTTCTTGTCATGCTGGGCAGCCTGTGGATGTCATTTCCACCCAATTTTGTAGCACCGAAGCCGGATCAAAAAGGCGGCAAGTTCGATTTTCGCAGCAGTGAGATGATAAGAACCGTGCACTACTGGTCCATCTTTTCCACTTTTGCCATCGGTGCTACTGCCGGCTTGATGTGCATCGGCCTGATGAAACAGTTTCCGAGCCAGGCCCTTGTTGCCAGTGGTATGCCGGAATCATCGGCTGATGCAGCTGCCGGTACCGCGATGGTGATTTTTGCAATCTTCAACGCGATCGGACGGATCGGCTGGGGCAAGATCAGTGACTCTATCGGTCACGCGGTCAACTGCGATCACCATGGGCGGAAAACATCGTTGATCATGATGGCCGCCAGCCAGGGTGTGTTCGTTATCGTGTTTCCCTATATGGCGGGCATTGAGTATTCGCTCTACCTGTTCGCCGCCCTGATCGGTTTCAACTTCGGCGGTAACTTTGCGTTGTTTCCGGCCATTACATCAGATACTTTCGGCCACAAGTTTTTTGGCCAGAACTATGGCTATGTATTCCTCGGCTACGGAGTAGGGGGGAGCATCGGCCCCATGCTCGGTGGTTATCTTGGCGACATGAACAACTTCATGCTTGCCTTCATCATCACGGGAGCGATGAATCTTTTTGCGGCTGTCATTATCTCGACTGCAAAAATACCTTCGAAACAACAGGATGAAGGCAAAGTGGTAGAGGCACCTGGTGTGACGGCGATAGCTGACCTGTCTGAGGCGAATTAAAGAAGACGTTGAACAACCGGGAGCAGTTCACGCCTGGCAGGAATAAATAAAACAGGGACAGGGAGTAATTAACTCTAATATTATTAGTAATTTCTCCCTGACCCGGTTTATTCTTGTTCGAGCCATGTTAAAAGCCATTCTGTTAACAGTTCCTGTTTTACTGGCAGCTTGTTCGAGTTCGCCACCCAGTAATATTGATGACAGCTGCGAGATATTCAGGGAAAAGGATGACTGGTACGACGATGCCAAAGACAGTTTCGAGCGCTGGGGTGTCCCGATTCATGTACAGCTTGCCATCATCCATCAGGAGTCGCGTTTCAAGTATGACGCCAGAACAGAAATGGAATATTTTTTATGGATCATTCCAACAGGGCGTAAATCATCGGCTTATGGTTACGCACAGGTAAAGGATGAAACCTGGGACTGGTATATAAAATCAACAAACAACCGGGGTGCGGACCGCGATGATTTTGATGATGCAGTCGATTTTATCGGCTGGTACGGCAAACGGAGTTTTGACACGTTGGAAATCTCCAAATGGGATGCCTATAACCAGTATCTTGCTTACCATGAAGGTCACGGGGGTTACAAGCGTAAAACCTATAATCAAAAGCCCTGGCTGATAAAGGTGGCCAAAAAAGTGGATGAGCGCGCGAAAACCTATCACGCGCAGCTTTCACGCTGTGAAGATGAGCTGAATTCAGGCTGGTGGTTCTGGTGACTGTGAATAAATGAAGTTGGTTTAATTCTAGTAGATCAAGCCTGATCTGGCAGTTGTTGTTTTTTTGTATTCGCGGAAAAACGGCCTGCGCTGAAGGTTTTAACATACTATTTTCTCGCAGGGACGCAGAGAGCGCAGAGATGACATGTGTTTTTGGATAAACAGTACCGATTTATAAATCTTCCTTTGCGTTCTCTGCGCCTCTGCGAGAGTAAATATCTGTAACCTTATCTATATAGCCAGCACTGGCTGTGCGGGTAAAAACTCATAGTATGGGTTTGGGCTGGTATGACACTATCTGTCAGATTAAATCCTGACTACTACTGTTTAATACCAAGGATCAAAGAGACAGCAACAAGTATGAAATACATTAACATCATTTACTGTATACCTATGGCCTTGTTGCTATCAGGCCTGTTGTACATGGCTCCGGTTCAGTCAGCGGATCCGGGCTCTGCCGGCTTGAAGACGATTAACGGCAATATATGGTACCGCGAACGCATGATGCTGCCACCCAATGCAGAAATTGATGTGATTCTCGAGGATGTCAGCCGGATGGATGTTGCCGCGACAGTTATTGCGCAAACATCTTTAAAACCTGGAGGCGCACCACCACCCTATGCCTATTCACTGCAGTACGATACCGCAAAGATCCTGCCAGGCATGCGATACGGTATGCGTGTACGCATAGAGGCGAATGGCCAGCTGATGTTTATCAATACTGGGCATATACCGGCTTTCGGGCAGGCCCCGGGCGAGCCGGTAAATATTATGGTTGAGCGTGTCAGGTCACAGCCAGGCGGCAAGGGTCAGCACCCACCCAAGCCGGATGCAAGTCTGATCAATACATACTGGAAGCTGGTTGAGTTGCAGGGTCAGCCGGTATCGACTGGCACCAGCCAGCGTGAACTGCACATGGTGCTCACCGGCGCGGGTAACAGGGTTCGCGGCTTCTCCGGTTGCAACCGGTTCTTCGGGTATTATGCAGTCAGCAATGATCAACTGTATTTCAATCAACTGGCCTCTACCCCGATGATGTGTTTCGAAGCGATGGAACAGGAACAGCAATTCCTCGAAACGCTTGGCAGCATCTCGCGTTTCGAGATCGAGGGAGAAGCCCTGATGCTCTATGCCGCAGAAGGACGTGAAATTATGCGTTTTGTAGCGGTGTACCTGTATTAAGCTCACTCAAACAGTTTCACGCTCGTAACGTGAAATTTGTTGATACCCCTGAATTGTGAAAAAGAACATACAGGTGCATAAAGATTGACTGTTTAAATAAAAACACCAACCTGATGTTTTATGCGGCCATCACAGGCTTGTGGATGGCCGTGTTCGCAAACCCGGCTGCGCTTGCTCAGACTGCTGAGCAGATCGATGCTGTTGTGCTTGATGAAATGGCCAGGCAGAACATCGTGGGCATGGCTGTGGGAATTGTTAAAAATGGAAACATTTACTACGCCAGCGGTTATGGCCATGCTGACCTCGAGCGCAAGGTGCCTGTCACAACGAATACGATTTTCCGCTGGAGCTCGATTTCAAAAACCCTCACCGCTGCCGCCGCATTGAAGCTGGCAGAAGAAAATCCAGGCTTCAGTCTGAACGATAAAGTAACGGAACATGTGAGCTACTGGCCTGAACATGGCAACAAGGGAAACATACGCATCAGGCATCTGTTGTCGAACCGTTCCGGGATAATTCATTACACGCAGAGAAAAAACTGTTACCAGAATCATTCACCCCGCTACGACCGAAGTAAACATAGCAGCAAGTACTACAACGCAAGACAGGCTGTGGAGGTTTTCAGCAATCAGAAGCTCTGTTTCGATCCTGGCACCGGCTACAAGTACTCCACTTTTGGATTCAGCCTGCTGGGTTCTGCGATCGAAGGCGGGTCAGGTACGAGTTATGCGAACTGGGTCAGAGACCGGATCAAGAGACCACTTGGCATGTCTTCCCTGCAACAGGGCATCGGCACGCGCAAGGGCTTCGATCAGGAAGGGCGTATACTGAAGACTGTTTTCGCCGGCAATTCAGCATGGAAACTGCCGGGAGGCGGTTGGGAATCCAGCATTCTCGACCTGGCCAAATTCGCCAACGCTCTGCTTCAGGGAAGGCTGCTCGACGATACGGGCCGACTGTGGACGACCGTGGCTGGAAACTTTACCTATGGCTATGGTATCAATCACGCGTTTGATAACAGCCAGGTCTGGCATCGAGGCAGGAATGATAATAGCCAGTCGCTGCTGTACCTGTATCCCGGGTCAGCCGACAGGCTGGGCATTGTTCTGATGAGCAACAGCGTCCACAGCAATCCCATGCGTATCGCTCATCATCTGGCCGATCTTTTCATTCACAGGCCCCGGGCACGTTACTGAGATTGGTCCGCTGTTGCATTCATGTAACAGCTTAAGAGCCATGCTGTAACTTCTTGTATTCTAAATGGCTATCGATGATTCTGCGTCCGCCTTCGTGCAACATGCGGGCTTAATCGCGCATGATTATCAAAGGGTCTATATTACTTGTTCCTAATTATCAAGAACATATAACCGGTTTGCGCTATTATGGGTTAAGAAACTGTATAAAGTATCACACTGAATTCCCACTTTAGGCGCCACAAATGAACCCACCTGCACCAGGCATGACAGTCAAAGAAACTTCGAAAATAGAGAATGTAAACAGAGATAAACTGGATCCGGTACGTGATCACATCGCGTCATGCGTGATTGGCCAGCAGCGGCTGGTGGATGGTATGCTGGTCTGCCTGCTCAGCGACGGTCACCTGCTGGTGGAAGGTTTGCCAGGACTGGCCAAGACCACCGCGGTCAAGGCGCTGTCCGAAGCTATTGAAGGTGATTTCCACCGCGTCCAGTTCACGCCGGACCTGCTGCCTTCCGACCTGGTGGGTACGGATATTTACCGGCATGAAAAAGGCGCTTTCGAGTTTCGTCCCGGTCCGTTGTTTCACAATATCCTGCTTGCCGACGAGATCAACCGGGCTCCGGCCAAGGTCCAGTCCGCATTGCTCGAAGCCATGGCTGAACGCCAGGTAACAGTGGGCCAGACCAGCTATCCGCTGCCGGAGCTATTCATGGTGCTGGGTACCCAGAACCCGATCGAACAGGAGGGCACCTACCACCTGCCCGAGGCCCAGCTGGACAGGTTCCTGATGCAGGTGAGGGCGGAGCACCCAAGCCACGATGAAGAACTGCAGATTCTTGAACTGGACAACAACCGTCAGAAAGCCTCTCAGCAACCCCCTGACACCTTGCTTTCCCAGGCCGATCTGCTTGCGATGCGCGCCGCGGCCGCCGAGCTCTACCTGGATCCGAAGCTGCACCGCTATATTGTTGACCTGGTGCAGGCCACCCGCAATCCCGGCGCCTACAGCGATGAGCTGGCACGCTGGATACGCTACGGTGCGTCACCCCGTGCTTCCATTTCCCTGGCGCGTTGTGCCCGGTCCCTGGCATGGATGCGCGGTGACACCTATGTGTCACCGGAACATATACAGCAGGTCGCTCCGGAGATCCTGCGCCACCGCCTGCTGCTGACCTTCGAAGCCGAAGCCGAAGGCATCTCCACCGATGATTTCATACAACGTCTGCTGGAGCTGGTCGCTATTCCATGACAGACGAGATGCATCCGCGTCTGGATGAGTTGCTTGAACTGCGTCACCAGGCGCACACCCTGGGTCTTGCTTCACACCATCTGGTCAACACCACCTTCAGCGGCCTGTACGCTTCGGTGTTCCGCGGCCAGGGACTCAACTTCGAGGAGGTCCGGGAATACCGTGAAGGGGATGATATCCGCAACATGGACTGGAAGGTCACGGCGCGTACCAATGAACCCCATCTGAAGGTCTACCGCGAGGAGCGCGAGCGCAGCGTCGTGCTGTGCGTGGATCACGGGCCGCATATGTTTTTCGGAACCCGCGGCACATTCAAGTCGGTGCAGGCTGCCCGCGCTGCAGCGTTGCTGGGCTGGGCGGCCAACAGCGTCAATGACCGGGTCGGCGGCATGCTGTTCGGCGATGCCGATACCGGCCTGGTTCATTTCCAGCCCACCAAGGATAAACGTGCGGTCTGGCGCCTGCTGAAGGAAATGGCCAACCCGGTTCGCCGGGCCCAGCACGGGATCAACTGTATCGACCTGGTGTTGAAACACGCCGGCCGGGGCAGCGGTACCGGCAGCCTGATCTTCGTGATTGGTGACTTCAACCGTGATCTGCAGGGACTGGACAAGACCCTGGGCCAGGTCTGTCAGAAACACTCGGTGGTGCTGATACCGGTGGACGACCCTGCCGACCGGGAAATCCCGTCAGTGGGCCGAGCCCTGTTTCGGGATGCCGAAGGGCGCATGGTGGAAATCGATACCGACGACGCCGAAGGCCGGCGCGCTTTCACCGCACGCTGGGAGGCACGCCGGGCGAATTTGATTATGCTGGCCAACCGGCTGGGTGTCGCTGTGATCCCGGTGCAAACCTCGGACGATGTACACCACTCACTGATGTCCGGTCTCGCTCTGCGAGCCCGCTCAAGGGCCTACCTGTGACACCTGATAGTCTGACCAACCGGCTGCACGATATTCAGGAACTCGATCCGGTGGGCATCTGGCCACTGGCAACAGGCTGGTGGCTGCTGCTGGCGGGTATAGCCCTGCTGGTTCTGCTGTTCATCGGTCTGCACCGCTGGCACCCTGACTGGCAGCGTTATCTGCCCCGGTATGGATGGTCAAGGGACGCGGCCCGTCAACTCACAGTGCTGCGCGACCAGGTCGGTCGCCGTGAAGTCAAGGTGGTTGCCGATCGGCTCTCGGAGCTGCTGCGGCGCATCGCCATCGCCCGCTGCGGACGCGACAGCTGCGCCGGTCTCCACGGCGAGTCCTGGCTGGCCTGGCTTGCGGATCATGATCCCGATGGCTTCGACTGGCGCAAGCGTGGCCGATTGCTGCTTGACCTTCCTTACGCACCCCCCGGTGAAGCTGGTGACCAGCCGGAACTGCATAAGCTGATTGATGCTGCGCTGTCATGGACCACCCGGCCCAGAGCATGTCCCATGAGCCAGGAGACGGGTCATGGGGTTTGAATTTTACTGGCCGTGGATGGCGGTACTGCTGATCCTGCCGTTACTGGTACAGTTTCTCTGGTCCAGAACCGACCCGGAACAGGCGGAGACGCTGGCCGGACGCCAGGAAACCCTGTTGCATCCCTCCCTTGATCATCTGCAGGAGAGCTTTACCGGTCACCGTCCACGGGCTGCCATCAGCGGCCGCATCCATGGCCTGATGTTGGCACTGCTATGGCTGTTCCTGACCCTGACCCTGATGCGCCCGCAATGGCTGGAACCCTATACCGAAACCCGTGCCGAGGGTTACGACCTGATGCTGGCAGTGGACGCATCGCACTCGATGGAAGCACTGGACTTTAGCGTCAACAACGCCCAGGTCACCCGCATGGCGGTACTCAAGGGTGTACTGAATAAATTTATTGCCAACCGGGGTGGCGACCGGGTCGGCCTGATTATCTTCGGCAGTCAGGCCTATACCATCGCTCCGATGACCTATGACCTGAATGCAGTGCGCCAGCAGCTCGCTGACGTTGTGCCGAACATTGCCGGTCAGGGCACCGCGATGGGCGATGCCATCGGGCTGGGGGGAAAAAAATTGCGTGAGCG
>Ga0209536_100007497_pt1 | contig 16534 bp, 11 predicted proteins | sample DeeMarSeWOR28_12_FD_187461 | JGI IMG/M metagenome (GOLD analysis project Ga0209536, IMG submission 187461) | Marine sediment microbial communities from White Oak River estuary, North Carolina - WOR-2-8_12 (SPAdes) (version 2) | ecosystem: Environmental > Aquatic > Marine > Intertidal zone >... | reverse complement strand
GCAGGGCGGTGACTCGGTGCGACATGTGTTGGCAGACTCGCTCATCAGGGTAGCCCCGGAAAGCCGTGTTGTACCCTACGTGCTCGCACAGGTTCTCAGCCGAAATCGGGAGCGTGAGCGCGCGCTTGCCACACTGCTCAGCATCAGTCAGGGGCCGCCTGCCTTTGAAGCCGCACGCATGCGCTTTGCCGGCGAGCTCATGGTGGCGCTGGGACGCTACGACGAGGCCCGCACGACCTTCTGGCTATCGCTCAACTATGATGACGCGCCGAAGTCCAGGGAGCGGGTCACCGACTGGATTGAACGATCTGAGTGGATGAAGGCCCATGGTGGCTAGCGCTACGGAACGCTTTGACCGGATTCTCCTGACGCGATTGAAATTCATCGGCGATGTCGTGCTCACGATCCCGGCCGTGCACGCAGTGCGTGAGGCCTTTCCCGCTGCACGGATCGTCTATCTTGCCGAACGCGAGACCTCGACGCTGCTTCAGCATGATCCGGCCATCGATGAGGTGGTCGGCTTCGACTTCACTCGCCCAGCACTTGATGAGACAGCACGCGTGGTATCGCTCCTGCGCCGGCACCGTTTCGATCTGGCGGTGGATTTCTTCTCCAATCCCCGGAGCGCACTGCTGACCTACCTCTCTGGTGCACGTGTGCGTGTGGGACTCGACCGAGGCGCGCGGCGGCGCCTCTATACGATTCAGGTGCGCGATGACGGCCGTCCGAAGCCAGCACTGGCATTCCACCAGCAGCTTCTCTCGGCCGTTGGGATCCCACCCACCGAGCAACGGCCGTCGCTTGTTGTGAGTGAACATGAGCGAGTCGAAGCCAGGCGGATGATCGCTGCGCTGCTGGGGCATGGTGAGGGCGAGACGGTGCGGGTTGTGGCCCTGCATGCGGGAGGAACGTGGCCGGCCAAGCTCTGGATGGCGGAGCGCTTTGCGGAGCTCGCCGATCTGGCCTCGGAGAGGCTGGGGGTGAGGGTGCTGCTGACGGGAGGAGCGGGGGACAGGGCGGTGATAGAGCAGGTCGTCTCGCATGCGCGGAGCTCTCCTCAGCCAACGGAGGTGCTTGCGCTGCGAGAGCTCGCTGCCCTGCTGGCGGAGTGCACCGCGGTGGTCTCCAACGATGCGGGGCCGATGCACATTGCCGCTGCGGTGGGCACGCCGACGGTGGGGCTCTTCGGCCCTGGCCAGGAAGAGATCTGGTTTCCGTACGAGCACGCGCTGGGGCACAGGGCCTTGCGCAGAGACGTGCCCTGTCATCCGTGCCACCTCAACGTCTGCAACCGAACAGGATCGGGCTACATGGAGTGCATGCAGCGTCTGGAGGTGGCGGAGGTCCTGGAGGCGCTTCGCGCGGCGGTCGCGCACGGCTCGGATCTGTAGCAACGGGGTTCGATCAGGAAGACCCCTCACTGACGCCGTACTTCTTGATGCGGTAGATCAGGACGTGACGGGGGATGTTCAGCAGGCGCGCTGCGCGTGAGCGGTTCCAGCCCGATTTCTGGAGGGCCTCGGTGATCAAGCGGCGCTCCTCATCCCGGAGGGGAAGTGCAGGTTCCAATCTCTCGCCCGATGCTCTGGGACTTTCTCGAGGGTTGAACGCGCCAAAGTCCGCTGGCAGGTCCTTCACCGAGAGCCGATCGGAGCGGCGGAGGATGACCATTCGTTCAAGGACGTTCTCGAGCTCGCGGATATTTCCGGGCCAGGAGTAGCTCATCAGCGCTGCCATGAGCTTTGCAGCGACCTCTACGGTGCGCCCTTTGGCTGTGCGGCGGACAATGTGGTCCACCAGCAGGGGGATGTCCTCGCGACGCTCCCGGAGGCTGGGCACTCTGATCGGTACTACGTTGAGGCGATAGAAGAGGTCTTCGCGGAAGGACCCGGCGAGCACCCGCTGCTGGATATCGGCGTTCGTCGCAGCGATCACCCGCACGTCCACTACTCTGGACTGTTCGGCCCCGAGCGGTTCGATCATCCCGTGCTGCAGGACCCGCAGCAGCTTTGCCTGGAGCTCAACGGCCAGCTCGGCAACCTCATCCAGCAGGAGCGAGCTTCCGTCGGCCATCTCGAACTTTCCCCGCTTATCCCTGGCTGCGCCGGTGAATGCTCCCCTGACATGACCGAACAGCTCAGACTCAAGAAGATCCCGCGGGATCGCAGCGCAGTTGACCGTGACAAGATCACGATCCCCCCGAAGGCTGAGGCCGTGAATGGTCTGAGCCACAAGCTCCTTTCCTGTACCTGACTCACCGGTGAGTAGAACCGTCGCGTCTGACTCGGCAACTTTCTTTGCCAGATCCATCATCCGGCGGAAGGGGTCCGACACGCCGACAACTTTCCCGGAGCGCTCGACCCGCTGCAGCCGTCCCCGCAAACGCCTGTTCTCCTGCTCGAGGGTGTTGAACTTGAGGGCTCTCTCGACTGCGAGAAAGAGCTCCTCATCATCAAACGGTTTTGTGAGGTAGTCATACGCCCCCAGCTTCACCGCCTGAACGGCCTGAGGGATGTTGGCATGGGCTGTGATGAGGATGACCTTGAGCGCAGGGTGGAGGGACTTGACCTGAGCCAGGAGTTCCAAGCCATCCATGTCCGGCATGCGCACGTCGGACAGGAGCAGGTCGTAGGAGTTCTCTGCGAGCAGCTTCAGCGCACCCCGGCCGCCATCGACAGCGGTTGCCTGATATCCCCGTTGCTGCAGCTTGAACTCCAGGACGCGGCGAAAGGAAGCGTCGTCATCAACGATGAGCAGATCCATGCAAGCCTCAGCGCTTGAAGAGCGGAAGCGTTAGCCGAGCACTTGCGCCCCCCGCGCTATTGTTCGTGAGCGATATGGTCCCGCGGTGTGCCTCAGCGATCGATGCTGCGATCGCCAGCCCGAGTCCGGTCCCGCCGGGCTTGGAGGTGAAGAAAGGTTCAAACACCCGCTGGAGATCCTTCTCGGGGATGCCGGGGCCGGTGTCTCGAACCTCCAGAACTGCATTCGATGCCTTCGTGTCGCAGGCCACCGAGACCACGATCTCAGATCCGGACGGTGATACCTCAAGAGCGTTCAGGAGGAGATTCAGAAGGACCTGGTGCAGTTTGTCGGGGTCGCCGTGAACGATCACGCCCGCTTGAGGGAGCTGCCGTAGAGTGAGCTGCTGTCGGTGTGCCTGGGCTTCGAGCTGGCGCACCGTGCGGGCGGTGATTTCTGAGAGGTCCAGTGGGCTGAAGCGAGTCTCACCCGGGCGGGCAAAGGCAAGGAAGTCGGAGACCCTGGTGTCGATGCGACGCACCTCCTTGAACAGGATCTCCCGGAACTCCGCCCGCGTCTCTTTGGGAGCGTCGTCGTCACTGAGGATTTCAACCGCGCCCTTGATCGAGGCGAGGGGGTTTTTGACCTCGTGCGCCATGCCGGCTGCGATTTGGCCGAGCAGCGAAAGTCGCTGGGAGCGTTCAAGCTGGACTCGAGCCTCCGCAGCGCGTCGGCGGGCACGGAGTTCTCGGTCAAAGAGCGCGCCTGAGAGCACCGCGATGGCGAAGTAAAAGACAATCTCCACAACCTCATCGACGACGGCGGCATCCCCGCCCAGCTCCATGGCGATGTAGGGAAGGACCAGTGCTGAGATCGCGGCGGCAACGGTCACCCCCCCGCGCAGGCCGAACCATGCCGCACCGACAACAATGGGGATGTAGCAGAACCGGCCATGAATGGCATGGACCCAGTGTACATGCCCGAAGATCGGCTCGATCAGCCAGCCGTAGTGGATACCCAGCGTTAGGGCCACCAGTCCGACGAGAATCGAGACTTTGGTGGCGCTTCCTTCGGGTTGCCATCGCACGCGCCTTCGGGCCCCAGCGTCCATTCGGTTCCTCTCCCGGTTAGAGAATAGTCTACAGTAGTAAACAATATTCTCTACAATTCTCCAAGAATTTGAAGTCAAAAATGTGTGTAATCACGTTAACATATTGTGCGACATCAAGTTAACCCTCTGGCATCTTTTTTGACTCTTTGGTCCCCTCGAACAATGAATGCATGCTCTCATGAAACGAGGAATTGACTCAGCACGGGTCCTGACGTTTGCGGCACTCGCCATGCTGGCTGCTGACGCTTCCCCGGGGCAGTCCGATGATCTCTGGCATCAGGCGGACTCCATCGAGCGGGAGTACCAGCTGGCCGACGATGCAACGGGCGTGATCGACTCGGTCGGTTCGCTCGAGGACTACCTCAGAGTGGCCGCCGTGCGGAACCCTGCTCTGCGCTCGATGTTCTACCGATGGAAGTCGCAGCTTGAGAATGCAGACTACAGGGGTGCACTACCTGATCCGGTATTCACCTACCGGTACTTCATCGAGAATGTAGAGACCCGCGTGGGGCCGCAAAACCAGGGACTGAGTCTCCGGCAGGATATCCCGTGGCCGGGAACCCTCTCAGCGCAATCGGATGTGGCCCTGGAGGGAGCCCGTGTTGCGTCGCGCGCGTTCCAGGCAACAAAGCTCGAGGTATTCTCCCATGTCAAAGCCGCCTACTTTGAATACTACTATGTAGGGAAAGAGATTGCCCTCACCGAGGAAAACCTCACGCTCCTGGGTTTCTGGGAGTCCGTCGTGCGCACGAAGTACAAGGCCGCGCTGACAGGGCATCCCGATCTGCTGCGCGTTCAGGTAGAGCTGGGGAAGCTGGAAGACCGTCTTGCCACAGTCCGGGCCAGGATCGAACCGGCCGCCGCGCGATTGCGGGCCGCGGTGAATCTTCCCGACAGCATTCCTGTTGGTCTTCCTGCACAGATCCATGTCAGCGAACGTCCGTACGATCCGGACAGTGTGAAGGCAGCCGTTGTCCGGTTCAATCCGGATCTGCAGTCGCGCTCCCATGCCATCGCGCGCGAAGAGGCTGGCGTGCGGCTGGCGCGTCGATCCGCATACCCCAGCTTCTCGCTCGGTGTGGACTATATCGAAACGGGCCCCGCGCTGAATCCCGCGACGCCGGAAAGTGGCAAAGACCCGTGGATTGTTGGCCTCAGCGTCAGCCTCCCCCTCTGGCTGGGGAAGAATGCCTCCCGCACTGAAGAGGCGGAGGCTCGCCAGCATGAGGCGCACTATGCCTTCCTGGATGCGCGGAACCAGCTCCTGGCGATCACCGAGGAAGTCCTCTACGAGTACGGCGATGCACTTCGGAAGGTCCGTCTGTATCGCGATGGTCTGATCCCGAAGGCCATGCAGTCGCTCAACACGAGCTACACCTCATACCAGGCCGGTAAACTGGACTTCCTCAATGTCCTGGATGCGCAGCGTCGTCTCCTTGAATTCCAGCTCCAGTTGGAGCGCGCCCGTGCCGATCTGGGCATTCAGGCCGCGGCACTGGAAACGCTGACGGGACTGGAGGATTCCCGCCTCAATCCTTCGTCACAGACAGATTGAAAGGGCACCGTGATGACACATCCACATCGTCGATGGACGTCGGCGCTCATGACATATCTCGGAGTACTGCTCCTGAGCACACCGGCTCCCGCACAGAAGAATGAGGCGCAGCAGACCCACTGCCCGGTGATGGGAGGTGCGATTGACTCGAGTGTGTACACCGATATTCAAGGACAGCGTGTCTACCACTGTTGTCCGATGTGCTCTGATCGGCTGCAGGCTGACCCCGATCGTTATTTCGAGAAATCGGCGGCAGAGGGAGTTGTCTTCCAGAACATCCAGACAGCATGTCCGATCTGCGGCAAGCCGCTGGAGGAGAAGCGCGTGAACGCCGACTATCGGGGACGGAGGATCTACCTCTGCTGCGAGGAGTGTGCTTCCAGGTTCGAACAGGACCCGGAGGCCGTTCTGCCAAGGGTGGACGAGCCGCCCGCCACCGGGACATCAATGCAACCGGAGAGCGGCCTGAACAAGAGCAGGCAACGGGACCACAAACACTGAGCGCTTCGGAGAGTGTAGCGAGAAGGTATGGCAATGCGATTCAGCGCAGGTAGAATGCTGAGACAGCTGTTTCCCTCGTTGCGCCTGGCGATGCTGGGCACCGTGGCGGTCGCGGTGTTCGCATTTCTGCTTGGCGGGCTGTTCTTCGGCGGGGGGGATGAGCCGCCGGCGACTGGGACGGAGCGCGGGAAGGAGTCGGGAGTGGGAGAGAGCGCAGCGACCGGCTGGACCTGCTCCATGCACCCGCAGATCAGGATGCCTGGGCCGGGGAAGTGCCCCATTTGCTTCATGGACCTCATTCCTGTTGAAGGCGGAGGCGGGGAGGGGCTGGGGCCGCGTCAGATTCGCCTCTCAGCAACGGCCCGGGAGATCGCGCAGCTCGTCACGGCACCTGTCCGGCGCATGGTCGCCGAGCGAGAGGTCCGGCTGGTTGGGAAGATTGCCTACGACGAGAGTAATGTCGCATCGATCACAGCCTGGGTTCCGGGACGCCTGGATCGGTTATATGCAGACTTCACGGGTATTACCGTCAGCAAGGGGGACCACATGGTATCGATGTACTCTCCCGAACTGCTGGCGGCGCAGGAAGAGCTTCTGCAGGCGGTTGCCGCCGTGGAGTCCCTGGCCTCGAGCACGAGCACCACGCTGCGCTCCTCGGCCGAGGCCACGCGTACAGCATCCCGGGAGAAGCTGCGACTGTACGGGCTGACGGAGAGGCAGATTGAGGAGATTATTCAAGCCGGTGCGCCTTCGGAGGAACTCACCATCAATGCCCCGATTGGGGGAGTGGTAATCCAGAAGGAGGCGCTCGAGGGAATGTACGTTCAGACGGGCACGAGGGTCTACACCATCGCGGATCTCTCAACGCTCTGGGTTCTCTTCGAGGCGTACGAGTCGGATCTCCCGTGGCTCCGCTACGGCCAGCATTTGGAATTCACCTCCCCGTCGTTTCCCGGAGAGCGTTTCGAGGGACTCATCAGCTTTCTCGATCCGGTCGTGGATCCCTCGACGCGGACCATCCGAGTGCGCGCAAACCTCGACAACAGGGGAGGGAGGCTCAAGCCGGAGATGTTCGTCCGGGGGATCGTCCGATCCCGCCTGAACAGCAGTGGCGAGGTGGTCGACAAGAATCTGGCCGGGAAATGGATCTGTCCGATGCATCCGGAAGTGGTAAAGAACGGGTCCGGCGCGTGCGATGTGTGCGGGATGGCGCTCGTGCGGGCCGAGTCTCTCGGTTACGCTTCCAGCACGAAGCCAGCAGCGGACGCACCGCTGATCATTCCAGCCACCGCGCCGCTGCTCACGGGGAAGCGTGCCGTGGTGTATGTGGAGCTCACGGGCGGGGATGGTCCGCTGTACGAGGGACGAGAGGTGGTGCTTGGCCCGCGGGCTGGGGAGTTCTACGTGGTGCGGTCCGGGCTGAAGGAAGGCGAGCTGGTGGTCACCGAGGGAGCATTCAAGCTCGATAGTGAGCTGCAGATCCGGGCGAAGCCGAGCATGATGTCGCCGGAGGGGGAGGGCGCACCCGGGGCACAAACGCATGAGCATGCGAAGGACGGAGCCCCCGGGGCGACATCCCGCCCGCAGACACCCGGCGATCCCGTCCTGGACTCTCCGTCGAGAGAGGGGGTGGCCAAGGCTTTCGAACGGTACTTCCAGACCCAGTTAGCACTTGCCCGCGACGATCTCCCGGGAGCCCACGCCGGCTTCCAGGGGCTCGAGTCGGTCCTGTCCGACGATGCTCTGTTCTTGATCTCGAAAGGGGATCAACGGGTGGCGCGGTCACTCTTCGATCGCCTCCGGCAGTCGGCATCGGCCGGAGCGGGTGCCAGAGACATTGCTCACGCGCGCGATCTCTTCTATGATCTCTCGCGTGCGATGATCGAGCTGCAGGAGAGTGCGGGGAACCCGACACCGGCCCCGGTCTATCTGGCCTACTGCCCGATGGCGAGGGATTCCGATGGGGCCTCCTGGCTACAGGCCACCGAGACGATCGCCAACCCCTACTTTGGAAAGTCAATGCTCCGCTGTGGTGAAATCCAGAACACCATCCCTGCCGGACCGGGGTCGGGACATTAGGCGATGGCACAAGACCTGCAGACCCCCCCTTCGCCTCACCGCTCGATGATCGACCGCCTTCTCTGGTTCTGCCTGGAGAACAAGCTCGTGGTGGGATTGATCACTCTGGTGATTGTTGTCTGGGGAGTCATGGTTGCCCCGTTCGATTGGGAGACGGGCTGGTTGCCGAGGGATCCCGTCTCGGTCGACGCCATTCCGGATATCGGGGAGAACCAACAAATCGTTTTCACGGAATGGACGGGACGTTCACCCCAGGACGTGGAGGATCAAATCACCTATCCGCTCACCGTGTCGCTCCTGGGGATCCCGGGTGTCAAGACGATCCGCAGCTACTCCTACTTCGGGTTTTCTACCGTCTATATCATCTTCAAGGAGGACGTCGAGTTCTACTGGTCTCGTTCGAGGGTTCTGGAGCGGCTCAGCTCCCTCTCTCCCGGGACGCTGCCCCCGGAGGTGCAGCCCACGCTGGGCCCGGACGCTACTGCCCTCGGGCAGGTTTTCTGGTATACGCTGGAGGGGCGGGACGGCCAGGGCAGGCCGACCGGCGGATGGGACCTCCAGGAACTCCGCTCCATTCAAGACTGGGTGGTCCGCTACGCGCTCCAGTCCGCCGACGGGGTGTCCGAGGTTGCATCGGTCGGCGGCTTCGTGCAGGAGTACCAGATTGACGTTGATCCCGATGCCATGAGAGCCAACGGCGTCGCCCTGACCGATGTATTCAACAGTGTGCGGATGTCCAACCTCGATGTGGGAGCGCGCACCGTCGAGATCAACCGTGTGGAGTACGTGATCCGCGGGATCGGGTTCCTGCGGGAGGTTGCGGACATCGAGAACACGGTTGTGAGGCAGAGCGGCAATGTCCCGATCAGGATCAAGGAAGTTGCCACGGTGTCCCGGGGCCCCGCGCTCCGCCGGGGAGCCCTTGACAAGGGCGGGGCGGAGGTGGTGGGGGGAGTCGTTGTGGTCCGCTTCGGGGAGAACCCCCTGGCGACGATCAAGAACGTGAAGAAGAAAATCGCGGAGATCTCCCCCGGACTTCCCCGCAGGACGCTTCCCGACGGCAGGATCTCTCAGGTGAGCATCGTTCCCTTCTACGACCGCACCGGGCTCATCTACGAGACCCTGGGGACACTGAACACGGCGCTCATCGATGAGATTCTCGTGACGATCATCGTGGTCATCGTCATGGTGATGCATCTTCGAAGCTCCCTCCTGATTACGAGCCTGCTGCCGCTGGTTGTCCTGCTCGTCTTCATCGCAATGAAGGTCTTTCGTGTGGATGCCAATATCGTGGCGCTCTCCGGCATCGCCATCGCCATTGGTACCATTGTGGACATGGGTGTCGTGGTCACGGAGAACATCCTCAAGCACCTGGAGGCTGCCGACCCCAACGCTGACCGGAAGCAGGTGATCTTCGCTGCGGTGTCGGAAGTCGGAGGGGCGGTGCTGACGGCCATCGCCACCACGGTGGTTTCCTTCCTTCCTGTGTTCACCATGCAGGGGTCCGAGGGGAAGCTGTTCACGCCGCTGGCCTACACCAAGACGTTTGCACTGGTGGCATCGGTGCTGGTCGCGCTCACCATCATCCCCCCGATGGCTCATCTCTTGTTCACGCGGGGCAAGGGGCTGGCCGCGAGCAGACGGCTGCTTCCCGGGGGACTGGTGCTGGGTGCCATCGGAGCGTTCCTCGGGGCCCTGTGGCTGACGGGGGTCTTTCTTCTGGTCTTGGCGGTCTACCGTGCCATGGGCGATCGTCTCCCGGAGTCCGTCCGAGCGCGCGTGCCGGTATTCTTCAATTATGCGGTGGTGGTGCTGGTGGCTTCACTCCTGGGGTCGCACTGGGAGCCCTTGGGAGTTGAGGCCGGCGCCCTGGGGAATTTTTTCTTCGTTGTTGTCCTTCTCATGGGGCTGCTGTTTCTCTTCCAGCTCCTGATTCGACACTACGAGCGGATGCTCCGGTGGTGCCTGGCGCATCGTGTTCTCTTTCTCTCGATGCCCGGAATCATTATCCTCACCGGTGCCATGATCTGGCTCGGCGCGGAGAAGATCGTCGGGTTCGTGCCGGACTGGATGAAGGCGAACCGTGTGTATGCAGCCCTCCACCGTACCTTCCCCGGGCTGGGGAAGGAATTCATGCCGGACCTCGACGAGGGATCTTATCTGTACATGCCCACGATGATGCCCCATGCCTCCATCGGCGAGGCGCTGGATGTGTTGCAGCACCAGGACATGGCCTTCGACAACATCCCTGAGATCGAGTCCGTGGTGGGGAAGCTGGGACGGGTCGACTCACCGCTCGATCCAGCGCCTATCTCCATGATCGAGACCATCATCAACTATAAGTCCGAGTACATTACCGATGAGGGGGGAAAACGCCTCCGCTTCCGCTACGACGAGTCGGCAGCGGCGTTCGCGTGGGATGAGCGGGGGCGGTTGATACCAGACGAGGATGGTCGCCCGTACCGCCAGTGGCGGGATCACATTCGGACGCCAGATGACATCTGGGAGGAAATCGTCCGCGCGGGGAGGGTTCTCGGGACGACATCGGCGCCGAAGCTCCAGCCGATTGCCGCGCGTCTTGTGATGCTCCAGTCTGGCATGCGCGCGCCCATGGGGATCAAGGTCAGGGGACCGGATCTGGAGACTATCGAACGCGTCGGGTTGGAGATCGAGAGATTATTGAAGGAAGTTCCGCTGGTGGACCCCTCTGCCGTCCTGGCGGATCGCATTGTGGGGAAGCCCTATCTGGAAATCGAGATCAACCGGGAGGAGATCGCCCGGTATGGCATCCATGTCAGCATGGTTCAGGACATCATTCAAGTGGCCATCGGGGGAAAGCGCCTGACGACGACTGTGGAGGGCCGCGAACGCTATCCGGTACGCGTCCGCTACCCGCAGGAGCTGCGGACCACGATGGAGGATCTTGAAAGAATCCTCGTCCCGACTCCGGGGGGAGCACAGATCCCGCTCGGCGAGCTGGCTGCAATCCGGTATGTCCGGGGGCCGATGGTGATCAAATCGGAGGATACCTTTCTGACGGGGTATGTCATCTTCGACAAAGACCCCGCGGCCGCGGAGGTGGATGTCGTCGAGCAGGCACGGGCCTACTTGAGCCAGAAGGTCTCGAGCGGAGAGCTCGTCGTCCCGGCCGGGGTGAGCTATACGTTTGCCGGGACCTACCAGAACCAGATTCGGTCGGAGCGGACACTGATGGTTGTCCTTCCACTCGCCCTGCTGATCATCTTCCTGATTCTCTATTTTCAGTTCCGGACCGTCCCCACAACGCTGCTCGTCTTCTCCGGGATCTTCGTGGCATGGTCAGGAGGATTCATCATGCTCTGGCTCTACGGTCAGAACTGGTTTTTGAATGTCTCGCTGCTGGGAGTGGATTTCCGGGAGCTGTTCCAGGTTCACCCGTACAACCTCTCGGTAGCGGTCTGGGTGGGGTTCCTGGCCCTCTTCGGCATTGCCAGCGATGACGGAGTGATTATCTCGACGTACCTGGACCAGACCTTCGCGCGCGAGCGTCCCGCGTCGGTTGCAGCCATCCGCGAGGCGACGGTGCAGGCGGGGCTCCGGCGCATCAGGCCTGCCCTGATGACGGTCTCGACGACGCTCCTGGCCCTCCTTCCCGTGCTGACCTCCACAGGGCGGGGCTCCGATGTCATGGTTCCGATGGCGATTCCCTCGTTCGGCGGGATGACCATGGTGACCATCACGGTATTTCTCGTCCCGGTGCTCCATAGCGCGGTTGCGGAGTACAGACTCCGGAGGGCGTCCCGATGAGTGTGCGCGTTGAAGTCCAGTATACTCAGGGATGTCCTCACGCGCGGGAGTTCCTCGAGAGAGTCCGGCAGGCGACGGCCGCCGTCCAGGCAAGGGTGGAGCTGGTCGAAGTCCTCGTTGAGGACGCGACTCACGCCGGCGGGCTGCGATTCCGAGGATCACCCACCCTCTTGATCAATGGCAAGGACCTGGAGGGTGCGCCAGGAATTGACGGTGCCGGGCTCGGCTGCAGGGTCTACCGGGGCGGGCTGCCGTCGGTAGAGTCGATCCGCTCGGCGATACACGCTGCAACCCGATGATACGTCAAGGCCACTGTGTGTGTGAAAAACAACGGTCTGGAGATGATTGTTCACATTCACAACTGCGTGAGGACGTTCATGAAACGAGCATTATTGATCATTGTTGGTCTCGCAGGTGGTTTTTCTGCGACGGCTCAACATCATTCAAGCAACTGGATTTCCCGCCAGGTATCCGATACCACACAGGTCGTCTGCTGGGACGACTCGCTCACCTGGATCCGGTTTCCACCGGGCTCGCTGATGGGAATGATGGGAATGATGTATGATTCAGTGTTCGCGCGGATTGACCTGATGCCGATGGACAGCCTGGCACATCCGTATGATTCGACGGTGATCGGGTGGTATCGCATGCTCATGGGCCGGGATAGTCTGACTTTTGACCTCATGCACGATCACGATGGGCATGCCGGCCATCACCGGAGGGAGTACGCAGAAACCGTTCTGTGTCAGATCCACTGGGACAGCTTGTGGGCCGACTCGGTGCATCGAGCTTGGCATCCTACGGGCCTGATTGGATGGAATGGGTCTGCGTGGGTGAACATCGCATCGACACTTCTCGAGGGAACCACACTGAGGGCGGAATCCAGCGTCATGTACTCAGCAACAGCCATTGTTGGCGTGCCGGCCGGGGTGGTGTCGGTGGCCGGCGAGACACTGCCGCTGCAGTTTGCGCTCGCCCAGAACTATCCCAACCCGTTCAACCCGGTGACCACCATTGTCTACGAGATCCCCCGGCGCGACATGGTGAGGCTGAGAGTATTCAACATGCTGGGCGAGGTGGTGGCAACACTCGTCAGCGGCGAGCAGGCTGCGGGGAGCCATGCGGTGAGGTGGGACGCATCCGGGATGTCCAGCGGAGTGTACGTCTATCAGTTGACTGCCGGGTCTCTAGCCCAGACTGGGAAACTTTGCCTCATGAAGTAGGATCAGATGATCCGAGCTGGGGCAAAGCGGTACCTGCCGAACGGACTGGTGAGGGTTGTGTGCGGAGGACCGGAGCGGGGTGAGTCGCGGTGTCCGGTTTCCGGATGCTCACGGGGTCTCTCCGCAGTCGGCAATCCGAGCGCATCGCTCTCGCTGGCGGTTTGCCCTCGCCTTCGGGCCGGGGTCAGGGTGTACTCAGGCAATGCGGGTGCCTGGTTGGCCTTCCACCTTCTGAAGAGGGGGTGGCAGGAACGATGATGGATCGGAATTCCCCCCCCGGTCCCGTCTTGCAGTGACGATCACGGCGCTCCACGAGATGGAACATCGCGCCGGGAGTTCAAACAACGCTTGCAACGAGCTCCACATCGCAGCTCGGAGGGATGCCCATGGAGCATCACAGTCATGCACATCGCCCTGTCGGGGATGACCATCACTCGCATCGCATGCAGAAGGGTGGGCATCATGGTGAGGATCATCACGCGCACATGATCGGTGATTTTAGGAGGCGATTCTGGATCTCCCTCCTTCTGAGCGTTCCTGTCATCGCTCTCGCTCCCCTCATCCAGGAGTTGCTGGGCTATGAGCTGAGATTTCCTGGCGACGGCTACATTCAATTCGGGCTGGCGACCATCGTGTTCCTGCATGGAGGATGGCCGTTTCTCCGGGGACTCGGGGCCGAAGTGAGGAAAAGGTCTCCGGGGATGATGACCCTCATCGCCCTGGCCATCTCCGTGGCGTATGTCTACAGTTCTGCGGTTGTCGTCGGGCTGCGCGGGGAGGTGTTCTTCTGGGAGCTCGTCACCCTGATCGATATCATGCTCCTGGGGCACTGGATCGAAATGAAATCGATCATGGGTGCATCCAACGCGCTGCAGGAACTGGCCACCATGATGCCGTCCGAGGCCCGGAGAATCAACGACAGTGGAGACATCGAAGAGGTGGACATCGCAGAGCTGCAGGTCAATGACCTCATCTTGGTCCGACCGGGTGAGAAAATCCCGGCGGATGGCGAGGTGCAGGATGGGGAGAGCCATGTGAATGAGTCCATGCTCACCGGCGAATCCACCCCGGTGGTAAAGAAAGTGCGTGATCAGGTGATCGGTGGCTCCCTCAACGAAAACGGGTCCTTGAGAATCCGGGTCAGGCATACGGGAGAGGATTCGTACCTGTCGAAAGTGATCGGGATGGTCAGGGAGGCCCAGGCGGCCAAGTCCAGGACGCAGACCCTGGCCGATGAAGCTGCCGGCTGGCTCTTCTATGTCGCCCTGGGAGGAGGCCTCGCGACCCTAGTGACGTGGCTAGCCGTGGGCCAGGGGTTTGACTATTCCCTGGAGCGGATGGTCACGGTGATGGTGATTTCCTGCCCCCACGCACTGGGCCTTGCCGTGCCCCTGGTGGTGGCGATATCGACCGCAGTTGCTGCGCAGATGGGGCTTCTCATTCGGAATCGCACGGCGTTCGAAAACGCTCGCAGAATCTCGGTCGTCGTCTTTGACAAGACGGGGACCCTGACGAAAGGCGAGTTTGGTGTTAGGCGGTTTGTCTCAAGGGCCAACCTGTACTCGGACGAGGACGTTCTCAGCGTGGCTGCGGCGCTGGAACGCAACTCGGAGCATCCGATCGCAGCCGGGATAACTCGAAAAGCGACGGAGCTTGGCCTGACGATCGACGACGCAACAAGCTTCAAGAACCTCACCGGGAAGGGCGTCACTGCAACGGTGGGAGGGGAGCGTTTCAGCATCATGAGTTCTGGCTATCTGCTCGAAAAGAACATCGCGATCCCCGAGCAGGCGTTCAACGATCGAGCTGAAACCGTGGTCTTTGTCCTGATGGATGATGCGCTCATCGGGTTCATCACACTGGCCGATGAGATTCGGGACGAATCCTACGAGGCCGTCAGGATTCTGAAAGAGAGGGGCGTAAAGGTCCTCATGGCAACCGGTGACAACGAAGCGGTGGCGAAGGCTGTCAGCAAGGCACTGGAGTTGGACGGATATCGGTCAGGAGTCCTGCCGGAAGACAAGCAGCAGGTCGTCAAGGAGCTGCAGGCCAAAGGCGAGTTCGTTGCCATGACGGGCGATGGTGTCAACGATGCCCCTGCGCTGGCTCAGGCAGACATCGGTATTGCGATCGGCTCCGGGACGGATGTGGCTGCGGAAACCGCAGATATCGTGCTGGTCAATAGTAACCCAACGGGCATCGCGAATCTGATCCTCTTCGGTGCAGCAACATACCGGAAGATGATCCAGAATCTGTTCTGGGCCGTAGGGTACAACGTCATAGCCATCCCACTGGCTGCGGGTGTTCTGGCCTCGGTCGGCATCATTCTGAGCCCTGCCGTCGGTGCGGTGCTCATGAGTGCAAGCACTGTTGTAGTCGCCCTCAACGCCCAACTCCTCAGGAAGCGCATCAGGGCTTAGCAGCACCGTCTCCGGCAGCTCCGCGCGAGGTGTCTGCGCGTTCTGGCCGTGTGTGGCTGCTGCGCCATGGACGTTCCGCTCTGCGCTTCCCCCCCAAGATCATTGATTTCTCCCCAATTTAGCGGTATCTTTTGAGGTCTGTCCTCCTGGCGGGAACCTCCCCCCGGGGCCATCCAACCATGCATGCCGGTGGAGACTGAAGACCATGAGTCTGGCGATAGCGGATATCGTTGCACGGGAGATCCTGGATTCGCGCGGAAATCCTACCATTGAAGTGGACGTTCAGCTGGAGAACGGCATTCTGGGGCGGGCAGCCGTCCCCAGCGGTGCCTCGACCGGGGAACACGAGGCGGTGGAGCTCCGTGACGGGGACAAGTCCCGGTACTTGGGCAAGGGGGTGCGCAACGCGGTCGAGCATGTGAACAACACGCTGGCCGAGGAACTGACGGGCTTTGATGCGCTGGACCAGGTGGGCATTGACACGATGATGATCCAGCTCGACGGGACACCCACGAAGTCCAAGCTCGGGGCCAATGCAATCCTGGGAGTCTCCCTGGCGGTGGCGAAGGCGACTGCACAGGCGTTGGGCATCTCCCTCTACCGTTACGTGGGCGGGACTGGTGCGCGGGTGCTCCCCGTCCCGTTGATGAACATCCTCAACGGTGGCAAGCACGCCGACAATAATGTGGACGTTCAGGAGTTCATGGTCGTCCCCGTCGAGGCGCCGTCCTTCGCCGAGGCGCTCCGGATGGGTGCAGAGGTCTTTCACGCCCTGAAGAAGGTCCTCTCCGCCAAGGGGTACAACACGGCGGTGGGCGACGAAGGGGGCTTTGCTCCCAACCTCAAATCCAACGATGAAGCGATCGAGGTTATTCTCGAGGCCATTACGAAGGCGGGATACGCTCCCGGACGCGATGTGTTTTTGGCGCTCGATGTGGCTGCCAGCGAGATGGTCGAAGGGGGGAAGTATGTGTTCTACAAGTCAGACAAATCCTCACGCTCGGCCCAGCAGATCGTTGAGCTCTACGCCTCCTGGGTGAAGCAGTACCCGATCATTTCGATTGAAGACGGAATGGGCGAGAACGACTGGGAGGGCTGGAAGATCCTGACCCAGGAG
>Ga0209536_100007496_pt1 | contig 16534 bp, 13 predicted proteins | sample DeeMarSeWOR28_12_FD_187461 | JGI IMG/M metagenome (GOLD analysis project Ga0209536, IMG submission 187461) | Marine sediment microbial communities from White Oak River estuary, North Carolina - WOR-2-8_12 (SPAdes) (version 2) | ecosystem: Environmental > Aquatic > Marine > Intertidal zone >... | reverse complement strand
GATTACTGAATTATTTAATGAAATAACTGAAGCTGGAAAAATATATGAAATAGAATTTAATGCACCAGGTTTATCAAGTGGTGTTTATTATTACCGCTTAAGTACCTATCAAAAATCTTTTGTTAGAAAAATGCTGGTGTTGAGGTAACAAATAAATTCATAAAATTATTCAAACCCGTTTTTTAACTAAAACGGGTTTTTTTGTTTAAACTTTTTATGTCAAATTTCAAAAATAGATTAGCAATTATATTCTTCTGGATATTATATTGGAGAAAAATACAAGTAATAATTACTGTCACTTTAAGACACAATTTTAATAAAGTTTATTTATTCTTCCTATTTAATACTTTTTCGTATTCTGACTCTATTGAATAGCTTCAACAAAAAATCTTCGAATTACACCCGTTTCATCATTTATTTTAATTATTTTCATCGCTTAATTTAAGGATAGTGAGAATTCAATCTAATTCTTTACAATAAAAAATCTTTGTGTAATCGTTATCCATAAAGTGAGAAATGGCACAAATATTGTCTTTTTAGCTAATTATCAATCTTCTTTGGCTTTTAGTTAGGTGAAAGGAACATATTATGAGTAAGATGAATAAAATACTATTGATTATTATTTTCCTATCATTTTCATCATTCTTCTATTCTCAACAAAATTCAGCTAAAAAACTTCTAACGATACTTGGCGAAGAACAATCATTTACCTTTTATGAAATTCAAAAATCGTTTAATGATTATTGGGATCCATACAACGTTAAGGGTGGATATTATTTTGAATCTGGGGAGAACAAGAAGGCGCCGGGTTGGAAGTTATTTAAGCGCTGGGAATGGTACTGGGAACAAAGAGTTAATATTGAAACCGGTGACTTTCCGAATACAACATCTGATATAGAATATGAAAAAAGTATGAGTACTCTGAATAAAGTAACTGCACTTAATGAAAACTGGGTTAACTTAGGAACAAGCAGCTCAGCAGGAGGATATGCTGGTATCGGAAGGATAAATTGTGTTGCATTTCATCCATCAGATGCAAATACTTTTTGGGTTGGAAGCCCCTCCGGAGGAATATGGAAAACTACGAATGGTGGTAGTAGCTGGACGATATTAAACAATAATGAAACTGTACTGGGTGTAAGCGATATAGCTATTGCTTCTGATTACGCAACCTCCAATACTATTTATATTGCTACTGGTGACCGGGATGGCGGCAGCATATGGTCTCTTGGTGGAGGACAGGGAGCAGATAACGTTTCTGTTGGTGTTTATAAATCAACCGATGGCGGAGCAAACTGGAGTGCTACTGGATTAACATTTACAAAAAGTACTGGTGTGCGAATGTATCGTCTCTTAATTGATCCTACTGATAATACAATACTTTTAGCCTCAACCTCTAATGGAATTTACAAAACTACTAACTCCGGTACATCATGGAGTCAAAAGGATGTGAATCGCTGGATTGATATGGAGTTTAAACCAGGTGATCACAATACCGTATATGGTTCATCTTATGGTTACAATCCTGGATATTTAGCCAAATCAACTAACAATGGGGAGAGCTGGGGTTATTTAAGTATAGGAGCAAATGGTTATCGAAATGAAATAGCTGTTACACCAAATAATTCGAGTGTTGTTTATCTTCTAGCCTGTAATAATTCAGGCGGATTGTTGGGGGTTTATAAATCAACAAATAGTGGAACCAGTATCTCACAAGTTAACACAAATACCAGTCAGAATATGTTGGGATATTATAGTGATGGTTCTGGTGGAACAACAGGTCAGGGGACTTATGATCTTTGTATTGCTGCTTCTCCTTCAGATGTGAACACAGTGTTTATCGGAGGTGTAAATACGTGGAAATCTACTGATGGCGGGGTTACCTGGATGATAAGTAATATGTGGACCAGTTATTTTGTTTATAATAAAAGTGGTGCGCCTGTGGCACATGCTGATAAACATGCTTTAGCATTTCAAAACAGCTCAACCCTTTTTGAAGGAAATGACGGAGGCATTTACAAGACAACGAACGGCGGAACAAACTGGACAGACCTTTCGAATGGTTTGGTAATTAGTCAACTTTATAGAATTGGAGTTTCTCAAACAAGTGCTAATACGGTATTAACTGGCTTACAAGATAATGGATCAAAATTATTTAATGATGGTTCCTGGTCAGATGTAAAAGGTGGAGACGGTATGGAATGCATTGTTGATTATTCAGACGTAAATTATATGTACGCCACGTATGTTCGAGGACAAATTTCAAGGAGTACTAATGGTGGATTGTCCTTTCCAACTGATATTTCGGCAAATATTCCGGGCGGGCAGCCAACAGGTGCATGGGTAACTCCATACATAATGGATCCTACCAACAGTTCTACTCTTTATGCCGGGTATGATAAAATTTGGAAAACGACTGACAGAGGTAATAACTGGACATCAGCCTCACAAACACTTAGTTCATCAACCAAACTAAGGTCGCTGGCAATTGCACCATCAAATACAAATGTTCTCTATACAGCTGACTTAACTAATATGTGGAAAACAACGGATGGAGGAGCAACAAACTGGTCTTCTGTAACATTACCAGCTAGTTCTAATAGTTTAACATATATTGCCGTTCATGACACTGATCCTAATACAGTTTGGATTACTTTTGGAGGTTATTCTGCTGGTGCCAAAGTATATGAATCCACAAACGGCGGTTCTTCCTGGAATAATATTTCAACATCATTACCAAACCTTCCAGTTATGTGCATTGTTCAGAACAAAAGTGTTACAGATAGGAATGTTTTGTTTGTGGGGACAGACTTAGGAGTATATGTGAAGGATGGTACTAATAACTGGGCTGCTTACAATACAGGATTACCTAACGTTGTTGTTACTGAGCTGGATATATACTATTCAGGGGGTGGTACAGATAAACTAAGAGCTGGTACTTTCGGAAGGGGATTATGGGAGACAGAAATAAATGCACCATTACCGGTTGAACTTTCAAGCTTCATTGCCAAATCTTCGGATGATGGTGTCCGATTAGAATGGGTAACAGAAACCGAAGTGAACAATTATGGTTTTGAGGTGGAAAGACAAGTTAGCAGTGAGCAATTGACAGCAGGTAATTGGGAAAAGATAGCGTTTCTTGAAGGATATGGAAATTCAAACTCACCGAAAGAATATTCTTTTATTGATAGAGGAATTATCTACGGTAATTTTTCATACAGGTTAAAACAGATAGACAATGATGGTACTTATGAATACAGCGAGGTGGTAGACGTTAATGCGGGTGATATTCCTGATGGAGTTGTACTTGAGCAAAATTATCCAAATCCATTTAATCCATCAACTACTATTAAATTTGCATTAGCTGAAACACAAAACGTGGAATTAAAAATTTATGATGTACTTGGAAATGAAGCTGCGACCCTATTTAACGGAATGGCTGATGGTGGTAAAGTTTATGAAGCAGAGTTTAATGCAACAAGTCTTTCAAGCGGAATTTACTTCTATCGACTGGAAACTGATAGCAAAGTAGAAAACAGGAAAATGCTGCTTCTTAAATAACTTTATTAAATAATTATTTCTAATTAATCCCTGAAAAATCGGGGGTTTTTTATTTTATATTGGCATTATTGTTGTCATTTATTAACAATTGGGACACATCATCTTTTCTAAAGATACTTAGGTAATCCTCGTAAATTTATTCATTATAAGCAGTTAGAAAACTAAAACAGCAATTTGGAGAATTATATGAAGAAAATATTACTGGTAATATCAATATTATTTTTGCAAAATCTGACAATTAATTCGGTAAATTTTGCACAAAGCAGCTATGGTTCAATGTATTCGGTAAATCCTCCCGTACAAAATAGTATAACCGGATGGACAACTATAACTGGATTTACTGCAGGTGATGCAAGCACTGATATTACATTTGCATCTAACACACTCAATAAAATATCAGCATCCGGTATTTACCTTGTCAGTTTTTCTGCAAGTTTTTCAGCATCTGTAACCGGCACTTATGAATTGGGTATCTCAATTAATAATGCTGATCCAGTGGAAATAAGAGTACTTAGATATTTGGCAAATAATGATGCAGGAAATGCTTCTGCCACTGGGTATCTAACGTTAAATTCAGGGGATTTAATAAATTTAAAAATTCTTCCCCCATCATCAGCAAATTTAACAATTAGAAATGCATCAGTCAGTTTAGTAAGACTTGAAGATATTTCTTCATATAACTCCTATGCAGAAATGGGATTTTATAATAACAGCACCCCAATCACTTTAAGTACAAGTTATTCAACAATTACAAATGCTGGATACTCTTCAACCAATAATCAAGATTGGACGCATTCAGCAGGTGTCCTAACAGCCGGAACGGGTTCCGCAGGCGTATATCTTGTATCAACCTCTGTTAGTTTTAATGGGGCGACAGGTAATACAACTTATGATATTGGTATTTCAAAAAATGATGGTGATCCTTCGGAAATTATTGGCGGAAGAAAAACTAGTAACCAAAACGATATTGGGAACATTTCAATCTGGGGGCTTGTTACTATTGCAGATGGAAATACCATTCGATTAAAGGCCAAAGCAGATGGAATTAATAAAGATCTTACTGTGCAATACTGCCATATTTATTTAACAAAGATTAGCGGAAGTGGAAATACTCCTGAAGATTTTCCCTATGCTAGTATGAGTATCTCCACAACTACTCCAACTCCGATTCCTATTACTGCGGCAGTTAATAATAAAATAACTGGTTTCGCAAATGATGTCACTGATATTAATTATTGGTCTCTTAGTAACAGTGAATTTTCACCTGTAGGAATTTCTGCAGGATATTATAGAATAAACTATTACATTTCTTGTGTTACCAGTTCAGCTACAACGGTAACATTTAGAGTATTAAATAATGGATCACCTATTCAACAATTAACAAACGTTCGTACAACATCATCTTCAACCGATAGAGGTGCAATTAGTGGTAATGGAATAATTTTGATTTCCAATCCTACAGATATAATAAGTTTAACTGCTAATCCACTTGATAATGTTAATTTAAGTGTTTATAGATCTCGCCTAAGCTTAAGCAGGATTGAAAAAACGAATGATGTTCCTCTCCCTGTAGAACTTTCGTCTTTTTCGGCTGTTGTTTTAAATAATGGTATTAAGCTTAACTGGAGAACAGAGACAGAAGTAAATAATTATGGGTTTGAGATCCATCGACAGGCTCAGGATGACTATTGGCAAAAACTTGGATTTGTGGAAGGACACGGCAATTCGAACTCCCCGAAAGAATATTCTTTTATTGATGATAATACAACGAGCGGAAAGTATGTATATAAATTAAAACAAGTTGATAATGATGGTACATTTGAATATTCAAAATTAATTGAAGTTAATGTTAATATACCACTGGATTTTGAACTAAGCCAAAATTACCCTAATCCGTTTAATCCATCTACAGTTATAAAATTTGCAATGGCGGAATCACAAAAAGCAACTCTAACTGTTTATGATATTTTAGGAAATGCGATTACTGAATTATTTAATGAAATAACTGAAGCTGGAAAAATATATGAAATAGAATTTGATGCAGGAGGTTTATCTAGCGGTGTATATTATTACCAATTAAGCACTCCCAAAAAATCTCTTGTTAGAAAAATGCTGCTATTGCGTTAATGATATAAAATTTATTGATACTTTATTCAGCCCTGAGTTTTCAGGGCTTTTTAATTCTTTAAATTTTAAAAAATAATAGAACTTTTGAGATATTTTATTTAGTTTAAATCCATAACTGGAGGCTATGCCGAATTTTAATACTCTACTATATCTTCTGTTTGGATGAGATTCTTTACCAGCCAATTTTAAATCAACAAATTTTCTTTATAAGAAAGTAATTGGAGGACGCTATGAAGAAATCTGGGATAATAGTTTTTGTATTGATCTTACTTAATTTCATAATCAAAGCGCAAGATTTAATCATTAATGAGTGGTCTCAAGGCCTTAGCGGAGCTAAAGAATGGGTTGAAGTTTTAATAGTAACTGATAATTTGAATATCCAGAATTATAAATTGATTGATGAAAATGGGACATTAGAACTTGTTTTTCTTGGTATTGGATTTCAGAATTTGGAAATGGGTTCATTAATAGTATTTTATAATGGGGGTCCTGTAGATGCTTTAATAACACCAGATTTAAATTATGATGGAGTTACTGATAAAACACTTCAAATTTCTTCTCTTAATAGTAGTGGTATTGGGGCCATTACAAGAACAAAAGGATGGGTTGGCACTGGAGGTGCATTTTCAAATACTACAAGTACTCATGTCCCACAAATTTTAAATAGTTCTGACATAAATGTATTTACCACCCCAAAACATGCGGGTGCAAATTCTTTTACATTCTATACAAGTATTACTGCTGCCGGTGCCTTGTTAACTGCAAACTGGAGTAAAGGTTCTCCTTCGTAAGGAGCGACACCGGCCTCTGGCAACGGCGGTGATAATACAATTTGGATAAATACAGTTTAATCGTAGAACTCTCATCTTTCTCAGCATCCTTAGTTAATAATGGTGTTGGACTAATCTGGCGTACAGAAACAGAAGTAAATAATTATGTGTTTGAAATTGAAAAAAGTCAAATGTCAAACGGAGTGGATGAAGATTGGATTTGTAGTGGGAAGCGGTAATTCAAACTCACCGAAAGAATATTCTTTTATTGATAATGATATCACTTCAGGTAGGTATGAATATAGATTAAAGCAAATTGATAACGATGGAACATTTGAATATTCAAAAATAATTGAAATTGATGTTGACGCTCCATTGAAATTTGATTTAAGTCAAAACTATCCAAATCCATTTAATCCGACAACAACAATTAAGTTTTCTCTTTCGGTTAGCTCAAAAGTAAAATTACCGGTATTCAACATTCTGGGCGAAGAAATTCAAATTCTGCTGAATGAAACAAAAGACGCAGGGATTCATACAATTAATTTTAGCGCATCGCAATTGAACAGCGAAATGTATTTCTACAGACTGCAAGCAGCCGAATTTATGCTGGTAAAAAAAATGACATTACTAAAATAAAATCAGCTGTTATTATCTAATTATGACCCCCTACAAATAAGTGAGGGATTTTTTATTATAGCAATTACCATGACTTTAATTTTAGTTTTATCTATTTTCACCTGTCAAAATTTATTCAAATTAAATTAAATGCAGAAAAATAGAATATACATAGAAACTTACGGCTGCCAGATGAATCTGGCAGATACAGAAATTGTACTTGGAATATTAAACAGTAAAGGTTACAGCGTAACCCGGGAAGCAAATGATGCGGACGTGGTTTTGTTAAACACATGCAGTATAAGAGAGAATGCAGAACAGCGTATTTACGGACGGCTTGGTAGATTTAAGAATTTAAAAGAAAGCAATCCTGGTCTTGTCGTTGGGATTCTTGGATGTATGGCCGAAAGATTACGAAAGGATCTGGTTGAGAAAAAAAGTATTGTCGATCTCGTTGTCGGGCCCGATGAATACAGACGATTGCCTGAATTGATTGATGTGGCATATAACGGCGATAAGGGAATTGGTGTTAAACTTTCGCGCACAGAAACTTACGATGATATTGCCCCGCACAGAGAAGACGGTTTGCAGGCGTGGATATCTGTTATGCGTGGATGCGATAAGTTTTGTACCTTTTGCGTTGTACCTTTTACACGTGGCAGAGAAAGAAGCAGAACCTTAACTTCAATTGTTGATGAAATTATAGAATTATCAGACAGAGGTTTTAAAGAAGTAACTCTATTAGGTCAGAATGTAAACTCGTATTTAGATGATAGTAAAGATTTTGCCGATCTTCTTGCAGCCTGTGCTGAAGTCGACAGATCTTTGAGAATAAGGTTTACAACATCTCATCCGCAGGATCTTTCTGATAAACTGCTGTACACGATTGCAGAGCACTCAAATATCTGCAACTATATTCATCTCCCCATTCAATCAGGTTCCGATAGAATTTTGGAGTTGATGAACCGAACTTACTCAGTTGATCATTATCTTAATTTACTTGAAAAAGCAAGAAAAATAATTCCCGGTGTTAGTTTTTCAACAGATATTATTTCCGGCTTTCCTACAGAAACTTACGAAGATCATGTAAAAACTCTGGATGTTATGCAGTTGGTTAGATACGATGGTGCTTATATGTTCAAGTATTCTCCCAGGGAAGGAACGAAAGCTTTCCGGATGGAAGATGATGTGAATGAAGAAACCAAATCGAAACGGCTGCAGGAAATTATTGATCTTCAGCAGCAAATATCGTATGATATCAATCAGCAATTAATCGGTTCAGAAGAAACAGTTCTGGTTGAAGGTTTAAGTAAAAAATCAGATCAGTTTTTTGCCGGGAGAACTGATACAAATAAGGTTGTTATCTTTCCCAAAGATGTTATTGTTGAGGAAGGAAGTTATGTACAAGTAAAGATCAATCGGGCCACCCAGGCCACACTTTTTGGTGAAATTGCGCATACCTTTGATGTTAAAGATGATAATCTTGCTTTTATTGCATAACTTAACGAATATCTAAAATGATTTTTTTATAAAAGCCGGAGCTGGAAAGCAATCGGTATTAATTTATGAAACCTCTTAGTATTAAAAGACTTGTTTATTTCTCACTAATCATTTCTGCGATATCTATTAATATAAACGCTCAGGACTTAAACATCGTTCCATATCTGCAGCAAATTGAAAACGGAAAAGCAGATGAGGTTAGGAATGAGCTAATAGGATTAAAGGAAAAGTACTCAGGCGATCCTTCGGTTATGTTTCTTGAAGGAGTTCTAACCGAAAACGGACAAAAGGCAGTTGTTATTTATCAGAAAGTTGTTGATGAATATCCTGATAGTAAATATGCTGATGCCGCACTTTACAGAATATACACTTATTACTATGCTTTGGGTTTATACGAATCAGCAACTGAAAAACTTAATACGCTGATTGCTAATTATCCAAAATCACCTTACATAAAAATTGCCAAACAAAATCAATTGCCTGTGAACCCGGAGATAACACAGGAAGATGAAACCGAGATTCCTAAACGAAAAAGCGAATATCTAAATGAGGCTGATTACAAATTTACGATTCAGGCAGGTGCCTTTTCAAAAATAGAAAATGCGGAATTACTTAAACTTAAATTTGAAAAGTCGGGAATATTCTCAGAGATAAAAGATAAACTTGTAGCCGGCACAAATTTTCATATAGTTTACGTCGGTAAATTTGTTACTGAAAATGATGCCGAAAGTTTTTTAAAGACAATAAATGACACGTTTGAACTTTCGGGCAGAGTAATACAAATACCGAAATAATTTATATGGCTGAATTAGTTTTCATCGGCACCTCTTCTGGTAAAACTTCTTTAAATCGTTTTCACTCATCGTTCCTCATATCAACTTCAAATTATAATTTACTTATGGATGCAGGTGATGGTATTTCAAAAGCATTGTTAACACGGCGAGTTAGTTATGATGTAATTGATGGAATTCTTTTTTCACATCTTCATCCCGACCACTACACCGGTTTACCAGCATTGATTGTTCAAATGAAAATGATAGAAAGAAAGAAAACACTTGATGTTTTTATTAATATGGAGCTGGTAGAAGTGATTCAAAATTTCTTAATTCAGTCTTATTTATTTCCTGATAGAATTGGCTTTGAAATTAAATATCATCCGCTTACCGATAACGTAAAGTTTAAAATAAACAATAATATAAGTTTTATACCAAGACAGAATTCTCATCTAATCTCAGTATCAAAACGAGCAGAATATAAATTCCAGAGCTATTCTTCAAGTAGTTTTCTCTTATGTATAGATGATAAAAATATACATTACACGTCCGATGTAGGTGAGAAAATGGATCTTCAAATATTTAGGGGTAACACAATTGATTATCTTATCAGCGAAGTAACCCACATTAAACCTGAAGATATATTTATTGCTTTTGATAAGAATGATTTACCGGGGCAAATCATATTAACCCACATAAACGATGATGAGATAATATCACTTCAAAATTTTATTTTTGAATTGCCGGCAAGTTTGAAGAATAAAATTATTATTGCCTCAGATGGGCTGAAAATCAAGCTCTGACAATATTACCCCTTTTGGGTGTTTATACGTTTCTAAAATTTATTATATTTACATTTTCAAAAGAATACTATTTAAGTGATGTGCGACAATATGTCATCACACAAATGAAAATAAAAAATGACAAGAGAAGAATTTAAACAAAATAACGGTATCCTCGGAAAATCTCAGGAGTTGAACGATCTTGTTGATGTTGCAATACAAGTTGCTCCTTCTGATATTACCGTATTAATATATGGTGAGAGCGGGGTAGGCAAAGAAATATTTGCACGGGCAATTCATAGTGCCAGCAACCGCGTAGACAAACCTTTAATTACTGTAAACTGCGGTGCGATACCAGAAGGCATTCTTGAAAGCGAGTTGTTCGGGCATAAAAAAGGTTCGTTCACCGGAGCTATAGATCATCGAAAAGGATATTTTGAAATGGCTGACGGTGGAACTTTGTTCCTCGATGAAATTGCAGAGATGCCTTTAACTACACAGGTAAAGGTGCTTCGTGCAATTGAAGGTAAAGAGTTTATGAGAATTGGAAGTGAAACTGTTACAAATGTTGATGTTAGATTTATCGCCGCGACAAATAAAGATCTTCAAACTGAAGTTGACCAAAAGCATTTTAGAGAAGATCTGTATTTCAGATTAAAAGTTGTTACACTTAACATTCCGCCTCTTAGGAAACGAAAAGGGGATATTGAACTATTAGCCGATTATTATATCCAGAATTACGCAAATGATAATCGTATGCCAAAACCTGTTCTGACTGCAGAAGCTTTAAATATTTTGATGGAATATAATTGGCCTGGAAATGTTAGAGAATTAAAGAACACAATTGAAACTGCTATTGCATTAAGCAAAGATGGGCTGCTTGGTGCGGATTCTTTCACTTCCCTATTGGTGGAGAAGCGAAATTTTGAGGAACATAGAAATCTACCTGTATATTTAAGAAAAACTCCTGAGGAAGCTGATAGAGAATTACTATACAGAGCTTTGTTTGAAATAAAGAAAGATTTGATTGATTTAAAAGACATCATTCTGCATCAACAAAAAGAAGTTATTACAAAAGATGATTATGAGAACGAGGTTCTTCCTTTAGATAAGATGGAAAAGGAAGCTATAAAAAATGCTCTTGAACTAACACGGGGAAGTAAAAGAAAAGCAGCGAAACTTTTGAATATTAGCGAAAGAACCTTGTACAGAAAAATAAAAGAGTATCAACTTCAATAATATGAACACTTTTAAACAAAAATTGAGATTAAAGCTCAAGAACAAAGCTTATTTATCCATAATGTTCTTGTTAATAGCTGTTATGATGATTAATTTAATTGCCTGTTGTTCTTATTCTTTTACAGGTTCATCAGTTCCCGATCATTTGAAGACAGTTGCAATTCCTATCGCTCAGGATAGAAGCGGAGCCGGAATTCCCGGATTGAGGGAATTACTAACTCAGGAGATTATCAGACAGTTCATTGATGATAACTCTTTGCAGGTTACAGAGCGTACGCAGGCAGATGCACTGTTAGAGTGTACTATCGTTTCTTTTACCGATGCTCCTTCAATTCTTGGTGCAGGCGAAAATGTTGAACAAAGACGTGTTACAATTACGGTTCAGGTAATTTATAAAGACCTTGTTAAAAGATTAACCGTGTTCGATAATAATTTTACAAATTATGGCGATTATAAACCGGGAACGGCGGCAAACGAACGTGTAGAAGCATCCGAAATAGCTGTTGAAAAAATATCTGAAGATATTCTACTGGCAGTGGTTTCCGGGTGGTAATTAAAAAAGGATTTTAGATTTGGATGAAATAGTTTTAATAGGATACTTCCTCTCGCTTTCGATATTATTTATTTTTGGGCTCCATGGATTTATAATGCTTTATTATCATAAAAAATATAAAGCAGTTCAGCATAAACCCATACCTGATTTTGAATGTAAGGATGTTGTTACAATTCAATTGCCGCTTTACAACGAACTTTATGTTGTTGAAAGATTAATTGATGCGGTATGTGCAATTGATTATCCGAAAGATAAACTGGAGATACAGGTTCTGGATGATTCTACAGATGAGACCGCAGAGGTTGCCGCTAAAATTGTTGAGCGAAAGAAAAAGCTGGGTTTCGATATTTCTCACATACATAGGGAGAACAGGGAAGGGTATAAAGCGGGTGCCCTTGAAGAAGGATTAGCAATTGCCAAAGGAAAGTATATTGCCATTTTCGATGCCGATTTTCTTCCACGCAAAAATTTTCTCAAAAAAACCTTGTCTTTTTTCAGCGATGATAATGTCGGTATGGTTCAAACAAGATGGGAACACTTAAACAGCAATTATTCAATTCTTACTAAGGCACAGGCACTTGCTCTCGACGGACATTTTGTAATTGAACAGACTGTTAGAAATAAAGCCGGCTTCTTTATTAATTTTAACGGTACAGGCGGAGTCTGGAGAAAAGAATGTATAGAAGACGCCGGAAACTGGCACTCCGACACTTTAACAGAAGATTTAGACCTTAGCTACCGTGCTCAATTGAATGGATGGAAGTTTATCTTCTTAAAAGATTTTACTTCACCGGCAGAACTGCCCTCTGAAATAAACGCTCTAAAAGCACAGCAGTTCAGATGGACAAAAGGTGCAATTGAAACGGCAAAAAAAATTCTGCCGTTAGTGTGGAAATCTAATGTACCACTGCGCGTAAAACTGCAATCAACATTCCATCTGAGCAACAATCTTGTTTTCCCTTTCATCCTGCTTGTTGCGATTTTAAATGTTCCGTTAATTTTTATAAAAAACAGCGGCTCTCACGAAGTTTACTTTGCATTGATGTCTGTCTTTGTTTTGGCATTTATCAGTACATTTCTTTTTTATCTTTATTCGCAAAGAGATGTTCGATCTGATTGGCGGAAGAAGATCGTCCTGTTCCCGTTATTTATGGCTGGTAGTATGGGGCTTGCAGTAAACAATTCGCGGGCGGTTTTCGAAGGATTAATGAATCGTAAAAGCGAATTTGTTAGAACTCCTAAATTTAAAGTCGTTAATGAAAAAATTTCCTGGACAGGGAAAAAATATCTTAGCTACAAAATCGGTTTTTCGGTTATTATAGAATTAATTATGGCGATTTACTGTTTGATAGGTATTGTATCGAGCATTTATTTTCTGGAGCTTGCAGCAATTCCTTTTCAGCTATTATTTTTTACTGGTTTTTCTTTCGTGGCAATTACTAGCATTAAGCATGCTTTATCTAAACATTAATGAAGTTACATTGGAAAAAACTAATCATAAAATATTTAGTAAAAAAGTTAATCTTATCTACAAATATAATCGTAACTCCCCGCTTTTTGTAAAGATGGCAAATTCTCAAATAGAAGAGAACGATATAGATGAAGCCATTGATACTCTAAAAACAGGTTTAAAAACATACCCTGAATATCCTGTCGCTCATTTGCTTTTGGGTAAAGCATTTGCAATAAAGGGTAATTATGGTAAAGCTCTCGAATGTTTTAAAAAGGGAAGTAGCCTCATTCAATCGGAGGAAACATTTAATTTTTATGTAAATGAACTCAAAAAGATGAAAACCCAAAGATCTTTGTTTGAAGCATCAAAAAGAAATTCGTTTTTCAATTCATCAAAAAATTTAGAAAAGTCGGCAAACACACATGATTTATCTACATCAAAAAGTGAATCTAGGAAAGAGAAAGATTTAGCTACTTCAATTGATGACAGATTAGCGCAGCTTGCCAATCAAATTTCCAAAGTTAAATTATCAGTTTCATCAGTAAACTCTAATGCAATTTCAGATTTTAAGGAGATTCTTTCTCAGGATAATATGATAGTATCTGAAACTCTGGCTAAAATTTATATTGCACAAAATGAATTTGATGAAGCTATTAAAGTATATGAGAAGCTTATAAAAAAAGAACCTTCAAGGTATGAACATTATACAAAAAAAATAAAAGAAATTCGTTCAAAATTAATTTCATAATTCTTTTTGAATCAAAATAGATTCAAATTAACTGCTCAATAAAACAATTCCTCCATCCATTGAATTCTGCAATAAATAAAACCAAGCTTAATAAAAACTTTTATAAAAGAGAGCTTTTAACAGTAGCAAAGGAATTGCTAGGAAAACTTTTAGTTAAAAAAGATGGAAATAAGGAATTAGCGGGAAAAATTGTAGAAGTTGAAGCATACGATGGAGAAATAGATGCCGCTGCACATTCCTTTTCAGGTAAAACAAAAAGAAATGAAGTTATGTTTAATGAAGGCGGATTGCTATATGTTTATTTTACTTATGGTGCTCATCATTGCTGTAACGTTGTAACAGGTATTGAAGGTAAAGGAACTGCTGTTTTAATTAGAGCAGTGGAACCTATAGATGGTATAGAAATAATGATACATAACAGGTTTAAAAAAGAATTGCTGAAAGATAAAGAAATATATAATCTTACAAGCGGACCCGGAAAAGTTTGCAGCGCATTTGGTATTAATAAAAGTCACTCAGGGATTGAACTGACAGGGGATAAAATTTATTTAGTTAAATCGAAATTGAAAAAGCATGAACAAATTGGTATTTCGAAGAGAATTGGAATTACAAGATCAGTAGATTTACAATGGAGATTTTTTATAAAGAGTAATCCATACTTATCGAGAAAATGATAATACCTAAGAACATATTGATCGTACGAAATGATAGTATAGGAGACGTTGTACTTTCCCTTCCGTTAGCAGGATTGATAAAAAATCAGTTCCCTGATTGTAAGGTTACCTTTTTATTGAGAAATTATACAAAGGACATTGCAAACGATCACCCAAACATTGATGATATAATAATTTTAAAAGAAGATAATGGAAAAATTCCTGTTTGGAAAAATGTGAATCAATTGAAAAAAAGTCTATTCGATGCAAGTATTATAGTATATCCTACGTTTATTACAGCTTTAATTATTTTTTTAGCACGAGTAAAATTTCGGGTAGGTAGCGGTTATCGTTGGTATTCTTTCCTTTTCAACAAAAAAGTTTTTGAACACAGGAAATATGCAGAAAAACATGAATTGGAATACAATGTAAACCTGCTTAAAGTTTTTGGAATTGAGGCGGACATTTCAACAAAAAATATTCCTTTCGATATTAAAATTAATAAAGCCGGTATTGCAAAAGTTAATAAAACACTTACTGATTCTGGAGTTGAATTTGACAAGAAAACAATAATTGTTCATCCCGGAAGCGGAGGGAGTGCAATTGATCTTCCGATTGAAAAATTTTCTCAGTTAGTAAAAAACTTAACTTTATTAAATGAGGTGAATATAATTATTACCGGAAATGAAGATGAAAAAAATATATGTAACATAGTAAGCGCTAACACAAATGCAATTGATCTTTCCGGCAAATTCACCCTTTCTGAAATTATCTGTCTGATAAGTTTAAGCGATATCTTTATTTCAAACTCTACGGGACCGTTACATATCGCAGCAGCATTTAGTAAATTTGTGGTAGGTTTTTACCCCAAAATCCGTGCTTGTTCTCCCGAACGATGGGGACCATATACCCAGAAAAAAGTTATTTTTACCCCTGAAATAGAATGTTATGATTGTACACGGGAACAGTGTGAGAGGTTGAATTGTATGAATAGCATAGATATTGATAAAGTTACCAGGGAAGTAGTAAAATTGATAAGAATTTAATTAATACGGAATTATAATGAAAACACAAACAAAATTTTTACTGGTTATTCTTTCCTTCATTTTCGCGTATGGATTTTCAGGAGGCGATTGGAATGGTAAAGATGATTTTAGAAAAATTGAAAATAAAGCATTTAAAGAAGGTGAAAAATTAACCTTCGATTTAAACTATGGATTTGTTACTGCTGGTGTTGCAGTGATGCAAATTCCTAAAATAAAAAGAATATCCGGCAGAGAAGCTTATCATATAAATTTTGAAGTAAACTCTGTACCAAGTTTTGATTGGATTTATAAAGTGCGCGACCGATACGAATCATATCTTGATGTCGAGGGTCTTTTTCCATGGAGATTTGAACAGCATATAAGAGAGGGTGGATACACAAGAGACTTCTCAGCTTTTTTCGATCAGCGAAAAGGTAAAGCAAAAACAAGCGAAGGCGAATACGAAATTCCAATATATGTTAACGATATTATCTCTGCTTTTTATCTTGCACGTACATTCGATTATTCTGATATGGAAGTTGGTGATATGATAAATATGCAAAATTTTTATAAAGATAAAGTTTATGATCTGAATGTGAAATACCGTGGTAAAGAAACGATAGATGTTCCGGTTGGTACTTTCGATTGTATAATTGTGGAACCGTTAGTGAAAGAAGGAGGATTGTTTAAGCATGATGGAGATATAATCGTCTGGCTAACCGATGATGATTT
>Ga0209536_100007495_pt1 | contig 16534 bp, 9 predicted proteins | sample DeeMarSeWOR28_12_FD_187461 | JGI IMG/M metagenome (GOLD analysis project Ga0209536, IMG submission 187461) | Marine sediment microbial communities from White Oak River estuary, North Carolina - WOR-2-8_12 (SPAdes) (version 2) | ecosystem: Environmental > Aquatic > Marine > Intertidal zone >... | reverse complement strand
CTCTGAGAGCACACTGGGTGCGACTGACAGGAGACGACCTGCCGGCCTCTGAAGGTGAGTTGAGGATGCGTCTTGCACGGGTGCATTACGACACGGTGCTGCGACTGGTCGACAACCGCCACGTATGGAAATCGACCGAGAGAACCAGTGACATCGCCAGCGAGCGGATCGTGTCAGCCTCCGGAGCAGAAGGCAGCTTCGAGATCGTCTGCCCCGACCCCGGTACATACCGCATAATACTGACAGACGGCCAGGGCAAGAGCGCGTCATCTCTGCAATTCTACGCGTCAGAACAGACCGCCGGGCCTCTGGCGGTACCTATGAATCAGCCGGAACGCCTTGAGATAGTGACCGACAGAGACAGGTATGTCCCCGGCCAAACGGCCAAGGTGCTGGTTCGAAGTCCGATCGCAGGCAGATTCCTGCTCACGGTCGAGAACGACAGCGTAGTAGCCACCCATACCGGCACAATCCAAAACAACACCGCAGAACTCCAGGTGCCCCTTTCTGAGGATCTGCGAGGAGCAGTATTCCTGACGGCGACCGTTCTTCGAGCATTCGATCCCGGCCGGGAGAACTGGCTGCCGCATCGGGCCATGGGTATGACCAGGGTGCTGCTTGACCACGCCAGCCAAGAGCTGGCCGTCAAGATCACCGCGCCGGCCAGTGCCGAGCCCGGCGAAACCATCCGGGCAACCGTTGACACCGGTTTGCCCACCGATCCGAACCGTCCGACATTGGTGCACCTCTGGGCTGTCGATGAGGGAATACTCCTGACTACATACTATGAAACGCCCGATCTGCATGAATTCTTCCTGGGACCGCGCAGGCCCGGCGTCTCCACGGCAGATGTCTTCCTGCGCCTGCTCCCGGACTACAAACGACCGGCAGGAACAGCTCGTATAGGAGCCGGCGATTTTGAGCTCGATTCTCTCCGCCGCAATCCCGTTGGCGCCAGGCATCGCCAAGCGGCTGTCGTATGGCGTGAGGCAATCGGCGTAGATGCGAATGGCCAAGTGAGTGTGGAGTTCAAGCTACCTGACCTGATCGGCCAGATGCGCCTGATGGCGGTGGCCGTCGACCATGACCGTTACGGTAGTGCCGAACAGGCGATGACCCTTACATCACCTCTGATTGTCGAGACGACCTGGCCGCGCTTTGTTGCGCCTGAGGATCAGTTCGAGGTCCCCGTTAAGCTGTTCAACTCAACGCAGCGCCCTCTGGCCGTCCAGGTGAAGGCCTCGATCAGCGGACCTCTCGAAGTGATAGCCGATGAAGCTGCGGATAATGTGCCGGTGAATCCCGGCCAACCGGCCACAGTTGTGCTGAGGGCCAGGGCAACAAATACTGGCCCTGTCCTGGTCACGGTCGAGGCCCTGGAACTTGGAACTGCTGCTGAACGACTGACTGCCCGCAGCCGCGCAACATTCAGTGCCAGGCCGGCCTCAGCTTTGCACAGTGAGGTCCAAGTAAGAGCCATCCGTGCGGGCGAACAATTTCGCATCCAACCGCCAGACTCACTTGTCGCTGGGACGGCTCGAATGACAATATCGGTTAGCTCGCGTCCGAGCGTCCAGCTTGGCCCGGTTCTGGAAGAACTTATTAGCTATCCATACGGCTGCCTCGAGCAGACCAGCAGCCAGCTATTCTCACTTCTGTATGCGTCTGAGGTGCTTGGAGACGACCGCAGCGAGATGATTGACTTGATGGTAAGGGCCGGCATCGCTCGTCTATGGTCCATGCAGACTCGCTCGGGGGGCCTGAGCTACTGGCCGGGTGGATCGACTGCCGATCTCTGGGGGACGGCCTACGCTGCCTCCTGTCTGCTGGAAGCCAAAAACGCCGGCTTCGAAATAGACTCTCAATTCACGCGCGAACTGACCAAGTACCTCGAGCAACGTCTCAAGACGACTGGAAACGACAGTCCAAATCTCAACACCAAGGCCCTGATATGTCGAGTCCTCTCTGTCTTTGGAGAGCCCCCTCACGGTTGGATGGCGCGCCTGGCCGAACAGAAAGACCAGCTCGATCTGGCCGCAGTATCGCATCTGGCCGCGGCCTTTTACGCCGCCGGCGACAAAGACAGCGCCCTTGCTCTGATTCCCGAACAACTGCCGCAAAATCTCGGCGAGACCACGACCAGCGGCAGATTGACTTCACCCGTCCGCCAGCAGGCGGTACTGCTGTCAGTGCTGCTGGAGATTGAACCCGAGAATCCGGCGGTTGCTCTCCTTGCGCGCCGGCTAGATCAGGCGAGACAACGATGTAGATGGGGCAGCACGCTGAACAACGCCGCGGCTATCGCAGCGTTGTCTCGCTACCAGGCGATCACCATCAAAGAAGAACAGGACTTCTCCGGGACTTTCAAACTAGCAGGCCGTGAAGTTGCGACATTCGACCATAACAGCCCGGTCTCACACACGTTTGAAAACATCTCCGAACCGGCTGATATCTGCTCCGATGGTATTGGGACAGTGTACTTGGTTGCCCTGAGCGAAGGTCTGGCGAGAAAAGGGCTGGTCAAACCTTTTGACCGGGGGCTGCATGTCAGGCGAGACTGGATAGACCGCCACGGTAATCCTATCGATCCCAACAAGCTGTCCGTGGGTGACCTTGTACGTGTGAAAACCACTGTGAGCACACCAGGCGTTGTCGTTGGCAATATTGCCATCGTCGATGCCTTGCCGGGAGGGATGGAAGTCGAGAATCCGCGGCTGGCTACCTCGGCCGCTTCGCACGGCTCACAACCCGACATGCCCGACCATGTGGAATTCCTCGACGACCGCGTCGTACTGTTCTGTACAGCGACGAAGGACGAGAAAACCTTCGAGTACGCCCTGCGCGTAACCACCTCAGGCGAGTTCGCTATGCCGCCCATCCAGGCGTCGTGCATGTACGAACCTGCCGTGGCCTCGTTGGGCCCGGAGGGACAACTGACCATTCTCAGCCGCCAAGATCTGCAAACCAAGGAAGAATAAGTGCTCATGATACTCAAGAAAAGAACAAAGGTTGCCGAACGGTTGAAACTTACCCTTAAGATCACGGCCCTGGTGACCGTTCTGTGTGCCGGAGTGTTCGTCTTGACTTGGCTGTCACTTCCGTTTCCCGCCGAGCGCCTCGAAAAGTGGACCGTCAGCCCTGTCATCTCCGACGTTAACGACAGACCGCTGCTGAGTATCGTCGGCTCTGACGATCAATGGCGCCATCCGGTCGGCCTGGATCAGATGTCACCCTGGTTGAAGAAGGCAACAATTGCCGTCGAGGATGAACGTTTTTACCGCCACTTCGGAGTAGATCCGCTTGCGGTTGTGCGGGCGGCCGGTCAGAATGTCGCAGCCGGACGAATTCTCTCCGGCGCCAGCACGCTGAACATGCAGATATGCAGAATGATGGACGATCGGCCCCGCACACCGAAGGCCAAGATTATAGAGTCCTTTCGAGCACTCCAATTGAATCGGCTCATGAGCAAGGATGATATCCTCGAACTCTACCTGAATACCGCGCCCTACGGCGGCAATCTCAGAGGTGTTGAAGCAGCCTCATTGAGATACTTCGCAAGAGGCGCAAAGGATCTCTCACTCGGGCAGGCCGCTCTTATCGCCGGCCTTCCGCAGTCTCCAAGCAGATACCGGCCTGACCGGTATCTCGAAGCGGCCATGAAACGCCGGCATATTGTCCTGCGTCGCATGCTCGAGGCAGGAATGATTACAGAACTCCAGCTGAAACACGCCAATGCACACCGCATCGAGATACATTGCGGGCCACGGATTCAGAGGGCATCTCACGCCGCATGGTTCGCATTGAAACGTCGTCCCACGGGAGGTCGCACTACCATTGACCTGGAAATCCAGAAGCAGGTTGAGCGCCTGGCCCAGGAACATCTTCGCCGATTACCCAAAGACACCGAACTTGCTGTCGTAGTGATTGACATTGCCGAATCTGCGATCGTAGCCATGATTGGCTCAGGCGACAGCGCTGACCCGGCGGACGGTCTTGTCAACGGTGCGCTCGCCAAACGCAGTCCCGGCTCGACACTAAAACCCTTTATTTACGCCGCAGCGTTCGAGACGAGCCGGCTCAATGGTGAATCAACGGTGTACGACATACCCATATCGCGCGGCGGATGGGCGCCGCTAAACTTCGATCGAGCCTTCACCGGTCAGCTCGCCGCTGCCGAGGCATTGCAGCGATCACTCAATGTCCCCGCCGTGCTCATAGCTGAGGCGGTCGGATTGGCCAGATGCTGCGGCATACTGGAAGCAGTCGGGATACCTCTGCCTGGCGATGCGCAAAGACGTGGCGGACTGGCCCTGGCCGTGGGGGCAATCGAAGCGAATCTGTTGGATTTGACGAATGCTTACGCGACGCTCGGACGAGACGGCGTTCGAAGATACCTGCGGATATTCCCGGACGAGACCGCGGCCCAAGTCCGCGCCCTGGCCCCGGAGGTATGCCGTGCAATCAGCGAAATACTGTCCTGCCGCCAACGTCGCCCGAGGGGTATGGAGACTGTGCCGGCCCAAGACGTTCGGTGGTTCATGTGGAAGACCGGAACCAGCTCAGGCAGAAGGGATGCATGGGCCGTAGGACACAACCGTCGATACGCGATTGGCGTGTGGGTTGGGCGCTTTCGTGGCACAGGACGGCCAGCCTACGTTGGCGCCGAAGCGGCAGAACCTCTGCTGGCTGAGTTGTTCGACTTGTCAAACCTTCGGACATACATCGACCCACCGCCGACAGCCCCGATCCGGGTCCGGAGGCCGCTGCCACCACCACGCGAATTGAATCAACGTCTAAGGATAACCGAGCCGGCGGCCGGCGAGACGTTCATTTGCCTGAATGGATCAGCCATCGTTCACACGCAGACCAACCGCGCCGAGGGGATCACATGGTTTCTAAACGGAAAGCTGACCCGGATTGATGCAATTAAGAACCTGACGTTGCCTGCCGGCCAATATGAACTGCGCTGCGTCGACCAGGCGGGCCAATCGTCAAGTGTTAACTTTGCCGTTATCGGCGCCGAAGTAGCCGACGCGCCATGACAGTCGGGATGAGCAAGAAATGCCAAGTGACAGCCGTGCTATTTTGGTACTAGAAGCAAGGTCATGCGTCTGTGAGCCATTCTGGCAGGTCGCTCGATTTTGGCCAAATCCCGCAGCGATTCGGTGATCTCCTCCAGCACGGCGAAGCCACGGTCCCGGTGCAGCATCTGTCGTCCACGGAAGAACATTGTGAACTGGAGTTTGTGACCCTTTTCAAGAAACTCGCGCCCTCGCTTGAGCTTCATCTCCAAATCGTGCTTGTCGGTTTCTGGCCTGAGCCTGATCTCTTTGAGCGTTGCACTGTGGCGATGGTGCTTCTTCTGCGCTTCGCGCGTCTTGCGCTTTTGTTCATACAACCACTTGCCGTAATCCATTATTCGACAAACGGGTGGGTCGCTCGTAGGCGCCACCTCGACAAGATCCAGGCCGGCCTCGCGCGCTCTGTCCAGCGCCTCACGCGTGTCCAATATTCCACACTGCTCGTTCTCCTCATCGATCAGCCGGACCATTCTTGCCTTGATCCGCCCATTTATCCTCAACTCTTGTTTACTTATTGTGCACCACCTTGCCTTTCTGCAAAACAATAAATCATCATCTTACAATCCTCAAGATCTTTGACAACCGCCAATCATACGCCCAAAAGCTAAAATGGCAAGTCCGTTTCTTTGTCGGCAATTTTGGCCCGCGCCATTTTCACAAACTCATCGACCGCCATGGCCTTGCACTGCTTGACCCCTCGTATCCTCACATTGACCGTACCGGATTCGGCCTCCTTAGGACCGACCACGAGCATATAGGGCAGCTTTTCGCCGTGGGCCCTGGCGATCTTCGCATTGATCTTCTCATTCGAGAAATCGCAACTGCAGCGCAATTGCGCCTCTCTGAGCCTGGCCTGGACCGCGGTGCCGTAATCATTGCTTTTTTCGCTGATCGGCAGCACCCTTGCCTGCTGGGGGGAAAGCCAGAGCGGGAAATTCGCGCCGTAGTGTTCTATGAGAATCCCGATAAAACGTTCGAAAGAACCCAGCACAGCCCGGTGGATCATTACGGGGATCTTTTCCGTGTTGTCTTTGTCGGTGTAAACCAGGCCGAAACGCTCCGGCATGGAAAAATCCAGTTGAATGGTGCCAAGCTGCCAGGACCTCTTTAGGCAATCCCTGACATGAAAATCAATCTTGGGCCCATAAAATGCCCCGTCGCCCTCGTTGATTTTGTAATTGATATTCTTGTGCTTGAGGGCGTCCTGGAGGGCGTTTGTTGCCGTTTGCCAAATTTCATCCGAGCCTATGTGCTTATCGGGCTTCGTCGACAGCTCTATATGGAAATCTTCAAATCCGAAGGCCTGATATATTTCGAAGGTCAGCTCAATGACTCCGACTATCTCGGCTTCAATCTGCTCGGGCGTGCAGAAGATGTGCGCATCGTCCTGGGTGAACTGCCTGACCCTGAACAGCCCGTGCATGACACCACTGGCTTCGTGCCGGTGGACCAGACCAAGCTCGGCGACACGCAGCGGAAACTCGCGATATGAATGCTGTCTTGTCTTGTAGACGAGACATCCGCCGGGACAATTCATCGGTTTGATTGCGTAGTCGGCATTGTCGAAGTTTGTGAAGTACATATTCTCTTTGTAGTTGTCCCAATGCCCACTCCTGTGCCAGAGTTGCTCGTTGAGAATTATTGGCGTGCGGATCTCCTCGTATTCGTACTTGTCATGAACGCTCCGCCAAAAGTCCACTATGGAATTCCAGATAATCATTCCCTTGGGATGCATGAAAGCAAAACCGGGGCCTGCCTCGCTGAAACTGAACAGATCCAGTTGCTTGCCTAGAACACGGTGGTCCCGTTTCTTCGCCTCGGCCAATCTCTGCAGATACTCGTCCAGTTCCTTCTTTGTGGGCCAGGAGGTACCGTAGACGCGCTGCAGCATTTTCTGCGTGGGGTCACCGTGCCAATACGCGCCGGCGACCGACATAACCTTGAAGCTGCCGACATGCCCGGTGCCGGGCACGTGCGGACCGCGACAAAGATCCTCGAAGCCGTCCCCCTGAGAATAGAAACTAACGGTCTCACTGTCGGCGCGGCTTACATTGTCGGTTTTGTATTTGTCAGCCCCTAGCTTCTCCAGAGCTTCGGCCTTGGTCATTTCCTTGCGGACGAACGGCTTGCCGGCCCTGACGATCTCGGTCATTTTACTCTCGATGCGTTCGAAATCGTCTGGTCTGATCGGTTCGTCAAGATCGACGTCATAGTAAAACCCGTCCTCAACGGCCGGACCGTAGACGAGCTTGGTCTCGGGCCAGATGCTGCATATCGCTTCAGCCATCACATGCGCGCAACTATGCCGCACAATTTCAAGACCTTCGTCGTCTTTGCCGGTGATGATCTCAATCTCGACATCGCCGCTCACGGGTGTGGACAAATCGGTCAATCGGCCGTTTACCTTCGCTGCCACGGCGGCCTTTGCAAGAGCCGGTCCTATCTGTTGAGCTATTTGCTCGGCTGTCGCGCCGTCACTAACTTCCAATGTGCTCCCGTCGGGCAGCGTAATTTTAGCCATACGTCTTGTCCCACATTCTGAGAAAATGCAAAGATTAAAAACCAAAATGCAAAACTGATGAGCTCGCATTCGGCGGGGCTGTTTTGAATCGCATCGTCGGAGGCGAAGCCTAAATATTGATATTCACATTTTGATTGTCAACTTTCCACGCAGCTTAGGTTCAAGCCAATCTAACCCAAAGGGACGGCCCTGTCAATATTATTTGTTGCCCAGATTTATTTGTTGCCTTTCGGCCCTTTTGCTGGTATAATACAGTCGCTCTTGGTGCGGCGTAAGAAAGTCAGGAGGAAGCCGGAATGGATGCGAATTTGATTCTATTCAAGAATGACGGCTCACAGGCGACTTTTCCCCTGCCGGACGGCGTTACGGTTTTAGGCCGAAGTCACGATTGTGAACTGCGTGTTCCCCTTAAGGTCGTTTCCAGAAAACACTGCCAACTGAGCCCAAACAAAGAGAGTTTGAAAATCCAGGACCTCGACTCGCGCATCGGCACCTTTCTCAACGGCAAACGCATAAATGCGGCCCAGGTAAAGGCGGGCGATTACGTCAGAATTGGCCCGCTCACGTTTATGGTTCAGATCGACGGCGAACCAAAGAAGGCGGTACCGCCCGAAGCGAGCAAGCCGGCAACGGCCGCAAAGAAGCCGCAGACGCCCAAGACTGCCACCAAAGAAGCCGCCGGCAGTGTCCCCGAGCTTGAACTGGATGATTCTGATTCTTTTCTGGCCGAGCTGGATGATCTCTGAGCCGATTTCCGCCTTGCGATCAATTCAGGACGGCCGCGATAATCAATGAGTGACAAAGGATCGACTTAACAACTCGTGAGCTTGTATTCTCTTGGAGAATCTTTCAGATTGTCAATGCCTTTCAATCCAATCAAGCTCACTTGCCTCGTGGCCTGGGTGTACGTATGCCTGTACTTCGTACAGCGGGTCCAGTTTAGCCCGCTGGTTCCCAGGCGATACAAATCGGCCGCATACATTGTCACTCTCTTTACCGGGCCGATCCTCTTACTGCTGCTACTGATAGTAGACTCGGCAAGAAAATCTTTGCGGACCGGCGACGGCATCATCGAGACAGTAAAACGGCAAATCGAAAGAACTGCCGCCGACGTGCACTCGGCCAGGCGCCAGCACAGCAGGAAAGGCGCGATAATAAGACTGCTCGATTCGTCGGGCAGAAGCATCAACGAAATATACGGCCACGGTGACACCAAGCGACAGGACCGCCATATTCTGGATCTGACCGAACGAGTCGTAGCGGACGCTCTTGCCAAACGAGCCAGTGACATTTTGATCGACCCGGCGGATGAATCGACATATACGATCAGGCTGCGAATCGACGGTGTGCTCAGAACGGTCCGAACGCTCAAGGCCCAGACCTGTAAGGCGGTTGTCAACAGCATCAAGGCGGTGTCGAGCATGGATATCTCCGAGAAACGAAGACCTCAGGACGGAGCATTCATGGCGAAGACCGGCAGCATGACAGCGTCGTTTCGAGTCGCGAGTGCAGGCGTTCTCAACGGCGAGAAACTGTCGATCAGGATACTGAATCAGGATGCGGGCACGTTCGCCCTGGCCGAAGCGGGATTCACCAGGGACCAATGTTCGGTCATCCAACGCGCCGTGAGCAAGCCGTCCGGAACGGTGTTGATATGCGGGCCGACCGGCAGCGGCAAGACAACGACGATGTACGCAATGCTCAACGAGATCGATCTTTTCACGCGCAACGTTATCACGGTGGAAGACCCGATCGAGGCAGAGCTGCACGAGGTAAGCCAAATCGAAATCAATCCGAAGGCCGACATCACGTTTGCAAAGACACTTCGCAGCGTACTTAGACAGGATCCCGACGTGATATGCGTGGGCGAAATACGCGACGATGAAACCGCCCAGATTGCGCTTCGAGCATCGCAGACCGGCCACCTCGTGCTGGCAACCATCCACTGCGACAGCAACACCGCAGCACTGGTGAGGCTAACGGATCTGGGTGTCTCGCCCCTCCTGTTGTCATCGGGACTGAGTCTTCTCGTTTCTCAAAGGTTGCTCCGGCTGCTTTGCGAACACTGCAAGGCACCGGCGCAACTCACCAAGAACCTTATAGCCGAATTTAGCAGAAAAGGCATAGACCACAAGAACATGTTCGACTCATCAGGATGCAAGCACTGTGATGGGACCGGTTATTTGGGCAGGACTGCGATATGTGACATCCTGGCTGTCACCGACGAATTGAGAGCAGACATTGCCGACAGCAGAACATTGATCGCCGATCTGAGAGGCAAAGGCAAGAGAAGGGACAGGGCCAACCTGCGCAAGGAGGGTATGCGAATGGTGGCATCCGGAATAACCAGCCTCCAGGAATTTAAGAGAGTTGTAGGATAGAATCTATGGTATTTTGGGCGAGCATATTGGCCGGCGGCTTCTTCGCCTGGCTTGCGACAAGGATTGGCTTCTACGAGACGTGGACCATGTTGTTCAACATCGTGATCTCAATCTACGTAGCCGTCTTCCTGGCGCCGGCAATTGCGGATATTGCCCCGGCTGCCGGCGACACATCGTACGGCACAGCCCTGTCGCTGGCGGTTACTGCTACGGGACTCTTCCTGGTTCTGCACGGAATATCTTACGTATTTCTCACGGGCCAGTTTAAGGTCTCATTTGCGAAAGTATTCGATCTTGTTTTCGCCGGTCTGCTGGGTTTTCTCGCCGGCTGTTTGGTTTTCAGCTTCGCAGCCTTCGTAATAACCGTCACGCCGATTTCTCAAAACAGCCTGGCGAGCAGGGTGGGTTTCAACGGTCGGTCTCAGCGGTCCAACATAGCATATATCTGCTGGTGGTGCGACGCGGTTGATCTGATAGCATCTTCGCCCGGCAGGACAGCAACAAGCAAGCAGATCCTCGGCGAATTGCTAAAAAACGCGCAGCCGCGAACAAAAGACAAGACAGACCTGCAAGCCGAGCCAAACGAGCCGCCAGCAGCCGAAACTGAGGGCCGGACACCTGTATCGTAGTTCCCCCGATTGAGAATTCCCGCCTTTGCGCGGGTAAGCAACTTCACAACAGTTTATGATCTTGCTCGCGGGAATTTATTACCCTCAAGGGTATCACATGCTGTTGGGACAGGCCCCCGCCTGGCAAACATCACTGGGGCATGGTCCGCTCGGGCACGTCTCGCAGGCCTGACTCAAGGCACTGCTGCGGCCGACCGCAAATCCTGAGAGCAGTTTCTGAAGATCTGAACTTGCGCATTTTTCGCAGTTGTGTTTCCGAGAGGTCCCAGCTTTTTCGAGGAACTTAGTAACATGTCCACACTTGTTGCACTTGTATTCGAATATCGGCACTGCTCGATCTCCCATTACAGGTCTGTCCATTTCGACGGCCATCGGCACCCAATCGGCCTCGACGTATTATAGAATTCCAGCCGACCATTTGCAAGATGCCAGCCAAGGAATACCCTGTTTGCGCGAGTTCGGGCCTTTTTTGTCGCATTCGCCAAGAGGCCGGCCCTTGCGGCATATCAGAGTCGAAGGGCAAGAAAAGCAGGGACGAGAAAAATCTGCTTGACAGTTTGGGATCGGCCATGTACGATCCTCATACCTTCGTCACAGAATCAGAGGGCAAATGACCTCGAGGAGCTTTTTGCGGGAGGTGCACCGGGGAGGGTTGGGCTGCATTTTAGGAAAGGAAACCTGTTTATAAGGAACAATCACATGAAGCTCAAGTCTATGCAAGTCAAGAATTTTAAGTGTATCGAAGACTCGAGACGGTTCGACATTTGCCCGGTGACATGTCTCGTTGGCCAGAATGAGGCCGGTAAAACCTCGCTGCTGGAGGCTCTGCACAAGCTGAACCCGGACGTAGCTGATCAGGGCGAATTCGACGTGCTGAAGGAATATCCCAGGCGGCGTCGCAAGCAGTACGAGCTCCGCGCCGGCGGCGAGCCGGATGACGCACTAATCACCGAATGGCAGCTCGAAGATGGAGACGGCGAGGCGCTTGAGAGGATACTGGGCGCCGGCGCCGTGAAATCCGGGGTCGTTGAGATACGCAAAGGGTACTATCCGGGATCGTGGTGGACCTTCGAAGACGCAGAGCCTCTAAACACGGCTTCCCTGCCGGAATCGGCCCAGGCCCAACTGGAAAAGCAGCTTCCGAAGTTCCTGTATTTTGAGAAGTGCAACATTCTGGACGGGCGGGTGGCCATCGACTTGCTAATCAAGAAGCAGCAACGTGGAATGCTGTCGGGCCAGGAACGTGTATTCCTGGCCTTGCTCGACCTGGTGGGAACAAAGCCGGAACTGTTGGCGAGCATCGAGAATTCGGAGGAACTGACTGCCGATCTGGAGGCGGCCTCAGCGCCCATAACCGACCAGATTGCCAGGCACTGGAGCCAAAACACATCTCTGAGAGTGTGCTTTCAGCTGCACCCGGGAAAACCGCAAGACCCACCGCCTTTCGACGAAGGATACGTCCTGGAGACGCGCATTCTCAACACCAGGCACAACATTACGCTGAACTTCGACGAGCGAAGCACAGGGTTCGCATGGTTCTTTTCGTTTTTGGTGTGGTTCTCGCAGGTCAAAAGAACCTTCGGAGATAATCTTTTCGTGCTGCTGGACGACCCCGGCATCGGGCTGCACGCTCGAGCGCAGGAGGACATGCTCCGGTATATTTCTCGCGAGCTCAAGCCGCATTACCAGATTATCTATACAACGCATTCGCCTTTTATGATACGCGCAGGCAGTCTGGCCAATTGCAGAACTGTAGAGGATATTGTCGTTGCCGATGATCGCGGCGGGGAGAAATACCTCGGCACCAAGGTCGGGCAAGGAATACTCAGCACTAATCCCGATACGCTCATTCCCCTTCGGGCAGCGCTCGCTTACGAGATGACTCGATCAATGAACAGTCGCAAGACACTGCTGGTCCCAAGCCCTGCTGATGCGATGTATCTGAACTGGTTCTCGCGGCGACTGGCGCAAGAGAACCGGACTTCTCTTGAACCCGACTGGTCAATCGCGCCCTGCGGGGGCGGCGAAAGGATGGGGGCCTTTCTGGGCCTGTTCGGCGCCAACGAGGGTCACGTAGTGGCGCTGACCGACGTGGTCGCAGACCACGAAATGTTCAAGCAACTGCCGGACCCGGAGATTCTGCGCGGCGCTCGAATCCTCAGTATAGACAAATACACCGACTCCAAAGGCAGGGACATCGAAGATTTAATGGGCAGCTCGACGTATTTTGCGCTTGTGAATCTCTGTCACAAGCTGCCGCGCAGACATCGTATAAAGAGGTTGAATTTGCTCCAAGGGCCCAAGGGTCTCGTCCAGCAGGTCGAGGAGCATTTCGCGACCGCCGGGATCGGTCTCGGTGCTTTTGACCGCTGCAAACCGGCTGAATTCCTTGCTGAGAACACCGCGAAGTGTGCCAGAAAGCTGCCGGATCTATCCGACGCGATGGACCGTTTTGAGAGAGTTTTCGCAGAAATAAATGCGTTGCAGAGCGGCGGACTTGGTTCTGTCAGCTCAGCCGACACGTCGAACCAGCGGCGCCGAATCGACGAGATCGCCTCGAGTGGAAGGGCAAGCCAGTTGACTCAAGCCTAGAAGACCTAGCATACGATCCGGTCGCTCCAGGTCCGTGTATTGGCCAGTAGAAGGATTCTGAAACCAGGTTCCCTACCGCCGCACACCGAGCAGGCCCAGGAGGTGCTTGCGTTGAGAAAAATCGGGCGCGATGATGTGTGCGCCGGCGTTGATCAGGCGGGTCCGCTTTTCGCTGTTTAGGCCGTGTCGGCGGATCTCATCGCTGGCGATCCCCACGGCGATGCCGTCGCGTTTTCGACACTCTCGAATCTCGACCGGGCCATCGCCGAAGACCGCCAGTTCGGGCCCCTGCAAATTGTTCTCGGTCATTATTTTCTCAATTACCATTTTCTTGGAATACTTGGCGATGTCACTGACGCTGCCGTAAATTCCGCCATCGAAGAGATCGGCATAGCCCAGAGCTTCGGATTCGGCGACAACGTCCTGGCGGTCCGTGCCGCTGGCGAGGTACAGTGTTATTCGGCTCTGCTTCAAGTCTCTCAGTAATTCCAACGCACCCTTGATTGTGTAGTCGTGAATATCGAGTTCACCGCACTTGAACCTTTCTATCCGTCTATTTACAAGCTCCATCAGAGCATCGTTGTAGATCTGTTTGTAGCCGAATTTGTCGTGGATCTTATCCGCCGGGACCAGGTCGAATTCCGCGACCATCTCGACCAGAGCTTCCATCTGCACGATCGTCTGAACACCGGTCGACTTGTCGATGTAATCAAGAACGCGATTTCGCACCTTGTGATAGAGCGTCTCGTCAGCGGTCTCGTAATCGTCGCCGAGAACCGCCTTTATCATCACGGGCGCCATTATCTGCTCCCAGCCTTGCCGCAGCGTGCTTATGGTCCCGTCGTGGTCGAAGACTGCGTGTCTAATCTGACCGGGCGGGATTGATTCGCAGCACAATTCTATTTCTGTGTCTTCGTAATACCGGGCGCTGCGAATGTCGAAGGCAAGTTCCGGTTGATAAATATAATCCGGGTCTTTGCCGATTTCGATTATTTCCACAGCCGATGCGGTGCCGGTTTGGAACAGCTTCTGAACGGTGACAGCCGCCGCGCAGTTGGCGAACTCGGCAGCCTCGGCTGGCCCGACACCCGCGCCCAGGCAGAGGGCAAGTGCACTCGTCACTGTGTCTCCGGCCCCAACGATATCGAGCTTCTTCAACAGTTGGATGCCAGGTATCTCGTGCACGCCCTCGGAATCGATGGTCACTATGCCTCGCGCACCCCTCGTCAGAAAGACCGGTTTGTTGAACTGTTTGTATAAGTTCCCCGCGTATTTCTTGACGTCAGCAAACGTGAGAACATCGTCCAGCTTGACGTCCACATCGTTCAGACGCGCCGCTTCGAAATCGTTCGTCTTGCGGTAGACGTTCTTGAATCTGTGGCCGAAGTGCCGTGAGTCGAGCAAAACGATTCTGTCGGTGAACTCTTCAAACAGGGCGTTGGCCCCGTCGATGAAAGACTCGTTGGTGATCGAGCCGGGGACCTGCTGGTTTACGATCAAGCAATCCGCTGTCTTGAGCGCATTTCTTATCCCGTCATGGATAGCCCGGTCGGTCGCCTCAGTTCGCTTATTGAAAAAGCCGAAGTCCATCCGCGGCTGTTCATTACCCTCAAGGTAGGGCTTGCCAAACACTACAGTGTCGAAATCATCCTTTTGAACTACCAGGCAAATCGTATCGACGCCCAGTTCCTCGAACTGGCGAGTCAGCTCCCTGCCGAAAATGTCGTCTCCGATAACACCTATGACCTTGATCGCCGCAGGTTCGAGCGCTGCAAGATTGGCGACAACATTCGAGGCACCGCCAAGCGAATAGTAATGTTTGCCGACGGCGCGTGCCTGCAGGCCGGTTTCGAGAGAGACCTCCGAATCGCGAGGATCGAGCAGCCAGTAGGCGTCGAGACAAAAGTCACCGTAGACTGCTACTTTGACGTTCTTGATCCGAGCTGCAATTTCGCTGATGCGATCCTCTTTCATAGCCAAACACCTTTTTGTCACAATTGTCCAATAACCTTCCGATAAAGTAGTGGAAATGTCTGTTTTTGGTTGCCTTGAATGTAAAAGCCCTTGCCGGCAAAGGCCTGGGGGATACGCGTTGCAACGCTTTTCTGATCACGGTAGTAATAGCCCTGCAAAGATTCGTCATTCATCGCATCGGGATTGTGCTGACGGAGGTCAAAATCGGCGGTGATGATACTGTTCGGGACCTTGCCCGCATTGGCGACCATCGAGACGGCCTTGAGAAGGACTTCCGGGCCTGTCACGGCGCTTCCGATATTTATGAGGACGCCGCCATGCGTGAATTTGGTTATTTCCTTCGCGTAAATGAGGAAATCCCGGCCTGAGCAGCCGCCTTTGGCCTGACCGTCAAAAGACGGGTGCTGGTCGATTACGTCTGTGCCTATCCCTGCGTGAACGGTGAAAGGAACGTTTTTTTCGTAGCAGGCGGCAAGGACACTGACTTCGAGGTGGGCGAAATCCCTCGGCGAATTACCTTTTGCGACCGCACCAAGAATCTGGTTGCGAAAATCCTCGTCAAGGATCATTCTCCCGAGCGATTCGCCAAAGCCGAGTTTGTATTTGTTCCCTTCAGACAGAGCGCAATTGATGTAGGCAAACTCGTAAGCCATTCCGAACTGGCCTTTGCCAAGAGCGTCGGGGACATTTTCGCTGGTCTGGCCTATCAGCGCCAGTTCAAAATCGTGGATGGCCGTAGCACAGTTGCCGGCTACCAGAGTCACAAGACCTCGCCTTACAAGGTCGGCAAGCAAAGGACCAAGGCCGTTCTTCACTAAATGGGCACCGGAGAAAATGACAACGGGCTTGTCGGACTTTCGGCACGAGACCATCGCCCGAGCAACGGTCTCGATGTCGCGGCAAGTTCTATCCGGCAACTCGACGGTGATCTTGTCAAGGTTTTCGGGGCGAACAAGGTCATCGAGGGTAACCTTGTTGGACCGGGCGCACAAGGGGTACGTGTTGATTTGACCGATGTCGAATACGTTGTATTTACCGCCGTAGTCCATACGATAAGATTCTGCCATCAGTGTTTCTTCAGCAACTTTTCAAGACGCTGTATGGACTGGACCATACAACGAATGGTGTGATAGTTGACTTTCCACGAATGACTCATGTGTGTCCAGATCGGCTCGCCCTCTCTGGTCAACAGGGGCCACCACTCGCCAACGGGATGGTTTATCATCTTGTCGAAGACGAAACGGTGCACGTTTTCGTATGCGTCCCAGTATCGGTCGGGGCCAAAACGCAGACACGCCTCCAGCATTCCGATCATCACTTCGGCCTGCTGCCAGAACTCCTTTTCCATATCGTAGA
>Ga0209536_100007494_pt1 | contig 16535 bp, 11 predicted proteins | sample DeeMarSeWOR28_12_FD_187461 | JGI IMG/M metagenome (GOLD analysis project Ga0209536, IMG submission 187461) | Marine sediment microbial communities from White Oak River estuary, North Carolina - WOR-2-8_12 (SPAdes) (version 2) | ecosystem: Environmental > Aquatic > Marine > Intertidal zone >... | reverse complement strand
GAATCGGCATAAGCTTATTATCGAAAAGAACTTATGGCAGATAGGTACTCCAAAGAGTATCAAAAAACAAAGCCAAATAAAGCCAATTTACTTGCTTCGGACGGTTTTATGCCCGCCAGGGGCGTTGGCGGTTGAGGTTGTTTGTCAGGATGTTTTTGGCAATCAGAACATCTTCGATTACCTGGAAATCGAGCATTCCGACGCAGGCGAAATCGGCGCCGGATTCGAAGGCGTATTTGAAGCCGTCCCGTGGATGGATGGCGCCGGCGGCGAGGACCTTATACGCAATCCAGGGCCTGGAGACGTTCTTCATGAACTCGACGGTCTTTTCCGGTGTGGTGCACCACATGCAATCGTTGCCGGGCAGGCCGGTCTCGGGACGCTCATCTTTAGAAGGGGCGGAGAAATATTTATCATGATGAAGCGTTTTCATATAGAAGTCGACATTGACGCCTTCTTTTTCGAGTGCCATCGGTACGGCAATGTCGTGACATCCCACGCCGGCGATAAGGCCGTTGTCCTTTATGAATTCGATTATTTTTGCTATCAGATCCACCCGGCCGTAATTGACCCATCTGTCGCCGATTTCGCCCTGGATGAAAGCGCCGATCGCTCCGTTGTCGATGGCGATTTTGACTCTACCAGTCAGGTCGTTGCTCTGCGGGAAGCACTGTGCGATCCACTGGATTTGTCCGCCCCGTTCGTCACGGTACTTGTTGATAACGCGAATGGTCGGGTCGTTGCCATTGGCGTACGGGCTGTGGACGGTGGAGATCATTGTGTCTATTCCGTTTTCCTCGCACCGCTGCCACGTCTCCATGATTTTTTCATCGGTGAAATAATGCCGCAGCAGCGAAGAGACATAAATCAAGTCGCGTGCATGTGCGAAGCCGTTGATAAGGTTTCCCCCGCAAATGAGCCGGCTGATTTTGACGTTGCCGATTTTTCCTGCAGGCAGGTCTTTGCCGGAAGTTTGTCGTTCTATAGCATTCGCTTTTGCAACAGTCTGGCCCAGCAAGATTTTTTCTTCCAACGACATGCCAATTGCCGCTGCTGTCGAGGCGATTGCGGATTTCTTAAGGAACCGTCGGCGATTTATGTCTTTTACCATGATTTATTGATCCAGTATACCAACAGTTTTATCGCCTGTGAATTGGCCGTCTTATTTCAGAAACAGATAATAGAGTTGTCCTTCCTGATATGTTTGTCCTGCGAGCTTGCCGGCCATGTCACCGACACCCATATAGACGTCACACCTGCCGGGTGCGCGGATTGCTCCGCCGGCATCCTGGTCGAGTGTGAAGCCGCTGTAGGTTCGATTGAAAACTGTTGTACCCATAGCCTGCGGTAAGGTTGTCGAAATAAAAGTCAGAGACGCGCGCGGAAAGATCGACTTGTCGGTGGCGATGCTCCGGAGGGTTGTTACCGGCTCGTTCAAACAGCCGAGCGGTGGGCCGCCTTCTTCCCGGAAGAACACGAATCTCGGATTCCGCCGGACGTACATATCGACCTGGTCTTTATACCTCTTGAAGTAATCGATCATTGCCGAGAGGCTGATTTTGTCGCCGGGGATTTTGCCGTCCCTGACCAGCGCTTGGGCGACGCTTTCGTACTCATGCCCGTTGTTGGCGGCGTATCCGATTGTTGTCAGATTGCCGTCCGGCAACTGGAGCTTTGCCGAGCCCTGCACGTGTGCAATATACGCTTCGAACGGGTCACTGAGCCAGGCTATTTCATTGCCCCTAAGCATTTCCGAGTCTTCGATGACCGAACGGGGCGGATAGGGCGTGATTATCCCGTCGGGATCCCGCCGGCCGAGAATCTCGCCGGTCGGTCCTTTGACCAGATCTTCCGGCTGCTTATACAACGGATATACGAAGCGGTTTGTGCGAGCGAGCGAGCCGTTGAATATCGGCGTATAGTAACCCGTAAACAGAACTGTGCCCTGATCGTCACAGCCAATCGATATATAGACATCGAATTTCTCTCGGATGGCCTGATTCAATTGCGGGCCGCGAAGCCCCGAATCAAGCATTTCGGCGAACGCATCCAGACTCTCCTGTACCTGACGGTGAGTTATTCCGCTAACGGGAAAGAACTGCTGGCTGGAAGGTTTATTCAGATAACTCCGGCTGTTGTCGATGGCTTGGCGCAGGTCGGTCAGATTAAGACATGCCGTCGTGAAATCCGGAATTTCGTTAGGATTCGTTATCTTTCGCAGTGCGTGCTGACCGGGCGGCAATGGTCTGTCATAAGATGTCTTTGTTTCTTTAGTAGGAGTTCTGCAGCAACATGTCAAAGCGACAACAGCTAACAATACCGAATGCAAAATCCCTTTTTTCATTCTAATCTCCAAAACTTCATCTTTTATTCGTAGTTATATTTTTGAACATAATACACCATTTAAGGCCGATTTTGCAATGAAATTTCATGTAGTAAACAAGTTCAACTGGTACGGTTTGAGTTCTGCGGGTATTAGTCGGAAAGAACTTGACAAAAAGTCAGGTAATTTGTTATAAATAAATTACATAGAACTATTCTGCTGTCCATTTGATAGCTGGATAATTTTAGAATTTCTATCAGATTTTCATTAAATAAAGGGTTATTTTGACCGTTTAAGGAAGGAGGTAGCGTTAAGCCAATAAACCATTTTCAAGTAAAATATTTAATATGGTATTAAAGATAAGAAAAATTACCGTCAGAAGCTTCGGCGTGTAGCCGGAGTGAATTGACCTTTCAGTATTATTTATATAGGAGGAAGTAAGATGAGTAAGATTAAAAGTTTCACAATCCTTGTTCTTATACTTTCGGTTGCCAATGCTTGGGGTGAAGGTTTCTTAGACAACTTCAATAGAGCCGATGGCGATGTGGGGAATGATTGGGTGATTCGGACGGATGGGACTATTGAGGTCAAAATTGTAGACAACGAAGTTCTCATCGCCGGTGAACAAGGCACCGATTGGGTGCGATGCGGTATCTCCCGGCCCGTGGTAGATGAGACGAGAATATCCTTCGACTTCAAGGCCGATGACAGCTTCAATGTCCACATCCGAATCAATGACGCGGCTACCAGCGCTTATATCGATGCCTACTCTTGGCCCGGCGGCCCCTTGCAGTATGCTTCTTCCGAGGACGGCAGCTGGCCTGGCTGGGTCGCCATGGGTGGCTCGAATATGCTGGCAGGGGAGTACAACACACTGGTGTTGGAGCAAAATGGTACAGAGTTTACTTACACTCTCAACGGCGAGGTGATCGGCCCTGTCACGAACAACAGCCTCACCGAAATCGGGCGTGTGCTCATCGACAGCGATACAGCGGCCGGCACTACAGGAAGTCTTCACATCGACAATGTGATGATAGGGATTGTATATGCTGAAAAAGCCAAGGAACCGAGTCCAGAGAATGGATCTGTCCACCCTAATACGTGGGTAAATCTGAGCTGGACACCGGGTGATTATGCTGTTTCACATGATGTGTATTTTGGTGATAATCTTGATGATGTTAATGAGGCCACACGAGATTCAGAATTGTTCCGGGGCAACCAAGACTTGATTTTTTATACTGCCGGCTTTCCCGGATATGCTTATCCGGATGGACTTGTTAACGGCACAACCTACTACTGGCGAATCGATGAGGTCAACGATGATAATCCGAACAGTCCATGGAAAGGTGAGATCTGGAGCTTCCTGGTTCCGCCCAAGACTGCGTACGCACCCAATCCGACTGATGGTGCAGAATTAGTAGATCTGAATGCACGGCTGAGATGGACGGCAGGTTATGGTGCCATATTGAGCACCGTTTATTTCGGCAATGATTTTAATACCGTCAACAATGCCAGCGGAGGCCAAATGCAGGGCACTACGACATACAATCCCGGCCCGCTTAAGTTGGCCAAGACTTACTACTGGCGAGTTGATGCGTTCGACGGCACTCAGACGCATAAAGGCGAGATCTGGAGCTTTACTACTCGAGGTGCTGCCAGCTACCCGGATCCGACCAACGGTGCTTTGGGCGTCAATCCGTTGCCGGTTCTTAGCTGGGATGCTGGAGCCGTTGCCGCTTCGCACGAGGTGTACTTCGGCGGCGATGCGGACGCAGTGGCCAATGCCACGAAAGCCTCGCCGGAGTACAAAGGGCCGAAAGCCCTTGGTGAAGAGACGTATGAACCAGGCAGGCTTTTATTGGGTACGACTTACTACTGGCGAATCGATGAAGTCAACGGCATTAATCCCGACAGTCCGTGGACAGGCAAGGTTTGGAGCTTTACAACAAGTGACTTTTTTGTCATCGACGACTTCGAAGGCTACGATGCCGACCAGAATCAAATATGGTTCTTCTGGCACGATGGGCTTGGTTATGGCACACCAGGTACCGCAGATTACTATGCCGGCAACGGTACCGGTGCTGCAGTCGGAGATGAAAATACTCTTTCCTATACCGAAGAGGGTATCGTTCACGGAGGTGACCAGTCTATGCCGATTGCATACGATAATGACAAGCAGGGTTACTCGAGGTATTCGCAGGTAGAGCTGACGTTGACGGATCAGCGAGACTGGACCGCAGAAGGTGTAGCGGAATTGTCAATATGGTTCAGAGGCCGTCCGGCCTCTGTCGGTAGCTTCGTAGAAGCCCCGACAGGCACCTATGCAATGACCGCTGCAGGTGCAGATATCTGGAACGCTGCAGACGAATTCCACTTCGCTTTTAAGACGCTCGCCGGTGTCGGAACGATACAGGCCCAGGTTCTAAGTGTCGATAACACTGATGGATGGGCCAAGGCCGGAGTTATGATTCGTGAAACGCTAGATCCCGGCTCGAAGTTTGCTGCAGTGTATATGACACCCGAAAACGGATGCAGATTCCAGGCGAGGATGAACGGCGATACTGATGCTACGAGCGATACTTCTGTTGTGACGACTGAGCAAACGGCCCTTGTTACGCCATACTGGGTCAAAATAGAGCGTGACCTCGCAGGTAACTTCCGAGGCTATTATTCCTCCAACGGCACTACCTGGACCTCGATGTCGTGGAATCCGCAGAACATTTCGATGAGTTCGAACGTTTATATCGGTCTGGCATTAACATCACACAATGCGAATGCAACATGTCAGGCCACGTTCTCGAACGTTACGATTACCGGCTCGGTTGGTGCGATGTGGATGAATCAGGACATCGGTATAGTAAGCAACGATACTGAACCGCTATACGTGACGTTATCCAACAGCGCCGGTGCGCCTGGGATTATGTATCATAATGACCCGGCTGCGGTCAACGTAGATAGGTGGACAGAATGGGTTATCCCGTTGCAGGCTTTTGCCGATCAGGGCATAAATCTTGCAAACGTCGACAGGATTGCGATTGGCATGGGCACTCGGGGTAACGTGACAAATCCCGGCGGTTCCGGCAAAATTTACATCGACGATATCAGGCTGTATCAGTCGAGAACTGCTCCTTAGTTTGATATATAGTGACGAAAGGATTTGTATCAGTGCGGGGTCTATACCGTAGATTCGGTATAGGCCCCGGCTGTTTTATTTATTACATTTCTATCAACTTAGCCGAAAAAAACACTTGCATTTGTTGCCGTCTTTGTGCAGACTTTATGTGTTGTATTTTGCAAGGAGGCATTTTTATGGGCGACAAAAGTTTTTTCTTTGCTGGTGGAGGAACCGGTGGTCATATTTATCCTGCTGTCGCCGTGGCGCAGCAGATAGTCATAATTGATCCGTCGGCTAAAATACACTTTTTCTGCAGCAATCGCAGTATTGATACATATATTCTTAGGCAAGCCGGTTTCGAATATACCGTTTTGCCGGCTAAAGGTTTTTCTGCTCGGCCTAAGAAATTAATTAACTTCTGCAGATCTTTGCTGTATAGCTACAAGATTGCAAAAAAAGCGATTTGTCTTGATTGGAATACCGTAGTTATAAGTACCGGAGGTTTTGTTTCGGCGCCGGTTTGCCTCGCTGCACATAAATATAAAGTTCCAATTGCTCTTTTGAATGTCGATATTGTGCCCGGAAGGGCGAACAAGATTAATGCTCGCTGGGCGGACGAGATTTTCGTGCAGTTCAGGGAGACGGAGATATATTTTGCACGGCAGAAAAAGAAAGTCAGAGTTTTCGGCTGTCCTATACGGAGAGGCTTTAAAAATCCTGTAGCTGACAGGGCGATTGAGCAATTAGGCCTCGACAGGAATAAAAGAATTTTGCTTATAACCGGAGCATCGAGCGGCTCAGAGAATATCAACAGGGCAGTATATTTGCTGCTGGAAAAAATGGAAGCATTCGCGGATGATTGGCAGATAGTTCATTTAGCGGGGCATAATAATTTTGATAAAGTTTACAGTTATTATAGTGATGCTAAAATCAGATATAAAGTTATAAGTTATTTCGATGATATGCCGGATTTACTTGCGGCTGCGGATCTGGTTATAGGCAGAAGCGGGGCGGTCAGCGTCGCGGAATATGCAGCAGCGACGGTTCCCAGTATATGTATGCCTTACCCTTACCATAAGGACAAACATCAGTATCTTAATGCCGGCAAGCTGGTCGAGGTCGGAGCGGCAATTATCGTCGATGACCTGCCCGATGAAAAAGGCAGGTCTGAATGGCTGTGGGAGGAGCTGGAAAAATTGATGAGAGACGAGAAAGCCAGGCAAGTGATGTCGGAGGGGTGCAAAATAATCGCTAATTCGGATGCGGACCGAAAAATTGCGGAACAGTTGCTGATAATGGCAGAAAACGCTTGACAGGCGGATTTTCAGCGAGGACAATACACGTTTAGGCTTTTACTGAGGATGAAATACAAATCTCAAATGTTATAGAAAGAGGAAACGATGAATACAAAGATTAAAACACGCCGGGATTTTCTGAAACAGTCGATGTATGTTGGATCCGCAATTGTTGTGGCCGGTCCTTTAAACAGGATTTTGGCCCAAAGTTCGGCCGGACTGGGAACTAAGATGAAATTCGGACTGGTGACCTACCTTTGGGGCAAAGACTGGGATCTGCCGACGGTGATTGCAAATTGCGAAAATACCAAAGTGCTTGGTGTCGAATTACGGACAGAGCACGCGCACAGAGTCGAATCGAACCTCAGTGCTCAGCAGCGACGGGAGGTGAAGAAACGTTTCGATGACAGTCCCGTAACACTTCTCGGCCCCGGCACGAATTTTGCTTTTCACCACGCCAATGCGTCGAGGCTCAGGAAAGATATCGAAGGAGCAAAAGAGTATATCAAACTCTCGCACGACTGTGGTGGAACGGGTGTCAAAGTCAAGCCGAATGATCTGCCTAAGAACGTACCACAGGATAAAACAATCGAGCAAATAGGTAAATCGCTCAATGAATTGGGCCGCTTTGGTGCCGACTATGGCCAGAAGATTCGACTGGAAGTCCACGGATCGTGCTCACCACTGCCGATAATGAAGAAGATTATGGATGTTGCCGAGCATCCCAACGTTGGTGTATGCTGGAACTGCAATGGACAGGATTTAGAAGGGGAGGGACTGGAATACAATTTCAACCTGGTCAAAGACCGCTTCGGCGATACCGCCCATATTCGTGAGCTTAATATTAGCGATTACCCTTATCAGCAGCTTATGAATTTATTCGTTGCGATTGATTATGACGGCTGGATTCTTCTGGAAGCTCGAACCAATCCCGACGATCGCGTTAAGGCCCTTGCCGAGCAGAGGCAAGTGTTCGAACAAATGGTTGCAAAGGGCCGGGCTGGTAGCGTATCGGGCCGGGGCGGCGTTAAAATTGACGAAGTTGATAATAAGCTGAGAGTTACGATAAATGGCAAGCTGTTTACCGAATACAACTACCAGGATGTGCCGCGTCCGTTCTTCTATCCGGTAATCGGGCCGACCGGCGTGCCCGTTACTCGTAATTGGCCTATGAAGGATATCGATCCGAATGAAGCTCAGGACCACGTTCATCACAAGAGCCTGTGGTTCACGCACGGCGAGATCAACGGGCAGGATTTCTGGGGCGAGGGCGGTGGATCGGGCAAGGTTGTTCACGATAAATTCGTAAAGGTCAGTTTGGGGCCGGATGTGGGTGAAATTATCTCGAACAACAAATATGTTGCAAAAAACGGCGATGTCATTTGTACGGATACGCGTACGCACAGGTTTTACAATGCCGTGGACGGACAGATTATGGACTTCGAGATTACGATAAATGCCTCAAATGGGCAGGTGACGATGGGCGATACGAAAGAAGGCTCGATGGCGATCCGCCTTGCCCCGACTATGCGGCTGGCAGGAAAAGTGGGCAAGGGGCATATCATCAATAGCGCCGGTGACACCGACGGAAAAACCTGGGGCAAGCGCGCCGCATGGTGCGACTACTACGGGCCGGTTGAAGGTCAGGTGGTTGGTGTGGCGATTTTCGATCATCCTTCGAATCCTAAACATCCGACGTGGTGGCACGTGCGTGATTACGGGCTATTTGCTGCCAATCCGTTCGGCGTCCATGACTTCGAGAAGAAGGAAAAGGGAGTCGGTGACATTAAAATACCAGCCGGTGAGAGCCTGACGTTCAAATATCGCTTCTACTTCCATAAGGGCGACGAAAAACAGGGCAAAGTGGCTGAGCATTATCGTGAATATGCAGCGACAAAGTAGGTTGAGTTCGTGCCGGAGAATAAAACGTTTTTATCAAATATAGGAGAAGTATAATGAGTAAGCTAAGTCGTAGAGATTTTATGAAAAGTTCGGCGGTTATTGGCGCAGGCCTGGTGCTGGCCGGACCGACTTCACGAGTATTGGGCGCCAATGACGACGTTCGTGTTGCGGTAATCGGTGTTGGGAGCCAGGGGGGCGGACACATGAACTATTTCAGCTCGATTCCGGGTGTACGTCTCGTGGCCATTTGCGATGCCGACCGCCAGCACGTCGAGAACCGGGCCGCTGATTTCGAGAAAAAGAACGGCGTCAAGCTTAAGACTTACACGGACATGCGGGAACTCCTGGATAGTAAGGAAATCGACGCCGTCACCTCTGCCACGCCTAACCACTGGCACGCCCTGACTACGATATGGGCATGTCAGGCGGGTAAAGATGTCTATATCGAAAAGCCCGCTTGTCATGAGATTTGGGAAGGCCGCAAGATGGTGGAGGCTTCCCGCAAGTATGACCGTATCGTACAAATCGGCACGCAGAAACGCTCGTCCGAAGCCCATCCGGCGGCGTTCGAGTGGATCAATGAAGGCCATATCGGTAAAATCAAATGGGTTCGCGGATTCTGTTATAAGGGCCGGGGTCCCGGTACCAATGGAATCGTCCATGGGACGAACGGACCGAAACCGGTGCCGGCCAGCGTGGACTATAACATGTGGTGCGGTCCTGCTGACATGGTGCCGTTACATCGGACAGATTTGCATTATGTCTGGCACTGGATGTGGAACACCGGAAACGGCGATATCGGCAACCAGGGACCCCACGAGATGGACATCGCCCGCTGGGCACTGGGTGATCCGGGGCTGCCGACGCAATGCTTCAGTATCGGCGGTCGATTCGGCGTCGGTGAGACGGACGATGTCGGCGAGACGGCCAATACGCAGATCGCCTTCTTCAATTACAAGCCGGCCCCGTTGATATTCGAGGTCCGCGGGCTTCCGCGCAAGAAGGGTGACAGAGCGATGGACCATTACCGTGGCACACGTGTCGGTGACTGCGTCCAGTGTGAGGGCGGCTACTTCCCGTGCGACGACGGTGGCGGCTGGGTATATGACAACGACGGCAAAAAGATCAAGCAGTTCTCCGGCCGTGGCGGCGCCGGGCATCATGAGAACTTCATCAAGGCCGTACGAAGCCACAAACGCAGCGACCAGAACGCCGACATCGAGGTCGGACACCTTTCGGCCGCACTGTGCCACATGGCCAATACCTCCCATCGGCTGGGCAGGAAAGCGACGGTCGATGAAATCAAGGCGGCCATTGGCGACAACGCCGATATGATGGACTCCTTCGACAGGATGCTCGAGCACCTGGCCGCGAACGAGGTGGACCTGGAGAAAGAGCCGATTACGCTCGGTCCGATCCTGACGATGGATCCCAAGGCGGAACGGTACGTCGGCGAGAACAGCGAGCTTGCCAACATGTTCATCAAACGTAACTACCGCGAGCCGTTTGTTGTGCCGGATCAAGTATAATGAAGTTTTCGCTTTGTAATGAGATGTTCGAAGGCCGGCCGATGGCCGAGGTTTGCTCGACCGCCCGCAAGCTGGGCTATCACGGAATCGAGATAGCACCGTTTACTCTGGCGCAATCAGCCGAAGATATAACGACCGAGCAGCGTAAGGAAACTCGACGAATAATCGAAGAAAGTGGCCTTCAAACCGTTGGCTTACACTGGCTTTTTGCCGGCCCGAGCGGTCTGCACATGACCACAACTGATAATCAAATCTGGGGCAGGACAAGGGATTACTTGTCCTGCCTGCTTGATTTGTGCAGCGACCTGGGCGGTAAAGTTTTAGTGCTCGGCTCGCCCAAGCAGCGGAGCATCGTCGAGGGCCAGACCAAAGAAGGCGCATGGCACCGCGCCGTCGAATTGCTCAGTTCCGTGCTGGACAAGGCCGGCGATTTGGGCCTGACTATATGTCTTGAACCGCTCTCGACAGTCGAGACCGATTTTATCAACACGGTCGCCGAGGGCATGAAAATGGTTCGCCAGATTAATCATCCCGCCTTGAAGATTCATCTGGATGTCAAGGCGATGTGCTCGGAGCAGACGCCGGTACCCGATATCATCCGTTCGGTAAGCGTCGACGATATCGGCCATTTTCACGTCAACGATGCCAACCTGTACGGCCCCGGTATGGGCGATGTGGACTATGCTCCTATCGCAGAGGCGATTAAAGACGTCGGTTGGGACAAGTGGCTTAGCGTCGAAGTCTTCAAATACGACCCCGATCCCGAGACCATTGCCCGCAAGAGCATCGAATACCTGAAGAATTTCTGGTCTTAGAAGCGAAGACGGAAATTCAAATATCTAAATCCTAAATTCTAAATACTAAACAAGCACAAATGACCGAAATTCCAAATTCTAAACTCCGCGCGGCGCAGGGGCCTGCACGCATTGTTTTGGTCATTTGAACATTTGAATTTTGGATTTGTTTAGAATTTAGAGCTTCTTACTTAGGATTTGCGTCTGACGTAAGTCAGACGACCACCGGCATCCCATGCCGTGTATCATCCTGCATTTGGGCTTTAAGATGTTTCTTGGCGCGGTGGAATCGAGCGCGGGCTTTTTGGGGGGTTGTGCGTGTAAGGGTAGCGATTTCGTTATAAGGCAACTGCTCGTAGTAACGAAGGCGAAGAATATCCTTGTGCTGCCGGCTGAGCTGCTCGAGAACTTCCGAAAGCCGTTGAAGCTTCTCTGCATGAATGGTTGCATCCAGAAGGCTGTCGCTGCCTGAGCGATTTTCGTATGACTGTTTTTGCAGAAATGAAGCTTTTCTGGTGGATTGATGTTTGCGTCTTCTGAGATTGTCCTGAATCTTATTCCAGGCGATACGAAACACCCAGGGCCAGAATCTATCCTTGTCTCGCAGGCAGGCGACGTTCCCGAGCATGGTCAGCAGTGTTTCCTGCAGCACGTCCTCGGTCAGATCATGATTGAGGGTAGTGCGGAATACAAACGGATATAGCCGCTCCCTGACAATGCCGGCTAATAGTCCCATGCTGGCCCGATTGCCCGAGCGGGCCTCGGAAAGTAGATGCTGGATATTGTCGTTATCATCATTCATATACGCTGCCCTCACCTTTAAAAGGCAGGTAGTATGCCGGAAGTAACAAAATCTGCTCAAGAAGTTTTATTTTCCCTTTACCCTCCCTTGGAAATTAACGTTAAAGTACTTATTCTTCCCCGTTCAGAACTCTCCATTTAGGCGGCGTTAGTTCCGGCACGTCCCATTTGCTGTTGCAGCGGTGGCAAATATCGGCGTCCGGGCGTCTCGGCTTGCCGCAATTGGCACAGGTTACTAGGGTCATCTTCGGCCGGGTCAGCCGGTACGTGATGTATGCAGGCAACCCAAAAACCAGCGTCCCGGCCAGCCAGAATCTCCTGGCTTTGTTGGATAAACCGATTATTGCAGCATCCCGCGCCACCAGCCAGCCGAGCAGGCTGGCAAACAAAATCCCGGGCAGCATCAGCAGCAAAACAAGAAGGAACTTATAGAAAATGTTCCCCTCGTAATCTCTGGCCATGGCCACAAAGGAGTTGGGCATCAAAAACAGTGCTTGGTGCGACGAGCGTGCATCGAAGCTATATGCAGTAAAGAAAGAAGCCAGCGTCAATACCGGTGGATGCAGGCTCTCGAAAATGTACTTCGTTATAGTTAATACAGGTCCGCCGGGCACATCAAAAAAAGTCGATTTGGAATCAGCACTCTTAATCTTGTTGCCGTCCTTATCAAAAACCGCCACAGATGTCCACATACCTTGGCGCGACAGACTCCCTGCTACTAAACCGAGATATTCTCCTGTTTCATTGGTCATGCTGTAAGTGGGAAAACCGCTGTAAATAGAACGTGCGTCATAGGGTGCAATGGCGACAAGATCAACATCGTAATCAAGAAGATGTTTTGGTTTTGAAGAAGCCCGGCCAAAGAGCGTTTTCGGCCGAGGCAAGTAAGCTACAGGTTCTGAAAGTTCAAGCGTATTCGGATCAAGAAGGTTAATTTGCCCCGATTCGTCCACGACCGGCAAATAACTACTTTTTGTGCGAGCACCAATATGAACCTGAAGCCCATACTTGGAGGATGGACGAGAAATACCAATTCGTAAGACATTTGATTTACCTAATTGGCCGATATCGATAGGTTGAACTTTAGCGTCCTGTAGGCTAGGCCCCTTGTGGACAGTTTGATTTTTAAAGTCGATGGTATAGAAGCGCCGTGAATTCGAATCGTAAACATAACAAAATGGCGGAGAATCACGACGATAGCTTGTCGATTCAATATATGCATAGACAATAGGCGATTCAAATCGTCCAAGTTTATTGTCGGGTACATCAGAAATACCTTTGGGGCCGAAATAGAATGTTGTAGCGTCATCCCATTTCCATGTGTGTTCATCAGTGTAACTATCTATTTTTTTACAACGATAAACAAACTGCCCTTTAACCTCGTCAATATGAAATAGATAAATGGGTTGTTGAAGGAAACTGCGAGGGTAATATGAGTCTCGTATCCCTTGCTCTTTGGAACCGAAATATTTTGTTATTCCCAGAGGCTCAAGGGTAGAGAAAGTTTCTTTCAGGAGCTCCGATGCCCAATCGTATCTTAAGAAAGATTCAACTATGCTATCATGCCCGCCCCAATATCTGACAGAAGCCTCAGAATGAGATTCGACGTTTGGGTCGTTTTCGATTTCCAGCGGCAGTAAGCCTGAAGGACTGACTTCTGCGCTAACATCCATTGAGCGCACCAGCAATCCATTGCAGAAATTTCGACCGAAGTAAAGCGGGATAGTTATCAGTACCAGAACTGTAAGTCCTGTCGTAATAATTATCATTTTACGATTGGATTCAAGCTTCCAGCAACGGAGCAGTAAAAGGACGAGGAGCGGTAGAAGCACGACAAGTAAGGGCCAGCCGAAACCTTTGATTACAATCAGAAGCATGAGAATCGGTAGTAAAGTCAGTGCTCGTAGAGCTGATGTGAATGTTTCTGCTCTCTGAGCTGCGATGATTCCAAGGCAATAGCATACCAGAGAAGCCAGAGACAAGCCAATAAACGTATCTGAGAGCCAGTTATGATAGAGCCAATCGGGCGGCCCCAGAAGCTTCCAGAGGATAGCCCCTGTAATTGCCAAAGGACCTAATAACATCAGGATTGTGAGTGTACCAATAATAAGACGAGCAAGGCAAATATGACCACGCGTTACAGGCAGAACTGACAACACCGATGCAACTCCGCTTGTTTTGTCAGAGTGTATCTGGATCACACCCAATATATAAGAGCCGATACCGAAAAGAATGGGTGTAATGACAATAAGAATAAGCGTATAAAGCGATAGATAAGTTATATCTTCGCTGAGGGTTATGGAGATAATTGCAATTATCAGCACTATAGAGAAGATGATAGCGACCAGGAAATAGATGGCGTTGTCAACTATCTGTCTTTTGATTAGTGTGAGTAATGCTCTCATAGGTTTTCTGTTATCCGTTAAGTACTCTCCATGCCGGAGGGATTAGTTCCGGCACGTCCCATTTGCTGCCGCAGCGGTGGCAAATATCGGTGTCCGGCCGTCTTGGCTTGCCGCAATTGGCACAGGTTACCAGCATTATCTTCGGCCGGGTCAGCCTGTATGTAATATATCCGGCCAGGCCGAAAGCGATGGTTCCAAGTAACCACCAGTGTCTGGTTTTTCGTGAAAGGCCCACGACGGCGGCGTCCTTTCCGACACGTACGGCGAGCAATATGGCTAATACGATCGAAGGCGACATTAATAAAAGAGCGTACAGGAATTTTACTGCGATATTTTCACGAACGTCCCTGCCCTTCATCGCGACAAAGGAATTCGGCAGCAGGAGCAACGCCCTATGGCCGGAAGCAGCCTCAAAGCTCTCGGCGGTGAAGTAAGATGCAAGGTACAGAATGGGCGGATGAAGATTCTCTAACAGAAACTTGCCGATAGTAATGGCAGGCGCCCCGGGGAAGCCGAATAAAACAGCCCGGCTGGAAGGCATACCTCCACGACGTCCGCCCCTTATTCTGGTGATTTCACTATCTGTGCAGTTTCCTTTTTTGTCGAACACGTCAAGCGCCAGCGCCGTGCCCTCTCTGCTGACGGCGGCTGCAAATAATCCCCGGTACTTGTGGTCCTCTTTAAGGGCTATCGGTAAGACTCTGTAAGCGAGCAAATCGTCCGGTGTTACGCTTTCATCGGATGGAAATAAAGTATTTGGTGCAGGTAAACGCCCGGCCAATCCGGCGAATTCGAGAGTTTCTTTGTCTAACAGATCAATCCTTCCCGACTCATCGAGAACGAGCAAATATTTATCGGGGCGATAATCGGGATCTGTTTCCCGGATGGGCGAGTGAATACTTCCTGAATAGGGTATTCTGTATTGATTGTTCCCGGATGTTTTAATAGTCGGCAGCGTCCAGCATAGATCCAGTATGGAGGGATTCTTGCTCAATATGCCTATATCAACCGGGCAGCGGGGATCGTCTTTGGATAGTTGTGGGCCTTTAATGATTTCTACGTCTGTGCGAAACTTAACAGCAAAAAACTGCCGCAGTTTCTTGTCGTACAATGTCAACTGTCCCCTGTCGATTTCTGAAGAATCTACAACGGGAGATGTGAACTTGCCGAGCTTATTGTCGGGGATTTCAGATACTCCTTTCGGGCCGATGTACAATTGAATTGTCTTTCGTACCAAAGTTCCATCCGGCATTTTCTCTGTATCAAGCCAGCGGCAGTTTATCTGGCCAGTTTTATTATCGAAATATATCCAGGACGAATCTTCACCATCGGGGTTGAGATAATAGATTCTCGAATGAGGTCTTTCCGGGGCTTTGTCGGAGAAATAGTTCGCGATACCGAGAGTCTGTGGAGCTTCGGGATGGATGATGTGCGCATGTGCTTGAGAGTGTCGAATTACATTTGGATCACTCTCAATCTCGGACGGAACCAGACTGGATAATGAGATGTCCACGCTTCTGTAGCTCATAGGCATAATAGCTCCAAGAAAGCCCTTACAAAACCAGCGAGCCCAGAATAGCGGCAGAGACAATAAGATCAGCACAATAAAGCCTGTAACCAGAACCTTAACACAATAATTTTGCGGAATTCTCATAATCGTATTCCTACAGAGATGTTGACATGAATTTTTGCCATGTGCGTATCAGGCACGTGACTATAATCAGGATTAATATTCCTTTTGCGCATGGCCCAAAGCCTTTTACAATAATCAGTGAAGTGAGAATAAAGGTCAGAGCCAGACACCCCAGCGTCGGGGCAATTTTACCTGCCGTCCAGCCGGTCATCAGGCCGAGGCAATAACATGCGAAACCCAGCAAGAATATTACTGCGAAAATATCGAAAATCATGCCGAAAAAAATTGGTATCGGCGGTGCGAAAAGATATGTCATTACCGTACTGATAATTATGAATGGCAAAACAACTACGAGAATTGCAAGGATTCCTGTGACGATCCTGGCAAATAATATCTGACTTCTGTTTACCGGCAAAGTGGATAAAAAAGCGGAGATCTTTCTGGTCCTGTCGGTGTACATCTGCGAGATACCCATACCGGAAAATCCGATCATCAGTATCACAATTACCGGAAGCGAAAGCCCAATATAGGTGACGGAATCTTCATGGTCATATTGGTATACTATGTTATATGCCATAAAAACCGTTAAGCAGATAAGAATTGCCGTTAGAATAATAGCTCCGAGGAAGTAAACATTATGGTCCCGAATTTCTCGTTTTATAAGCGTAATCATGGGCTTATCTCCTTTTTATGCTACTTCAACCGGTTCCGGATTAGTCCTCGTGCATTCTATGAATA
>Ga0209536_100007492_pt1 | contig 16537 bp, 11 predicted proteins | sample DeeMarSeWOR28_12_FD_187461 | JGI IMG/M metagenome (GOLD analysis project Ga0209536, IMG submission 187461) | Marine sediment microbial communities from White Oak River estuary, North Carolina - WOR-2-8_12 (SPAdes) (version 2) | ecosystem: Environmental > Aquatic > Marine > Intertidal zone >... | reverse complement strand
CTGGATAAGGTACGCCAATTAGCTCATGGCTATGAACAACTCAAAGATGAGCAGAAGGCGCATATCGAATCGCAGGTTGCATCGGCATTGGAACGTATCGAGGCCGAGCCAAAGTCGCTGGCCTGGCGCCTGCGTGATCGGGTTGGAGACCGCGTCAAATGGTACAAAGAAGTGGATGAAGTCTAGTAACCGGAGGAAGCTGCTATGACAAAATTTGTCCGTGACCTGATGCACCCTGGGGTGCTCACCTGCCAACCAGATTCGTCTCTTGGGCAAGTAGCTGTCCTGCTGACCCAGCACCATGTCCATGCTTTGGTTGTTCCTGACCGCGACGGACGCACGCTGGGCATCATCTCCGATTTCGACCTGCTTGCCGGGGAATGGCTCTCTATTGACGCCGAAAGTCTGGATACGATGCGCAAGTTGACCGCATCAGATCTCATGTCCTATCCTGTAGACACCATCGAAGCCGATACGCCACTCCAAGATGCAGCCCATAAACTTATCGAGAAAGACATTAACCGCTTGTTGGTAACCGAAAATGGCAACCCCGCTGGCATGATCTCCATCTCTGACTTCGTAGCCAGTATCGCAAAAGAAGAGCAACTGAAACGCGAAACTGTTGGGGACGTGATGTCTGATGCGATCTTAGTCTGCCGCGGGAAAACACCGATCGTCTCAGCAGCGCGCACGATGACGCAAGCCGGTTGGAGGTCCGTGTTGGTGGTAGATGCAAAGGGAAAACAACTCGGGGTGGTCAGTGGCAAAGCCCTGATGACCTTCGTCGAAAACGGCGTGGATGAAAGCCTGACCGTGCGGGATATTTTGCACCCCGCATTGACGATCAGCATCAATGCCAGCTTGCAAGAGGCCGCGGATTTAATGATCAAGAAGCATCATCACCGCTTGATCGTGATCGACGAGGAAGACCCGGACGCTTTTCCATTGGGCATCATCTCATCCTTCGACATCGTAGCCGAAATGGCACGGCCTGGTTCGATCTGGCAGACGTAAAGGCGTTGCCCTGATGTAACATCTTTCATTGTTATGGAGCAAGGGACAAAATAGCTTTACTGACCCTGACCTTGATTATCGCAGTTTTGCTAATAATTTCCTTGCTCAAGCGCTTGAAGTAAACGACTCTTGCAAGAGTCTAAAAATCAAGGAGATGAAATAAAATGTCTAATCTTCCCTCACAGGCCCGGGTCGTCATCATTGGCGGAGGCGTGGGCGGGTGCAGCATCGCCTATCACCTGACTCTCATGGGCTGGAAAGATGTAGTCGTTTTGGAGCGCCACGAGTTGACCAGCGGCTCCACCTGGCATTCGGCCGGCTTGGTTGGCCAGATGCGCTCAGATGCCAACTTAACTCGCATGATGCACTACAGCACCGACTTGTACCGCCGTCTTAAGGACGAGACCGGTCACGATCCTGCGTGGCGCGAAGTTGGCGGATTGAGACTTGCATCCTCTGCCGAGCGCATGGAGGAGATCAAGCGCCTGGTGGGTATGGCCGGTTCGTTCGGTGTGCCAATGGAACTGATCTCGGTAAAAGAAGCCCAGGATATGTTCCCGCTCATGAACATCGATGGTGTGGTTGGGGCCGCTTACACGCCCAATGATGGTGTCATCGACCCGACCGGGCTGACCAATGCGTTAGCAACCGGTGCAAAGCAGCGTGGCGCTAAAATCTTCCAGGAAACAAACGTAGAAAAGATCAACATCAAGAATGGACGTGTAAGCGAGGTTGTGACGGATAAAGGCGCCATCAAGACCGAGATCGTGGTCAACGCCGCCGGGCAATGGGGCGGCGAGGTCGGCAAGATGGTCGGCTTGAACCTGCCGGTTGTCCCGATGGCGCACCTGTACGCCATCACCAAACCCATCGAAGGCGTCGGCCACGACATCCCCACCCTGCGCGACCCCGACCTGTTGGTCTACTGGCGCGAGGAAGTTGGCGGCTTCACCACCGGCGGTTACGAACGTGACCCCGCCCCCTTCGGCCTGAACGGCATCCCCCGCGATTTCAAATACCAGTTACTCCCCCCCGATTGGGACCGCTTCGGGCCCTTGATGGAAAACTCTATAAAACGCGTGCCCATCCTCGAAAACGCCGAAATCCGGCAGCTTCTCAACGGCCCCGAAGGTTTCACCCCCGACGGTGAATTCCTGCTCGGCCCGACCGCCGTCAAGGGCTTCTGGGTGGCCTGCGCCTTCTGCGCGCATGGTCTGGCAGGGGCAGGCGGCATCGGCAAGGTCATGGCTGAATGGATCGTCGAGGGACATCCGGAATGGGACGTCTGGCGGCTGGATGTGCGCCGCTTTGGCTCGAACTACAACAGCCAGGATTACACCGTTGCGCGCACGCTCGAAACCTACACTCAATATTACGATATCCACTTCCCCGGCGAGGAACGTCTCTCCCGCCGCGGCCTGCGCCTGTCCCCCACTTACTACCGCCTGCGCGACCTGGGCTGCCACTTTGGCGAGAAAACCGGCTGGGAACGCCCCAACTGGTTCAAGCCCTACGAAGAGAAAGCCACCCACGGCCATGAGCCCAAGGGTTGGGCGCGTCATAGTTGGTCGCGTGCAATCGGGTATGAACACATTCAGACCCGCGAGAACGCCGGTCTTTTCGATGAGACATCCTTCAACAAGTTTGAAGTACGTGGCTCAGGCGCATTGAAGTTCCTGAACTACGTCTGCGCCAACAACATCGACCAGCCAGTCGGAACGGTCATTTACACCCAATGCCTGAACAAACGCGGTGGAATCGAGTGCGATTTCACCGTCACTCGCCTGGACGAGCAGCGCTTCTTCATCATCACTGGAACTGCGTTCGGGCAACATGATTTATCCTGGCTCTCGCTGAACATGCCCGAAGACGGCTCTGTGACCATTGAAGATGTTTCCTCTTCTTACACCTGTCTCGGCCTGTGGGGACCCAAAGCCCGCACCATCCTGGAGAAGGTCACGATGGATGACGTGTCCAACGAGAGTTTCCCCTACATGACCGCCAAACGCATCACCGTGGGCGACGTTCCTGTGCTCGCTTCACGCGTTACTTATGTCGGCGAGCTGGGCTGGGAGTTCTATTGTCCGATGGAGTATGGCCTGCGTTTGTGGGACACGCTTTGGGATGCCGGTCAGCCTGAGGGAATGGTAGCAGCCGGTTACAAGGCCATTGATTCGCTGCGTCTCGAAAAGGGATACCGCTACTGGAGCGGAGAAATTTCCCCAGACTATACACCCTACGAGGCCGGTCTCGGCTTTGCCGTCAAATTGGACAAGGGCGACTTCATTGGCCGCGAGGCCCTGCAAAAGAAGAAGGAAGCCGGTTTGAAGCAGAAAATGTGCTGTATTGCTATTTCTGATAGCCGCACAATTGCCCTCGGCAAGGAACCGATCCGCGCTGGCGATAAGATTGTCAGTTGGGTAACATCCGGTGGTTATGGATATTCGGTTGGGATAAGTATGGCCTACGCGTACCTGCCCGTTGAGCACTCGAAGCCAGGAACCGCATTGAGTATAGAATTTTTCGGCACACAGGTGGATGCGGAAGTTGTCAAATCGCCCCTGTGGGATCCAAAAGGAGAACGAATTAAGGCATAACCCAAAGAAAAATTCTGCAAAGTGTGTTTCGTGGAGCATCTTTTTGCAAGGCGCTCTCAAACTGGAATACCATTTACTAGAATCACAAGATTCAGGAGAAAAATCATGTCAATCGTAAACGCAAAAGAGATCATGGTTGAAGCCGCGAAGGGGAAATACGCTATTGGCGCCTTCAACATCACTGACTTGATCGAACTTGAAGGGGTAGTGGATGCCGCCGTTGAGAAGAAATCTCCCCTGATCATCCAGACATCGGTGAAGCCATCCAAGTTCCTGGGCAGGGATGTGCTGGTGGCGATTTTCCGCACCATTGCTGAATCGGCACCCATCCCGATCTGCCTGCACCTCGACCACTGCACCGATGTGGACTACTGCAAAGCCTGCGCAGATTCGGGTTACACCAACATCATGATCGACGCCTCCAAGCAGAGCTACGAAGAGAACATCCGCCAGACCAAGGAAGTGGTGGATTACTGCCACTCGGTTGGAAACATCTCGGTTGAAGGCGAGCTGGGAACCGTTAGCGGGGTTGAGGACCAGATCAAAGTCGCGGAAGATGAAGCGCAGTTGGCAAATCCGAAACAGGCGGTTGAGTTCGTGGAGCGTACCAGCGTGGACATCTTCGCGCCCGCTATCGGCACGGCACATGGTGTCTATAAGACCAAGAATCCCAAAGTGGATTTCGAGCGCCTGGCGGCCATCAACAAGCTCTTAAACGGGGATGGTGTCAAAACGCCGCTGGTCGTGCATGGCGGCACGGGCCTGCCCGAAGATTACATCCAGAAATTGATCGAAGCGGGCGGCGCCAAGTTCAATGTGTCGACAGAGTTGAAACGAACCCTGATCGATGCAAAATATGAATACATCGCCGCGCACCGCGAAGAATATGATCCCGGCAAAGTCGACGTGGCAGCCCGCGATGCTATCCGGGTGGCGGTCATGCACTGGATTGATATGCTCGGAAGTGAAGGAAAGGCATAAGGAGAAGAAAATGAAAAGCGTTGAAGAATATTTCGTCCCGTGGGTGAAGGGCATCCCGATGTACGTCTCGTCACACATTGAACTGGCCTGGCGTCAGCCGGAGTTGCACCGCATGATGTCCAACGAGAACCCGCACGAGCCTTCGCAAAAGGTGCTGGACGCCATCATGAAGTATGGCGCGATGGCCAACCGCTATCCTGACCAAGGGCTGGTCGTCCGCTCGAAGATCGCCGAAATCAATGACATCGACGGGCCTGAGAACGTGATGCTTGGAAACGGTTCCAGCGAAGTCTTCGACAATATCTTCCGTTGCTTCCTCGAACGAGGCGACGAGGTCATCCAACACACGCCTTGTTTCGGCATCTACAAATTGCGATGCAACATCCTGGGCGGGAAGCTGGTTTCAGTTCCGATGGTGCACAAAGACCACCAACTGCTGTTCGATGTTGATAGCATCCTGGCAGCCATAACTGACAAAACAAAGATGATTGTTGTTGCCAACCCGAACAATCCGACCGGCAACTTCATGGATGCTGCCGATTTCGTTAAAATCGCAGAGACCGGCGTTCCCTTTATTGCAGATGAGGCCTATATCGAGTTTGCAGGCCTGGGAATGTCACAGGTGCAATTAATCAAGAAGTACAAGAATGTGATGGTCACCCGCACGCTCTCCAAAGCTTATGGACTGGCCGGCTTGCGCTTCGGGTATGTGCTGGGGCACAAGGATGTGATCGGTCAAATCTCAGCTGCACTGCTGCCCTGGAACGTGGGAACCATCCCCATGTGGGCCGCCCTGGCTGCCTTTGAAGATGAGGAAGGTTTGAAGAAGAGAGTGGAATTCAATAACAGCGAGGTGGATTTCATTGAAGAGTCGCTCAGCGATGTTGAAGGCCTGTATTCCTTCCACTCCAACGCCAACTATATCCTGTTCGACGGCACCGATACGGGCAAGCTCGGCAAGGATATGGTCAATTTTGCGCAAGAGAAGGGCTTGATCTTCAGGCCGCAAGGCGCGATGTATGATCGCGATGGCTGGTTCCGCATCACTTTGGGCAACAAGGAAGAGAACCGGATGGCGGTGGATGTCATCCGGGAGTTTTACACCGGAAAATAATTGATTTGTAAGACCTGACAGGTTTCATCCGCGCCAAGACCGCCCAGAACGATTGGGAAAAACATGGCAAAATTCAATTGAACTAACTCGAAAACCTGTTAGGTCTCAGTGAGAAGGAGGTAAAAATGGGAAACATCAAAGCAGTATTCTTCGACCAAGACGGCGTCATCATCGACACCGAACGGGATGGTCATCGCGTATCGTTCAACATGACTTTCAAAGAATATGGATTCACTGACGAGTGGAGCGTGGAGTATTATCACGAGTTGCTCCAGGTGGCCGGCGGCAAGGAACGCATGAAGCACCACTCCAGAACCAAAGGTTTCTCCAAGCCGGTTCCAGAAGATGAGTTGGATGATCTGGTCAAGGAAATGCACAAACGCAAGACCGCGCTTTTCGTGGAACTGATCGAGACTGGAAAACTTCCATTGAGGCCGGGCATTCACAGGCTGATGAAAGAAGCGATGGAGGCTGGCCTGAAGGTAGGGGTCTGCACCACATCCAATGAAAAAGCCGCCAAGGCAGTGAAAGAGACTATGTTGTCAGACATCAAATTTGAATTTGTGCTCGCTGGTGATGTGGTCAGCAAGAAAAAGCCCGATCCCGAAATCTACAACCTGGGTCTTTCCAAGCTGGGGCTGCAGCCTGATGAAGTTTTCGTGGTTGAAGATTCCAGGAACGGCGTGCTGGCCGCCAAAGCTGCCGGGCTGAATATAGTTGTCACGACCAATAGCTACACTGAGAAGGAAGACCTGAGCGATGGAGACATCATCGTGACCTGCCTGGGCGACCCTGATGGCGAAAAAGGCGAACTGCGCAAGGGCGATGTCCCGGACTTCGATGGCATTTTGCATCTCGACCAGTTGGTGACCTATTTTTCAAAGTAATCTGTGCCTTGTAAGTAGAAACCGTGATGAAACCACAGGGCCTTATTCTCGACATTGATGGCACTGTGTTGCGAGGCAGCCAGGCGATCCCTGGCGCGAAGGAAACCATCGTTGAACTTCGTCGCCAGGGTTGCCCGATTGTTTTTGTCACAAATGCTCTGGAAAGCCCCAATGAACAGGCCGATCGGTTGACATCTGCCGGGGTTGCCGTCACAGCCGATGAGATCATCACTGCCCCGCAGGTGCTGAAGACCTATCTCATGAAGCACACGCCGGATGCGACAATCTACGTAATCAGCGATCCACCTCTGCCGGAATGGCTTGGGATGGATTTCCACATTAGTGAAGATCCACATGAGATCGATGCCGTGGTTGTAAGCTGTGATCGCAATTTCAACTTTCACAAATTGAATACAGGCTTTCAAGCATTGCGCTGCGGGGCACGATTTTTGGCTGTAAATACAGATGCTACATGCCCACTTCCCAATGGCGAGATTCCTGATGCAGGCGCAGTGATTGGTGCGTTGGAAGGTTGCAGCAGACGCAAGTTAGATTTGGTAGCTGGCAAGCCCTCGCCCCTGATTGTCAAAGCCAGCCTTAAGCGATTGAAGCTTTCAGCTAGCGAATGTCTGGTGGTTGGTGACAGTTTGGAGGCAGATATTTCGATGGGAAATCGGGCAGGAATGCTCACTGCCCTGGTTTTAACCGGAGTTACGCAACGGAAAGATATACCCCATGCGGCAGTACAATCTGATTGCGTATTGGAAAGTATTGCCGAAGTACCGAGTTTGTTGGGTAAAGATTCATAAACTCAATGGAGTCAACTTGCCCAAGGAATTTTGGCTTGTGTTTCCTAAGATATAATAAGTTTAGAAAATCTCGTTTTTTTTCTATCCGAGAGTGTGATGTGCTTTGAGAGGAGGTGATGCGCGGAAAGCTTATTGTTGGGAAATGCAACGTTTTTGAAAAGCCTTTTGTCTTACGAGGAGAATTTCGATGTCTGCGAAGAAAACCTTACTTTCGTTAATTGCCTTTGTACTGGTTCTATCACTTGCACTTGCATCCTGTGCCCCAGAACCTAAGAACACCAAAGTGGTCATCTACACAGCTAAAGAAAATGAAGAGATTGAAGAGTTCATCCCCATTGCAGAAGCAGCACTACCAGACTTAGAGTTGGAAGTGTTGCGTCTCTCGACGGGTGACCTAACTGCCAGATTGCTGGCTGAAAAAGACAACCCTCAGGCCGATCTGATCTGGGGCACCGCCGCTACCAGCATGATCATCTTCAAGAATGAGGGGATGCTGGAACCTTACGCCCCCGAAGGATTGGAAAACCTCCAGCCCAGCCTGGTTGATCCCGATTCCCCCCCCTCTTGGGTTGGCGTGGATGCCTATCTGACCGCCTTCTGTGTCAATACCGAGTTGGCCGAGGAATATGGCCTGCCCATGCCCACCTCCTGGGAAGATCTTCTTGATCCAGTTTACGAAGGCCACATGGTAATGCCCAACCCGGCTTCGTCCGGCACGGGTTTCATGTTCGTGTCCAGCGTTCTGCAGGGGCTTGGTGAAGATGCAGGCTGGAACTATCTCGATGGACTCGACAAGAACATGGCGATCTACACCAAATCTGGTTCCAAACCCTGTAAGATGGCCGGTGCTGGTGAGTTCCCGATCGGCATCTCGTTTGCCTTCGTTGCAGTGGGACTTCAAAAAGATGGTGCTCCCATCGATTTCGTGCTGCCATCTGAGGGCGCTGGTTATGAAGTTGAAGCCAACGGTCTAATGAAAGGCGCTAATAATCCTGAAGGCGCCAAACGCTTCCTGGATTGGGCTATCAGCGATGAAGCCATGGGCCTGTATGCCCAGTACTTCGCGGTTGTCGCGAAACCGGGATTCCCCGTACCCGAGGGAATGCCAGAAGATACCCCAGATCGCTTGTTCCCTATGGATTTCCAGTGGTCATCCGACAATCGTGATGCTATTCTGGAGGAATGGAGCGCTCGCTTCGCTGCCAAGACCGAAAGCGACTAGATCTCTCTAGAACTTGATGTTTTCCCCCCGGCCATTCTTCTTACTCGAATGGTCGGGGGTAGTGCAACCGGATTGTCTCGAGTTCCCAACGCCTATCATCGGGGATCCAGGGGGTGTACATTCCAATTCTACTGAACCACCCTGAGGAACTGCCTGATGAACGATACTGAAAAATCTGAGTTAGAACAATATCTGCGGATTATCAATGTAACCAAAACTTTCGGGGAATTGGTTGCTGTAGATGATTTCTCGCTTGACATTCAAGAAGGGGAATTTGTCTGCCTGTTGGGGCCAAGCGGCTGTGGCAAAACCACACTCTTGCGCATGATCGCCGGGTTAGAAGAACAGAACGCTGGAGATTTATACCAGGCAGGGAAAAATATCTCACGCTTACCGCCCCATCAGCGTGATTTTGGTATCGTATTTCAATCTTATGCTTTATTTCCAAACCTCACGGCAACCCAAAATATTGCCTATGGTCTAGAATCACGAAAACTCCCCAGAAAACAAATCGCCGACCGGGTCACAGAATTACTGAATCTGGTTGGATTGCCTGACGTGGGTCACAAGTATCCGTCACAACTGTCAGGGGGACAACAACAGCGCATCGCTCTTGCCCGCGCCCTGGCACCCTCACCAGGCCTGATGCTGCTCGATGAGCCTCTCTCCGCGCTAGACGCCCGTGTTCGGGTTACTCTACGTTTGGAGATCAAGCACCTGCAAAAACGACTGGGGATAACAACCATTTTGGTAACTCACGATCAGGAAGAAGCCCTGGTTATGGCAGATCGTATTGTGGTGATGAACGCTGGTCGCATCGAACAAGTGGGGAGACCAGAAGAGATTTATCGCTCACCGGCCACGCCCTTTGTAGCAGATTTTGTCGGTGTGATGAACTTCCTGCCTGGGTTCACCGAGCAGGAATCCGATAGCGTGCGATGCGGTTCGTTTAAATTGCATTGCGCGGAGCCGCACAACCTTTCTGTCGGTGAAAAGGTTTCCCTGGCTGTACGCCCGGAGGACGTTCGTGTTGGTGCTGCTAACGATGGAGATAGCAACGTAGTTCCCGGGCATATTGATGAAGTGGAATTCCTTGGATCGTTCTATCGGCTGACCATCCATCTGGAGGGTCTAGAAGATGCCCGTCTGGTGGCTGAAGTTTCCATCAACCGAATGCGTGACTTAGAAATCGATGTTGGTAAGACGCTGCCCGTCCGCTTGCCGCCCGACTTAGTACGTGTTTATCCCAGCGAAATGATGGGAGGAATGGCATGACCACAACAGACCTCCCAACGAAAACCACACCTGCAGCAAAAAACCTTCAACGGAAACGTGTAAGACAGAAAGTAAGCGCTGAGGATATTCTACGGCGAGGGCTATTCGTTCTGTTAGCTGCATGGTTGTTCGTTTTTCTGATATGGCCGCTGTACCGGTCGTTGGCTCGCAGTATGTACGATAAAGCTGGTGAAGAATTTGTTGGCATCGCCAATTACGTTAAATATTTCACCACTGCATCGACAGCGGTTTCTCTCAGACACAGTTTCAACATTGCCTTAGTCAGCATGGTTATCACTGTGACATTGGCCTTTATTTTCGCTTATGCAATTACCCGCACCACCATTCCTGGACGACCTTTTTTACATGCTGTAGCCAGGCTGCCAATGTTTGTACCTTCGCTGGTGCAGGCATTGGTTTTCATTTACATGTTTGGCAATAACGGAATCTTTACACGTGCTACAGGGTTTAATATTGGCTTGTATGGCCCAGTGGGGATCGTGATGTCCGAAGTTTTTTACGCCTTTCCCCATGCGTTAATAATCTTGGTCGCAGCTTTGTCAATGGCAGATGCCCGGTTGTACGAGGCTGCTCAATCATTGCGCGCTTCTTCGGCCCGAATCTTCTTTACCGTAACTCTGCCGTCTGTCAGATACGGCTTGATGAGCGCCGCTTTTGTGGTCTTTACCCTGGCAATAACTGACTTTGGCGCACCAAAGGTGGTCGGAGGTGACTACGATGTGCTGGCAACAGATATTTACAACAAAGTTGTGGGGCAGCAGGATTTTGCGATGGGAGCCACGATCAGCACCTTGTTGTTGGTACCTACTATGGTAGCTTTCGTGCTCGACCGCATCGTCCAACGCAGGCAGTTGGCGCAGGTGACAGCTGACATCACACCCCTTGGCCCCAAACGACATTCTCCGCTGACACAATTTGTTCTACTCAGCTTTTGTGTGCTTGTAGCTGTTTTCATTATAAGCACCTATGGAGTTGTTATAGTCGGTGCTTTTACTAAATATTGGCCTTATGATCTTTCGTTCACTACCCGGCATTTCACTCGATTTTATGTGGCTGGCGCCCACCACAAGGGAGGTAGCTTTATTATCCTATGGAACAGCATCAAAATGGCTACAGTTGCTACCATCGCGGGCACCTTTATCGTTTTTTCCAGCGCCTATCTGATTGAAAAAACCCGTGGGCTAAATTGGGCACGTTCGATTTTATACCTTCTCTCGATTACACCTTTGGCAGTGCCGGGCATGGTGCTGGGGTTGTCATACGTTTTCCTATTCAACGATCCCAAAACCCCTTTCAATTTCCTCTACGGGACGATGGGCATTATGGCAATCTCTACCATCTTTCACTATTACACTGTGCCTTTCCTCACGGCCAGTACCGCGCTCAAACAAATGGATCCCGAATTCGAGTCGATCGGAGAATCTCTCGAGGCACCATTCTATCGCACCTTCTTTAGAGTGACAGTACCGGTAGCCTTGCCAGCCGTTATCTCCATAGCCATGTACTTTTTCCTCAATGCATTGGTTACCATCTCGGCGCTGGTTTTCCTTTTCGTTCCCGGCAAGGAGGTGGCATCTCTGGCTGTAATGTTATTGGATGATGCAGGAGAGAGTGCCCAGGCCATGGCTTTATCACTGCTGATATTCTTGACTGGCCTGGCTTCACGCGGCATTTTCTACTTATTGACTCGGGGCGTTGAAGCACGTACCCAGGCCTGGAAACAACGCTAGGAAAGAGCCAAATTCCCACAATAATTTTTCCATCTTTTTAGGTCACAAACCCTGAAATGATATGTGCTAAACTGTTCGGTTTTATAGTAGCAATATTATGATATTCCCCTGCCATCTACATGTACTCTGAATCAGACAGCAATTGATCCAATTGGGCGCCCCATTTGCTTTGGATAAACGTATCTTGCTCTCCCCAGATGACAAGCGTTCTGGTTGGAACTGACCTCATCTCGCTTTCGATTTCGACCTGAATAAGATGCCCAAGAAATTTGCTAAGTACAACAGGGCTGATTTGATCGTCCTTGAATGGAAGCAGGCTTTTAGACCGGTCTGACGCGTCTTCCATCAATGGATACATGCCCTGCCGGAATGAGAAGCCATGCAGTAAAAGCAAGGTGCGATCTGAATCCCCGATATCGCAATAGGTATGCACTCCCGAGCTTAGTTCTATTAGGTGGTCTGAACATCCATTGATTGCCTACGATCCGAAAAATCATATCATGAAGGCATATCCAATCCTTCCAAGTGTTCCCGTTTATCCGTGGGAGTTTTCTATTTTGAAAGGTGATACTCCTACTTATGGGGCTTCCCCGCTAATTCCTAACAAGCCATAATATTGGTTGGTTCCTCTCAAACCAAGTTGATTGAAATCCACCACTGATATTATGAAATCCCTATCTGTTACCCTGCTTATCCTTGCTCTTATACTGTCGGCCTGTACGACCAAAACCAGTCAGGAATCTAACTCTCCGCCTCAAAGATTCGTCTCCCAGCCTGCCCAACCGGTACCTGAGCCGCCACCCACCCCGCATCCTGCCAGGAGTTCATGGGGCGGCTTTCCTCTTAGTTCCGCTGGCAGCTTAATGGGCAGCTTCTCTCTTCATCCCGCCAGGAGCTTATGGGGTGGTTTCCCGCTAAAACCTGCCTTAATTGATAAAGCGACAACATCTTCGGCCGCACCATCTTGCGAATCAATAGGTGATTTCTGTATCATTCAACATCACTTTCCCTTTCAGCAACCATTTTCATCTATTTTCAATACTTCTATAGAATCTTCTTATCTTTACGGAAATACCCAGTTCGGGCACCTTGCTCCTCATCATGGTGTAGAGATTCTAAATCCAACTGGAACGCCTATTTTAGCAGTCGGGGATGGGGTTGTTGCAGCTGCGGGCAATGATGCCCATAACAAATACGGGCCCTGGGAGAATTTCTACGGCAATCTCGTGATACTTGAGCACCATGTGCCAGGCATGGAGGAGCCTGTCTACACACTTTACGGGCATCTCTCAACAGTCAAGGTGCAAGTTGGACAAACTGTAAAAGGTGGTGATCTGATTGGGGAGGTCGGGGCTACCGGAAGAGCAATTGGCAGCCACCTGCACTTTGAGGTTCGCGTGGGATCTAATACTTATGCTGATACGCGTAACCCTGGACTCTGGCTATCTCCCCGCAATGGTGAAAATGGTCAGCAATATGGTACGTTGGTTGGAAAAATTAGTAGCCCCCAGGGAAATCCAATTTACCTAACCTTAAAAGTAGAATACTATCCTGATACCAAAAAATCACCCAAAGAAACGTATTATATAGAGACTTATGCCTCGGATACGAATCCAATTGGAAACAATGACATATATCAAGAAAACTTCGCCCTTATTGATTTGCCGCCCGGATACTATCGAATAGCTCTAAGCGCTTCAGGAAAATGGACGGAGCGCTGGGTAGAAGTTGAATCAGGGAAATTGTCATTTGTGACAATAGAGTCGAGTTAAGGTAATAGAATTTTTTTCTTCAAATTTGACTATCACACTACTTTTTTGCCGAATAAAATCGGTACAAGTTCAATACTTCCTCTGATTAACAAAACGAAGCCGCTCCTTCATTTGTAGCGGCTTCATCTGTTTATGTTGATAGGGTTGTCAATTACGCAGTTTCGGAAATCTTCCCTGCACTGGTTTCCAGGGCCTTATCCAACTTCTCCTCCAAAATCTTGCGATCCAAATTCTCAACAACGGACCACTCGTTCAGGAGTTGTTTCTTCATTTTGAGGAAAGCATCTTCTTCGGTGAAATTGAGTCTGGATTCTTGCTGTTTGCCGTTCAAATCTCGTATCATGCGCGCCTTTGCATACAAAGAAGGGTCTTTTAGTGCCTCAATGACCACTTTATTTCTCATATTATGCTCTTTAGGCAATTCTTCAGGTGGTTTACGAATCATCGTCAATGCGCGTTTAATTTGATGCTCGGAAGTAATCGGCCGAATATATTCAACATCCGTTCTAACGACGGATAGCCAATATACGCCATCAAAAGTTTTGACTTTAAAGAATAATTTCTTTTCGCCGTCCAATACTTTCTTTTCTATTCCCTTTACCTGTCCAACCCCGTGATGGGCATGCACGATCCAATCTCCTGTGGAATACGTGCCTGGTTGAATGTCCATAAAAGCGCCTCCTATGCTTACAAAAAACCGATTCCCTACGACCAGGCGAGAACAAAAAAGATTTGGTTTTCCAACCAAATCCTAAGAAGTTGCAATTGTGCTAAACGAGTTTATTGTTCAACTGGACAAACTCATCCCCTCCAGTGCATAAAAAGCGGCGCACAAGGCAAAATAATGCGCCAAAACTTCTTAGAAGTACCCTGATCGATTCAAATTTAATCTCAAATAACTGAGGAGTTCATTATAACACGTTGCTTGACAGCGTGCAAATCCGGCATATAATATGACAACTTATATCCAAACGCAACGACCGGGACGAGTAATTGGTCCATGTGCCGACAGAGAGAGCAGGTCAATGGTTGAGAGCCTGCTCCGGCAAACCCCGATGAAAACCCCCCACGAGCGGAAATCCAAAAGCTGTTAGCAATTAGCTTTCAGCAAGTAAGAGGAACGGCTGGTCCCGTTACAGACCCCAAATGAGATGCCCTTCGACTGCGGGTTTCGACACCGTACCTGCGTTCGGTGCAGGTGTACGGCGGGAGAACACCGCCTACTTAACCCTCCGCTCAGGGCAAATCGGGTGGAACCGCGTGAGAATCACTCTCGCCCCGTGCTGGGTGAGAGTTTTTTATTTGGAGGCCGCTATGAAAACCACTACTCCCCTGCGGCCCAGAAGTTGTGCACCGCTACACTCTGGGACCGCGTAAAACCTATAGGTACCCAAAAGGGTATTGAAGCGGTAGCAAGCACAACACGAAGAAAGGAAGCTAAAATGTCCGTAAAAGTTGAAGAAAAATATGAAGAGTCGCAACTCTATAAAATCCGTCACTCGGCGGCGCATGTCATGGCGCAAGCTGTCTTGGAAATGTTCCCTGAGGCTAAATATACGATTGGTCCACCGGTAGAGAATGGGTTCTATTACGATTTTGAATTACCCGAAGCTATTTCGGCAGAAGATCTACCCAAACTTGAAAAGCGAATGCGCCAGATCATCGCCGGTCAGCATGCTTTTGAAAAAGAAGTGTTGTCTGGTGACAAGGCCCGCGAGATTTTCAAAGATCAGCCTTACAAATTGGAATTGATTCAGGGCCTTGAACAAGGCGGTTTCGATGAATATGGCGAACCGCTGGATGAGAAGCCTGATATTTCGATCTATAAACACGATGCATTTGTAGACCTGTGCCGCGGCCCGCACGTGGAAAATACCAAGCAGATCAATCCGTCCGCCATAAAACTGATGTCAATTGCCGGGGCTTACTGGCGTGGTGACGAGAACAACAAGATGCTGACGCGTATCTACGGCACAGCCTGGGAAAAGCCCGATGAACTGAAGCAGTATCTGCACATGCTGGAGGAAGCCAAAAAGCGCGACCACCGCAAGCTGGGCAAGGAACTGGAAATCTTTGTCTTTGATGATGAGGTTGGCCCCGGCTTGCCGCTCTGGCTGCCCAACGGCGGCATCATGATCGAGGAGTTGGAAAAGCTGGCCAAAGAGATGGAAGAAGAAGCTGGCTACCACCGCGTGCGTACGCCGAACTTGACGAAAGAAGACCTGTTCCTGAAATCGGGACACCTGCCCTACTACGCTGAGAGCATGTACCCGCCCATGGAATTGGAAGGCGTGAAGTATTACGTCAAGCCCATGAATTGCCCGATGCACCATAAGATTTTTGACGCACGGCCGCGTTCCTATCGGGAACTCCCTATGCGTCTGGCCGAATACGGAACCTGCTACCGTTATGAAAAATCGGGTGAGCTCTTCGGCCTGATGCGCGTCCGCTCGATGCAGATGAACGATGCGCATATCTACACGTCCGAAGAAGATTTTGAGCAGGAGTTCATGGCCGTAGTGGACTTGTACCGAAAATACTTCGAGCTATTTGGTATCGAGAAATACGTGATGCGTCTGTCCCTGCACAGCAAGGCCGGACTAGGCAAAAAGTATGTGGACAATGAGCGCCTGTGGATCAAGACGGAGGATATGGTTCGCCATGCGATGGATAACGGCGGTGTGCCCTACGTGGAAGCTGAAGATGAAGCAGCATTTTACGGACCGAAAATCGATGTACAGATCTGGTCTGCGATTGGCAAGGAATTCTCCCTGGCCACAAACCAGGTAGATTTCGCCCAACCCGAACGCTTTGGGCTGAAATTCATCAACAGCGCAGGCGATGAAGAAATGCCATTGTGCATTCACCGGGCGCCACTCAGCACGCACGAGCGTATGATCGGCTTCTTGATCGAGCATTACGCCGGGGCTTTCCCAGTCTGGCTATGCCCGGAACAGGTGCGCGTCATCCCCATCACGGACGATCAGAACGAATATGCTGGTGGCATCGCCAAACAATTGAAGGATGCAGGCATCCGCGCCAGTGCCGACTTAAGTTCCGAGCGCATGAACGCCAAGATCCGCAATGCGCAATTGATGAAGGTGCCGTACATGCT
>Ga0209536_100007490_pt1 | contig 16540 bp, 11 predicted proteins | sample DeeMarSeWOR28_12_FD_187461 | JGI IMG/M metagenome (GOLD analysis project Ga0209536, IMG submission 187461) | Marine sediment microbial communities from White Oak River estuary, North Carolina - WOR-2-8_12 (SPAdes) (version 2) | ecosystem: Environmental > Aquatic > Marine > Intertidal zone >... | reverse complement strand
CGGCAGCCCGGCTCATACCAGCTACCGTGACGTGAACATGGATTTTGCGGCCCTGAGAACGGTCGCGGTCATGCCGTTTCAAAACCTTACGGACGACAAACTGGCCGCGGAACGGGTCAGGGACACCTTCATGACCGCCCTTTTGTCCACCGGTGCGCTTTACGTGATCCCTCCCGGCGAGGTCGCGCGGGGCATCGCCAGGGCCAATGTGTTGAATCCGACCGCTCCGTCCGTTGAGGAATTGGGAAAAATGGTCGGCCTGGTCAAGGCCGATGCCGTCATCACCGGGGTGGTAAAGGAGTTCGGCGTGTTGAAATCCGGTACGGCCTCGGCCGGGGTTGTTTCCATGAGCGTACAAATGATCGAGGCCCAAACGCAAAGGGTTGTCTGGGCGGCAGCCACCACACAGGGGGGCATCAGCACTTGGGATCGGCTTTTGGGCGGGGGCGGCCAGCCGATGAACAATGTCATCCAGGCGGCGATCAATGATCTTATCTCCAAGCTTTTCCAATAAAAAGATTGTCCTGCTTGCCGCCGCGCTCATCGGGCTTGCGGGCTGTTCGGCGGCAGCGCCGCCCCTGGAAGACCTCAATAAAACCCCTCCCGTCCGCACCGGCGAATTTACCGCCGCCGCCCTGCCGATCAACAACCTGAGCGGAAGACCCGCCCCGCTTGAGGGCATCAGGAAAAGGCTGACCGACAGCCTGAGAGCCGAGGGCCTGAACCTGATCGAAGATCAAGCCCTCGAGGCGTTCGTCGTCAAACACCGCCTGCGGTATTCCGGGGGCATTACCCGGGCGACCGCTGAAGCCCTCAGAAAGGAAACCGGCGCGGGCGCCGTTTTAATTACCTCCCTGGACCTGTACAAAACAAACCCGCCGCCCAAAATCGCGTTGTTTTCCCGGTTGGTATCAACCGGGGACAAACTGCCGGTGTTATGGTCGGGCACTGTCGGGATGTCCGGAGACGACGCGCCCGGACTTTTGGGGCTTTCCCTGGTTCGAAACCCCGCAATCCTGCTGGAAAAAGCGATACAGCACCTCTCAAAATCCCTGGCGGGCCATCTCGCCGACCAGTCCGGGATCGCAGCCCCGGCCGGAAAGACGCCGCCGTTCTGGCCCAAAGAATTTTACCGGTCGGCCGTCATGTCGCCGGATATGCGGTACCGTGTGGCGGTGGTCCCCTTTTTTAACATCAGCGTGAGGCCCAGCGCAGGGGACATCATGATGCTCCATTTCGCCGCGCACCTGAGTGCCTTCGGCAATTTTGACATCATTGAGGCCGGTGAAGTCCGGCAGGCCCTGCTGAATTTGAGAATTGTGATGGATGACGGGGTTTCCCTCGCCAATGCGGACGTCATATTCAGCCGGCTTAATGCGGACCTCATCCTCACCGGCAAGGTTTTGGAATACCAGGATGTGGAGGGCAATGTGGCCGAGCCGAAGGTGGACTTTTCGGCCCTTTTGATCGAAAAGAAAAGTCGGGAGGTCGTCTGGTCCTCCAGAAACTACAACGAAGGCGGCGAGCAGGTTCGTTTTTTCGGGTGGGGCAGGCAGAATACAGCGCATTCGCTGGCATCCGCAATGGTGCGAAATGCGGTCGGGCTGATTTTCAAATAAAGACCTCCGGAGCGGGCCCGGGCCCGGAGCCCGTGAAAACGGATTAAACGCACGGCTGCCTTCTACTGAAGCCCGAATTTTTTCAGCTGGTAACGGAAGCTGTCGTAACTCATGTCCAGCAGCCTGGCGGCCTGGGTCTTGTTGTTTTTGGCCTTTTTAAGGGCCTGGAGAATCAGATCCTTTTCGACGTCTTCCAGGGAGAGCCCGGAATCCGGCAGCACGAACCGATCGGAGGCAGGCTGAACGTCCTGCATGGTCTGTCCGAACAGCCAGTTGGGGATCTGCTTGGGCAGGATATATTCGCTGCTTTCCAGAACGACCAACCGTTCGATCAGGTTTTTCAGCTCCCGCACGTTTCCCGGCCAGCCATAGTTGGTCAGCAGGTCCTGGGCTTCGGGTGAAAACCCCTTGATGACCTGCTTGTTGTATTTCGTGGTAAAATGAATCAGGAAATGCTGGGCCAAAAGCGCGATGTCCTCTTTGCGCTCCCTCAAGGGAACGATGTGGAGGTAAAACGGGCTCAAGCGAAAAAACAGATCCTTGCGGAAATCTCCCTTCTTGACTGCTTCGGAGAGATTTCGGTTGGTGGTGGCGATGACCGTGACTTCCACGGCGATCTCCGCTTTTCCGCCGATGGGCCTTATTTTCCTTTCTTCCAGAACCCTCAGCAGCTTGGTTTGGATATCGTGCTTCATCTCTCCGATTTCGTCCAGCAGCAAAGACCCGCTCTTGGCCAGCTCGAACAGGCCCTTCTTGTCGGAGCGGGCATCGGTAAACGAGCCTTTTTCATATCCGAACAGCTCGCTTTCGAGCAAAGATTCGGGCATGGCGGCACAATTGACCGAAATAAAGGGCGCATGGTTCTGTCCGGCGTCCGCAAACATCAGGTTGTGAATATAGCGGGCGGCGACTTCCTTGCCGGTGCCGCTCTCGCCCGTAATCAGAATGGTGGATACCTTTGCCTGAGCGATTTTTTCGATCTTGTCCTTGAGCTCTTTGATGGCATCCGAGCGGCCGATAAGATCCTTTTCAACCAGATCGTCATAGGCCTTTCTCAGATAGGTCACCTCCTGTTTGAGATTTTGTTTCTCCAGGATGTTGGACAGGATGATTTTAACCTCGTCGGTATTAAAGGGCTTGGTGATATAGTCGGCCGCACCGCGCTTCATGGCACGCACGGCCGTCTCCGCGGAATCGTCCGAAGTCAGCATGACCACCTGGGTTTCAAGGCCGTCCTGCTTGATGTCCCGGAGCACATCGATGCCGTTATAGCCCGGCATCTTGATATCCAGCAGGACGATTTCCGGATGCCATGATCTGATTTTTTTGACCAGGTCCTCGGCATCGTGCTCGACCCGGGTTTCGTAACCCTCTTTCTTTAAAGCCCTTGAGAGCAAAGATGTGATCAGGTCATCATCATCGACGAGCAGAACTTTACCCTTTTTTTTCATACCGCCATTTCCATTTCTTCTTTTACTTGAAGGGAGATATTGAATACCGTGCCCTGTCCCGCCCGGCTTTTCACCGTTATTTCCCCCCCTTGTTGTTCGATCAGCCGCCGGGTGATGGCCAGTCCCAACCCGGTGCCTTTTCTTTTCGTGGTTACAAACGGCTGGAAGATCTGGTCGATCATTTCCTTTTCAATCCCCTTGCCGGAGTCCGAAATTTCGATGTCCACCGTGTTTTTCGCGGCGTTGTGATTGGTTTTGAGTGTGATGATGCCGCCTTTCGGCATGGCCTCGACAGCGTTCAACAGCAGGTTGAGAAAGACCTGTTGAAGCTGCATGGGGTCGGCCAGTATTTTCGGTATATTGGTGTCGAAATTTCTGACAATATTAATCCGTAAGGATTGATTCGTCAACAGGGCGGGCTGCTGCAGCGCAAAATCGATGCTGCGGGAAAGAATTTCATTGACATCCGTGCGGACCAGCTGGGGTTTGGGCGGCTTGGCGAAATTTAGCAGGCTCTTGAGCAAGGTTTCGATGCGCTTGATTTCATCGACCGCTTTTAAGATCAGCGGTTTGTCTTCCGCCGACACATTCACTTCCTCGGCCAGCATCTCGATGGAGGCCTTGATCCCGGCCAGCGGGTTTTTGATCTCATGCGCCAGCCCGGCGGCCCACTCTCCGACGATTTTGAGTTGTTCGGCACGCTGCAGGGTTTTTTCCACCTGCTTGCGTTCGGTGATGTCCCGCATCACGTGAATGAGGCCGACCATTTGCTTGTCTTTGTTGAAGCGCGGCATGGCCCTGATTTCAAGAAACTTTTCCAGATGCGGCTCAAATATTTCAAAGGTGGCCGGTTTTTGAGTATCCAAACACCTGCAGCTGGGGCAATCGGCGGGGGGCTGATCATGGCCGTGGATAAACTGATAGCATTTGACCTGATTCGTTTCTAAAAAGGGCAGTCCCAGAATGTTTTTGGCGGCGGCGTTGGCAGCGATAATATTGAAGTTCGCATCGTGGACGGTGATCATGTCCGTGATGGTGTTGAAGGTGTCTTCCCAGTCGGTCTTGGATTGCAGGATCAGATTTTCCATGCGCTTGCGCTCGGAGATGTCCCGGTCGAAAGCCAGAATGTATTTGTGGCCGTCCACCTCGAACACGCCGCAGCTGATTTCAACCGGGAAAAGGGTCCCGTCTTTTTTTCGATGGGTGATTTCCGCGTTGAGCCATTCGCCGGCCAGCATGCGCTTGATTCTTTCAGGCGCCTCGGAGGCCGCCTCGGGGCCGTCAAGGTCGGTGATTTTCAGTTTCAGCATTTCCTCCATGCTGTAATCGTGCATTTTGGCCGCGGCCGGATTGGTGGCCACGATTTTACCGGGGCTTTCCCCTTCGGCCTCGAGGATGAAGATGGCGTCACCGGCGCTCTCGAACAGCATGCGATAGCGCTTTTCGCTGGCTTCGACCTTGCGGATATTTTGCTGGAGGGCGGTGGACATTTCGTTGAAGGAGGTGGCCACTTCCGCGTATTCGTCCCTGAGCCCGCCGATTTTGTATTCCAGATCGCCCCCCTTGACTTTGCGGGTGGCCTCTAAAATGATCTTGATCGGTTTGGTGATTTCTCTGATGACAATATAGCCCATTCCGGCGGCGACAAAGGGCGTCAGGGCGACCAGGATGTAAAGGATGGTTTTGGTGCGCGCGATATCTTCGAGGGTCTCATCGGTCCGGCTGTAGAGCTTGCTGCTGGCAATGTGGACCATTTTGTCGACTTCTGCCATCAGCTGTTCGGATATTTTAAAGGCCCGGTCGCTTTCAAGGTTTACGCGCTCCCGGTGGGCCCTGATGGTCAGGGCGCGGCTGAATGAGTCCTTGTATTGCTGGGTCTGGCGGTTCAGGTCGTTGAGCCTTGCTTCCACATGCGGGGCATGGTGGCAGTCGTAGCAGGTCGCGGTCATTTTCTCCATATTTCTAACGTTGGCGATGACAAAATCGATGCTTCGAGCGTGGCGGGTGTCCTTGAGGGTAAGATCGGATTGGACCTGGCGGATCTGCAGCAGCAGGTGCTCGCGCAGGATCTCGACTTGATGCAGCTTGATCAGGTGATCCAGCTCCGAGGTCGCTTTTTGAATGCTGGCGACGATATAAATGCCGCCCAGCAGGAACACGAAAGAGACGGCGATCAACGCGATGACAATTTTTTTCTTCATTTAATCGTTCAAGTAGTTATAAGTCGTTAAATTAAGACCGATGATGTGGGCGAATTTAAACACGTTGGCATAATCTTCGGTGGTGTTGGGGATAAACTTCCGGGCGCCGAAGCGGCGCAATATTTTTTCCCCTTCATTGTCCTGATGCATGTTCAATAAGGTTGACTTGAGTCTGTTTTTTAAGTTGGTATTTAAATCTCTTTTAACGGCCAGACCGTTTTCAGGCACATCGGGGGATCTTCCCAAGACCGTCATTTCCTGCTTGATGCGCGGGTCCTGGGCCGCGAAGCGATCGAAGATCGTATTTTTAGCCGCAGCGACATCGGCTTTTTTGTTGAGGACATCGTAGATGGCGTCCTGATGGGTCCCGGCAAAATAAGTCTCCTTTAGATAGGTTTTATAATCCTGGATTCCGTTTTCCTTAAAAAATGCCAGGGGGAGCAGGTATCCGGCCGTGGTGGCCTTGTCCACAAAGGCGAAGCGTTTTCCCCGCATATCTTGAGCGGTTTGAATGCCGCTGTCTTTTCTGACCAGAATCAAGCCGTGGTAGGTGGATATGCCCGAACTGTTCACGGGTCTGGCAATGGCTTCGACGCCCAGCTTGACATGGGCCAGGCAATAGGTGAAGCTGCCGAAAAAGGCCGCGTCCATTTGCGAGGAGACAAAGTTGTCGACGATATTGCCGTATCGCACCAGCACCTTGAGCTTTATGGCCGCACCGATCCTTTTTGACAGGTACTCGGCCAGGGGTTCGTAGCGTTCGAGCTGCTTGAATATGTTTTGTTCGGGGATCAGGCCGATAACCAGCGTGGCCTGGTTTTTTTCCGGCGGCGACTGGGCCCACAATACCGCGCTGCCGGCGGTGATCCCGAGTATTAAGGCAAGCCCGGCGGTTAAAACGAGTTTAATTGATTTTAGCATGTTCAACGGTTCCATCGTTCAAATAAGTTTTCAAAAGGAATGGTTTATTACAGGTTTCGATTTCCCTGATTTTTTCATGATACCACACCGCAAAATCAAATACCAGCAGAGTCGGGGTTGGAGGCTAATCTCCTAAAAAGACCCGTTTGCCGGGCACATGAAAATAATACAATCGCGACAGGGCCTCAATGCCGTGGCAGTCTTTGCACAAAAACTGGTCGGAACGCATCCGCAGAAAGCTGTTGCCGGCATTGCCTTCCAGCGGGCTGCCGTTCCCCTTGGCAAGGGACTTGGGGTCCCATTGGTGAGCGTTATGACATGAAGGGCAGGAGATGTTCCCGGCACCCACCGGTTTCCCGGTGGATTTATCAAACAGGGGAAAGTAATCCGGCCGGCCTTTTTGGTCCCGGCCGACGTTGACGATCAGCTTTCCCTCCGGATGCGAGGCAACCTTGGGGATTTTGTTTTTGGCCGCGCCGTTTTTAGAGTGGCAGCCCGTGCACAGTCCGGCTGCGAACGAGTCCCCGGCTCCGTAGTCCAGCGCCCAGAGCCTGGCTTTGTTTTTGCTGTTGTGGACCAGGTGGCAAACCCCGCAGGGCCCTGATTCAAGCGGGGTCTGGCCGATTTGATTTTTGAAGGCCGGCGATGATGCGCTCAAATCGTGATCGGTTTTTTCGATGGCGGCCTGTGCGGGATGGCAGTTCTCGCAGAGGACAGGGGCCGGTGAATTTCCCATTCTCAGAAAGCTGTTGCGCCCGTCACCCTCTTGGGTAGAATGGTCTGCCTCCGGAAGGTTCGAAGGGTCCCAGCGGTGAGGATCGTGGCAGGTGTGGCAGGTGAGCCGGCCGTTCACCGCCCTTCGCCCGTTGTTGTCGAAAAGCGGGAGGGTGGTGGTCAGTCCCTTGTCGGCCGGCAGGATGTTCAGGGGATGCGAGTAATGGTTAAGGACTTTCTTGCCGGCGGGCCCTGCCTCTCTATGGCAGCTTGCGCACAAATCATAGGCCGGGTCGCCACTTTCCTCGACGATCGGCCGCGCCCACAACAGCGCCTGTTTTGAACCGTGTACGATGTGACAGCTCGAGCAGAGCCCCGCCTGAGCCGGGGTTTGCTTCAGGAGGTTTCGCGCTTCAGGCGCCGCCTTGCGAAGATCGTGCTTGGAATTTGCAACGGCGAATTTGGCGGGATGGCATGCCCGGCAAAGCTCGGGAGAGGGCATCCTCAGAAAAGCGGCCGTGATCGGTTTGTCCGCATCCGAGGCGCCGGCGGCAGCCGCCGTTTGGCGCCTGTGGGGATCGTGGCAGCTGTAGCAGGTGATCAGCCCCTCTTTTCGAAACAGCGGCAGGGTGGTGGTGAGCCCTTTAGCGGTCAAAGAGATATCCAGGGGGTGTGAGTCTTCGCCGATAATTTTTTTGCTGGCCGGGCCTTGGGGGTTATGGCAGCTCGCGCACAGATCAAAAGAAGCGTCGGCTTTCGACTTTGAGCCGCCTCTGGCCCACAGAAACCCCTTTTGCGACCCGTGCACCGCATGACAGGTGCCGCAGAGCCCCGACTGCTCGGGGGTCTGGTCGAAGATGTTGGCTTGGGCCTTTTCAGGGGCAAGATGCCTCAGGTCGTGTTTGGTGTCGGCCACCGAAAATTTGCTGCTGTGGCATTCCCTGCAGATGAACGACGATTGCTTGCGCAGGAAAAACGAGATCGCCCGGACCTGACCCGCTTCCGGCCGTTTTGGGTCGTCCATGCGGCTGCCGTGAGGATCGTGGCAGGTCGAACAGGTCATCTTGCCGCTCGGATCCGGTATGCCTATTTCATTGAACAGGGGCAGGGTCAGTTTTTCCGGTTCGATATCGACCGACTTGAGGCTCGAACCGGCAGGCTTTTCCTCAAACGGGCTGACATTCAGGGGGTGGGTGTTGCCGCTCATTTTTATGCTGGCGGCGACATGACCTTCCCTGTGGCAGCTCAGACAGAGCCGGGTGGTATAATCCTTATCGGCCATTTCTCCGGGATTTCTGGCGGCCTGATGCGGGAGGTGGCAGGCGGAGCAGATGCCGCCGTCAGCGGCTGTTTGCCCCTGGAAGTTTTTCTCCCGGGGGGCTGAGTTGATCAGATTGTGCTTGGTCTTAAAGAGGACCTGTTTGTCGATGTGGCAGCTTAAACAGAGCGTCGAAGCCTTATCCTGCCTGATTACGAGCAGCTTTTCCTTGATACTGTTTTGGTGGACCTTGTGGCAGGTCAGACAGATGATTTCCCCTGAGGGCCCCAAGCGGGAGCCGTTTTGAAGCATTCCTGCCGGAACGGCGGCGTTAAGGGGCTTAACGTTGACGACATGGTTGGGCCGCTTTTGCCCGTCGGCCGTACGCGCGGACTTGTCATCGTGACAGGTCAGACAGAGTGCTGAATTCCGGGCGCTTTGAATCAGAAAACCCTCGTTGGGCGAACCGTGGGCGGCGTGACAGGTCTCGCAGACGACCTGATTGGGCTTTTTCCCGAGATGGGCGCCCAGTTCGATCAGCCTCACCGGGACCGACTGTTTGCTCTGCCCGAGGGGGTGGTTTCCGGCGAGGCTGCCGCCGGACATGCCGGCATGGCACATCGTACACAGGGCCGAATTCTTGTTCGAAAACCGCATAAAAACGGTTTCGTCCGTCCCGGGCCCGCTGGGCACGCCGTGCGGCGTATGGCAGGTTGCACACGTCAGTCCACCGGATTTTCCAAGGGGAAATCCGGCGGGTATTTTAATATGAGCCGGGGCGGGCGCATCGGTTTGATGCATGAAGTCGTTGAAGGCAATGGCCCGCGAATCGGCGATACTGCCGTCGTGGCAGGAAAAGCACATTTCCCTCGAGGCCACAACCCTTTCGGACTGGTAGTCAACCAGCTCCGAGCCCCTGCCCTCAACAAAAAAGGTATCGATCCAGCGGTAGTGGCACACCGCGCACTCTTTGGCTGAGTTCGGATTGGCGGGCGCGCTCTGAGACCGAACGGCGGCGGGTGTGAAGACTGAAAATAAAAGCCCCATCAGCGCCGAAAACAAAAAAAGTTTTTTTGGGGAAAAAAGATTTATAAGCCTTTTGTTTAAGTACAAACTGATACACGTCCTATTGGGCCGAAGGATCTTCTATCTGATACACGCTGACCTTTTGCGCAAACATTTCCACCACATAAAGCCGATTGCGCGAATCAATATAGATCCCGACCGGTGTTTTGAATTTCTTGACCCTCCGGTAGGCCGGGTCGCCCAAAGCAGCGTAAAATTCGCCGGTGGACTCGAAAACCTGTATGACCCCCATGTGGCTGTCGCTGACATAGACCCGATTTCGGGAATCGAGGGCAACACCCTTGGGCCTGAAGAATTCTCCCCGTTCAACCCCCCAGCCGCCGATGTCCGTAATGTGAGCGCCATCCGGATTAAGCACCTGGACCCGGGTATTGATCACATCCACAATGTAAAGGTTCCGATCCTTTCCGAGCGCCATCAGGAAGGGGTAGCGGAACTCTGCCTTCCCGGTGCCGACGGCGCCGTAAGTGTTTACCCGCTTAAGACCGGCAAGATCGTAAACGAGCAGATGGTGATTGTCATTGTCGACCACATAGCATCTATTGCGAGTGGTATCCACGGCCACATCGGTGGGATCCGCCGGCCGGCCGCCTTTGGGGGGAATGTCGATCTTGGCAATGAACTTGCCGCCGGGCTCGAAAATCTGGACCCGCCGATTTCCGGAATCGGCGATATAAATCCTGTTGGCGTCGTCGATATCAATACCCAGCGGGTATTTGAATTGACCGTCGGCTTGACCCTGATCACCAAAAGCCGAGACGAATTTTCCCGCAAGGCTGAAAATTTTGATTTTATTGTTCACGCCGTCGACCACGTGGATGCGTCCATCCTTGGACACGGAAACGTCGCTCGGCTCGCTGAAGCCGTGGGTAATGTCAAAAAGGTGTTTGACATAAGTCAGGCGGATGGCTTGCGCCGGGGCTGCCGCCGTCAGCGTGAACAGGAAAAAGCATATTCTAAATGTAATCCGATAAAAAAGTTTGCTCTGATACATAGCGAAGAAAAAAATCATTGGTCAAACAGATGCGGGAAATAAAAAGTTTTGTATTTGGTCACCAACCCCTTTATTCCCAGAGTTTTGAGGTTATGGGTCTTGTTTTTATCGAACCCGAGTTTTTGAAAATCCAATATGCTGTTTTCAGAGTGGCACCCGTTGCAGGCCACACTGATTTCCTTTTTGGCGACATCCCGATGAAAATATTTCATCTGCCGCGCCTTCTCGGCGGGACCCAGCTGTTTTTCCTTCCGAAGAAACTCCTCTGCCTTTGGGACGTCGTCGCGGTGGTCGACCATCCGTGCTTTTCCATTTTCAACGGAATAGGCCGCGATCCGGGAAATAAGATGATCATCGGAGGGGCTGCTGTCCTTTCCGGGTTTAAAAAAGCTGCCGAACGGCTCGCCGCTGAAGCTGACTTCCTCGGGGTCCTTCCAGCCGTAAAATAAACCTTGTATACCGGTCTGGTCCAGATGGCATACTTCACAAAGGGTAAATCCGGTGTGCATGTTTAAAAGCGCCCTGACCGTCTTGTCATGACTGTGGGGATAAATCGAATGGCAGGTGTTGCAGGCCGAATTCGAATCCAAGCGGGTGATATAGGATTGCTCCCGCCGGTGATAGGCGCTCAAGGGGACTATTTTTGAGCGAATACTCTGCTTTTCCTTCAAATGGCACTTGGTGCTGCAGTCCACGTCCGTAATACCGGTGTGCGGCACCTGTAGAATTTTTGGGTGGCAATCCCGGCAGTTTAATTTCCCATGGGCGCCCTGAAGATATTTGGTTTCATCGATGTGGAGGATCTTGGTTGCGTGCGGGTGTTCCAGCCGGACCAGCCCCGGATATTTATGGCAGGTTAGGCACCCGTCCACATCCATGCCGTAGGTGACACGCGCTCTGGGAATAAGGGTAAAAAGCAAAAAACCGATGCCGATGGATATTAAAAAATTTTTCATCATACCAACCGTCAAGTTGCTTGAATGGCGCTGTTGATCATAACTGCCGGCCATTAATGATAAGCAATTATCATACCAATTAGACCGGCACCCTCCGGCGTTCTTTTAGCGCCGGAAATCAGCCCGGAGCAGGTGGTGGCCATGCACATTGTCCGACAGGCAGCCATAGGATTTTGGAACTGTTTTTTCTTATATACCCGCAGTTTATTTTTTTCAACACCTGCAGCGGAATCGTCGTTGTCCACGGCCAGGGGCTGAAATCAAGGGAAACAGTAGTTGAAGCGCTTGTTTCGAGTCCGGTTGGTGATATTGCCACTCAAACTGGTGATATCGCCATGTTTTACCGGCGCCGCCGGGTTCGCAATATGCCCGACCACTCTAATATCCTATTGATTTTAAATAGAAATATAATTTGAGGCCGCGCTGGCATACTCATTGCTAAACCGATTTATTTGCATATCTTTTAGCTACACACGGAATTAGGTCCATAAATCCGGACCGGGACGACCGCCGTCGGCGGGAAAGGGTCTCGATTTCAGGGGGCCGATAAAAAACTCGAGCATAAAATATCGGCGGCGGCAGAACATGCGGCGTCGCAGACCGTTCGGATATTGAGCGGGTTGATAAGAGGTGGAAATTTATGAAAACGGTTTTTCCGTTTAACAGAACGATTTTAATTGGGGCGCTAATGATCGTGGGTGCCGTCCTGATCTACAACGTGTCGGGGCCGGCGATGGCCGCAAATATGGTTCCGGATACCGAAAACTGTCTGTTGTGCCACCGCTATCCGGGGATGGGCCGCTATGACGAAAACGGCCGCAAAAGAATATTCTATGTCAATGACGATAAATTCGCGCATTCGGTTCATGGAAAGCTGAAGTGCAAAAACTGCCATGTCGGGCTGGATAAAATCCCCCACACGGATATCAAAAAAGTCGATTGCTCGACCATGTGCCACATCAAGGAACCGTCAACCAACCGCGAATTTTCACACATCAACATGGTCGAAAAATACGAAGCCAGCGTCCACGGCCGGGGCAGCAAGGAAAATCCGAAGCCGTTTCCGGAGGATTTGCCGACGTGCACCTATTGCCATGAAAACCGCATTTACAACCCCTTGGGAGGGTTCTGGGGTAAAAGTGAAGCGCTGTCGAACGAAACCCTGGCACGGTGCCAGGGGTGCCATACCCAAGAGGGATGGGCCAAGGACTTTTACTCGCATTTTACCCACCGCATGCGGCGCCGGAGAACCCAGGCCGAGATGGTGAGATTATGCACCAGCTGCCATGAAGATTCCAAAAAGATGATCCGCCACGGCGTCGAGACGGTGGAGACCTACAAGGACACCTTCCATTGGACCCAGGTCAAATTTGACGTCAAGGATGCGCCGGATTGTGTCAGCTGTCACGTACCGGTGGGCTATTCTTCTCACGAAATCCGTCCCAAGACCGATCCCAATTCCCCGGTGAACATGCTCAACAGGCTGAACACCTGCAGCAATCAGGGCGGGCTGCAAACCTGCCATCCCGGCGCAACGGCGGGGTTTGCGACCGGCCGTGTACATGCCTACGGCATGAAGGCCCAGCTTGCGGCAGCCAAGCGTTTTTCCAATCTTGTCGGCGGAGAAATGTCGAGCGGCGAACTGATCAAAGAACGGGCCGTCATCGACATGACCGATGAAGAAATATTTCATTTCATGGTCATTAAATTGATCAAACTGTTTTATAAAATTTTTATCCCGCTTGTGGTCGGTTCGATGTGCCTCCATCAATGGCTGGATTATTTGAGCCTGCGAAGAAGGCGCAAAAAATCAGCCGGGTCGGCCTCCCCAAGCCATCGTCAGGAGAACGAATAAGGTGACAGAATCGAGTCCAAAAGACAATCAGGGCTTTGAAGAGCCCGTCCGTGAAAGATACTTTGTCCGGCTCAATAACAATGAGAGAATCCAGCATTTGATATTCGGCAGCTGTTTTATTGTGCTGGCCGTTACCGGGTTCATGATAAAAATCCCTGAAAACCTGGTTTCGATACTGGGCGGTTATCGTGAAACCGTGTTCCTGATCCGGGGGATCCTGCATCGCATCGCGGGCGGCACGATGATATTGCTCTGCCTGTATCATGTGTATTACCTGCTGTTTAAAACCGCCGGCCGGCGGTGGCTGGTCGATATGCTGCCCCGGATTAAAGATTTGACGGACATGGCCTATAATTTGCTCTACTACCTGGGCATTAGAAAGGAGCCGCCGGAATTTGACCGTTTTACCTACAAACATAAAATGGAGTACGGGGCGCTGATTGCGGGCAGTACGCTGATGTCCGTCAGCGGCTTGCTGCTGTGGTCGGAATCCATGTGGAACAAATTCATACTGGATATCGCCGCCGTCGTTCACGGAATGGAAGCCATCCTGGCCTGCCTGGCCATCATGGTCTGGCATGTCTACGAGGTGCAGTTGAAACCGGACCGTTCCGCGCTTAACAATACCTGGCGTACCGGTTTGATTTCAGAAGAAGAAATGAAGCATGAATATGCCGGGCACTATAAAAAAATAATGTCGGACCCCGAGCTTCAGAATATATACATAAAAAGCTGAAAACCCGGCGGATAACCGCCGCTTTTTTAATTTGTTTAAATCACCATGGGCAGAGGCCTTGAGATGATCAATAAAAAATCCAATTTCATCATAAAAATGATAATCATTGTGCCGTTCTTTTTACTTGGGATCTGGCTGGTTCAGTTGGTTTACTTTCCCCATCTGGATTTGAGTGCCAAGGCCAATGTAAAGAAAACAGATCCGGAAGAAACCGTTTTCAGGAAAATTCTGACCCGGTCGGACGATGACGGCCGGGGGCATTTTCACATGCTGGATGAATATATCACGCAGCCCGAGCCTTTCAAGCCCCTCTGCCTGACCTGCCACGGTACCTACCCGCACAGCAAGGAGCAAAAAGTCCGCTCCCTATTAAATTTTCATACCGGTTTCATGGCCTGTGCGGTATGCCACGTGCGGAAGGACCCCGCCAACAAAGATTATTTTTTTGTTTGGGTCGATCGCAATACCGGGACCACATCGGCGACGGTTGAAGGGGGGTTTGGAAAATTCCCCGCCAAAATTTATCCCATGCTCATCACGAGCGGCAATGAAAAGAAAATATTCAGGCCGGTCAGTGAGGAAGCCGCACAGGAGTATCTGAAGTTCAAGGACAGTTATACCCCGGATCAGAATGCGCAGGCCAAGATAATGCTTCACGAGAAGATATCGAAAAAACCGGTCTTTTGTACGGATTGCCATAAAAAGGACGGTTACCTCAATTTCGCAGACCTTGGATTCCCCAAAAACCGCATCAATCATTTAATCTCGACCGAAGTGGCCGGCATGATCGGTAAATACGAGACATTTTACATGCCGTCCGTGATTGACTTTGGTGCCGGAAAAACCCAATAGTGCCGGCTGACGGATAAAGACGAATTGCCGGGTCACCATCGCTTTCTGCCGCAAAAGACAAACTGCAGTTCGGACAGGTCCAACCCGCTGAAAAACGCCGGATAAAAAAACCTACATCTGGTGGCACTTCATACAGATATTGCCGGGAAGGCGGTGACGATGATGCTCACCGGCGCCTCGGGCCCCCGCCCTTGCAAGGGGTATGGTCCCCTTCTGGTGGGGGTTGTGGCAGGTGGCACAGATGAGTTCGTCGTTGTCGGACAGGGGCAGAATGGTGTTGTATTGTTCTTGAATGGCCTGGATGGTCCCCAAAACTTTTTTAGACGGTTTGCGAAGCAGATGCCTGTCGTGCAGTGACTGCTGATTGATCTTGCTGTGGCATCGCATGCACAGCGCCTCGATATCTCCGACCAGTTTGGCATCCTTGTAGTCCGTGCGGTTTACATCGGGAATTTCGGTATGGCAGTAAAGGCATTTGTCTTCAATGACCGCGCCGTGCTGGTCCAATTGCACATGCGGATTGTACATCGCAAATTTTGATTTGTTGTGACAGTCAAAACAGAAATCGGAAACCCGATCGCCGGGTTTTTTTCTTAAAAACATATTTTTTTTCTGAAAGAACTTCTGGTTTTCCTGGCACTGGATAAAAATATCGTGACAGGTGCTGCAGGTAATTTTCCCTTGAGACAGAGGGAATTTTTCGGGCATGATCGCTTTAAACTCCTGAGATGGTTCAATATCAACCGGGTGCAGATAGGTTTCCGAGGCGGTAAAATGGCATTTGCATAAATACTTGAAATCCCCTTTAAATTTTAGTAGCTTGTCTTTACCGCCTTCCGGGATTTTAACATGACACGCCAAACAGTGTCGGGGGTCGTAATGAATATAGGTCGTTTCCGTGGGGACGGCCGCTTTGACCGCAGGGGCGGGCGGCGGCGGCGGGAGCTGCTTTTTTTTAAAACGGATTTCCTGCTGGCCGGTGTTGCAGGCGTAGCCGCTGAGCAGGATCAACAGAATCACTAAGAGTATTTTTTTCATCAGCGTTATGTGGTTGCGGCCTTAAATGAAAATATCGGGGCAGACTCATCGGGTATGAACGTTCCGATACAGCGTCCAAATAACGGGCGGGTGTCGTAAATAGGGCACGCTGTGGTAATTTTAATATTTTCTTGCCGAACGTTGAATTTAAACTTTAACAACAATTTTGGAAAGTTATAAAAAAAAATCAATATTAGCTTTAATCAACATATCAACAAAGATTGTAAACGTAAATGTTTTTTTCACGCGGCAGAAAAAAATGAAAGATTTCATGGGGAGATGGCCGCGCCTGCCCGATCGGCGCGGTCTGCAGCCGTTTTAAGTTTTTTTCCGGTTCCGGCTGGACGGCTGTCATTCAAGGGAGGTTGAGGTGGATGAATTAAAAAATGATCTGTTCTTGCGGGCCTGCAGACGACTGCCGGTCGAAAGAACGCCTGTCTGGGTGATGCGGCAGGCGGGTCGTTATCTGCCCGAGTACCGTGCGGTTCGCAAACAGGCTGATTTCATGACGATGTGCAAAACCCCCGAACTGGCGGCCGAAGTGACGATTCAACCCATCGATCTCATGGGGGTGGATGCGGCCATTATTTTTTCCGATATCCTGGTGATTCCCGAGGCCATGGGCATGCACCTGGAAATGCACGAAGGCAGGGGGCCGGTCTTCCCGCAGCCGATCCGAAGTGAAAACGATATTGCAAAACTCAGCAAGGTCGATCCGACCCGGGAATTGAAATATGTGCTCGATGCCGTCCGCCTGGTCAAGAAAAATCTGGCCGGCAGGGTACCGCTGATCGGATTCAGCGGCTCGCCCTGGACGCTGCTGACCTATATGGTCGAAGGTCAGGGGTCAAAAAATTTT